>Ga0155241_127_pt1 | contig 25045 bp, 21 predicted proteins | sample RifCSPhighO2_02_FD_106209 | JGI IMG/M metagenome (GOLD analysis project Ga0155241, IMG submission 106209) | Candidatus Sungbacteria bacterium RIFCSPHIGHO2_02_FULL_49_20
GACTTATAGCCGTTAGGCTTTGGCATAGCGATGTAATCTTTAATAAGACCGGGAAGCGGTTTCCAGCGCGCGTGGATTACGCCGAGTGCTCCGTAGCAATCCTCGACAGTGGGGACAATGATGCGAAGCGCGATCAGATCATGGATTTTTTCCATGTCCATGTCGTACTTAATGAGTTTGCGCCAGAGGCTGTAGTAATGCTTGGCGCGCGCGTGGATGTCGTGAACTGCGGTTCCCTCTTTTTCCACCTCCTGTTTTATGACCGGGCGCAGTTTTTCGATATATTTTGCGCGTTCGCTTATCTTGCCCTTGGCAAGCTTTAAGACCAGCTGGTGCTCCTCGGGATATACATAAGGGAAGGCCAAATCTTCGAGCCGAGCTTTCAGATCCCCGAAGCCCAAGCGGCTGGCAAGCGGCGCGTAAATTTCAAGCGTCTCCAGCGCGATGCGTTTTTGTTTTTCCGGCGGAAGGGCCTGAAGCGTTTCCATATTATGCAGGCGGTCGTGAAGTTTTATGAGAACAACCCGGATGTCTTCGGCGATGGCAAAAAACATTTTACGCAAAGACTCGGCCATCCGTTCAATGCCGCGGTATTTAAGTTTCCCCAATTTGGTGACGCCGTCAACCAAAAACGCGACATCATCGCCGAATTCTTTCTTAATATTTTCTATAGATATGCCGGTCTCTTCAGCCGTGTCGTGTAGAAGTGCGGCCGCAATTGTCGCGGCGTCTAACTTTAGGTCGGCGAGGTTGCCCGCGATCGAGAGCGGGTGGTTAATATAAGGTTCACCGGATTTTCGTTTCTCGTTTTTATGCACTTTTTCCGCGAAATCAAAAGCGCGCTCAATTAAGGCAATATCATCCGCGGGATACGATTTTATCTTGTTTTTTAGGTTAGCTAGCGACATATACCGTATTCAAGTCATAGTACGGTTCCGAAGGTATTGCAAGGCGATGCATATAATAGAACCGCCGCGTCTGACGCGGCGGTTCTCGTTAGACTTCTTCTGCCGCAGTCTCCTTTTTCTTTCCATTTGGATTCACCCATGTTGCATAATCACAGTTAGGGTATCTGGAACAGCCGAAAAAGAGCCGCTTTTTTCTGGTGAATCGCTTTACTAAATCTCCTTCACTGCATTTGGGGCATTTCACGCCGATTAAGACTGGATCTTTTTTGATGGCTTTGGCATTTTTGCAGTCAGGGAATCCCGAGCAAGCCATAAATTTCCCGAATCTGCCGAATTTAATCACCATGGGCTTGCCGCATTTCTCGCAGACCTCGTCAGTTGCTTCATCGGCGATCCGTTTTTCTACTTCTTCGTATTTGATCTCCAAGTGTTTTGAGAACGGTTCATAAAATTTACGGATGACCGGTTGCCATTCCTTGATGCCCTCTGCAACGTCATCGAACTCCTCTTCGATTTTGGCCGTAAAACCGATATCCACGACTTCAGGAAAATGTTCCACCAAAAGATCGTTTACCATCGTGCCGATGGCGGTTGGATGATAGCGGCGCCGTTCATCTTTTTCAATGTAGCCGCGGGTCTGAATAGTGGTGAGGGTCGGAGCGTATGTGGAAGGGCGCCCGACGCCGGCTTTTTCGAGCGTTTTAATGAGTGAAGCATCGGTGTAGCGCGGCGGCGGTTCGGTGAAGTGTTGTAGCGGAGTAAGAGTAACCAGCGAAAGTTTATCCGCCGGGAGCAGTTCCGGAATCAGCACGTCCTCGGCTTTGATGGGATAAACTTTAAGAAACCCGTCTAATTTCATTACTTGTCCGGTGGCGCGGAAGGTATAAACGCCTGCTGCAATATCCGCGCCGGTGTTTTCGAAAATCGCCTCCGGCATTTGGGTTGCGACAAATCTTTGCCAGATCAGGCGGTAGAGTTTTAATTGCCGCGCGTCCAAATGGCCCGCGACCGATTCCGGCGTGCGGAAAGGATCGGTGGGGCGGATGGCCTCGTGCGCTTCTTGGGCACCGCGAGTCTTTGTTTTAAATCGCCGTGGGCTTGCGGGGAGATACTTCGGGCCGAACTCTTTTCCAATAAAATTACGTGCGTTCTCGATTGCGCTTTCTGCCATATTCACCGAGTCGGTGCGCATGTAGGTGATAAGACCCGTTTCGCCATCGTCGGTGTTGATGCCCTCATAAAGCTGTTGTGCCAGCATCATGGTTTGGCGCGCTGAAAACCCGAAGCGTCTGGAGGCTTCTTGCTGAAGAGTGGATGTTGTAAACGGCGGGAGCGGGGACTTGGACGAGGCTTTTTTCTCGACATTCGCTACAATCCATTCGGCGTGTTCCGACTCTTTAGTGATTGCGCTGGCGTCATCTTTGGTTTTAATATCGAACTTCTCAATGGGGCTGCCATTTTTTTTCGCGAGTATCGAGTGAAATATTTCTCCTTTGCCGGTTTTTAGATCTGCTTCAATGCTCCAGTACTCGTCGGGCTTAAATGCCTCAATTTCGCGCTCGCGTTCAACAATAAGGCGTACAGCAACCGACTGCACTCGTCCGGCTGAAAGGCCGCGCGCCACTTTTTTCCATAAAAACGGCGAGAGTTTATATCCCACAATGCGATCAAGTATCCGCCGCGCCTGCTGTGCGTTCACGCGCTTGAGATCTAAATTACGCGGATTTTCAAGAGCTGCTTTGATGGCCGGTTCAGTAATTTCGTGAAATACGATGCGCTCGATATTGTCGGCCGGGCGGTTCTCAAGTCCGAGTGCTGAAATCAAATGCCAAGCGATCGCTTCGCCTTCGCGGTCTTCGTCGGTTGCCAGTATTATTTTTGCGGCTTTGGTCGCGAGACCTTTTAATTTCTTGACGTTAGCTTTGGCTTTTTGAGGGACGATATAATGCGGCTCGAAATTGTGTTCGAAATCAATGCCAATTTTAGACTTTGGCAAGTCTCTGACATGTCCATATGATGATTCAACGATATAAGTTGGTCCGAGGAATCGCGAAATCGTTCTGGCTTTAGTCGGCGATTCAACAATGACTAATTGTTTTTGTTTCATCAGTGCTTATGTTTGGCGCTATGTTCAGTACAATCTTATCTACTAACCATATCACATGACGCGGTGTCAACCCCGTTAGAAATCTTAATAAATGTCAGTATACGTTTGCCGCCGTTTTACTGGAATTTTAGCATTGATGTTCTCGCAAGTCGCGGGCAAAATTTCTAACGGGGTCAACCCCGCTAGAAGTCCGTCGCGCCATTAGGCGCGACGGCGACCGCTAAGGGCGATCTACTCTATCTGTGGAGTGCCCCGCTCTTGAAAGGGCGGGGGAAGGTGCGATACCGATCTTGGCCAGCCCTGCCTGTACCATGCCTCCTGCATGCGCAGGCAGGGTGCAGGCAGGAGGCAGGTGACACCTTACACTACACTTTTCCGCGGCCGCGGAAAAGTGAAGCGTTGTCATTAGGCAGAAATTGCGCCGCCTCACGCGCTTTTTAACAATGACCTAATCCTTTGCATAAAACCTCCCTGCCGCCCGTTGGTGAGCCTCGCGTCAGTAGGATGCCTCGGGGCTTTTCCGCGAGTATGTTTTACTTCTAACGGGTTAACCCCACGCGGCGTACTTTCCCGGCTCGGTTTCCTGGATGCAACCTTCTAATTCTAAGAGGGATATCGCAGCTTGGAGTTCGGGGGTTTCTGCTGAAAGCATTGCTTTTAACTCATCAAGCGAACGGGGTTCGGTAAGAGCTTCTAAAATCTGTTTTTCAAACTCTCCGAGGTCTGCTCCTCCGGTTTGGGTTTTGGGTTTTGTCTTATCAAAAGCGATAAAAATATCTTCGGGTGATAAGGCCGGCGTGGCGCCTTCTTTTAATAACAAGTTCGGGCCGCGGGAAGTTTGCGAGTTAATCGGTCCGGGAACGGCGAAAACTTCGCGGTTTTCTTCAAGTGCCAATCGCGCCGTAATCAAAGCGCCACTTCGTTCTTGGGCTTCCACCACAATCGTTCCGTGAGACATACCGGCAATAATCCGGTTGCGTTCCGGAAAGTGGTGGGGGAGCGCGGGAGTTCCTGGCGGGTACTCGGAAATCACCGCCCCGCCGTCAGCAATTATAGTTTCGGCGAGGCTCCAGTTGGCGCTAGGAAAGAATGACGCCCAGTCAAGCCCGGAGCCGATCACCGCGATCGTTTTTCCGTGTCCCGTAAGCGCTCCCGTATGCGCCTCGCGGTCAATTCCGGTGGCGATGCCGGAAATAATCACAGCGCCCCCGCGGGAAAGTTCCTCGGCAAAATTCCTGGCCACTGCTTTACCATACTCTGTTGGTTTTCTAGTGCCGACAATCGCGATACCCCAATAACTTTCGTCGAACTTCGGAAGTTTACCTTTGCCGTAAATGAGAAGCGGCGCATCGTGCGCTTCTTTTAATAGTGGCGGGTAGTTAGGATCGGATTGATCAATCGTCCATACGCCGTCTTTTATGAGTTTCTCCATCTCGCGGTCGGGATCAATTTCTGATTTAGCGTGTGCTTGCCAGGCCGAGGCCGCATCGGGAAATCTCCCCAGCGTTTTTATAAGAGTCAGTGGCTCACCCCTAAGCGCAAGATGCAGGGCGTGAAGGTATTTTAACTCGGTGCTCATGCCATCTACTCTACACCATTCTTTAGCATTCTTTTACACTATGATTTCGGCATCCGACACTTTTCCACGGCCGCGGAAAAGTGTCGTCAAACGATTGCGTATGACGCAGATACAAAGAGCCGATGGTTGTTCTGTTCTATTAAAACTTAAAATGTTAAAAAAGCGACCCCGCCGAGTCGATGTGCTCGGCGGGGTCGGTAATTCTTGGGAGTTGCGAGAACCCCTCGCTGGCTAGGCCGCTTTACCAGTGAGCTCCGCCCAGTGCGTTTTCGGCTTCACGGCCGGCGAGCCTTGCTTGCAGAGTGGGCAATCTTCAGGCTTCCAGTTCTTCACGATCTTCTTCGCCAGATAGATGATGTCTCCCGTCGCCATCATTGCCCGATCGCTGTCCGGGCGAAGAACTCCACATGCGACATCGGGGTTCCAGCGAATGCGACCGTGAGGATTGGCGGCCTCGATTGCAGCACGCACCGCGGCCGTTGTCTCGAAAGTCGTGATCAACTCCTCGGCCCGCAGGACGCGACAGCCCTCGGGGACTTGAAATTTGCAGATGAAGCGCGGGGCTGTTCTATCGGTCTCGAAAGCTGTGTTTTTCACGACGAACCGAGCTTCAGTGCCCAACTGGCGTGCCAGTTCGTAGCCGAAGTGGATAGCGCTGTCCGAAGAACTCACGACCATGTCCACCCACTCTAGCAGCGTATTCCGGCGGTGGAGACGGCGAACGAGTTCAGCGATCAGGAGCTTTGCGAGCCATGTTTTCGAGTAGACCTTCTGCGAGTCCACATAGCCGTCGGAGTGGAGACCGCTTGTCAGCACAGCGTGCGGCGCGTCAGGAACACCCTTCCGGTAATCGAAGAACCAGACGGCGTCGGGGTCTTCGTAGAGCGCTAGTGCCTCATCATCAGATAGCGGTCCGTGAATGACAGTCGGCATCGTTAGCTCCTTTCTCTGGCGGCGAGGCCGCGCTCGATCTCGTGAACAGCGCGCTTAGCGGCTTCAACCGGACTTGCCGCCGCTGTGATGGGGCGGCCGACCACCAGATAATCTGCTCCGGCGGCTATCGCCGCTTCCGGTGTTCCGATGCGCACTTGGTCGTCGGCATTGCCATCCGCGAAGCGAATACCCGCCGTCACGACTTTGAATCGGAAACCGAGATACTTGCGAAGAGGCGCGATCTCAAGCGGCGAGGCGATGACGCCGTCAAGCCCAGCCGCCAACGCCTGCTTGGCTCTTCGTAGGACGAGTTTCTCGACCTGCTCGCGTTTGAAGTTACCCATGACCTCACTACCTTCCGGGCCATACGGATTGAAGTTGAACTTCATGCCGACGTGGGCGTCGCCGAAACTCTTAACCGCTCCGTCTTCCAGTAGGGCGTCGTAGTTCATACTCGTGAGAACTGTGACACCAAGAATCATGGGGCGCGCTTCGCCGATCTTCTCCGCAGCTTCCGATGCGCCCTTGACAGCGGCTCGCATCATATCGGCTCCGCCGCCGCAGTGTACGTTGAACATCTGGACTCCGTGCATCGTGGCGGACCACGCGGCTCCCTCGACGGTGTTCGGGATGTCGTGGAACTTGAGGTCGAGAAAGACCTGGCCACCGCTTGCCCAGATCTCGTGAATTGCGGCGGGGCCCGCGGCGGTGAAAAGCTGTTTGCCGATCTTGAATAGGCCGACATGCGGAGCAAGCTGGTCAACCAGCCGCTTGGCTCTCACGAGGTTCGGTACGTCAAGTGCGACAATCAGCCGGTCTTTGGGTTGCATGGAAGTTCTCCCTCTGTATGAAGTTGTCGAAGACCTGCCTAAATCGTTGCCGTATTCTTATCTTATTTTGCTTGTTTCGTCAACAATCGATTTTTGTTGAGAAATCAAAATACACACATCATACACGATCGTGTATGATGTGTGTATTTGGTATAAAAATTTAAGTTAAGCGGTGCGCAAAGTCTCAAGCGCGTCCGCCAAAAGCTGGCAATATAAATTGAGTCCGCCATTTTGGACTGCGCCGGATTGGTCGCGGCCGAGAATTGATCCGGCGCCACGCATTTCTAAATCGCGGAGCGCAATCTTGTATCCTGAACCGAGTGCTTCAAATGCTTCAAGCGTTTCTAATCGTTCACGCGCAGGGTCAGTTAAGTGTCGCGCCGGGTATAAAAAGTAAGCGTAAGCTTGCCGGTCACTGCGGCCGATCCGGCCGCGGATTTGATAAGCTTGGGACAAGCCGAGTCTCGTCGCGTTTTCCACAACCAGAGTATTCACGTTCGCAAAATCCAGCCCGTTTTCAATGATGGTTGTTGCGACCAGCACGTTCGTAACTTTTTCGCGGAAGCGGGTGAGTTCCCTCAAAAGTTTTTTTTCGTCCATGCGGCCATGAATTATTCCAATTCTCGCTTCAGGGATTAGCTCTTGGAGTTTTCGCGCCGCCTCGGTGATGGTTTCCACGCGGTTATGAAGCACATACACTTGCCCGTCGCGCGCCAGCTCGACCTTGATCGCGTCGGTTTCAATCTCGTCGCTATGGGGTAGCACAAAGTTTTTTATTGCGATTCGCTCCAGCGGTGGGTCATTGACTTGAGAAATTTCGCGAAGCTTTGCCATCGTGAGTGATAAGGTGCGGGGGATGGGGGTGGCCGAGAGCGAAAGAATATCAAGCTCGCTTCGGAGTTTTTTGAAGTGCTCCTTATGTTTGACGCCGAATCTCTGCTCTTCATCAATAATAAAAAGGCCTAATGTTGGAATTTCAATATCTTTTGATAAGAGTCGGTGCGTGCCGATGATAATGTCAACCTTTCCGTCGGCGAGGTCTTTTAGCGTTTGATTTTTTTCATTCGGCGGGGTGAGCCGCGACAGCGCCGCCACCGTTACGGGAAAGTTTTTGAAGCGTTCGGTGAATGTTCGTCTGTGCTGTTCGACAAGGATGGTAGTTGGTGCAAGCATCGCGACTTGTTTGCCGGAAAGCACAGCCCGAAAGGCCGAGCGCATCGCCACCTCGGTTTTGCCGAACCCGACGTCGCCTGCTAATACCCGATCCATGGGCTGGGGTTTCTCGAGATCTTTTAAAATTTCTTCGATGGCTTGGGTTTGGGCGGGAGTTTCGATGAAGGAAAATGCATCGGCAAACGCGCGTTCAGTAGTCGGATCTCCAAACATCGGCGGACGCTCTTGGCCCTCCCGCTTGGCGTAAATTTCCAGCAGTTCTCTAGCAAAGGCCTCGGCGGATTCTTTAATTTTTCTTTTCGTTGCCGGCCAGAGTTGACCGCCCAGCCGGTGAATTGTTGGATGTTCGAAACCGATATAAAGCGAAAGTCGTTTTTCTTGATCCTTTGGCACGAGCAGGCGATCTGGCTCGGCGCCGGTGCGCGGGGCGGCATATTCTATGACATGAAATTCTAAATCCCCGCCTTTGTAGATTCCGATGCCGTGATCAATATGAACCACATACTCGCCATCGCGAAATGTTGCTTCACGCTTTGGCGGTTTCGGTTTTTTATCGAGCGCCGCGAGGGGTTCAGTGGCAATCTTATCAATTGTGTTTCCGCGAAATTCAATCCGAATAATACTTTCGATATTTATGGGGGAGACGCGGATAATATCGCCGAGCTGTGAAAACTCACCGGGCGAAATTATGCGCTGGGTTTTTTGATAGCCGAGTTCCGCCAGCCGTCGCAGGATCTCGGAAATTTTCTTGGACGAGCCGGGTTCTAGGAATAGGACGTGATTTTGCCACCAGGTCTGGGTTTTTGCGGCGCGCCGGATCTTTTCTTCGTTTTCCGCAAACCACAAAACGCCCCGTTCCAGAAAAGTGGGGATTATGGCGGCGATAATGATTTGTTTTTCTGCTTTACTTCCAGCCACTAGTCAATATTGACCTCTATTCGCGACCGCTGGTACTCTACCACCCATATTTGTCGTGTGGCAAATATCTTCACTCCTGCCTACCGGCCCATAGCCGCTTGCAATAATGCAAGTTTTCCAGTGGGTCGCGGGCTCGTATGCCGATAGAATTTTTCTTCGGCAGGCAGGCCTGCTACTTACCTCTGGGATCATAGACCAGTGATCCTTGGCGGAAGGTAGCAGGAGCGAAGAATATTTTTGACCGGTGATAATCTATTTTTTGGTAGAAATTCTCAAATACACATATAATGCACGATCGTGCATTATATGTGTATTTGAGATGAGTGCGTTTTTATTGCGCATCTCCCGATGTTCTTACTTATTATAGTGATTCATCACTTTCTCGGGTGGGTCGTTTGCGAGCTCGCCTAGGGCGCCGACAGTTTTCAATTTAGCTTTTTTCATTAGCGACTCTTCCGTGGGGGAGAATTTTTTTAAGACAAGATTTTCGGCGGGGATGTGCTTTACTTTCTTTTTCTTGTTTTTCACCGTGCTCCACTGTCCCCATTTACGCTCGCCACGAAGCGATAAACCTTTCGGCTGGGGTGCGCCGATGCCGATGCGGAACCTCCAGAATTTTTTGGTGCCCAAAGCCCGCATAACCGATTCCACGCCTTTATGCCCAGCTGAATCGCGGTTAAAAGATAATTTGGTTCTCCCGAGCTCAATATCAGCGTCATCATGAATTACAAAGACCCGATCTAGTTTCGGTTTATGGGCAAGTTGAGCTTTTTTGGCCGCCTCTCCCGATTTATTCATGAAGGTTTGCGGCGCGATCATGATGCATCGCTCCTTCCCAATTTTGCCTTCCGCGACCAGCGCTTTTAATTTCTGATTTTCGGCCATTGGGTCGAGCCCATGTTTTTTCGAAAAAGCTAAAATCGTATCGCGCCCGATGTTGTGGCGCGTGCCCTCGTATTCTTTGCCGGGGTTGCCGAGGCCAATGAGTAAAATCATACCGGGTAGTAAAACGTCCTCGCGCTGAAGCGCAAGGCATCTGGGCGTTTTCTCCGCAAGGTGTCGCTGGCCGAAATTGGCATCGCGCCTTCACCCCGTTAGAAATTCTATTTCTAACGGGGTTCATCCCCGCCGCGTCTGACGCGGCGGGGCATTCGGCGGACGGAGTAGAAACTCGACGAATGTTTTGCGAAGCAAAACATTTAATGCCTTGGGCAGTCGAGTTTTCCCTGCCTGCCGGCAGGCAGGACTACCCGGCATATAACTAGAGTATATAGCCACCGGTCACTGGCTACTAGTAATCTCTTGCGGTTGTTGAACGGTTTTAGAACCTTTGCGTGTGGAAAAAGACTTCCAAACCTTGCTACATAAAAACAAACACCCGCCAGGCGAGTAGTCTCGCGGAAGTACTTCTTCACGAAACTATCACCTGACGGGCACTGCACGTCTACTCAGCGTGTACGAGCCTGACGATTTCCCCGACTCGTCTTGGATCATGCCGGAGAATGCTGTCGTGACCGATGAAACAGTCGGCGATCTTGATGAAATAGTGCACGTTACCGGGTCCATCGTCGAGAGTTACATTCGCAACAGCGAGCGCAAATTCCACACTGCTCTGCCGCGCGATGGCGACTGAAAGTGGAAGCGGGAGGCTTCTCGAACGGTCGTGGGTGTCGAGTGTTATGACATCCATATGAGTCTTCGCCAGGTTCGTATGCATGGCAATCTCACCGACGCCCCCCGAGAGCGACATACCGCCGAAGCAGAGACCCGCCCAATCAGTTCGTTGCTCTCGCAGCGTCTTCAGTTGCGCTGGGATTTCCGGCCAGAACGGGTCGCCGAATCCCCATTCATGGCACCAGAGACCAGGTACCGAAGCTGGGATTTCCATGATCGCCCGCGGGGTTTCCCATCCGATGCAGTTGATGCCGATCCAGAAACCGGGGAATCGCTCGGTGGCAGCCTTCTGGGTCGAGAGAATCTTAGATGGGTTGGTGCTACTTGGATCCATAAGGAACACCCCCTCAGCGTCTGCCCGCTGGCAGATCTCCACGCCCGCGAGCGCATCGCGCTCATCGAGAGCCAGGACCGTCTGGAGAAAGACCCGGGTATTTCCGAAAACATCCCGGAACGTTTGCCGCTTCGCTAAAGTATGAGTCATCGTGACCTCCCTTGCCGAAGATTTGTATACCAACAAAAGCACCCCCAAGGCACTTTTGTCAATGTTCGATGTTCGGCAACTGTTGTGAAAATTAGCGCTTGGTTGATTTGCGATTTTTGGGGTGATGGCCGTTAGCAACTCTATCTCTAACGGGGTGAAGGCGCGCGATACTAATCTCGGCCAGTCCTGCTTGCGCCATGCTTATGCATGCAGGAGGCGGGTAACACCTTGCCCTACACTTTTCCGCGGCCGCGGAAAAGTGTAGTTATACAGTTATGCAAAAATTGCGCCACGTCACGCGTTTTTCAACAGCGACCTGATCTTTTGCAGATCCGCCAGTTGGCTGGCCTGATGCATCGGGGTTCTTCGCGAGAACGTTTTACTTCTAACGGGGCGAAGCGGACAATGTGTAAGAGTGAGGGAATGGCGAAAGAGGAACGAGGGGCTTGACCCCGTTAGAGGTTCGACCACGTCTCTTTTTTGGCGAAAGAATGTAAGGCGAAGCCAATTTGCACTCATTTTCAGGGATTTGGAAAGACTACCTTAAAACCTCTAACGGGGTTGAAATCAGCCAATTTTACTGGTACAATGAGAACACTTTTGTCTAACTTTACCCCGTTAGAACGCCACCGATTCCCGTCGGCGGTAAAACCAGAAACAGCCGATTGGAGTGTAATGCTTATATCGGCCAATCGCGAATGTTCGTTCTAACGGGGTTTACCTAATGGAGCCGTTGATTACCGAAAAGCCGAGCGCCTTGAGACGTTTTGCAAAGGAAGCGAAGGACTTTTTGAAGATATTTATACCGGTTTTCGTGCTTTTTTTGGCATTGCGGTATTTTGTTGCCCAACCCTTTATTGTCAAAGGGCACTCGATGGAGCCGAATTTCGGGGAGCGGAATTATCTGGTTATTGATGAGCTTTCGTATTACTTTAGGGCTCCCGAGCGGGGGGAAGTCATTGTGTTCAAATTTCCCAACGATCTCTCGCAGTATTTCATCAAACGGGTGATTGGTCTCCCGGGGGAAACAGTAGTTATTCGAGGCGGTCGCGTCTATTTGAAGAAGACTCCCCAAGCGCTTTTAGAAGAGTTGGAAGAGAAATATCTGCCGGGCGATTTAGCGACTGCGACCGATGCGGAAAAAACGCTCGGGCCCGATCAGTATTTCGTAATGGGGGATAACCGAACCGACAGTTACGATTCGCGTCGTTGGGGAGTTTTGCCGCGGGGGGATATTACGGGACGAGTTATTTTTCGAGTATGGCCCTTCGGGGAGTTCGGCTTTATTGAAGCGCCGGCGTACTAGGATAAAGACGAAAGACTAAGATATATGCCGGGTAGTGAAAACTCGACCGAAAAAGTCGCTTGATATGGATAAGATTGTCAAATGCAGTAAGAGTAGTATGGATATATTAAGAATCATCATTTTGAATCGATATTATATTTGTCGAGTTTCTACTACCCGGTATGGCGCAGCTGGCAAAAAATAAAATGATTAAAACAATTTCAGGGACGCGGGACCTTTTCGGCGACGATGTGCGGCTTTGGGAGCGGATTGTTGCTGTTGCCAAATCCATCTCGCATTTTTATGGATTTGAAGAGATCGAGTTGCCGCACATTGAAGACCCGGGGCTTTTTTTGACGGGGCTTGGGAAGGGGAGCGAGCTTGCTAAAAAACAACTTTATATTTTAAAAACCAAGGAGGGCGAAACTCTGGCGCTGCGCCCAGACGGGCGCGTCTCAGCAGCCCGCGCTTTTATCCAGCATAATTTCGCCCAGCTCCCACAGCCGGTTAAGCTCACATATTTGGGTTCCATGTTTCGGCATGATCCTCTTGATCGCGGCTGGTTTCGCGAATTCCACCAATGGGGGCTGGAACTTCTTGGCGAGAGCTCGCCGGTGGGGGACGCCACAGTGATGCAGGTTCTTTTTACGACCCTGGCCGACATCGGGATCAAAGATATTTTCATCCATATAAACAGCCTGGGATGTCGCGAATGTCGCGCGGCAATTCGCGCCCAGATCGCCAATTACTACCGGCCGAAAATTGCCAAAGTTTGCCGCAGTTGTCGATTCAAGTTAAAAGACAATCCCTTAAAAGTGCTCGAGTGCCGCGACGAGAAATGCGCAATCTTAAAGGAGCATGCGCCGAATATTATTGATCACTTGTGCGAGGCTTGCAAAAACCATTTCAAATCGGTGCTGGAGTTTCTGGATGAGTCCAGAATTCCCTACATTCTGAATCCGTATTTAGTGAAAGGCGTTGATTATTACACCCGGACGATTTTTGAAATTTTCGTGGCTGAAGACCCAAACGCGCCAGAACCTCGGAAGGACTCGGAGGTACTCGCCATCGGTTCTGGTGGGAGGTATGACAATCTGATTGAAGAGCTGGGCGGTCCTCCAACTCCTTCGGTCGGCGGGACTATCGGGATTGAACGCGTAATGCAGGTGATTCGCGAGCGCGGAGTGCGTGTTCCGCCGCCGCCCAAACCCCGCATCATTTTGATTCAATTAGGAGATCTCGCCAAGAGAAAGAGCCTTTCTTTAATGGAGGAACTGCGCAAGGCCGGGCTTGCGGTTTATGAATCGCTCGGCAAAGACTCGATTAAATCGCAGTTGCATATTTCAAGCAAATTCCAAGCCGAAATCGGTCTTATTATTGGGCAAAAGGAAGCGATCGATCGTACAGTGATGGTGCGCGAAATGGATTCGGGTATGCAGGAGATCGTGCCGCAGGATAGGTTGATTGAGTTGTTGAAGAGGAGATTGAAGAAGTAATTTTACCCCGTTAGAAAATTTATCCATAACTCACCGCCAAATAGAAATCGTATGTTTTATAAGATTCTTTCAAAAATATTCACCCCATTAGAAATCTCGCTCGCGCCTTTGGCGCGAGTCCGAAGGACCTCGGCGAGGCTACTTCTAACGGGGTTCATGAGTACCGTAAATTTTCTAACGGGGTTTATGAAATACGGAACTTTACGAAATACGAATGCTTACGAGTATACGAAAGTTAATAACTAATGAAAATTCGTATATTTGTATTTATTCGTATTTCGTAAAGCTATGGACTGTATATTTTGCAAAATCGTAGAGGGTAGTGTAGTGATCGTTCGCATTCCAATTTTTCTTCACGCCTCTATTTCTATCTGCTCGCCTGCGGCGAGCCCCTAAGGCTCCCACCGCCAGCCCGATGAAGAAAAATAGGAATACTCACTTAAGGTTTCATTTATGGAAAAATCAGATTGTTTATTTTGCAAAATAGCCCAAGGTGTTGTACCATCGGACACGGTCTTCGAAGATGAGGCGATCAAGGCGTTCCGCGATATTCGGCCGTCGGCCCCGATTCATATTTTGGTGATTCCAAAGGAGCATATTGAATCTGTCGCCAATTTGGAGGAAAATCACGCCGATCTCGTTGCGCGCTTGGTCTATGCCGCCAAGAATATCGCCTCGACTATGGGTCTCGTTGGGTATAAACTTGTTTTTAACGTAGGCCGCGATGGCGGGCAGGTGATTGATCACTTGCATTTACACTTGCTCGCGGGATGGGAGAAGGGCAAAGTTGATAATAGTGCGCCGCTACATGTTTAAAATGCAAAATGCAAAAATCAAAATGGAAAATTGCGGTACGCCTCCGGCGATAATTTTATAATTTTGCATTGTCATTTTTATTTTTGACTTTTAAATTTTGCATTTGAAACTATGATTGAAGTCAGACGGAAAGAAAAAGAAAGTTTCGGAGCTATGCTCCGGCGTTTTACGCGCCGAGTTCAAACCTCGGGCCTTTTGCGCGAGGCGCGCAAGACCCGTTTTTATACCAAGCCCGCGACGAAGAACAGGAAACACGTTTCGGCTCTAAGGCGTATCGAGGTTCGCCGCGAGAAACTCCGCGACGAAAAACTCGGCAAGCGGAAAGAAGAGAAAAAAGGCAAAGGCCCGCGTCGGGGCTAAATAAGGAGAGATAGCATGGATCTATCCACGCATTACACTCTCTGTATCGTTGTGGACGGTGGACGCGTTCTTTTGGGAGAAAAGAAAACCGGTTGGGGGCAGGGCGACTGGAACGCTTTTGGTGGGCGTGTCGAGGCCGGTGAATCCAATGAACAGGCCATGTCGCGGGAGCTCTTTGAGGAGGTTGGTTTGCGTGCTGTTTTGTACCGTCCGTGCGGTAAAATTATCGGCGATTTCCAACCTAGCGGCGAGCAGGCAACGGTGCATCTTTACATTGTCTCGGCCTTTGCGGGCGAACCGCATGAGTCAGACGAGATGCGGCCGCAATGGTTCTCGGCCGACAATCTTCCTCTTGACAGAATGTGGAAGGGGGACAGGCTCTGGTTCCAAGGTGTGATCGCCGGCAAATCGGTCTATGGCCATATTCATTACGCCGATGAACGCGAGTTCATATCTTCCAACCTCACTTGGGTCGACAAGTAGTCTTGTCGGCCTCGATTTTTTCTTGCAATATATAATCACAATAGATTCCATGCTGTCGCAAAAAATTCAGGAGGATACAAAAGGGGCAATGCGAGCGAAGGATGCTCTGCGTCTTTCGACATTGCGGCTTCTCCAAGCCTCGATGAAAAATCGGGCGCTGGAGAAACGCGCCAAACTGGTTAGCGCCGGAAACGCGCCGATGGATGCCGAGCTGACAGACGAAGAGATTGTCGCGGTTATGCGTTCCGAGGTGAAAAAGCGAAAGGACGCCATATTCGAGTATGAAAAAGGCGGGCGTCACGAGTCGGCCGCTAAAGAAAAATTGGAGATGGAAATTTTGCAAAGCTATCTGCCGGCGGAAGTTGATGATGCAGTTATCGAAACGGCTGTGGCTAAAGCAATTGCTTCGATCGGCAAAGACCAAAAGCAATTCGGAAAAATTGTAGGTATGGCGATGAAGGAACTGGCGGGTTATGCCTCTGGCGAGCGGGTCTCAAAAGCAGTGAAGCTGGCGCTTGAGGGGTGATAGAGAGTAAATCGGCCGTAACTCACGCTGGTCGCTAAAATATTAAATTAAACGAATACTTCTATACTCTAGAGTATTGAAGTATAGAGAATAGCGTATAATGGGGTAGAAAATAGCGGGGGCGTATAGTAAATTTATTTAGAACAGCAAAATAAATTTACACTTCGATACTGCGCAGTATCGAAGTGTGGGTTAATAATGGGGGTCAATATGCAGCTAGAGTTGCGTGTGGCAAGTGAGGTGAAAGACCGGGAGGGCGCGCGGCGGGCACGCTCTTTTTCTAGTAGAATTCTTACGCGATTGGTAAAAGTGCCAGCGCTCGCATGGCTTTCAAGGCACAAGGTGGCGCTTTCGGTGCGGTTGGTTGGTCCTGCTGTAATGCAGAAACTCAACCGCAGATATCGCAAAAAAAATAAGCCGACCAATGTGCTCTCATTTCCGTTATTCGTGCCTCGGGAGTTGGCGCGCCGTAAGACAAAGCGAGGTTTAATGGAGCTTGGCGATATAGTGATTTGCCCGACAATCATCCGAAAAGAAGCAAAGGTTGCCAAGGCCTCATATTATCAACAGTTTTTCTGGATACTGGCGCATGGTATCCTGCATACATTAGGTTACGATCACGAACGGACTGCCCGAGAGCGTCGGGCGATGGAGCGCTTGGAACAACATTTACGCCGCTCGTTCCGCCCCTAAAGACTTTTTAAATTTCCTTATTTTTATGGCACGGCGTATCGTGCTCGGGTTAGACGTGGGCACCTCTTTGGTGCATACGATTATTGCCGAGTTCACTTCACATAATCCCCCTCGGATTTTAGGCATCGGTTTGGCACCGGCTATTGGCATCCGCCGAGGTGCGGCGATTGATCTTGAAGAGGCGACTAATTCAATCCGCGCTTCATATGAGGAGGCCATGGCTGAAGCCAAGATTAGACCGAAAGCCGCGTATGTTGCAATCGGAGGATCGCATTTGGGCATAACTTCCTCGCGCGGGGTGGTCGCGGTTTCGCGGGCTGACGGTGAAATTTCCGAAGAAGACGTTAAGCGAGCCTTGCACGCGGCCGAGACTTTTATACCCAAAAATCCTAATCGCGAAATCATACATATTGTTCCGCGGGAATTTCGCGTGGATAATGAGAGCGGCATCAAGGATCCGATCGGCATGAGCGCGGTAAGGCTGGAAGCTGACGCCTTGATTATTGATGTTGCGATTGCGACCCTCAAAAATTTGTCAAAGTGCATAGATGGAGCGGGCGTGCGGATGATCGAGGGTGTATTTGCTCCGCTGGCCGCCGCAGAAGCCGTATTATCGAAGCGTCAGAAAGAACTTGGGGTTTTGTTGATTGATATTGGGGGCGGGACCACCAATTTTGCAGTTTTTGAGGAGGGTCGGCTGATTCACGCCGGCGGATTTCCTTACGGCGCTTCGCATATCACCAATGACATTGCGATTGTAGTTCGCACAAGCGTGGACGTTGCCGAGCGGATTAAGTTGCGTTATGGACACGCGCTCCCCGATGATATTGCGAAAAAAGAGATCGTCCGTCTTTCGGAGTTTGTAAAAGACGACGAAGGCACTGTGCCGCGGCGCGAAATTGCGGAAATTATAGAAGCGCGCCTCACCGATATTTTTGAGTTAATTCAAAGGGAATTGAAAAAGATTTCCAAAACCCAGCTATTACCTTCAGGCGTGGTCTTGATTGGGGGTGGGGCGCGAATTCCGGGCGTTGTGGAACTCGCCAAGCGCGAGTTAAAACTTCCTGCGATGCTCGGTGATTTGCAAATTTTGGCGGATAGCGTGCACGAGCGAGACCGCCAAAGCTTAGCAACAGCCGTGGGACTTGCCCAGTGGGGAAATTTGCGCGAATCGGGCGAGATGTTGTTTATGGCGGATATCCATGAGCCAAAAACGCCTTCGTGGCTTCGCAAAATCTACAGTCTTTTTTTCCCGTAGGTATCGCAAAATTTGAATGTTGCAAAGTTTTGGCGAGGTGTGCTAACGTAGTCTCACCTTAGAAACTCAATTTGCTCCTTGCGGGACTCGCATCAGGTCACAGATCGCGAGCCTTGTGAAGGAGTTTTGTATTTATTCTATGCCACAAGCTAAACCAGATTTGGAATCAGGTGCGAGGATCAAAGTTGTTGGAACCGGAGGGTCCGGGAATCATGCTCTAACACGAATGGTCGAACATAAAATTCACGGAGTGGACTTTGTCGCGATCAATTGCGACTCGCAAGATCTGCACCACGCCAAGGCCAATAAAAAAATTCATATCGGCAAAAATTTGACGAGGGGTCTCGGTGCTGGAATGAATCCGATGCTGGGCCGGCAAGCCGCAGAAGAGAACCGTGATGAAATTCATGAGGCCTTGAAAGGCGCGGACATGGTGTTTGTTGTCGGCGGGATGGGCGGTGGAACTTTTACGGGCGCGGCCCCAATCATTGCTGAAGTCGCCAAAAATCTAGGCGCTCTTACGATTGCGGTTACAACTTCTCCCTTTACTTTCGAAGGAACTCAACGGATGCGGATCGCCGAAGAGGGGCTGGCTCAATTAAAAGAGCGGGTAGACGCTCTGATTAAGATTCCTAACGACAATTTGCTGAAAATTATCACGCGCGAGACCTCGCTTCTCACGGCGTTTGATATGTGCGACGAAGTATTGCGTCAAGCTGTTCAAGGCATCTCGGATCTGATAATGCTGCCCGGTATTATCAATGTTGATTTTGCCGACATTCGGGCGATCCTTCAAGATGCCGGCTCGGCCTTGATGGGTGTAGGTGTAGCAACCGGGGAAGACCGCGCGGTTGAGGCCGCCAAGGCTGCTGTTAATTCGCCGCTGATTGATATCGCTATTGACGGAGCACGGGGGGTATTGTTTAACATTTCGGGTGGGGCTGACCTTACTATGTGGGAAATCAACGAGGCTGCTAAAGTCATCACCGAAAACGTTGACAAAGAAGCTAAAGTTATTTTCGGGGCGGTTCATGACGAGCGCTTGAAGAAAGGGGAGGTTAAAGTTACAGTGATCGCGACCGGTTTTCCGAATGAAATGCGTCGCGAAGAGCGTCCCGAGGTCAAACGCATGTCGGTTTTTGCCGAGGAGGTGATCAAGCGCGATGTTGTGATAAGCACGGAAGACAAGCAAGAAGAATGGGACGCGGTACCGGCGTTTCTTCGCCGTAAAAAGTAGTTGGCTCGATAGCGTTCTGAAAAATGTCTGAAATCCCCAGCGCGAATTTCAGACTCGCCACCCTCAAAGTTTTTGCCCCGCTCGCGCGAGGCAAACCATGCAAACTTTTCGGGCGAGCGTTTTCATGAACGCCATCTTCGCTTAGGGGTTTCTGAAGGTAGCGCTACGTCACGTCTGACGCGGCTTCGCGCTTTATTTCTTTAGCCATTGAAGAAAAAATACCCAGCTTCGCTTAGGGGTTTTCTTAAGGTAGCCTGCCTGCCGGCAGGCAGGCCCGGCCGGGCTTTTTATTTTTATTCGTTTATTCGTACGGGATTCGCTATTCACTGATGTTATGGCTAAATCATACAAGTATGATTTCCTACCAATTAGTTGAACGGGTTGCCTGTGGATAACAGGCAGTTGCTGGGTTGGGGGCGAAGCGTATCATACGCATACCTTAGTTATTATTCATAATCGTTTGGATAAAATTTGTTCCAGTTACTGTCGTGGCGGAGAGGCACTTCGCACGCACGCCGCCAAGCACCGCCGTGTCGTTCAACAGCGTAAAATTCTGTTGATGGTTGGTTCCGTTGCATCGTTATGTATGCATCATGCGTACCGACAGGGATGTGTTTCAATTTTTTATTACGATTTTTACACATATGCCCCAAATCAGAGAGCTCGTTCAAGATAAAAAATCTCCTAAAGCCTCTTTATGGAATTTGGAGCGAGTTTTCTCTCATGAGGGAACACATCCATACGACGAAGTCAAGTGGACGGGGCGAACTGTCAAGATGAAAAACGCTCTGGGGGGCGATGTTGATCTGGCAAATCTGGAATTTCCCGATTTTTGGTCCCAGAATGCTGTTCAGATTGCCGTCACGAAGTATTTTCGTGGCAGAATCAATGACCCCCAGCGTGAGTACTCTTTAAAACAGATGATTGACCGAGTGGTTAAGACCATCACGGCTTGGGGTCGCGAGTTTGGACATCTTTCGACCGAGCGGCAAGCCGCGATTTTTGCGGACGAATTGACTCATATTTTATTGCATCAGAAAGCAGCTTTTAATAGCCCCGTGTGGTTTAACGTTGGAGTCCGGGAGCATCCCCAATGCTCGGCTTGTTTCATTTTGGAAGTGAAAGACGACATGGAATCAATCCTTCAGTGGATTAGAAACGAAGGGATGATTTTTAAATTCGGTTCGGGGGCTGGCGTCAATGTCTCGACTTTGCGTTCTGCCAGGGAGTCGCTTTCGGGCGGCGGGAAAAGCTCGGGGCCGCTTGCTTTTATGCGGGGGGCGGATGCGGTGGCTAGTATGATTAAATCGGGGGGGACAACCCGCCGGGCTGCCAAGATGGTGATCATGAATGTGGATCATCCCGACATAATTGATTTCATTAAATGTAAGGCGGAAGAGGAGCATAAGATTCGAGCGCTCATGAGCGCCGGGTACAACATGGCTGATTTAAATAATGAGGCTTGGAACTCCATCCAGTATCAAAACGCCAATAATTCTGTTCGGGTAACGGATGAATTCATGCGCGCTGTAGAAAATGACGCCGAATGGCACACGCGGTTTGTGAAAACCGGCGAGATCGCCGATACCTATAAAGCCCGCGATCTAATGCAGACAGTCGCTGAAGCTGCTTGGGCGTCAGGGGATCCCGGGATCCAGTTCGATACGATTATCAATGAATGGAACACGGCGGCTAATACTGGGCGGATCAATGGTTCCAATCCGTGCTCAGAATATATGCATCTTGATAATTCTGCCTGCAATTTGGCTTCGATTAATCTCTTAAAATTTCTGCGCGCCGATAATACTTTCGCGGTCGAGGAATTTTTGCACACTGTGCGTATTATCATTACAGCCCAGGAGATTCTGATTGATGGGTCGTCTTATCCGACGCCGGAGATCGCCAAGAATTCTCACGATTTTCGCCAGCTTGGGATAGGATATGCCAATTTGGGAGCAATGCTGATGTCTTTGGGACTTCCTTACGATTCCGAGGCCTCGGTGGCCTGGACGGGGGCTTTAACGGCGATGCTAACCGGCGAATCATATCGGCAATCGGCGGTGATTGCCTCCATGATTGGGCCTTTCTCTGGATACGAAGTTAATAAACAGCCGATGCTCCGCGTCTTGGAAAAACATCGCGCTAAAGTTGCCGAGATTAAGAAAGAGCGCATCTCGGACCCTGCGGTTTTTGTCGCAGCCAAAAAATCTTGGGAAGAAGCTGTGGAACTTGCGCGCACGCACGGCGTGAGGAACTCCCAAGCATCTGTAATTGCGCCAACCGGTACGATTGCTTTGATGATGGATTGCGATTCAACCGGTATCGAGCCGGTGTTCGCGCATGTGGCAATGAAGCAATTGGTCGGAGGCGGATATATGAAAATTGCCAACCAAGCGATCCCGCGGGCACTCGCCACACTCGGGTATTCCGAGAGCGAGACTAGCGATATTCTCGCTTGGATTGAAGATCGAGGCACGATTGAAAGCGCGCCGCATGTAAAAGACAGCGACTTGACGGTTTTTGATTGCGCGATTGCGCCTACAAACGGTAAGCGTTCAATCCCATGGCAGGGGCATGTGCGCGTGGTAGCAGCGGCACAACCCTTTATTTCTGGTGCCATTTCCAAGACCTTTAATATGCCGTACGAAACCACCCCGCAGGAAATCATGGATTCCTATATTATGGCATGGCGTGCGGGGATTAAGGCTTTTGCGGTTTACCGCGACGGCTCCAAATCCGCCCAGCCCCTTGTAACATCATCTGGCAAGGGAAGGCCCCTGCAGCAGAAATTAGCCATCCAGCCCGTAAAGCGTCGTCTGCCGCCCACCCGCAGTTCCGAAACGCATAAGTTCTCGATCGCCGGGCATGAGGGGTATCTCACCCACTCGGTCTATGAGGACGGAACGCTTGCCGAAATTTTCATCCGTCTTTCAAAAAATGGATCAACGTTGGCGGGGCTTCTGGATGCATTTGCCATCAGCACCTCGATGGCTCTGCAATACGGTGTTCCTTTAAAGGCTCTAGCCGACAAATACATTTATGGCCGCTATGAGCCGGCGGGTGTTACGGAAAATCCGGATATTCCGGTGGTCTATTCCATTACCGATTATATCTTTCGTTATTTAGCTTTCCGATTTCTGACTAAAGACGATCTTTTAGATCTCGGTATCGCAAGTTACGCGCATGATTCCGTTCCCATGGTGGCGGAACGGAGCACTGTTCCGTCAGCATCCCCGGTCGTATCTTCGGCAAATCAAGTCAACCCAGAACCGCGCATGGTGTTTGCAAACACAGTATGCCGCAACTGCGGGGGTATGATGATTCAAACTGGTTCCTGCATGACTTGCTTGCAGTGCGCGGCGACAAGCGGGGGTTGCTCATAGTAAGGCTTGAACCTCTTTTCAAAAACATCTGATTTTCCCACCGTGAAAATCAGACTCGCCGACCTCCTCGCTCTCCGCCTCAGGGCGGAACCATGGTCGCTCGTCGGTCGAGCGTTTTGAGAAAGAGGTTCTTCGCTCCTTGGGCTTGCTCAAGGTAGTGCTATGCACTTTTATCTTATAAACCCGATGAAGAAAAATTGTACGACTTCGCTGGGGGTACAATAAAAGTGTAGAAAGCTTGTTCTCACGCCAGAGTTTTTGTAAGGGGATTCCGGTGTGGGCTTGCCGGGTAGTGAAACTTCGACTGGCCCGCCGAGCGGACCCGACGAAAGTGTCGAAGTTCTACTACCCGGCTTGGGAGGGGCCTGATTCCGTCCGCTATCCGCCAGTTGGCGGAGGCGGATCGGGATCGGGCCTTTGAAACTATTTATAGCGTAAGAGAACTAGCAAGACGTATAATTTGTTTGAAAAATTCTGTGGTTACAGCAAGAAGTAGCAAAGATATCATGAAAAATAATGCCACGATTTCAAAAGAATACTTAAGAGTTTTGCATAAATTATTTAGCCGCCTGAATAATAGCGGAATAAATTGGGTAATAATAGGCAGTACAGGCCTCGCGCTACGTGGTATTCTAGTAAAGCCAAAGGATATTGATGTTCAAACAGATGAGAGTGGGGTCTATGAAATTGAGCTGATTTTTAAGGAGTATGTGGAGAAAAAAGTCATTTATTCATCTACTGGTAAAATTCGTTCTTATTTTGGTACATTGAATATTGACGGAACTAAAGTTGAAATTATGGGTGATAATCAGAAAATAGTAGATGGGAAATGGGAAACGGCTCTTGACTTAAACCATTATAAAGAAATTGTAGAATTTGAGGGAATGAAATTACCACTCCTTTCCTTAAAATGTGAATATGCAGAATATATAAAGCTGGGCAGACAAGAAAAAGCGGAAATGATAAAAGAGTTTCTGCGGACGCAGAAATAAAATCAAAAAGTGTCGTTGGGCGCGAGAATTATGGAAAAGATGAAATTCAAGTTAAAACCGGGGCAGGTGGATTATACAAACGCGCGTTGGGCGCCGGTGATAAATTGCGTCGTTAAATACCGCGACAAGATTTTGATAGTGCAGAGAAGTAAAGAATTAAATTTCTATCCTGGCTATTGGAACGGCATTTCCGGATTTTTGGACGATAAGAAAAGTTTTGAAGAGAAAGTCAAAGAGGAGCTTCGAGAAGAATTGGGAATACCGGGGCATATGGTTAGAAAGATTCGATTGTGCGAGATATTTCATCAAGAGGCGCCGAAGTACAAAAAGACATGGATTGTTCATCCCGTGCTGGTTGAGGTGGCTACAAAAAATATTAAACTCGACTGGGAGGCAAGAAATTACAGATGGATTAAGTTCAGCGAAGCAAAGAAATTAAAATTATTGCCTGGGTTTGATCAGGTTTTAAAGAAAGTATCCCCGTGGGTTAGGAAATAATAAACAAAAGTGTCATGATGTGTAGGAATTACAACTTATGAAAGTCGTTCATAAAGACCAGACAGAAAGGTTCAAAAATAGCGAGAATTGCATCGCAATTGAATACCCCCTGGGAGATAAAGACATAAATGGCGCTATTGTGGAATTAACTGGCAGGTATCCAAATACAGGAAGGGTTGTAAATTTGAAATGTAAAGAATTAGCTTACGTGATCCAGGGTTCTGGCAGAATTGTTGTCGAGAATGAAGAAATTAATCTTAAGGAAGGCGATTTGATCTTAATCGAGCCAGGGGAAAAATATTTTTGGGATGGCAATTTAACTATATTCACCCCATGTACTCCAGCTTGGTATCCCGAGCAACATAAGGAGGTGGAGTGATATATTCCTGCAGACAAAGAGATAAATACAAGAAACATTCTAGGGGCAAAAAGTGTGATTATTGTCAATACAGGCAACGGCAAAGGCAAAACCACGGCGGCTTTAGGGGCGGCGATGAGGGCCGTTGGTGAGGGGAAGCGCGTTTTGATGATTCAATTTATCAAAGGGCCGTGGAAGTCTGGGGAAGACATATTTCTGCCGAAATTCCAAATTGTTAAGACGGGGAAAGGGTTTGTCGGGATTCTTGGAGACAAGCTTCCGATTGAAGAGCATCAAAAAGCTGCCGAAGATGGTTTGGCCTTGGCGAAAAAAGAAATTATATCGGGCAATTGGGATTTAATTATTTTAGATGAGATTAACAACGCTCTTGGATTAAAACTTTTGAAACTAGAAGACGTGGCGGATTTTATTGAGAGATTTCCTAAAGACAAGCATTTGATTCTGACCGGACGCGACGCGCCGCCCGAGTTAATCGAGCGTGCTGACATTGTAACCGAAATGCGCGAAATCAAGCATGTTTTTACTGAAGGCGTAAAGGCCAAGCGCGGCATTGAGTACTGATTTAGACGTGGGATGGCAAATGCACTCTGTACCAATAGACTAGTCTATTGGTACAGATGGAAAAACCCGAATTAGTAAAACGTCCTCGCGCTAAAATGCGAGGCATCCCGCCGATGCGAGGTTGTTCAGATTCTGAAGAGTCTTCAGACTCGATGAGCTCGCTAACAGGCGGCGGGGATTCTCTGCAAAGGGTTAGATAACTGTTAAAATAAAAAGCACTCGATGCGGCACAATTTTTGCCTAATGACAACGCTTCACTTTTCCGCGGCCGCGGAAAAGTGAAGCCTAAGGTATCACCCGCCGACGCGGTATTTCAAGATTCATCCTACCTACTTCACCGAGCTAAGCTCGGCTTCGCGGCTAATGAGAGCATTGCATTCCCATCGGCTATATTTATATCTACCAGCCGACTATTGTCGGCGGCGGTCCTGGCGGAAAATCACACTTACCCCGTGCGCCTAATGCCCCGCCC
>Ga0155241_148_pt1 | contig 23347 bp, 23 predicted proteins | sample RifCSPhighO2_02_FD_106209 | JGI IMG/M metagenome (GOLD analysis project Ga0155241, IMG submission 106209) | Candidatus Sungbacteria bacterium RIFCSPHIGHO2_02_FULL_49_20
GAATGCCCGCCTGCTTTAGGGTGTGAAAAACCTTGGATTGCAAGATGTTTTTTTCGACATCTCCATCATAGACGGTGATGAAAATAGTTTTCATAGAATTACTCGACCAGACCCAATAATCGCAACCAGCGCAACTCATTTTGCATCCCCGCATACTGAAAGGTTACCGCATGCACTCCTTGGGGAATTTCAACCGCCATATATAACCCTTCGGCAGGAAAAATATTCGCGGCCTTCCCGTCAATCCGAGCTTCCCATCCGGGTAGATTTGACTCCAGAACAATGAGCTGTTGCGATTTAGAAACTTCAATCTCGAATTCAAAATAGCCGTTCTCAATTTTAATTGGGCGCACCGGCACGATTTCCCCTTTTGGTTGTCTCTCGTCAATAGAATCTATGAGATAAAAACGCGGCCGGGCATCGATATTTCGGTAAAGATAGATCGGGATTTGATAGCGAGAAGCGACATAGGACCCCAGAAAAATCAGCTTCGGATGTTCAAGCGTAACCCCGGAGATAATATATTTCCCTCCCATTCGTCCTAATTCCGGAATATGCGTTAACAACCGTTTTATTTTTTCTTCCTCGGGCAAACTTTTCGTAGCGTCCTCGCCTCCGTGGGTACTGCCCATGGCGACCAGATCTTTGAGATACTCCCGCGGGACAAACACATCATAACCATCAACGGATGAAATCCCCGAGTAAAAATTCGTGTTCGGCCAGCCACTTTTAAGCTGCAACGTCGTCAGTTCTAAAATCTCATCCGGTGCAAGAGCGAATTTGGGCGGTATCTTTTCGCGAAACCCCCTGTCAAGCATAAAAGGAAAAGTACGATATATAAGACGATCCTCCGCAGGAATAAACTTATCCACCAGCGTCCCAGGCAAGACAACATCGTTTTTCGGCAACGAAAGTGGCCACTGTACAGCAAAAATTGCTAGAAACCCAATTATGACGAGAGCTGCGGCCGAAGAACGAAAGCGCCCCGCCCCGAGCCGCCCCCGCGCCCAAAGAAATACGAGAGCAACAGAAACCAGAAGAAGGAGAAAAGGAACTAGAAAAGCAAAATCCTGAAACGCGACCGACTGCCGCCAGGCGGCTGCCCCCCGCCGTACAGCGTCAAGATAATGGCCGGTCTCTTTCGTAAATCCTAGTCTGCCGTAGAGGAAAGCGGAGAATAGCGAGTGAAGAGCCAAACTGACACGCTCCATAAAAGCCCGACTCGCGAGATTCAATGCCAAAACGCCAAGGCCGAAAAGCCCCGTGAAACCGGAAAGAATATAAACTGCGCGCCTGAAGCGCTTTGTATCTACAAGGCCTGACATCGCGTCAAACCCGTAAGCGCCAAGCATAGCCAAAAACCAGGCGCCCAAATACAACCAGCGATAAGGAAACCTGAAATATTCAAACAAGGGAAGCTTTTGCAGAAAATAGAAAATTGGCGAATACGAAAGGGAGGCAAGTAGAGTAAAACCGAAAAGAATGGCGAATGGCGCCACGATTTTTTTACTTTTGACCGCAAAAAATGCAAAGAGCGCAAGCAAAAACCACAACGCTCCCACAAAAAGCGGTTTTCTCCCGGCGGTCAGATACGGAAAATAGAGGTAATCGGGGAAAAGAAAAAGGATGAAATCACCCAGCCCCAGGCTTTTTCCCGTGGTTAAGACAAATTCGAGACCGCCGGAACGGATCGTCAAAGGCAGAAACTTTAATGCCGGAAGAATTTGCGGAAGACCAACGACAAAACCAACAAGCGGAATACCGAGGAGCGGCCAAAACCGCTTTATAAAAAAAGGCAGCCCCTTTTTTATTTCTCCTCTCCAAATAAAATCAATCAAGGCATAAAGACCCAAAAGAAAAAGCGCATAGATCGTCAGCTGGGCATATCCCGAAAGAAACGACCAGCCAACTCCAGCTCCGCCAATCATCATCCAAGGCCATGTGCGCCGATTTTGATCGCGCAAGCGGGAATATACCAAAAAAAGGAAAGGCAGAAGAAAAAGCGAATTTGTAATCACCGGGTTTGAGAGAAATCGCCAGTGAAATGCCAAAAGATACGAAGGGCCGACCAAGCTCGCCGCAAGACGCGAGATGCCGTAGGCGCGCGCAGCCAAATATGAAAAAAGCATCACCAGAAACACATCAACCGCCAAGCGAACGTGATAGGCGGTAAAGTTCGGCAAGAAACGAAAAAGGATCATGTTGACCGGATCAAGGAATCCTGCCGACTGGGAGAGATACGTGGGAAATCCCGAGAAAAGATACGGATTCCAGAGAAACGACTCGCCGGCTTTCAGCGCCGTGCCGTAGAAGTCAAATGCCGGATAGTAATAGTACAGCGCATCGGAGTCTGCCGAAAGCATCAACCGATCACCAAAAAGAAACGGAGACAATACCGCGACCGCGAGCACTGCAAAAAAGACGAGGACACTACCGCGCGCTGCCGCCCCTTTTTTTATCATGTTCGTAATATGGGCAATCATTGTAGTAAAGAAGTCATGCGTCGACCTTTTGTAAAAGACAAACCAGCGAAACTCCAATCGGCAAATCGAAAGTTTTTAGAATACCAGCTTCCGACGAAAATAAGGTCGCGAGTAAATTATTCAAGGGCGCAGGAAGCATAAAAAAATCAGACGAACCCTCACCGAAGCGAAGCAGTTTACGTACAGTCCTGACCAAAACAATTGGTAGAAATAAAAACGAATTGAAGTAAGACAGCCGAACAATTTTCAATTTTGTGTTCCCTGCTATTAATTTTTTCAAACTTTTTTTAGTATATCGCCGTTGGTGATGCGCCAGTTCGTCATGGACTGTCCAGAGGAATGGAAGCGCAGGAACAGTCAGGAGCGCAATGCCTTCGGGCGCGAGCATCGACTCAAGCTTTAAAAGAGCCGCGCCATCATCGGAAATATGCTCCAGTACATCAAAAAGCGTAACTAGATTATATTGCCCTTCATAACTTCCCCCGGGGAAGAATTTTTTTTCGATCTGGATAGCCGGCGCTCGGCGGCGCGCAAGCGCTATGGCTTCATCCGAATCTTCCGAGGCTTCCACGATCTCGGCAAATTCGGCTAACATCGGCAGATTGCCGCCGGTTCCCGCTCCAATATCGAGCGCCTGGCGAACTTTGCGAGCCAGTGCCAGTTTAAGAAAGGCGCGGATAATCCGGCGCCTACCCCGAAACCACCAATGTACTTCCTCGAGCTCGTATAGTTCCTGATATAGACGCCGGTCCATGGAGGGAGTGGGTTACGCCGTGTCAGTATACTTGCCCCGAATATCTCGCCAGAGAATTTTCATCATACCCCTGAACGAGCGGAATGAATCGCGGAACGGCCGGACCCGCGAGTCACGGTTATCGGTCCAGGTGACCGGCAACTCCTTCATTTTCCAACCGCGTCGCTTGGTCACGTAGACAATTTCTGCCTCGGCAGCGAAGTGATTATCGAACTGATGCGAAAAGATATCCTTGGCTACACGGTGCCGAAACATCTTAAAGCCGAGAGTGAAGTCAGTCGTTCGCCACATGCGGAAAAGAATCTTCGCAAGCAAGATGAAGCCGTGTCCCAAAAAGACGCGAAGCAGCGGCTGTGACTGTGCGATATGCGACGCCGGAAGCTCGCGGCTCCCGAAAATGGCATCAATGTCTGGATGTTCATCGAAATATTCCACAAAACGAAGAATGGCTTCATCATCAACACTTCCATCAGCGTCTGTTCCCAAAATCAGCTCTCCACCTGCGGCCAGCACGCCCTCGCGGATTGAAGCACCCCTGCCCTGATTCGGCGTGTGTGAAAGCCAACGTAAATTGGGATGTGATTTTGCGGTGTCTTTAACCCATTCAAGAGTTCTGTCCCGACTTCCATCATCTACGATGACAACCTCATACGAAAAATTACGAGCATCCAAAAATGCCCAGATGCGCTGGAGGGTTTTGGGTAAGCGCGCCTCCTCATTATAAGCCGCAATGACAATAGAAAGTTTCGGCATAGGTTATGGATACAATCCGCGCCGTTTTAAGCCGCGCCAGACAACTTGCGCGCCCACGCCCGCAAGAATCGCAAGAAGCGGCATAACCGGAATACGATAGCGGGCGTTAGCAACCGGCCCGGTAAGAACTGCGAAATAAAGAATTAATACCGTAAAAAACACCGTAGGCATCTTCGTGACTTTACCCAAAAGTCCTCGGACGAAACCAACGATCCCGAGAAGAATTGCGAGCGCCATGCTGCCGCCGCCTAATAATAACATCATTAAACTAACTCCGTCACCCCAAAGCGCAGATAAAAAATCTTTAAATTGGCCGTGTAATAACATACCGCTAAAGTTGGGAAGCGCCGGATTATAAATACCCAAGAGCCGAGCCGAATCGCGGATACCGTCGCTCAAAAAGAATGGAATGGTCTTCACTGCATGAAACCAGAGGTACCCCAACGGATGCTCGACAACGACACTTCTGGCAAATGCCAGCGATAGCTCGCCGCCAGCAACCGAACGGAGCAACCCTAGATCATCCGATCCGACGCGTTGGACAATTTGATGTTGCAAACTATCGGGATTGGCGCCAGTTGTCTCTTTAAGATAGAGCATCGTAAAATAGGCGGCATTAAAACTTCCCACCGAGGAAAGCTGCCAAGAATCGAACGTGACTTTATTCCGCATCGCCCACGGCGTTACGATAATCAGAACGCCAAAAAGAAAGACGACCGCCTCTTTGGCAAATTGATGCCAGGAAACTTTGGCGAGAAACAAATAGCTCAAAAAAATGATCGGCAAAAATTGGCCGATCGGCCGCACTAATATTGCGATGCCCAGGAGAACACCGGCGAATCCCAGACGTTTGAGAGTACTCGCCTCACCCCTCGGCACCAAGAGCAAAAGACTCCAAATAAAAAGCAGTGAAAAAAATGTATCGGAGAGTGTGATAGTGGAATAAAATAAGCGGATAGGATCAAACGCGACAAGCAACCCGGTAATCAGCCCGACGGTGGAGCCGAAAAGACGTGTCGCAAGGATATATGAGAGCACCGGAACCAGCGTCATGAGCAATGCCTGAAATAGCGCCACAATCACCCATTTCCTAAAAAAAAGATGGAGTACGGCCAAAAACGCGGGATAACCCGGGGTACGGAAACTTTCCGGAGAGTACATATTCGGAAAAGTATCAAACGCTTTTTTTTGCAGTAAATTCTCGGCCAAAATTCGATAGTGATTAGAGTCGCCGGTCAACGAAGGAAACGGCAGCTGCTTTGCGCTCGTGACGGCGTAAACCAGCGCAAATACCGCTAACTGCACCATCAGCGCGGAAAACGCCAGTACAACTAGTGGTCGAGACAGCATAAAATTAATTACTTATGGATGAAATTAAATACATAATTATTGACGGAGGAGCGGCCAGTGTTATCGCGGCCGCACTTGCTCGAGCTTATCATATTATATTTCCAATCCGAGTTGTTCCCGTGTCGGTCTTCACTTCGATACTCTAGAGTATCGAAGTGAAGTACGATTTGGAATTCGCTTGAACCCGCATCAAAGCCATTTTTGAGATGGGTTCTAATCTATCTGAATGCCGTCGGCAGAACCCCCATTTTAAAAAGCAGATACTTCCCCATCACACCAAGGATTGCGACTCCATATTGAGTGCTGCGCCAAAACCCAATCATCGAGGCTTCTTCGAAGTAGTGCGTGCTAATGGGAATTTCTCGAATACGTAACCTGGCAATTTTCATTTGTGCAATGATTTCTGTATCGAAGACGAAATCGTCTGAATTTTTGTCAATCGGAAGTTCGGAAATGACACGACGACTATAAGCGCGGAATCCTGAATGATACTCGGTCAGCGAAAGTCCCAGCACTAAATTCTCAATTCCCGTTAAAAATTTATTCGCGAGAAATTTCCAATACGGCATGCCGCCGGCAAGCGCGCCGCCCCTGATTAGCATGCGCGAGCCGAAGACAGCGTCGCATTCGTCTTTTGCAATCGGCGCTATAAGTTCAGGAATAAACGCCGGATCATATTGAAAATCGGGGTGAACCATAACGGCAATGTCTGCGCCTAATTTTAGCGCTTCTTGATAGCAAGTTTTTTGGTTGCCGCCATAACCCCGGTTGATCGAATGCTGAAAGACACGCAACCCCAGCGATTTTGCGACCTTAACTGTGTCGTCACGACTGGCGTCATCGATCAAAATTATCTCATCCACCCAATCTTTGGGAATTGCCTCGTAGGTTCGCTTAAGCGTCCGTGCGGCATTATAGGCTGGGAGCACCGCAACTATCTTTTTCAGCGGAATCCTTTGACTCATCCCAATCAGGCTACAAAAATTGACTCAAAAGAGCAAATCTTTAGAAGTGTTTCAAACTTTTGGAAACACGATCAAGCATACGCGTCACGCGAAGGCCGTGCTCGATATCTGTTCGCGGCGTTTTATTTTCTCGGACGCACTCAATGAAGTGCGCAAGTTCGGCTTTTAAGGGTTCTTCTGCCTGAATTTCGGGAACCTTGATTTCTTCGCTTTTCGGATCAAAAAAGAATGACCCCTTATTCCTATCAACTGCGGGATATGGTTGAAGCCGAAAGAAAAGCTTTTTTTCTGCGCGATCATCAAAGAGAGCCATCCCGCCCGTTCCTGAAAATGTCATACGCCGAATTTTTTCCGGCTGAAACCATGAGACAAAAATGGAGCCGGCAAGGCCACTGGCAAATTTAACGCTTGCGGACGCAAAATCTTCTCTTGATTCAATGCCGCTCGCCTGTCCGGTTGAAGAGATAACTTCACCGGGATTAAAAAGATAGTCTAAAATAGCAAACTCGTGGGTGGCCGTCTCCCAGAAACAACCAACATCATTTCTTAAAATTTCGAAATACTGATGCTCGGCAAAAAAGTACTTCACCTGACCGATAGCGCCGTTCGCAAGTTCGGTTTTTAAATTACGAATGTAGTCGTTATACAGATATTGGTGCCCAATCATGAAAATGCGATCGCTTTTTTTAACTGCTTCGTTCAGACGCAGAGCTTCGGACATGTTAAGCACCATCGGTTTTTCCAGCAGAACATGCTTTCCAGATGCAAGTGCCGCACTAGAAAGTTCAAGATGGGTTGATGGCGGAGTGGCAATCACGACGCAATCAATGTCAGTACTCTTAAAAATCTTTTGCGGATCTGTATAGCGCTCAACACCGACCGGAAGCATTTGCGCATATTTCTCAAAAACTTGATAGCCGCGACTCGCAACGGCAACCAATTGAATTCCCTCCGTCTCCTGCAGTAAGCGTAAATAGTGTTTGCCAAAATAGCCAAGACCGATCAAACCAAAACGCAAAGTCGGTGAAACTCTACGGTTGTCTAACGTGGGACTCGACATAACTTGCGCTATTAAACTTCAAATGACGTCGGCGAAAAAGAATCTTGATACCATTTGAGAGTACGCTTTAGGCCGGTTTCAAGATTAATTTTGGTGTGATAACCCAGTTCATAACGAATTTTTTCAAGATCGGGGCACCTGCGTTGCGGCTCATCGGCCGGATAACCCGCCGGATATTCAATCAGCTTCATCTGCACATCTTGCTCCGGCATAATCTGTTTCACCATCCTGGCCAAATCTTTCATCGTAATTTCTTCTTGATCATTGCCGACGTTGTAGACCTCGCCGCCCTTTTTTGAAATCAGCACCTGAAGAAACCCCGTGACCGCATCGCTAATGTAGCAGAATGTGCGCGTCTGATTACCCCGATCATGTACCGGCAATGGATTGCCCGAAAGAGCACTTGAGAGGAAGGCTGGAATCACCCTGCGATCATCCGGCTTCATGCCAGGACCATAGACATTAAAGGGCCGAACAATTTTGACGGGTACGCCATAAAATTCATAATACACCATACCGATAGTCTCTGCTAGGCGTTTAGACTCGTCGTAGCACGCCCTTGGACCTATACTGGACACATTGCCGCGATAGGTTTCGGGTGTTGGAACGTATTTGGGGTCAGGATCTCCATAGATCTCACTCGAACTAAAAAGCAGAAAACTTTTTGTGTTTTTGTGACACGCGAGCTCCATTAAATTTTTGGTGCCAGAAATGGTAACGTCAATTGTCTCAAGAGGATATTTACGATAAAACACCGGCGAGGCAAGGCCTGCGGCATGAATGATGTAGTCAATCGGAGTAGAGGCAAAAAAGAGGTCCTGCAATTCTTGATTAAGAACGGAGGTTGGAGGACGCCTAATGGTCGGAGTTTCTCGCATACTCATAAGATGCGCGACAACGTGAGGCAGGGTCTTGGTAATGTCCACCTCATATTTTGCCAGATGAGAACTTTGGATCTGATGCGTGAGCCCTCCGCGTGAACCGGTGATGAAATTATCCAGTACTAGAATCCGGCATGGTTTTTTTAAAACTTTTTCATTCAACAGATGTAAAACACCGACAAAATACGAGCCGAGAAAACCCGCCCCGCCAGTGATCAAGACAGTCTTATCCTCAAAAACTCGCGCCCCCTCGCCTAGAACAGTAACGATTGATTCTAAATCTTCCTGAATAATTTCATTCATACGACTTCTCTGGGTGGTATGGGTATGAGATACCTATACCCGCCATCAGCTGTCTTTTTCTTTATGTCATCAAAGTATTCATAGGCAAATACAACGAGAACATCGGGCTTTCGCAGGTCTAAGTGACTCTTGGCGACAATCGGAATATGCGTCCCGGGGCTGAATCGATTCTGCTTTAAGGGGCTATCATCGACAACGAAATCAATCAGCGATTGATCAATTTTTCCGTAATTGCAGATAGTCGCGACCCGAGCCGGAGCTCCATAGCCTGCGATTTTCAAATTTGATTGTTTATACTCTTCCAGTTTATTGCGGAGCGCCGAGGTGTGGGTCTGGACCTCTTTTTTGAACTCCTGAAGTTTCGCAAGATTTAATGTTTTCTCTTCTTCTTGGATGAAGTTCTGAACACTCTCAGACGCGCTTACTTTGCTGCCCTTTTTCTTTGCCACCACTCTGATTGATCCGCCATGCGGCTCAATATGCTCCACGTCAACTACCGACATGCCGTGCGATTCAAAAAGATGCTTCAAAGAGGTTAATGAGTAATAAAAAATGCGATCCAAATAAAATCTTTCAAATTGAATGCTGGCTAAAATATTTCCGATGTACTCAACTTCAATTATAAACTCTCCTTCATTGGTCATGAGATTCTTCACATCGTCGATAAATGCGTGCGGATTTTCGAGATGAGTAAATATGCTGCTCGCGATCACAACGTCCGGTTTTCCGTAGTCTTTGATAATCTTTTCGACGGCTGCCGAATCAAAAAAAGAGACGACAGTTGTCAGCCCTGCGTCATTCGCAATCTTCGAAACATTGATAGACGGATCAACCCCGATCGCTTTTACCCCGAGTTCCTTTAGAGGTTTAAGCAGAATACCGTCATTTGAACCAATATCGACGACAAATTTTGCGTCTTTTAGTTTCTTCGCTAACTCTTCAAAATGCCTGACAAGTCCGGGATTAACCGAAGAGAGATAGTAATAGTCTTCAAACATCCTCTCTCGGGACACAATTGTTCCAAGCTGGACGTTCTTGCAGTTTGTACAAAAAAACACCGCCAGCGGAAAGAAATCCTCTGTTTTAAACTCCTCCTTTGTCTTTGGATATTTATTGGCGAGCGGCTGATTCCCGAGATGCAAAAATTCAACCGCGGTATCTTTTAAACAAAGATGGCACTTCATAAAATCTTTAAAGCCATGCCGTATCTTATGCTATTGCCTCTTGATTTGCAAGCGAAAAATAAATAAAAAATTGGGCCGGCGAGGGAAAAATTTCCCTCACCGACCCGATGGATCTCGCGGTCGATCTGGCTCTTGTTAGAAGTACAAGACCGCGAATGAGGTGGGTCCGTCGAGCACCCAATCACTCTCGTTCTCTTTCCTATTGAAGAGATACTCGAGCGGACCGAGTGTAATACCAGCACCCGAAAACCCTACGAGCTTGCCCGAGAAGACCACAATGAGCCGATGCCGGATAATGAGGTTCTCGAGCGCGTCGCGGAAATTGAGAAACGGCCAGGTTTTCTGATCGACGAACGAGGTATATATATAATCCGGGCCGGTGCCGAACGCCCTTGGCTTTGCGTCAGTCTCTAGACAGATTGCGACGCCCGTCGCCACTGCCGAGCCGTGCGGCAAGAACCAACAGCGCGGTTCATAAGCCGTGAGCCCGACAGATTCTCCGGGGCAAAGTATCTGCGTACCGTCAGCTCTCTCGCAGGCAAACTTGCCTGTCATGACCTGAACACCCTCGAGACGACCGTCGTGTGCCGGGAGTGGCGGCCGCCAACCCGGATGAGTCGGCGTCCTGTCATACTTCCCAGACGCAGAAACGCCGGCCGTCCATACTTTGAAAAGCAGCCGCCGCGGATCATCTGGCTCGATTCTCCCCGGATGGCCCACTGGCAAGTTGTTGCCAACGAGCCATTCGCCATCAGGCGCAGTGACCTTCCCCATCAGCAACGGACTCTGAATCATCTGGAGCCTCCTTGGTTGACAACTGTGGGAATTCTATATTTGCTGTGTATGCTGAAGCACGACTTTTGCAAGCTTCGGGTTGATCGCAAGAACCCAACTGAATTCGAGTGAGCCCCAGCGAAGCGGTTTGCCGCTCGGTGAGACCGCAACCCCGCCCGCCTCCTCAACGGCCAGCGCCATCGCGGCCGCATCCCAGATCTTGGCGATCCCAAGACTGTAGTATGCGGCGGTTTGACCCAGAAGAACCCGACGGCCGCCCTCGATTGCCGACACAGCGCTCAAGATGTTGAAGCGCCTCGAGAGCGGCTTCAGGACAGATTCGAATGAACCCGAACTATGCGCCCACGATCCAACGTCCGTGCCGATCTGGGTCTTATCCAGCCGGCCATGCCACGGGATCTTGGTTAGCCTCTCTCCATGACCGAAACCGCCTATAAAGCATCCTCGACCACGGACAGCGCTGATCAGCATCTTTAGCGCAGGAAAATACGTTGCGCCGTATGCGGGTTGGCCGCGGCGTAGGGTACAGATTGTCACCCCATAATCATCCGATCCGTTGAAGAAATTTGTGGTTCCATCCAGCGGATCGAAGACTGTGCAACCAGGTGGGACTCTCGCGGCGTTCTTCTGCTCTTCCGCGACGATCTCTTCGTGAGGCAAACTGCGACGGAGAATCGAAAGCCCGCGCCTTAGGGACTCGCGATCGGCTACTGTAGAGAAATGCTGGCCAAGCTGTTCGTGTTTGTCTTGCGCCAACAGGTTTCCTCTCTCTTGCTCTTGCATGGAAGCTACCAGCTCCCCACAGGTCAAAACAACCTCCTCGAGTACTTCAATCGCTCTCACGGTCAGTTCCTCCCTATGGTTAAAACTGCTGTTTAGTTCATTGTCAAAGAATAAGACCGTATTTCGGCTGATTACTTATACCAGCTTCGATGACCTTTGTCAATTCTTTCTTTAGCCCTGTTCTGCGATTACATGAAAATCTGATAGAATAATCTAGGTAAAATGACAAAAAATTCTAGCCCAATAAAATATGCCGTCATTCCAGTTGCTGGCCTGGGAACACGCCTCCTGCCATTTACACGTGTTGTGCCCAAAGAACTGCTTCCAGTTGCCGGCAGGCCGGTCATACAGCGCCTAGTTGAAGAATGCGGCCGTGCCGGGATTAGAGAGATCGTTTTGATTGTGAATCAAAGGAATCAAGCGATGCTTAAACAGTATTTTAATCCGCGGCATGCAACATACATGCGGACATCCTCAAACCCCAAACTCAAACCAGCCATCGAAAGTCTGGAGAATATTATGGAGACCATTAAATTCCACTATGTACTTCAGCCCAAACCGACCGGGGATGGCAACGCCCTGTTATATGCAAGGCATTATATCCCAAAGGGACAACATTTCTTTGTATCCATGGGCGATCTCTTGGTGGAACCCACCGTAAACTACATCCAGGACATGCTTGACGCCGCCAAGCGTCACAAGGGATATACCTTAGCGGTTGATCAAGTCCCAGCTCACCACGTTGACCGCTACGGCATCGTGCGCCAGGCATATCGATTAGGTCCGCGTCTCTGGGAAATCGGCGGCATCGTTGAAAAACCGGCCGTAGGCCAAGCACCCAGCAGGATGGCGCTTATTGGGAAATATATTTTGAATGAAAAAATATTTAAAATCCTGGCACAAACCCCAGAAGACAGTAAAGGAGAAGTAAAACTTGCCTATGCTCTAGAGAAAGTCCTGAAAGAAAAGCTTGCCCCCATTTTTGCCTATCGTATTCCCGGCCGGCATTTTGATTGCGGCGATTGGGATGGATTCCGCGAAACGAATATAAAACTCCAGCCGTAATCTTCGTCAATGAGCACCTACTCACTCTGGCTAATACCAAAAGGAGATGCGTTCGCACACTACGGCTTAGTAATCTCCGATTTCAGCCGCAGATTTCAAACACCCTCATTTGAGCCTCATATTACACTTATCGGCGATTTAAATGGAAAGAAACAGGATATGCAGAGCCGCACCGCGAAATTGGCTACGGGGCTGCGGCCGCTCCGATTGGAAACGAAAGGTTTTGGGCTTGAAGACTATTATGTTCGCTCGCTCTACCTTCGCATCGCGCCGAGCGATGAATTAATACGTGCCCGCGGGCTAGCGACTAAGATTTTTGGAAAAACCGAAATACCGTATATGCCCCATCTAAGCCTTCTTTACAGTGATCTCTCCAGAGATGAAAAGCAGAAACTTATTCCCACAATAAAAAAGCCCTCTAACAACGATATCTTAGTTGGAGCCATATCACTGTGGCAGGTAGACGGAGGAGTTTCTGAATGGCGACTTATCGATGAGTTTCTTCTCGCTGCCAATAGAAAATAAGATACTTGGTTGTGTTGCGATTCTAGGCCTTAGAAGTTGAATGAATCGGCAGAAAGCGCCACTTAAAAATCGTCCACAGAATAATAAACCCGTCACGCACGCGAATCTTTTTGCCCTCTTCGTAACTCCGGGGGTAGTAATGAATCGGCACCTCTTTGACCCGATGGCCTAAGCGCAAGATTTTGCAGATCAGCTCGTTGTCGTATTCAAAACCATTGGCTTCAATCGGTATGGATTGGATCAATTCGCGCCAAAAGGCTTTATAACAGCCCTCATAATCGGTCGCGTCATTCCAAAAAAGAAGATTGGTGAGCCAGCTGATTGATTTGATCCCGAGATGATTAATAAGATAGCGCCATGTCCGTTTTCCGCGGAACCAAATCTTCTGATTTTGCAGAAGTCGGGAGCCCATCACCGCCTTTACTTCTCCCCGAGCGATCGGCTCCACAAGGCGATGATAATCCTCTGGGTCATACTCAAGGTCGGCATCCTGGATAACAATAACGTCTCCATTGGCAACCGCGACCCCGGCTTTGACAGCCGAGCCCTTGCCTCCGTTGATTTTATGCACGATTGTATAACTCTGAAAAAACTCGTTAGGCATCTCGCGCGCTTTTAATTCATCGAGAATCGCTGGCGTAAAGTCCTTTGAGCCATCATCCACAATGATGATCTCCTTGGGGATCTTGACTCGTCGCACTTTTTCGACAATCTCGCGAATGGTTTTTTCCTCGTTAAAAACCGAGATAATAACTGAAAGCAACATATGTATCCTCGAGCATCTACTTCAAGCCATTTAGACGTTGGGATGAATAGATACTACACTATATTAGTACACGAAGAAGATCAACAAAACAAGAAAGCGTTTCACCTCGAATTGTATGCAATACGTTTTAGGAGTGACAGGGATCGCAATCGGAGCCGCAGTCGCGGGCTTTACCGCTTTCGTGCAAATAACCCGTCACATCGGCGTCACACAAAAAGACCCATCCGCCACTGTGGCTGATGCCATTGTGGTGCATACCTACTGTCCTAAGCGTTCGCATATCCCTCGCCGCGGACAACTCGTCGTGGAAAGCGCCTGTCGCCTGGCTTGCGACATCAACGTGCCTCTAATTCTGGCGGTCGGGCATACTGTGCCGCGGGAATCTCGCACAGAGGCAGAGATCTACCGCGACTACATCAAACAGCATTTACCGACCTGTCTCGGGCGTGTTATCCTCGGTCAAAATCCCGAAGCGCAGGATACATATCAAGAGACAAAAGAAGCGGTGCGCCTTTTAACGCTACGCGGTTATAAGAGTCTTTTTGTCGTTGGACTCCAGCCGCATCTCCCGCGTATCACAAAACACTGGGCAAAGCTCGGCGGCCAACTAAAAATAACATATGTTGCTGTTGAGGGGCCAAAACGTTACTATATCTGGGAATTTCTGATGTTCGTGAGCGAGTGGTTCATCCCTCCCCAATCGAGACGGCGAAGATTTGTACTTAACCTTGTCGGCAGAAAAAAATAGTCTCCAAAGAGATCCCGTATGCAAAAACTTATCTCCGCAATAACCCGAGTTATGAACCAGCACTCCCAAGTTAGTCTTGTTATATGCATAACTTTAATGGCGTTTACATTGCTGGTCTTAGCACCGGTGCTTTTCGACGGAAAAGTTTTCTCCGGGGAAGAACAGTTTGGGTTTTACTATCCCATCAATGCCTATTACCAGCAATCGCTTCAAAATAGCACTTCTTTATTGTGGAATAGCGCCTACTACGGTGGCGTTTCGGCAAGTCTGGACCAATTCGTCAGCGCTTTTTTCCCGATTAAAAGGATCGTATTCTCTCTACTGCCTCTCTATGCCGCGCACCATTGGAGTATCGCGCTGGGAGTGATCGTCGGGCTCTTGCTCGCCTATGCGTTTGCAAGGACTCAAGGATGGTCATATGGTCCGTCACTCGTTTTTGCTCTGTCCTATTTCGCCGCCACAAGCTTCGGCTGGCTACAAATTGGAACCATCGCCGCCTATTCGTTTATTACACTTCCGGGGCTGGCTTTAGCACTCTACCGGATAAAACAGCGCCGAAGTTATTTTGGCTACGCGCTCCTGGGAGGTATTGCGCTGGGAATCGGGTTTCTGGCGGGTTTCGTGCAGATTGTATTCTATGCGTACGCGCTCGCGTTTCTCTATGCACTCTTCTTGGACTATAACAAATGGACACCCGGGAAAAATCTACCGGAGAACGGGCGCGCGACGATTGCGTTTGGCATCATCAGTCTTATCGGACTCTTGATTGGCGCGCGCCAGATCGCCGTCTCGGCGGAGCTGATCGGTGAAACCATTAGAACCAGCCGTTATGCACTCGAAAATATCTATCCGGCTTCGCCGGTTGAATTGCTCACATTATTTTTCCCGGACTATATCCGTATTCCATTCATCGGCGGAGGCGCAAATGGATTTTATGTCGGGGCGCTTTCACTTTTCTTCGCGGCTATCGGCCTTCTTTTTTATCGTTCCCGGACGGCGATATTTTTCTTTGGGAGTTATCTTCTCCTGCTTGGGTTCGCATTTTACCTGCCGGGGTTCGGATGGCTAAATACGCACCTACCGCCGTTTTCGCACCTCGGGTCAGCGGCGCGTTGGCTTGTAGTCGGCAGTTTTCCGCTCGCCTACCTAGCGGGATTTGGTTTCCAAAAATTTCTTGAATCACCCGATCTTGGCGACAAAGGCCGCCGTAGGAAAGTACTTAAAATTCTCGGCTGGGGATCGGGGCTTGTCGTGTTGGGCGGCTTAGCGGTAAGTCTCGCCTTGCGAGAACTCCAACAAAACCCAGCATTACTGGAGCGCATCATAGCTTGGCGCTTTAGCAATAGGCCTATGTCTTTTCCTCTCTCGCACTACGAATATATTTTGAATGGAGCGCTTACCGAATTCATTCAGCTATTTTCCTTGCGAAGCCCTAAGTTTATTTTTGCAATCCTGCTTTGGCCCGCCGCATTCATGTTCCTACTTTGGGCTTGGAGGAAAGCACGAAGCTCGCGAATGCTTGAATACGTTGCAACCGGAATGATTATCGTAAATATCGCGGGCGTTGCCGTTCTCGAATGGGACACAATGATTCCGCAATCAATTTATGAACAAAAGCCGGCGATAATCGCAACCATACAAAGTCGCGAAACTAACCCCTGGACCTATCGCACGATGGGATTTTTGATCGGCGACGGGCTATTTTGGGAACTGACTTCCAAAAAAGAGCTTGACCTTGCAACACTTGCGTCCGTTCAGCGGGAACTTGTGATCAACAACAGCAATGTCTTCTGGGATGTGCAGAAAATCGATGGCATGGAGCCCTACCGAACTCTGCAAAGCAACCAGTTGCTAAACACCGTCATCGCCGCCGACAAAAACCTCTTCGTATTCAACCCCGAAAGCCCGAAACTTCTTAGTAATCCTCTTAATCGGCTTGAAAATATTGATGTCCTGCAGCGCGTGACACTGGAAGAAAAAAAACAAGATTTTCTGGAAAAGCTTCCATTGCTTTCGGCGCTGAACGTGAAATATATCTATTCGATCTATCCCCTTTCTCATCCGTTACTGCTGGAAATTCCCCTCGCGCTCGGAGACGCTTTCCCGCTATCTTTGCATCTCTATGAAAATAAAACAGTTTTACCGCGCATCTACTTTGCAAAAAGCGCGCGCTTTATTTCCGGCGGGCCCGCGGACCGCGCGAAGGCGCTGCTTCGGGTAAAAAACTTTGCCGAAGAAACGCTGATTGAGTGCGACACATGCATCGGGCGAGAAACGTCCGACGGCGGAAAAATACAAATCGAACGGTACGAAAACGGCCTGCTGGAGCTTACCGCGACTTCACCCAGCGGCGGATGGCTGATCTTCTCCGAAAGCTATCTCCCCGGGTGGGGAGCTCTGGTTGACGGAACGCCGACTGCGATCTATCCCGCTAATTATCTCTTCCAGGCGATTGAAGTGCCGCGGGGAACGCACCGCATTTCGTTTCGCTACCGCGATGTGATAGAACAGAGGGTAGCGAAATTGCATCTATTATCCGCAAACTCTAAATAGACCTGCTGCTTAATAACCTTTCTGCTGCAATTTCCATATTTCGGCTACGGCTTTGCAAAAATTTCTCAACATATACGCCGTATATGCTTCAAAATTTTTTCTTCGCCTCGCTCGAAATCTGAAAATTTCGCTACGAAAATTATTAAGTAACAGGTCTAATAATTAATGCCGGCCGTGAATTCCGCCAAAGACTCAAAAGACCGTTTTCAAATCATATGTGGGTTTCTCGTCTGCCCGAATTGCCAATCGCCGCTCACCCCAAAGAGTAGTGGCTTTGCTTGTCCTAAAGACGGACTATTCGAAAAAAACGCGCGCGGCGTCCCCTTATTGATTGAAGCTGGATCATTTTCCGAGCATCAAATTGAACTTGATCGGGGAATCAATTGGTTAAAGTCTTTTTTAAAACAATTCCCCGCTCTCTATTATGCAATCTGGAATATATTTTGCCCGGTGCTTCAGGCGTACAACGGCCCCAAGAAAATCTTTAAGGAAATACCGAAGGAAGGCGTCGTACTTGATGTGGGGTCCGGACCTTATCGCTGGGATCGGCGATGTGTCAATGTTGATGTATCCCCCTTCCCCGAAGTCGATCTTGTAGCAGACGCCGAACACCTTCCTTTCCCTAATGCCTCGGTTGACGCGGTAGTGAGCGAATCGCTCCTGGAACATGTTGATAATCCTAGCGCGGTAGCGAGAGAAATGCTTCGCGTTGTAAAGTCCGGCGGCGTCATTTATGCAAGCGCTCCATTCCTCACTCCGTATCACGCCTCCCCGGACGATTTTACGCGCTGGACGACAAGCGGTCTCCGCGCCTTATTCGCCGGCGCGGAAATTATCGAAACTGGAGTTCGATCAGGACCGTGGAGCGCTTTTCTTGTTTTTCTTGCTTATTGGCTTGGTGTGATCTTTGCCTTCGGTTCGAAAAAAGCGGCACCTTTTCTTGCGTTTGTCTTCATGCTCGTTCTCGGGCCGCTTAAAATTTTCGACCTCTTTTTCGCTAAATTGCCTGGCTCCGAAACCGTGAGCGCACAGCTTTACATCCTCTGCCGGAAAAAGTAGCTACGAAGAAGCAAGAAATGCGCTAATGCACTTGGCTCGAATTTCCCAGGTGTACATCGCTACCCCGCGCCGCGCCATTGCGGCCTTTATTTCCGCTTCCTCTGGATATTCCAGCACGCGCTGGATGGCAACTGACAACGCCACCGGATCGTCGGGCGTAAAAAAAGTTCCTAGTGTCTCATTAAAAACTTCCCTGACGGACGCAAGATCTGAAGCAATAATCGGACGCCCGGAAGCCATATACTCGAAAAGCTTCATGGGGGATGTATAGTGAGCGGAAATTTCTTCTTTTGCCGTGTTAGGCAATACTAAAACATCCGCCGCCCGAAGCCAGATCGGTATTTCATCGTGCGACCGATGGCCGACAATCACTGCATTATCTTTTATATTTAATTTTTTATTTTTAATCTTGAATTCTTCCACATCTTTTTCTGTACCGCCAACAAAATACACGACGCAGTTTGCGGGTAGCAATTGACTGGCCTCGAGCAGAGTGTCCACTCCTTTCCAGCCGTATAAATGCCCCGTATAAACCGCGATTCTCTTATCAAGAGGCAACCCCAGTTTTTGACGAGCCTCGTTACGCGCGACATTTATAGCAAACTGGCTTACAGCAACCGCGTTGGGAATCGCAAAAATCTTTTCCGGCGGATAATTAAATAACTCCGCGAGTTTATTCTTTTTCCAGTTATTCGTCGTCACAATTGCGGAAATTCTTTTCAATAACCAACGCTGGAAACAGCCCAGCGAAGGGAAATCATGAATCTCGTACACCGTGCGTTTGGAAATAAATGTTAAAAGAAAAAGCGCGAACTCCTCATGCGAGTAATATACAGCATCCCGCGCCTGTCGCCAAAGCGCGTAGAAAAAAACCGAGATCGCAAATGACGCGGCCGTAATGAAATAACTTGGTATCCACGACATGAGATCAATGACCGGCAATCGTACAATACGGAAATTCTTCCTGACACCGTGATACAAAAAAGCATTCTCGCGATGCAATTTATTTAGCCGCCGCGGCACCCATAGTTCCACGTCGATTCCATCCCCAGCGAACACTTCACAACTTTTCATGCTAAAAGCAGATCCCGCTTTTTCCGATGGATAACGAAGAGGCGAAATATAAATAAGTTTCATAAAAGATTCCTTAAAAGCATCCTAAGCAGCGTAAATTGGTAGCGCTGCTGGAGAAATTCATACCAAAACGGTGTGTGATTCCCGCGACAAATCCAAAACCGCGGCAAACGTAAAGCATAGAGCGCTGCGGCCTTTAGAGTATTAAAGGCTTTAACGAGAATATCGCGGCGAGATGATCCACGCAGTCTCTCTTCTTCCAGTAGCACATATCGGCTCCACTTTTTCCACAAAACTTCGCGTTCCGGAATTGGAACTAGTATACAATGCCGCAATTTGCCGATAGACTCCCCCGAGCTAGAAAGAATCCTTTCGTGAATTTCTTTTACAAAACCCTCAACGTGCCGGCGATGGAAAAAGCGCATCTGAAAATTCGGGTATGTGGTAGCGCAATCGATAACTTTTCCGTTATAGACATACTTTCGCGGCGCCCACCATACATAAGAATGGGGCATTTCATTGACAACCACTGAACGAATTTCTTCTACTAGGTCTTGAGTTAGAAGTTCATCTGAATCCACAAATAAAAACCAATCATGTTTCGCGGCTATAAGCCCTTGATTCCGGATTAGGGAAAAATCCGCAATCTGGCCATCCCTTTTCCCCCGCGCATCTTGCTCCAGTATTGTAGCGCCGTACTGCCTCGCAATGTCGCGCGTCCGGTCGGTGCTTCCTCCGTCGATAACTAGTATTTCATCAAAATCGGCGACGCTCGCCAGAGTTTTATCAATCGTCGCTTGATTATTGTACGCAAGAATCTCGACGGTGGCTTTGATCTTCGGCATCATTTTTGGAGAAGAAAGCAATAATGAGCCGGGTCAAGGCGATCCCGGCCGCTGGAAACCACGGAAAAACCGACTGCTCTCATCGATTGCCTAATCCGCGAAACCGCAAATCCTCTTTTCCCCAGTTCCCAATAATGCTCACCGTTAAAAACATGCCGCTTCCAAAAAAACGGAATCTTGGCAAAAACGCTGATGCGGGGAAGCAAAGGAAGTTTAAGCGTCATATCAATTACCGCACCGGCATGCGGCAGTGTGATATAAACGTAACGGCACGTAACGCGCCGAATTTCCGAAAGGGCACCTGTCAGTTCCTCATACGGAATATGTTCGAGTACTTCTGCGGCAATCACCAAATCAAAAGAATTTTCCTGACAAGGCAAGGCGGCGACGGAGCCGACAATATCAGGGCGCAATTGCGGGTCGATATCAACCGTAGTCACAGCGACACCGAGAGCTTTCAAAGCGTCTCGGACAATTCCATTGCCGATTCCAATCTCAAGCACGCGCTCTGACCCGAGACGGAGCGCTTCGCGAACCTGACTGCCATAGCTAATCCAACGGTCAGCTCCGAGATAGGAAAGCGCCCGGTAATGTTCTGGCGAAACTTGGGGAGGTACATTCATGCCTTCATAATACTTTAAAAAAATACCTAAAACTCTGTCTGTGCCAATAGACTAGTCTATTGGCACAGACAGGGCGGTGAGTTGTATTACTAATTTCCTAATCAAATCCGATAGCTCAAATTTCTCCCGAACAATATTCCGCAAGCGTATATCTCTGCCCTGGGTCTCTAATCCAACGATCATGGAGGCGAAACTTTCGACTGATGCTGTTTTTACGATATATTCCTCCGGCAAAATACTTCTAAAAGCTTCACTGGATGTTATCAACGGAAGTCCGGTGCTCATGGCTTCCAACACCGCTTTGTCAATACTGCCGGTGGCGCTTGCGTGAAGAAAAAGATGCGCCGACTGGTAGTGCGCTGGCATTTGAGAATGAGGCACGCCTCCCGCAAACGATACATGATCCGCGATCCCCAGACTCTGCGCCAAATCTGTCAGCTCATGTTGATACCGCACATCATCCGCGGTAATCGGACTACCGACAATATTGAATCTCCAATCTGATGGAAGCTGATTCGATGCAGCAGAAACAGCTTGTAGTAAAATATCAATACGCTTTAAGCGCGACAGGCGGCCCGCGGTAAGCATAGCAAAGCCAGCGGGGGCAGTCGCCGGCAGCGCAAATAAATCTACATCAATGCCATGGCCGAGAAATAAAACCTTTCTTGACGGCAGACGAAAACTTTCCGGCGATGTGCTGGCAACGGCACTCACTAGTTTTTCTGCAATTCGCAATTTGAGATCCACGTGCTTATGGACATACCAGAGTATAACTGGCTTTCGATACCACCACGCAAAAGGACTCGCCAGAATTGCATATATCGGCGCCATGTGGACGAAGACCCGATCGGATTGAGGCAAAAGTCTCCGCAGAAGCCCCGTCATCCGAATGAAACGGGATAATTTGTTGCTGCCGAAAATTCTGTGCACTGACACATTCTCGGGCAGATTGTGCTCGCCGACGCGAAGCGCTATAACTTCAACGACCGACACGCGCTTGGCAAATTCCTTTATCCATTCATGAAAGAACCCCAGATTGGCGTCCTTTAAATCGACCGCTTGGGTGATAATTAAAAGCCGCATGCAAAAAATCACGCTAATCCTACGCGGTAAAAACTATGTAGATACCGGCTATAATCACTGCGATTCCCGCCATCTGTAACATACTCACCGTTTCATGAAAAAGAAGTCTCGAGAACATGAAAATCAGAATGATATTAAGACTCAAAACAACGGGATAAACCAGCGAAAGCGAATTTCGCGAAAGCAGGTAAACCCAAGACAAAAATCCTAGGCCGTACAAGAACAACGCCGCAAGCATTAAGGGATTCTGCAAGATTTTCCAGATCATCGCAAAAACACCAGCAAATGAAATTGAAAACGCGCCCATATCCAAAACCCAGTACTTAAAAATGAGCTGGGTTGACACCGCGCTTGCGACAGCAAAGAGTAATAGTGAAATGCTAGTGAGGGACATAGGGTTTATCTAATGGTTATATACGCCATATTATAACAAAAGTTTTAAGAAAGCGGGAGTTCTCAATTTAGCCGCGGCGGCAGCGATACAAGGCTTCGCGGTACCGATCGAGATACTTTTCTAAACTCTCCCGCTCCAGCGGTTGCTGCGGCTTAAAACGGTTGGGGTTCGCCAAGACAGAAAAAAGCGCTTCGGTGATAGCATCAATATCCCCCACCGGCGTCACAATACCGTTCTCGCCGTCCTGCACCAGCTCTCCCGCAAGCCCCACATCAGTCATCACCACAGGTATTCCGGCATATACCGCATCCGCCGCCGCCACTCCCCAGCCTTCATATCGCGAGGTAAGAAGAAATACATCGGCCGCGGCATAATGTGACGCGAGATTGTCCTGCCAGCCGGCAAATATAACGCGCTCCCGCAGGCCGAGATTTTCCGCAAGTTGCTCGCAATCATCCAATAAACTTCCCACCCCCACGATAGTAAGCTTGCCGCTCTTCGTTTTTTCCCAAAACTTCTTGAATGCTGCCAGTGCATCACGGATACGCTTTTCCGGTTCAAAACGCGAAACCATTAAGATATTAAACCGTCCTTTCGCGGATGGAACTCGGACTATTGATAACGGTGAACTCCAAATCGGCAAAACAGTGATACGCCGCTCAAGTTCCGGAAATCGCCGAACTAATGATCGTTTGATTCTTACGCTGACGACGCGGATGCAATCGGCACGCGGCAGAAAATAAAGCGCTAGAACGTAGCGAATGCGATTTTCCCAGCGCTCACCAACAAATTCTTTGGCTAAGAAATCAGTATGCACTTGGATGTGGAGAATGGCGCCAAAACGCTTTGCAAGTCGCTGGGCCACAAAGGCTGACTCGAACGGATCTTGGGCGGAGATAATCACTTTTTCTCCTTTGGGGACAGTACTTAAAATTTGCTTACCGAGACGTAGCGCATCAAACGGGGCCATATAGCGCGATGCGGAATTTGTAGGATGAGCGGTCATATTCGGAGACAAAGTCTCGACTGAAAATCCCGGACGAGTAAAGGCGATTGCATAAGAATGGTCAAAAAGCGCGCCGTAAGCGGCGAGACGTCCGCGGCTCTTCGGCCGGAGAAAATCGGAAAAGTTGCGGTGCCCGGAACCTATGAAAAGAACTGTCATAACAATTTGTAGACTAGATCGAGATATTTTTCGCCTAAGGAAACCGGGGTTTCATGGCCCGACAAAGTATGAACCCCGTTACAACCCGACCTAATGGCCTGGGCTTCCAATGAGATTTTTGGATTCTCTCCTCCCA
>Ga0155241_135_pt1 | contig 22819 bp, 23 predicted proteins | sample RifCSPhighO2_02_FD_106209 | JGI IMG/M metagenome (GOLD analysis project Ga0155241, IMG submission 106209) | Candidatus Sungbacteria bacterium RIFCSPHIGHO2_02_FULL_49_20
TGGAAGATATTATCCATGGCGTATTGCAGGAGCTAGAAGAGACCGCGAAAGTTAAAAATATCCCACTTATATACAAAAATGAAAACGCCGCCGATTCGCGCATGATTGGGGACTTCGATAAATTACACGAGGTGGTAATCAATATTGTGGATAACGCCATTAAATACTCCGAGCACGGATCGGTTGAGTTGGTACTGCGGAAATTAGGACCAGGAAATAGCCAGCGGCTGGCGCTTTCAGTAAAAGACAGTGGCATTGGCGTGAAGCCCGAAGACATCCCCAAGCTTTTTGGCAAGTTCGTACGGAGCGAGAATGCCAAAAGAATCCGGCCGGATGGTATGGGGCTGGGTCTTTATATAGTCAAACGCATTGTAGAAGACCATAAGGGGCATGTCCGGGTTGAATCAGAGGGAGTAGGCAAGGGGAGTACGTTCAGTGTTGAACTTCCAGCGCTCTCGTAGTATAATAATGGCATCAAAAGCTCGTGAGTTAATTCCGAGTTCGTTAGTTCGTTCACATAAGCTTCAAGGGAAATATAAACAGATGTCATAGGGTGCAATCATCCTGCAATTAACCCGTCATCGCCTAAGGAGGTGAGACCATGAACCGCAAGTTTACGGTAGTACTGGTTCTCGTTGTTGCTCTTATCATGATCGTGGGGAGTATCATGCCTACGATCGCCGAGGCGCGCGACCGGTACGGTCCTCACTTCGGCTTTTGGGGTCCCCATGTGAATCCTTACTGGGGTCCACCCTACTTGGGTTGCAACCCGTGGAATGCGTGGTGCTCGCCATCGGTCTATGTGCCACCGCTGTATCCGCTCTTTGCGCCGTCAGTGGTTGTACCGCAGGTGCGGGAGCAGATCATCATCCAATCACCGCAGACCTACATCCAGCAACAACCGGTAGAACAGCAGTACTGGTACCTGTGCAAGAGCGCAGGTCCTAGCGGGACATACTATCCCTACGTTCAGTCCTGTCCCGGGGGTTGGGTCAAGGTCGTCCCGCAAACGGCTCCACCACAGTAAACACTCAACGAATATGGGGGAGGTGCGCGCGATGAAGACAAAGTGGGTAGGCCCCACAAGAACCATCGCACTGGTTGTTCTCATTCCGTTCCTCGTTGCGAGCTGTGCACCGATGGTGGTTGGCTCCTCGATGCCGGTTTTCACTGGACAAGGGAAGAGCACCTTCGAGTTCGACAGCGACAGATCGCAGTGCCACGCGTCAGCCATGGCTGACGCACAACGTGTGCAGGACGCGGCGAACACGAACGCCGTGTTATCTATCCTCGGAACTGCCGCTCTTGGCGCTGCCCTCGGGGCCGCTACCGGAGGCGGTAGAGGCGCAGGAATCGGGGCCGCCGCAGGCGGCGTCGCCGGCGGGGCATTCGGCGCGGCCGGAGCCAGTTCGGCCTCCGGGCCGGCACAGCGGGCCTATGATACGATTTACTACTCCTGCATGTACAACAGGGGACACCAGGTACCTGGCGTAGCGCCGGCCGCACAACAGCAAGCGCCGCGGGCGGCACCAATGCCGCCTCCGCCGCCAGGCTATAGCGCGCCTAGCTACGCTCCGCCAGCGGTAACTCCAGCACCGCCGCTTCCGCCACCCGCGGCATCATCGGACTGCGTGCCGACCGGGAGATCCGTGAAGATCCCTGGGGGGTACGCGCCGGAGTGCAAATAGCTCCGGCGTCCCTTGCGCCCCAAGTAGGGTCAGACCCTACTTGGGGCGCCCACCATCGCGCAGAGCGCTGCCATCCCGGCAGCCCTCTGCGCGTTTTTTTTATTTTCGCCCTTTTTTCTGTGGGGTAACCTCGTGGCTTGCCGCGAGGTATTGTTGGCGAAAATAAAATAAAAGGGAAGGTTGATTTCGGTATAAATCGGTATGAAATGGGAAATTTCATGAGTCAATAATCATTCGCTCATATGCAAGCGATCGCTTGCATATGAGCGAATTTCTAAACTCTTAACTCTTCTTTTTTCTTTTTTGCTTAACCTCTTGCCACACTAAATCTTCTTATGGGGGTATAAAAAATCAAGCTCCAACATTATCGAGATTATTATCGAGGTTCAACCTCGATAATATTGTTTGAGGCGAGGTATTGCAGATTTTGGGTTTTTGTCATACTTTTGGGGTAACGATCTAGCTCTTCAACAGTTCTAGGAATAACCCGTATTTAAACGATCGACCACAGAGGAGGAACGCGCCATGAAAAGGGTTGTTGCTGTTCTAGCTGGAATTTTCACGCTCCTGGCAATGGCCAGCGCTGCCGGCGCGGAAGCGCCCTGCCTGACGGGGCAGAAGTGTAGCGACAAGAACGCTCCAAAGCCACAAGCCACACCGCGTACGGCACCGCCACAACAACAGATGGTACCGCGTCCGGCACCGAGACCACAGGCGGCAGAGCCGCAGCATCAACGAAGGCCAGAAGTTTCAAGACCGCCAGTAGGCGAGCCTCGCCAGCCGGGCAGGCCGCCCTCGCGCCAGCAGGTGCAACCACCTCCTGGCACAGCACCTATGTCTCCGGCTGTGCAGTCTCCAATGCATGTGAGGCCAAGGCCGGAATCACAGCCACCGCGCGCAAACGCCCCGACGGCTCCAGCTCCCACAGTACAACCGCCGACCCATACGGGACCGAGAACTGGACCACAACCGCCTCAAGTAGGTGCTCCTATGGCTCCATCGATAGCAGAACGCCGTCCTCCGGATTATCGCCCGGCGCCTAGAGCAGAGCGTCCCCCGGTGCCTCATCAGGCGCCAGCTGTCGCTCACAGGCCACGGCCGGTTGAGATGAGACGCGCGGAGATACGGGAACATCACCGGTTCTACGCGCCGGATCACTATCGCTCCCATGGCTGGAGAGTCAGGCATGTGGATCGGCCGCATTTTTTCATACCGATTCGCGAGCGCTACTACTTCCGAAGCATCTTCATTGTGCGTGAAGCGCCAATCTTCACGTATATTGATGAAGGAGCGCCGGTAGTTTATGTCCTCTATTGTTCTCCTTTGAACCTCTTCTTCTTGGGGCCAGACAGACTTTGCCCCGTACCGTGGGAGGTGCGGTTCGTTGTGGACTAGATTCGCTACAGCAGGTACGGGCTACCAAGGGGCAAACGTTGACAAACCGGGCGGGCGGTGCAGGTCATCTGCATTCGCCCCCCGGTTTTTCTTTTGCACTTAGACTTTAGAGCGTCGAAGTGTCCTGAACGAAGCGAAGCGAGTTGAAGAACTACCGCTATTGGAAATTCATTAAAAACTTCGTTAGAATGAAACTAATCCCATGAATACTGATTGGAGTTCGCGGAATTTAGTGCGCGAGTGTTTTTCTCTTGTTGGAAAGCAAGTGAAAGTCGCCGGCTGGGTGGCCGCAAGGCGTGATCACGGGAAAATTATTTTTATTGATTTAAGAGACCAGAGCGGAATGCTTCAGGTAGTTTTCACGCCGTTACAACCGGACGTCTCGGGCCTTCAGGTTGGGGAGGAAAGCGGAATCCAAAAAATCAACGAGAAGCCCCAGCCATTAGGCAGGGTTGTAACGGGGTTAACGCCCGCAATCAAAGAAACTTATGAAATAGCTTCTGGGCTTCGCGATGAGTGGGTAGTTTTAATTGAAGGCACTATTGCCGAACGCCCCAAGGGGATGCAAAACCCCGAATCGCCTAACGGCACGATTGAATTGCAGGCGGAATCGCTTACGGTGTTAAATCCCGCTAACACTCCGCCCTTTCCGGTTACGGGAGACGGAAAAGATATTGAAGAAGAATTGCGCCTTAAGTACCGCTATCTGGATTTGCGCCGGCCGCGCTTGCAAGAAAATCTGCGGATGCGAAATGAGGTAACTTTGTTTATGCGAAACTGGCTTAAGGTCCGCGATTTTATTGAAGTCGAAACGCCGATTTTAACTAAAGGCACCCCTGAAGGCGCCAGAGAGTTTTTGGTGCCTTCGCGAATTTATCCGGGAAAGTTTTATGTTCTACCGCAATCGCCCCAACAGTATAAACAACTTCTAATGGTCGCCGGACTTGAGCGTTATTTTCAGATCGCGCGGTGTTTTCGCGATGAGGACCAGCGGGGCGATCGCCAGCCGGAATTCACCCAGCTTGATGTTGAGATGAGCTTTGTATCGCAAGAAGAAGTATTGCAATTGGGCGAAGAACTATTCACGGAAATGACGCGCGCGTTATTTCCGGAAAAACATCTGACTTTCGAACCTTGGCCGCGGCTTACATATAAAGAAGCGATGGAGCGTTATGGAACCGATAAACCGGATCTGCGTAAAAATACCGCGGATCAAAACGAACTTGCGTTCGCTTTTGTGGTTGATTTTCCAATGTTTGAAAAGGGCGTGGACGGCGCGCTACAGCCATCACACCATCCGTTCACCACGCCTAATCCGGAAGATTTAGCGAAACTTGATTCCGATCCGCTCTCGGTTCGAGCGTGGTCCTACGACATCGTTTTAAACGGATTTGAAGTTTCTTCGGGCAGTATTCGAATTCATAACAGAACCCTGCAAGAGAAAATTTTTGCGATTCTTGGATTAACGCCCGAAAAGACCAAAGAAAAATTTGGGCATATACTGGAAGCCTTTGAATATGGCGCCCCACCCCACGGGGGGTTCGCGCCGGGGATTGATCGCATCGCCATGATTTTGGCGGGGGAAGGCAGTATTTCGGAGGTAATCGCTTTCCCCAAGACTGGAACCGCGCGCGATCCTATGATGGGCTCGCCCTCGACAATCGAACCAAAACAGCTCCGCGAGCTTGGTTTATAATGACTATTCTGCCATATTGCATCGTAACCATCTCGCCACGCAACGTCGCACTCCACTTAAGGAGTTGGTTAATTAGAATATTATAACCATAGTCAATAGGCCAGTCTATTGGACTAATACAAAAGTGTTGTCGGGAATAATGATGTTGTGAATAATATAGGTTACAATATAAAATAAAGATGGATCACAATGCCAAAAGTTTCTCAAAACATTCCATTGCCGGAAGTGCGGCGCAATATTGCAGAGGCGTTGGTAATAAGCTTTGCGCGAACAAATAATGAAACGCTCATCCGAACATTCCTACACGACTTGTTCACTACAAGTGAAGAAACTATGATCGCAAAACGCCTTATGACGGCAATCTTGCTTCAAAGGGGCTATAATTATTTAACGATCTGCCGCATGCTTAAATTGAGCAAAACCACCGTGAATTCCGTCCGGCACGACCTAGCAAAAGGCGGCGAGGGATACAAACAAATGTACCGGCGGCTATTCAGAGAAAAACCTTGGGCGGATCGTTTCAGCCGGTGGCTGAATGCGCTGCACTTGCCCGCAAAAGGCTCGCCAAGCGACATAAGACGTTGGAGGAAAGCGCTTACAGAATTATAAGTCCAATAAGCCGGCTTATTGATCATGAGAACAACATTGGGGACGTATCACACTAAACAAGAGATATTTGAGGGACCGTTGGACCTTTTACTTGACTTAATCGAGCGCGAGAAACTGCCGATCAATGAGATCTCGCTCGCAAAAGTGACAGATGATTTTCTCGCCTACATTCGCAGTCTTGAGATAATCAACCAAGAAACGCTCGCAGATTTCTTAGTTGTTGCCGCCGAGCTGATGTTAATTAAATCCCGGTCGCTTCTGCCGCACCTGGAACTTACCAGCGAAGAAGAGGAGTCCGTGGATGATCTTGCGCGACGCTTGGCGGAATATCAGCGCGTGAAAGAACTGGCTAAGCTCTTAGGCGGACTCGACCGGAGGCAAATACATATTTATAGCCGCGATGCCTATATGGGGCTACCGATTATTTTCCACCCGCCGCCGCGTCTTGCCATGCCGGATATGGCCGTGGCGTTTCAGGCGATTATCCGCAACCTGCCGCAAGTCCAGACTCTAGCCGAAGAGAAAATCCGCAAAGTGATTTCGCTTGAGGAAAAAATACGCGACATCCAAAATCGCTTAAGCCAGCATCTAACCCAAGCGTTTTCCGCGCTCGTTCATGGCAGCAAGGAAAAAATCGAAGTGGTGATTTCATTTCTTGCGATCCTTGAGCTTGCTAAACAAAAACTGGTTACGCTGGATCAAGAGGGCTTATTCAAAGATATAGTTGTCCAGCACTCGCCCCAAAAACCCTAGTTCATGCCTCCCCTGCGCCTTAAAGCAAAAATTGAAAGTATTTTACTCATCGTCGGGAGCGAAGGTGTGAGTTTGAAGCGCCTGCGAGAAATTTTGGGTCAAGATGAAAGCGCTATCCGGCAAACGCTTTCCGAATTAGCACAGGATTACGGCAGTCATGGAATCCGTATTCTGCAAAAGGGAGATGAATGGCAATTCGGCACAGCGCCCGAAGAAAATAAAACTGTCGAGGATCTCATAAAAAGCGAGTTTGCCGAGTCGCTCTCGCGAGCTTCACTTGAGGTTCTCGCAACAATTGCGTATAAAGGCCCCATTACAAGAGCCGAAGTCGAACATATCCGCGGCGTCAATTCATCTTTTAGCATCCGTAGTTTATTGCTTCGGGGGCTTGTTGAGCGGATTGAAAACCCTAAGGACGCAAGATCTTATTTATATAAAATCAGCTTTGACTTTTTAAAGCATCTCGGAATCGAGAAAGTGGAAAATCTGCCGGAGTGGGACGAGTATCATAAAACAGCAATCGCCGTGCCGGACACTGAAAAACCCGAAATAGCGCTAACATCATGACCTGGTATCGCGTCACTGCGGCAGCCGGAGTATTTTTTGTTACTTTAGTTGGAACTTCTGTCGCCTTAGTTTCATCAGAAAACAGCAGACTTGCCGAGAAACCCGCGGCGACCGACGCATTTTCGCAATTGCCGAGAACCCCCAAGTATGCCGCGGGCATAGTTCTTGCGACGGTGAACACAGATAAAATTCAAGCGGAATCATTCATCGCCGCAACAGAATCGGGTGTAGTTCTGGCTTCGCGAAATACCGATGCGGAAGTCCCAATCGCAAGCCTCACTAAAATCATGACGGCGCTCATGCTGAAAGAACTTGGAGGAGATTTAACTATAACACTGACAGAATCAGCCAAACGCGTAACGCCCAAAATCAGCGATGTTCCGGTTGGAGAAGAACTTGCCGCAAACACGGCCAAGACCATGCTTCTGGTTGAATCGGACAATGATATCGCAACAGCAATTGCCGAAACTGTCGGCCAAAAACTTCGATCGGATAATACTTCAGCGGAAGACGTTTTTCGCCGGGCAATGAACCAGCGCGCGAGAGAACTCGGTCTTTCGCGGACCCATTTCCGCAATCCAACCGGGCTAGATGAATTTGGCCACCTTTCAACAGCAACAGATCTATTTCGTCTCGTCCAATATATCGATGCCAACCGGCCAGGCTTTTGGGACGAAACCGCTTCTCCGCCCAAAAGCGTAACCAGTCTTTCGGGCCGTAAATATCCCATTAAAAGCTCAAGTCTTTTGCTTTCACACCCGGGCATTATCGGCATAAAAACCGGACTAACGGATAATGCTGAAGGAGCTTTAGTCATCCGCTACCGCTTCACCGACTTCCCCGAGGACATTATTGTGGTGATTTTACGCTCACCTGACCGGTTCCGCGACGGCGAGCTTTTGCTTGGCGCTATCGAGAGAGCATTTCGCCGCAACTCAAAATAGGCTATAATAGTTGCAAAATACGCCTCACTATGGATGCCGAGCGCGAGCTTATTTTGAATGTATTAAAAGTATTTGGATTGGGGGCTTTTAGCTTTGTGGTAGCAATGGCCTGGACACCCCTCCTAACAAATTTCTTGTATAAGCACAAGATGTGGCGCAAAGCCGCGCGCATCACAGCCGCCGACGGTTCAGGAACGCCGATTTTTCATTCGCTACACAAAGACAAAGAAGTTTCGACACCGCGCCTCGGGGGACTTTTGATTTGGGTAACAACTGTGGTGGTCGCGCTCTTATTTTGGGCCATACCGTACGCTATAGATGCGCCAATTCTGCATAAGCTGAATTTTTTATCGCGCGACCAAACTTGGCTGCCGCTGGTCAGTTTGATTGCGGCCGCGCTTTTGGGTTTGGCGGATGACATTTTTCAGATTAACGAGCGCGGAAGTTACAAGGGCGGCGGCATCGGGCTGACACGCCGCATAGTTTTGATTCTAGTGATTGCAACAGCCGGGGCCCTATGGTTTTATTTCAAGCTTGACTGGCGGACGATTTACATTCCGTTTCTCGGTTCAATCTACATTGATGGCTGGTATATTCCGCTTTTTATCATAACCACGCTTGCCACATTCTCCGGCGGCGTAATTGACGGCATTGATGGTCTCTCCGGCGGGACTTTTGCTTCCATCTTTGCGGCCTACGGCGGCATCGCGTTCTTCCAAAACCAAATTAACCTTGCGACGTTTTGCGTCGTGGTGGCTGGTGCGATTCTGGCATTTTTATGGTTCAACATTCCGCCAGCGCGTTTTTATATGTCTGAAACCGGCACGATGGGACTCACGGTGGCTCTCACCACTGTCGCTTTTCTTACGGATTCCGTGGCGGTCCTGCCAATCATCGGGTTTTTGCTAGTTGTCGAATCAGGATCCGATATAATCCAGTTCGCCTCGAAGCGCTGGCGCGGCAAAAAAGTATTCCTGGTAGCCCCGGTGCATCACCATTTTGAAGCTCTGGGCTGGCCCGGATATAAAGTTACGATGCGTTTCTGGGTCATCGGCGTGGTTGTGGCAATTATCGGCATAGTCATAGCTCTTATCGGGCGCGTCTGAAATCATATGCACGACATCTTAATCAAAAACGCTACGATCATCGACGGAACAGGCAAGCCCGGCTTTCCTGCGGACATTACCATTGATAGGGGATTGATTAGCGACGTAGCCCCAACCTCGGGAGCTTCAGCAGATACGGTTATTGATGCAACGGGACAATACGTTTTGCCTGGATTTATCGATGTTACAAATCATTCGGATGTAACTGCTGCAATTTTTCAAGATCCGACGCTGGAAAGCCTCATAAAGCAGGGAATCACCACCATCATTGGTGGGAATTGCGGAGTCTCGCTCGCTCCCTTGATTACTCCAGACACAATTCATGACATCCGCAAATGGGCCCCAACCTCGGCCATCAACGTCAATTGGCTTTCAGTCAAGGACCTATTTCTTGAAATTAAAAAACGGAATCCCGCAATTAATTTCGCCACACTGGTGGGACATGGGACACTGCGACGAGCAATCACCAAAGAAGAAACGCGCCCTCTTAGCCTAGAGGAGATTGCCAAGATCCGCGAATACATCAAACAAGCTCTTCGGGAGGGGGCTCTCGGACTTTCAACCAATATGGGGTCTTCTCATGAAGCCGCCGCGAGTGCCGATGAAATGACCGAGATCGCTAAAATTCTGCGCTCCGAGGGCGGCATTTATAAAACGCATCTTCGGCAAGAGGGCTCGTCTCTTATCGCAAGCGTCAATGAAGCATTGCGCGTTGCTCATGATGCTAAAATTCCGGTTTCAATTTCTCATCTAAAGGCCGTCGGACGAAAAGCCTGGCCTCTAATGAAACGCGCCATACGGATGATTGACCGAGCCCATCAATCGGGAGAACACATCGCCTACGATATCACGCCCTACGCCACAACCGGTTCTCAACTTTCGGCGATTCTCCCACGCTGGGCGCGCGAAGGAGGTTATGGAACAATGATTGAACGCTTGAGAGACGCGACACAACGCCCCTATGCCCTTAGCGCATTATCCGATTTAACGCTTCACTTTGACCGAATCCGCGTTGCTGAAGCAGAGGACAGTGTTAGCCCCGGGAAAACCATCCAGCAATTGGCAGACCGAAGCGGTCTCGACCCTAAAGAAGTGATCCTTGAGCTCCTCGTCGCCAATCAAGGACGTGTCTCGATAGTCGGGAAAACCCTGCATCCAAAAAATATTGAACGGGGCATCCGGGGAGCACAAGCCATGATTTCGTCCAACGGCGCAGCTTTCGTCAAAACGTCGAACCAGACTGTTTATCCACATCCTCGATCTTTTGGCGCTTTCCCGCACCTCTTCCATAAATATGTCGTCAAGGAAAAAATATTGACATGGGAAGAAGCGGCTGTTAAAACGTCCTCCCTCCCAGCAGAGTTTTTTGGCATTGAAAAGAGAGGCAAAATCCTGCCGCGATATTACGCGGATCTTATCGTATGCAATCCCGCAACCATTCGCGACCGATCATCGTACGACAACCCGATTGTGGCACCTGAAGGCATCGGCCACGTGATTGTGAATGGAACCCTTGTTGTTGCGGATGGAGAATTAACGGGCAACCGAGCTGGCCAAATACTTCGCAAAAATTAAATTATGCAACCGCGGACATTTCGCAATCAGCGCGTAACGGTGATGGGACTTGGCTTGCATGGCGGGGGACTGGGAACGGTGCGTTTTTTGTTGCGGGAAGGCGCAAAGGAAATTCTAGTTACGGATCTCCGCACAAAAAAAGTGCTCCAGCCAACCATCAGTCAACTGCCGCGCTCAAAACGCATTCGCTATATTTTGGGTAAGCATCGTCTGCAGGATTTTACATATAAAGACGCAATCATAAAAAACCCCAGCGTTCGTCCGGATTCGCCATATCTGGCAAACGCGCGTCTGCACAAAATACCTGTCGTTAACGACGTCGGGATCTTTTTTATCGCTTGCCCAGCACCTATTATAGGCATTACCGGCACTCGCGCTAAATCAACTACTGCGCATCTCATCGCCGAATTTCTCAAGCGTGGCGCTAAAAGAAGTGGCAAGCGTGTCTGGTTCGGCGGAAATATACGCCGCTCGGTGCTTGAGATGCTACCGCGTATCCGATCGGGCGACTACGTGATCCTCGAACTTTCCAGCTTCCAATTGATGGATATGCAGAGCCTTAAAAAGAGTCCGGAGATCTCCGTACTGACGAATATATTGAACGACCACTTAAACTGGCACAAAAATGCCGCCGAGTATGCACTGGCCAAGAGTTATATTTTTCGTTTTCAAAAATCTAGCGATCATCTTTTCATACCAGCGGGTGATCGAGTGCTTGCGAAATTAACAGAGGGGGCTGCCTCGCAGATCCACCATGTGATACTGCCACAAAAGTACCGAAATCGCGTTGTTAAAAATATTGGCAGCCATTATATCTCTGCTGTCGGTCTAGCCATTGCGGTCGCGCGGCATCTTGGCATCCCACAGTCGGCCATAGATAAGACTCTATCCAGTTTTCATGGCCTGCCGTCACGGGGCGAAAAAATTCTGACGCTTCGCGGGGTTGATTTTGTAAATGATACAACCGCAACTATTCCCGACGCATCAATCGCAGCCCTTCGGCGTTTTGGCCGTGTTGCCAAGAAGCGGGGTGGACGAGTGATAATGATTGCCGGGGGCTCGGATAAACATCTTAATTTTCATCACTTTGCTCTTGAAGCAGAACATTTTGCTAAGGCGATTATTCTTTTACCTGGCACAGCCACGGATAAAATGAAAAAAGAACTAAAGCAAGTAAAATTCCCAAGAGCAGCAATTCAACTTCTGCCTTCGATGGCCGATGCAGTTCGCACGGCTTACGAGCGCAGCCGATCTGGAGATATTGTTCTCTTGTCGCCTGGGGCTGCCAGCTTCGGACTATTTAATAATGAATTCCACCGTGGCGCGGAATTTATCAAATCAATCAAAAAACTAAAATGAGAACACGCCGTTTTGCTGATATTTCGTTTCTTATTACCATAGGACTTTTGGTCTTGGCGGGTATTTTCTTTTTATCTTCGGCGTCCACCGCAGTTTCAGCTAAAAAATTCGACACGATTTATTACTACACACTGCGCCAGCTTCTATGGGTCGCTGTTGGCATCATATCTTTTTTCATCGCCCAAGCGATTCCATACCGCTGGTATAAAGCCGCAACGCCCTTCTTCTTCGCCGCAGCCCTAATGCTCCTCGGGCTTGTTTTTGTTCCGGGACTCGGTGTGGCCTTCGGCGGGGCGCGGCGCTGGATCAATCTGGGATTTACTACCGTACAGCCGGCCGAGTTAGCAAAACTGGCAACCGTTCTTGCGTTAGCTTGGTGGTACGACCGGATACGGCAAAAAATTCTAACACTTTCTTACGGACTTCTACCTACCCTTGCCATAATTGGAGCAGCAGTTGGCCTTATTATTCTCCAGCCCGATTTAGGAACAGCAATTATTATTACCGGCGCTGCGCTTGCGGTATATTTGGTCGCAGGAGCCCATTGGCGGCATATACTTATCTGCATCGGGCTTGGCTTTGCGGCGCTTCTCATTCTTATGCAGATTGCACCGTACCGCCTTAACCGTTTGACGGTATTTATACATCCAGAAACTGATCCTTTGGGTATTGGTTTTCAGGTCAGACAAGCCGCAATTTCTATCGGATCGGGCGGATTTTGGGGTCTAGGTTACGGATCCGCCCAGCAAAGGCCCAATTTTCTGCCCGAGCCGATAGGTGATTCTATATTCGCGATCATAGGAGAGGAGTTTGGTTTTGTGGGCGTAGTGGTCCTGATTTCGCTATATCTTATATTTTTATGGCGTGGCATAGTGATTATCCGCAAGGCTGATGATCTCTTCGCAAAATTGGTTGGTGCTGGTATCATTACAACTATCGTGACCCAAGCCTTCATCAATATGGGGGCTATTTCGGGGCTTTTTCCGCTGACTGGCGTTCCGCTCCCATTTATTTCTTACGGCGGGACATCGCTTGTTGCAACATTCATTGGCCTTGGTATTGTTTACCAAATCGCTAAGAAATCATGAGTCCCGTTAGAGACTTGCATCAAGGGCTCTATTTTATATCAACAAACCAATGAGCAATGAACTTACACAAGCATTACTAGCTAACTTACGGAAATGCGATATGTCGCATTTCCTATCTCTAACGGGATGAGAATAATTTTTACAGGCGGAGGTACGGGGGGGCATGTGATGCCGCTTATCGCCGTGACGCGAGAGCTTCAACGCATCGCCGAGGACAATCGCATTTTGGACATTGAACTCCGCTATCTAGGCCCGGATAACGGCGCGTATGATGTTTTGAAGCATGAAGATATAATTTGCGAAGCAGTCAGCGCAGGAAAATGGCGCCGATACTTGTCAATACGCAACTTCTTCGATATTTTTCTGACGCTCTGGGGAATAATACAATCCGCTTACAAACTCTGGCGCATCATGCCGGATGTTATTTTCTCAAAAGGGGGATATGCCAGTTTTCCTGTTTTAGTAATCGCGCGCATCTACCGATTGCCGGTGATAATCCACGAATCGGACGCGACGCCCGGTATAGTCAACCGCTGGTCGAAAAAATTCGCCAAACGTATCGCGGTTAGTTTTGCTAAAACCGCTGAATTTTTCCCGGTAGAGAAAACCGCGGTTGTGGGAAACCCCGTCCGGAAACGTTTACTAGGTGGCCTCCGTGACGGCGCGCGCGACCACCTCTCTATTTTCAGCCAGAAGCCCGTACTTTTGATTTTTTGTGGTAGCCAAGGAGCCGAGCCAATCAATCGTCTGGTGCTGTCTGGTCTTAAAAACTTTATCAATAACTTTGAAATTATCCATCAAACCGGACCGGATAATTTTGCCGACGTCAGCCAGCAATCAATGGTAATTCTCAACAAAGAAGACCGAAGTTTTTATCATCCATATCCTTATCTCGACGAAACCAGGCTTCGTGAAGCTTACGCCGCTGCGGATATTATCCTTGCGCGCGCCGGATCGACTATCTTTGAAATTGCCGCAGTTGGAAAACCATCGGTGTTGATTCCTTTGCCGCACGCCGCCCAAGATCATCAACGAGAAAACGCTTATGAATACGCCAAAACGAGCGGCGCGGTGGTGATTGAAGAGGCCAATGCGACCCCAAATCTTGTCTTGCATACGATCCTGCGAATTTTTGAAACTCCCGGAGAACTTGAAAGAATGCGTGAGGGCGCCACACGTTTTGCCAGAATTGACGCTGCTGAAACCATCGCCCGTGAAATATTAGAGATTGGCCTCCATCACTAATTTATGGAGGTTCAACCTCCATACATCGCATCCATGACTAACCCACGCCTTCGTTTCGCGCCGTCTCCCACCGGCCATTTGCATATCGGAGGAGCCAGATCGGCTCTTTTTAATTATTTGTTGGCTAAAAAATGGAATGGGACGTTTATTGTCCGCATAGAAGATACGGATCGAGACCGCTCAACCAAAGAATTTGAAGATGATATCATGCGGGGCCTTCTGTGGCTGGGAATTAAACCCGACGAAAGCCCGCTTCGGGAGGGACCCCTGGGCCCGTATCGCCAGAGCGAGCGAAGAGAATATTATACGTCAGTCCTGCAGCGGCTTCTGGAAAAAAAGATTGCATTTTATTGTCCGCATGATGAGAAAAAAGCGAAAGATCGTAAAAATCCAGCGCCGCATTGGTGTGAGTATCGCGATGGGGGAGGGGAGAGCGCCGGAATTATCCGATTCAAGACGCCGAAGGACGAGGAAATAATTTTTGCCGATCTAATACGCGGCGAAATACGCACGAAGACTAACGAGATCGGCGACTTTTCTATTGCAAAATCGGTTGAACTGCCGCTTTATAATCTTGCCAATGTCGTTGACGACCACGCGATGCAAATTTCTCATGTTATGCGCGGGGAAGATCACATCGCCAACGCCCCAAAGCAGATTCTATTGCAAAAATCCCTCGGCTACGAAAGTCCAGAATATGGTCACCTGCCGCTAATCCTGGGACCCGATCGGGCTAAACTTTCCAAGCGGCATGGAGCGACATCTTTATTAGAGTTCCAAAAAGATTATCTTCCTGAAGCTCTAGTGAATTTCCTCGCGCTTCTTGGGTGGAACCCCGGCACTGAACAAGAAATATTCAGTCTGGATGAATTAATCCAGCAATTCTCTGTGGAACGCATTCATAAGGCCGGGGCTATTTTTGATTTTAAGAAACTTGATTGGATGAATGCCGAGTACATTCGCCGCGTGCCGACTGAAACACTCGCAAAGATTATTGCGCCGCACTTATCCACGAATATCTCTAAACGCATTGCGGCAGAACCAGAGTATCTTGAACGCGCACTAGATGTAGAAAAATCTCGCCTGCGACGCTTGAGCGAGGCCAGTGAAGCACTCGATCTATATTTCAACGAGCCAAAATTTGATCGAGAAATCCTTCGCTGGAAATCGCTTGGCTGGGACGCAATCCGTAAATCCCTTAAAAAGAGCGCTGAAATTATACGGCAACTAAATACTGCGCCGACAATTGAAGAAGCCTCAACCCTGCTACTTGAACTTGCCAATCAATGCCAAGATAGGGGAGAGATTCTGTGGCCCCTGCGAGTTAGCCTTACCGGACGCAAAGCATCCGCGAGCCCCTTTGAGATCATCTCTGTACTTGGCCGAGAAGAAAGCCTGCGGAGGCTAGAAAAGACAATAGCCGCATTAGTCAATCTAAACTAAAGAACTTAAAATAGGAGCAAGAAGTTTTGATTTATGCGCGGTTTAGCCGAAAAAGTGTCTCGGTCTTGGTTTATGTTGGCGGCGGGGGGTCTAGCACTTTTAAGTTTGGCCTTCTTGCAGATTTATTCGCCAATTGAGGCATACGCCGAAGACAACGCGCAAGTAGTCACTGCTGTGATCGATGCCGCCACGCGCGCACTACAACAACAAATCGACGCTAAAACTAAAGAAATCCAACAGCTTGAGGCCCTGGCGCAGTCCTACAAAAACACTATCGCCTCAACCCAGTCGCAAAGCCAAACTTTAAAGAATAAAATCCAGCAGATCAGCCAAACTGTCAATAAACTTAAGACCGAGATTCGACTCGCCCAAACCCAAATTGCGCGTACCAATCTAGAAATCGGCGGTTTACAGTCAAAAATTGACGTAGCAACAATAGAGATTAAACAAAAACAGCGAGATCTCGGCCTTTTACTGCAAAGCCTTGCTGCGAGCAATGAAAAAAATCTAGTGGAGGTTCTATTGCAATACGATCATCTATCCGACTTTGCAACATACATGCAGGGGATTGAGGATCTACAAAAAAGGGTTTATCAGACGCTGGGCGAGGTCAAAATCCTGCGCCAAAGTCTGACTGATGATAAAGCAGAGGCCGAGGGCAAGGTTAAAGACCTAAAACGCTATACTGTAACCCTGGCGGACAAAAAACTGCTCCAGACGCAAGAGCAGCAAAATCAAACCCAGCTACTGGCAGAGACTCAAAACCAAGAAAAAAAATACCAAAGCCTCTTGAGTGATGCGGATAAAAAACGCCGCGCACTGGAAGACGAGATTCTGGATGCCGAACGTCAACTGCAATATACAATTAGCGCGGGCAGTCTGCCGGAAAATGCTGCTGGCGTACTCGGTTGGCCGTTAACTGCCACAGATCAATTATATTCCCAGTGCTCACGAAGCGTCCGACTTTTTCTAACTCAATGCTTTGGGACAACAGCGTTTTCTAGCATGGGAGCTTACGGCGGCAAAGGGCATAATGGCGTTGACTTCCGTGCAAGCGTCGGGAGCGAAGTGTTAGCGGCGACTGCGGGCACAGTTAGAGGTATCGGCGACACTGATACTGCCTGTCGGCGTGCTTCATATGGCAAATGGATTTTAATTGATCACGATAATAACCTCACAACACTCTACGCGCACCTCTCGCTGACCAAAGTTAGCCCGGGACAGCACATTGAGCGTGGAGATGTTATCGGTTATTCCGGCCAGACCGGATACGCCACGGGGCCCCATCTTCATTTTTCTGTTTTTGCGAAAGACGCCGTCGAGATCGGAATCTTGCGCAGTCGCGTCTGCGGGCGAAATATGACATTGCCTATGGCGCCGCTTAACGCTTATCTCGACCCCTTGAATTACTTATAAAATCAAGAAGAACCCGGGGAGAGCCACATTGGGTCGTAAAAGGTATATTGTGCGACCCTCCACAGAAACCGGCTTAATTATCCCCTTTTAACATTCAGCACAGTAAAATATATTTTAGTGTGATAAAGAAAAATAAACTTCATTAATTAAAATAATGGATTATCGAATTAACTAAAAATTAATGCGCACTTCCTACTCTACCCTGGCGACATTCCGCCAGTGCCCGCAACGGTACAAATTCCGATATATCGACAAACTCCCCGAGACTAAAACCAAGGAGCAGATTTTCGGGACTTTTATTCATCATTGCCTCCAGTTTATGTTTCGGCACGACCCGATCTATCCGACCCTAGACCAGGTGCTTACGCACTACCGCGAGAACTTCCCCCGCGAAGGCTGGAATGAGTCTGAACTGGCAATTTATGAAAAACAAGGTGAAGCAATGCTAAAATCTTTCTACCAAAGAAACGCTCCATGGAATTTTAACGTAATTGATCTTGAATCGCGTTTTGAAGTGACCATCGAAGACCCGGCTCGAGGAACCGTGCATATACTTACCGGCATCATGGATCGTATCGACAAACTTCCTGATGGACGATACGAAATCATTGACTACAAAACGCAAAAGCGTCTCCCCTCCCAAGAAAAAGTCGAGCGCGATCTGCAACTCTCAATTTATGCCATGGGACTTGCTAAGCGCTGGCCCCACATAAAACCAGATCAAATTAAATTATCCCTGCAATTTTTGAAACACGGAGAAACGCTATCAACGACACGCACTTCCGAAGATTTTCACAAAACCGAGTCTGATACCCTTGAAACAATCCATAAAATTGATGATCGGGTCTCGGCGGGTGGATCATTCGAGCCGGTTGTCTCGCCTCTTTGCGACTTTTGCGCCTATAAACCGATATGTCCGGCCTGGAAACATTTATATAAAAACGTATCCCTGGAAACTATCAATGGCGATAAAATTTCATCTCTTGCTAAAGAATATTTTTCTCTAAAAGATAACAAGCGCGAAACCGAGCGGCGATTGGGTGAAATTGCAGGTCTTATCATGCGTTATTTCACCCAAGAATCAATTGAGCGCATTTTTGACGGAAGCGGCATAATCAGCAAGAGAACCATTGATAGGTACAGTTATGATTTTGAGAAGATTCGCGGCGTTCTCGAACCTTTGGGAAAATGGCAAGATGTTTTGAAAGCCGATGAAACGCGTCTCCGCGCAATTCTCAAAGAATTGCCGGAGTGGGCTCGCGAAGAAATCAAAAACGCTCGTACTCTCGCCCGCTCGACAACTATTTTAACTGCCACTAAAAATAAGAAAACTTTACTTTAGACAATGCGAGTGAGTTGAAAACTGCAATAATCCAAAACCGCTCATATACCAGCGATAGCATTTATGTGAGCGGTTTGAAATAAGAAATTTGCTGCCCAGCCGCCTAGATGCCCTCGTTCCTAAATTATTTATTGATTAAGCCCCGGACAATTCCCCGCCGGTCTATATCCGGCACTTTCTGCTTCTTCTTTTGTATAAAAATATACTTTATTAGATTCTTTGATTTGTTTGGCGCCGGGGCAAGTTGTTAAATGATATGCCGACCCATTTTTACTTGCGACATATGATCCGTTTACCGATGTAGCGCCCGAGAGACGGCCATCCGGTAATGCCCCCGAAGACACCTGCGAATCCCCTGGCGCCACCATGATTGGTGCGTCTTTGGAGCTATCTAGCGGATTGCTGATCTGGATCGGAGAGTGGTTATCCAAAAGAACCGACAACCTACCCAAACCGAAACTCGCCATGCTTATAAAAAACACTAAAAGACCTACCGCGATATCACCCCGATACTCCCCCGCCCAGGCCTTGATTCTGGTAAGATAATCTGCTAACATATCTTGGTTATCAATTCTACCATAATTTTTAGTTTTTCATCCCGTTACCACCAAGAGACCACTGGTGTAAACTAGTGGAGGAACAGAGTACTGTCCCAAAGAGTCGAGATGATACCACGACTGTAAAACTGTGGTAACTGGATTCATTTTTAACTTTTAGTTTCCCCTATGGCTACAGCTAAATCTGCGGGAGCCGCCAAATACGGGCGCGATTCAAACCCAAAATATCTCGGTTTAAAGCTCCATGACGGCGAAACCGCCAAAACTGGCAATGTTTTAATCCGTCAACGCGGCCGCAAGTACTTCCCGGGCAAAAACGTGCGCGCCGGCGGCGATGACACCCTATACGCCGCGCTTTCTGGCACCGTCAAATTTTCAACCAAGCATCGCAAACGCTTCGACGGCTCGCGCCGTATCACCACTTACGTAAATGTAATTTCTTCGTAAACTTAGCCAGCTCCTTCAGCTTGTCCGCGTTAGTTTCTATACATCAGCCTTGCGACATAACTTTGTTATTTAAAAAAGTTCACATGGCAACGGCGGAGGCTCAATGATACGAGCTTTATACGCAATATCATTGGTCACTGAAAATTTATTGAAACTTCCAAGTTTCAAGAATCGGCCCTATGAAATTATCCTGTCCTTCGTACGTTGTTACTTGATAGAGAAATCCGTCGCGCACGAACCATACTTCGCGCGTTTTGCCGAATGACGAATTGGTTGAGAGAAAAATCACGGCATTTATTGTCTTCTCCTCCCCTATCAGTACGTCTTTCGGATCTATGACTTCGGACGCAGGCATATCCTGCAAGATTCTCGCCGCAGTCAGTGGCTCTGCCTCGTCAAACGGCGTGATGTATATTTGAAATCCCGATTTTTCTTCCGGTTTTTGAACCAAAACTGTGTCGCCGTTGTCGTCGGAAAGTTCGGTTGCGTTAAATCCTTTCGGATACTTGAAGGAGAAGCTGTAGTCGGGGCTTGTATATGTCTCCGACATATCCGCTGATTCGTCGCTCGCAGGAACGCTAATTTGACGCTGATCTTCCGGATTTAAAGATTGAAAGTTTAAGGACTTAAGCCCGCCGCGGGACCACAGAAAGTACGTGCCCGCGCCAAGGGCGGCTAATACGACTATAATTGCGATGAGTTTTTGTTTGGACATGATGATTGGTTTAAATGTTTAATGTTTTAAGGATTAAAGATTAAGGATTAGCCGCCCTTTTGGAATTTAGATAGATCGAATTTAGCGCCAGGGTTTTCTTTCACTTCTTTGAGATACACGTCAATCGCTTGATCGAACTCATCCCTTTCAAGCTGGGCCTTGGATTTTTCCTTTTTATACTGCGTTCCGACGAACTGCGACGACTTTAGCCCCTTGATGAAACTTGCAATCAAACGAGAACATTCTATTGCCAACTGGTTTAAAGATTTAAACGTTTCAATATTTAAATATCCGATGTCGAACGCGGCGTAGAGTTGCGCGCGGACTTCCCCGGCGGAGCCCCTTGCCCCGTTAGAAGTCCGATCCGCTTGCGGATCGGCAGACGCCTTCGGCGTCTGACTTCTAACGGGGTGAACAATATTACTCATAACCGAAACTGAAGCGCGCTGGATTTGATCAGTGAATCCCCTATCGCGGCAGTCGCGAAATGCCTTATAAATTTCTTTTACAAGCAGTCGCGCTTTTTGCCACGCAAGTAAATCCTCAAATTGTCTTACCGTTGCCATATTTTTTGGTTTAAATATTTAAATTTCATTAACGGGAATTGTACAGAGCCTGGACTTCGGAGGCGGAAAGTGCGCGGTTGTAGATGCGGACTTCGTCGATTCTGCTATTTATAAATCCATCTCTACCACCAGCAGTGAAAGGAGGCAACACTCCGATATCGAGTTCTCCGGTTGGCACACCTTGAGTTCCGCTGATAACAGCGGTGCCCTGTGAGGCTCCATCTATGTAGAAAGTGAGTGTAGTTCCCGAGATGGTCATGATAGCTTGGTGCCAGTTGCCATCGTTAACAGCATTTGTGCTTGCGACTTGAAAGTTAGTCCCATTGTAATATTGACCGTACACCTTCCCAGTGCCCGCTATATTATTCAAAACTATCCCATAAAGATATCTAGTTCCTATTAAGGTATCTTTTCTGATAATTCCTTTATCAGTAGTAGTGTCCGAGGTTTTAAACCATACAGAAACAGTTAAAGCAGTTGCGAGTTGAAGCGAACCGTTGTTTGCTACACCAACATAATCATTCACCCCATCAAAATTCAGCGCCTTCCCCCTCTTTCCGTCCACCCATGTGGGGCCGTTAGTTAAAGTTCCGGTGTTTTTGTTTCCGCTTGAGTCGGTTGCGTAAGAACCACTACCTTCATCCATAGACCAATAGCCAACTAACCCGAGATTTGCGGGAGGTTTGGAAATAATGGCAGCTTCCACTTTAAGCGGAATAACCAATAACCAAGATGCAATAAACAAAACTGTTGATAGGACGCCGATTCTAATCTGATTGGATGTATTCATGGACTTACTATTCAATATTATCGAGGTTGAACCTCCATAAATTAAAACCATACGGGTTCTATAGTTACCTCGTTAACCGCCTCTCCCCACTTTTCGTAATCGCGCTCTTTTAACAGCCGCGTCGTTTCTTTCAGATATTCTTTCGGCCCTCCGAAAAAATCAAGAAGAAAATCACGGGATGTTACCGAAGGAAAATTCTTTTTGCCAATATAATCTGGAAAACTGCTCCAGCGATAATTCTGAAGATATTTAATTCCCTGCTTCCAATTTATGGAGGTTGAACCTCCATATTTTAATTCAAGAGGGTTGGTGTGAATGTAATGCGGAAGGTGGAGAAAATGGGCATCATTTTCCACTCGCACTGCCTTAAACCTGCCCTGGAATAACGCCCCCACTCTTTCGTATTTCTGGTTGAAATACATGGCGTAACCAGTTCCCAATTTCTGCATAAAACGCACGATGCCATTTTTTGCTTTCTGCTTTACCAAAAGATGATAATGATTAGGCATAAGGGTAAATACCAAGATTTCAACGAGCAACTTTCGCTTATGTCGTTCCTTACCCCAAATATATCGAGGTTGAACCTCCATAGATTTGGGATTGAAATAGTACAATACATTCTGAACCGGCGCTTCGTCGTTGAGTTCAAAAAGGTCATGAATAAACCGAAGATAATCTTTTTGGTCAAGGAAGGTCTTTCGCTTTTCCACTCCCCGGTTATATATATGATATATGTGATCTTCTACGAATTGCGGTTTTTTCATACTCCTTATTCCATTCCACTTTATAATATATGGAGGTTGAACCTCCATATATTAGTATGGGGCATCAACGGCCCATGTTGTATAAACGTTTGATTTCGGCGGGGGTGAGGGCGCGGTTGTAGATGCGGACTTCGTCAATGAGGCCGTCTATAATAATTTTCAATTATCAATTTTGCAATTTTCAATCAATGTTTTAATCCTTTAATTTTCAAACCCTTATTGTCCTCGTGATGATCTGCTTATCTTTGAAAAAATAAGCAGGAGTTCGTGCGCTTCTTTCCAAAACTTCCGCATCTCCTCGGCGCGTTCTGGATTCGCCCGCGCAAACAAACGTAGCCAGTGCTTAGTTTCTTTTATTTCTTTCTTCACAATGCCAACCTTATGGATAAAGTCCTTTTTACTCTCTGCCTCAACCGCCTCACAATAATTAGCTCCCGTTGATCCCGCTGAACCAACAAGCTGGTCAATAATTCTGCGGTTCACCGCGTCTTGCTTAATAGTTCGCACAAAATCAATAATACATTCGGCAAACTTAGCTGTCCGCTCTTCAAGATCATATTTACCGTTGTTTGATAATTTATCCATTGATAATTGATTGAAAATTGAGCATTGAAAATTGAAAATTTACTTTATCTGCCCATGTTGTATAAACGTTTGATTTCTTCGGCAGACAGCGCGCGGTTGTAGATGCGGACTTCGTCAAGGGACCCCCGGAAGAAATTATCATTCGTTACGTGTCCACGTCTTGCGAAAT
>Ga0155241_104_pt1 | contig 19247 bp, 19 predicted proteins | sample RifCSPhighO2_02_FD_106209 | JGI IMG/M metagenome (GOLD analysis project Ga0155241, IMG submission 106209) | Candidatus Sungbacteria bacterium RIFCSPHIGHO2_02_FULL_49_20
GCTATTGATGAGCGCAATGATGAAAGGAGCAATAGCGTGAGGAGAGAGCGTCCCGCCTAAAGCGGATAAACCGCCAAAGACGAGATAGCTATGTCCTCAAATATCGCAACTCACCAACAGCTTTATAGCGACTTTTACGCTTCTTAAAATTCGCCGCTATATTCTACCATTCGCGCGAATTAGAGAAGGGTACTAGACAACTTGGTGTAAAAAATTGTGACTGATTTTTATTTTGACCTCTCAAAATCTTCCAACCTAATGGCTGAAAGATTCAATTGAAGTGGGGAGAGTGAGGAACCATAGGTTCTGATTCACTCCCCTCCCCGCGCGGTTCCTGACCACCGCGCTAAGAGTCACGGAGGACGCGAATGCATCTCTCCTCCGCCGCGTGAATGCGAGGTCTTCGCACTCACGGCTTGGGGTTGGGTTTGGATACGGCTCCGTCACCCTCGACGCGGACCCCTGCCCGCCTTGCCTCTTTGCCAGTTGGGTTCATCCCAATGGCCGAGCTGGCAATTACTCGCGCCCCCAATGCCGCTTACGGGGTGGCAGTATGCGACTTCACTGCCATATTCGGTTTTTAAGGTTCCGACAAACCCTGACTGTGAGCCTACAGGTGGTCAAGGAATTTCTTCACTCGACACCTCCTTTCTTTCGCCGCGCGTGATGGCGCGGACTAGCGCTTCTTCTTCGAGCTCGATCCAGCACCGATCGAGCGCAGGCGATCCGCCTCGCGGCGCTCCTCGCGATGCCGGAGGTAGCGCTTCTGCGCCGCCTCGCGGACAGCCTGCGCGGCCTGCCTCGCGGCGAAGTGGTCGTTCGCCGCCTGGATCTCGGCGCGATTCCGCTTGGTAGCGGCCTCCTCGCGGGCGATGCCCGCGAGGAAGTCAGCAACGAGCGCCTTCGCGCTCGCCGCTTCCGCCGCTCGCCGCTCGGCGAGCAGGCAGCCAGCCGCGCCAAGACGCGGACGCATGAACGTGTCGCGGCCGAGGACTGTCGCCAACGCGGCGACGTCCTCGGCGATCCGGGCGGTCGGCACGGCCGGGTCCAGCGTTCCCCCGAGGAACGCGAGGACCCGGCCCTTCATCATCTCGACTACGGGCTCGGCGATGGCCATCGGCCATCTCCTTTCCGCCACGCACGACGCGCGGCTGTTTGAGTCAAAATCTCTCAAGGCCCTCGAACCATTTCGAGAACCCAATTGAGATGGGGAGATGTCTGGCTTCAGACAGAGCTCCCCAGGAAAGTTGGGAGAAGGGGGCCGGGGCCGTTTCCAGCTGACCGCCTGCTCTTCGGGCGGAGTGTTAAATCTCCCCCATCATCGAGCCCACAGCGCTCCAACCAGTTCCGGACTTCGGGCATCGGCGTCTATGCCGGCCCTGGAGCGAAACGAGGTTGGCTGTGGTTATCCTTCTCCCTCAAAGAACTAGAACCTCTCGGAACCCTCCAGCCCCAGTAACTGGAGAATTCAGTTGAGGGCGGGATGGTTGCGATTCAGAACATCTGATTGCAACCCTCCCGCGAGATTAACCTCCATCTTGAGGAGTGCTCGGTCGCTGGGCGTTTTCAGGCCCCCAGCCGGTCAGCACACGAACCCGGTCGGCGCCTTCAGTCGGTTTCAAAAAGAGTTAGGTCATAACATCTCAAGACCACCTCCTTTCGTTTCGCCGCACGTGATGCGCGGGTTAGTTCTACCAGAGCTCCAATGGCCTCTGGATCAGAAGGTGGTCAACGACACTACGCAGCAGTGTGCGGCGCTCGTACCACTTTACCGGCTGCGCAGCTTGAATCTCGGCTCCTTCCTTCCCCTGGGACACCAAAACAGAAACCTGGTACCCCAAGTGACTGCACCAGAACTCGAACGGCCGCCCCCCAAAACGCTGGATCTTGCTTCTGATTTCCGGCCCGAGCTCTTTCAGGAGTCGCTGATAGACAAGCTCCTCCTTTCTAGCCTGCCTGTCCTCGTGACCAGGCAAGAGGCTACTCAGCGCCTCCTCCGCAAGCCACTTCGCCACCGCCGCCTTGTTGGAGGCCGGGCGCACCACGATGCGAACTACGCGGCGCGGCCGACGGCTGGTGGTCTCGTTACCCATCGCTCGCCGAACCACGATCGCGTCGCCGCCAGTGATCTGGCGGCGAATGTAATTCCCGCCCGTGTCCTCGACAACGGACTTCAGCCCGTCGCCGAGAAACGCCGCCTCCTCCCCGGTGGAGGGGTCGGCGGCCGAGTTCTCGGGCCAGCCGCTCGTATCCTGCCACGAGTCGGTGAACTCCACCGGCTTGGTGGAGAACTCGAGGAGCTTCTGGCCCAGGTGTGCCTGGGCCAGGACCCGACGGATCGGGTCCTGGTAGGACTCGACACGCGGGACCAACCAAATGGTCCCGCAGTCGTAGCCGAGCGTGTCGCCCGGCTTGAGCGTGACCCGACCGGCCACGCTCCCGACGACCACCTTCTCGTCGCCCTGACGGACGACGGTGCAGTGGTGGCGGCCCAGAGTCCCCTCGGGCTTGAAAAACCCTTCGGGAACCCTGTTGAACTCCGCGTATCTCTTCGCCATTGGAATTCTCCTTGCCGTTTTAGGCCCGGTGCGGCCATCAGCCGTCGGCTGAATTGCCGACTGCGCCTCTTCAGCGAGGCAATGAAGTAAGAATTTTTTCCGACCTCGTTGCTTCGCTGAAGTTTAGATAAAGAACTTTAATTTTTGGAACTCTTTGAACCCGCGAGATTCACTCTCGTGGATTCGGTTGAGTTGAGGAGGGGGGTGGACGAGATCTTCTTCATCCGTTCTCCCCCTCCTCGTGGCCGATGGCACCCGCGACAAGCTCGTTGATACAAGTTGTCGCTGGCGCCTAATGGCGTCGGCCCGCCATTTATTTCTCGCCTGCCTGCGCAGGCATGCCACGCGTGATAATAGCGCGCTAGATGCTCGCCAATGCCGGCAACTTCTTTGGCCGGCAAACATACAGCTTGGGGTTCTTATCATACAGAGGGTCGAGGTACCCCCAGCAATTGCCACAGCACCGGCTGGGGATCCATGTTTCCCCCTCAGCGGCGCGGCATTCCCCATCAGCAGCCGGGACGCAACGCGGTGCGTCCCTGTGGATGAGGCGATCGCTGTGATAGCCGACCACCTGCCATTCCTCACCGAAGGGTGGCTCCTCGCTTGTCACGAGGGTGACCCCCCAGTTATTGGAATAGCTCCAGCCATCGACTACCCATCCTGTGACTGGACCACAGTGCTGAGGGTCGGGGCGCGATTCCGGGTGTGCCCACGACGTGAAGCGGTTGTCGATCCCACTCCAAGCGGAAACCGCTTGGAGCATGACCGGCGTATCCGGCTCTCCCTCACGGAGAATCCGAAACCGCTTCTCGAGGGTATCGCCCTCGACCGCCACGCGGACCGGAACAACCGCGTGTGCATACTCCATCGTGTACTTTTCCATTTTCTTTTTCCTCGCCTCATACTTGAGGCTCTTGAAGTTTTCTGCCGCTAGCGCACCATGCGCCGCGACGATACATGCCCGCGAAGGGCTATTTGTCTCCCCGACATTTATGCCGCGAGGAGAAGGATGGCGGGAAGCCCAAGTATTTACTCCGTCCGCCGAGTACCCCGCCGCGTCAGACGCGGCGGGGATGAACCCCGTTAGAAATTCTATTTCTAACGGGGTGAAGGCGAATCTTTAGATAACGCGTCGGCGGAGCCCTGCCTACCGGCAGGCAGGCGACACCTTGCGGAGCAAAACGCCCTGATACCTCGCGCTAAAGCGCGAGGACGTTTTACGGACTTCGGGTAGCCATCCTTCTCCCGCCCTCCTGCTTCGCCAGCTGGCGGATTCGGAGGGCAGGCCGTTTTCGTTTGCCCAACGGCAAACGAAAACGGCCAGAAGAAGTTTATTCGATCTCCCCCCGCACTAGAATTTAGAAACTTTCGTATTGCGCTACGCGCATTCGAAATTCAGTGACGGGGCTAGTCGAAAGAAAGCTCTCCTAGCCGTTCTGTGGTATGGCTTAAACCGCCGAAGCGGTACATATAAATCCCGTTACATCCGCACTAAAATGCGGAGTTTTTCATTGATCTTTTTTACGACTTTCCCATACATCTCTTGCTTAAAGGCAGAAGATTCCTGGGATGTAACGGGATAAATGTATTAATGCCATCCGTTATAGAACACTAGCCTCGCTCTCCTTCGAGTCTTTGGTTCATTTGGGTATTCAGATTTCAAACTACGATCCCGTCGGCTAATCTCATCATTCAGTCTTATGAATACAGTATAGCATACTCCATAATTCTTGTCAAGTGCTGGACATGATTTTGACTAAAAGTGGCTTAGATAAAGCATTATATCGTTACGGCGGCTATAGTAACGCCCCTAGAGAGCCAAATCAAGCGCGCAGCCACGCCTGACATGGCGAAGCGCTACCTTGAGAAAACCCCCAAACGAGTCCGCCCAATTTTTCGGAACTTAAGGAGGAGTCAACCAAGCGCGTAGCGCAATAAAAATAGGGAGGTTATAGAGGTCTCCTCCTTGGTGGAGAAAAATTGCGGCGGGCGAGCGCCCCGATTGACCGACGCGCCTCATTCTAGTATCGTAATCTAGTGATGCGGTTTATCTCCCATTTCGTCCTGCGCGTTGGATTAAACGGCCTGATTTTGTGGGTCTTGCCGCAGTTTCTGGCGGGGTTTACCGTCAGCCATGAGTGGCAGCTGTTTGCGGGAGCAGCACTTGTACTTGCGCTAGTTCACAGCTTCTTGCGCCCAATCCTAAAACTGATCTCATTCCCCTTCTTAATTCTTACACTTGGCCTATTTAATATTGTCATCAATTTTGTTCTCTTGTTAGTCGCGGAACATCTCACCTCCGCCATAACCATCGCAGATTTCAATACACGCCTGATTGCATCGCTCATAATCGGCATCATTAATTCCGTCATATAAAATCCTATGAAGACGCTCGCCTCTATTCTTCCAATAATTCAGATCATCCTCTCGGTCGCTATAGTCACGGCGATTTTATTGCAGCAGCGCGGCTCGGGCCTTTCAGCAACCTTTGGCGGCGACGGCGCAACATTTCGCACCAAGCGCGGCATTGAGAAAGCTCTCTCGCGGCTTACTGTCGTTATGACTGTGCTCCTCGCCGCATCAGCCATTGTCGCCATAGTCATCAGCAATTCGTAAATGCCAGAAACCGGCGCCCGCGAACCGTCTTCCGTTCCTGATTCCGACATGCGAAGCCCCACTCGCCTGGGGTTTCGTGATTGGATTTATATGCTACATATTTTCGGACGCCGCGAAAGGGCGGTGCTTCTGCTTTGCTTAGTGCTTGCGCTTGCCAGTGGATCAAGCGCCGCGGCTCTAATTTTATTTGAATACACCGTTGAGGCGCCGAAGGCCGGCGGGACTCTCCGCGAGGGCGTCCTGCATTCTCCCAAATCCATAAATCCCCTTTTTATTTCCACCAATGATACCGATCGCGATCTAGTCGCGCTTATTTACGCGCGGCTATTTCATTACGATGCTGACGGCAACTTAAAACCAGAACTCGCGGAGGGTTACGAGATCAGCGAAGATGGAAAATCTTATACTGTAACACTGCGGCAGGACGCCAAATGGCATGACGGAACTCCGCTTACAGCTGATGACGTAAGATTTACCGTACAGACTATTCAAGATCCTGCCTTCAGAAGTTCGCTTCGCGCCAATTGGCAGGGCGTTACTATTGAGCGACTCGGGGAATTCCGGGTTCGGTTCGTTTTGAAACAGCCCTACTCTCCATTTCTCCAAAATCTAGTTTTAGCCATTGTGCCACAACATATATGGGGAAAATTTACACCCGAAGAAGCATTCTTAAGCAGTTTCAATCAAAAACCCATCGGCGCCGGGCCGTATCGCTTTGAAAAATTGGTGCTGGGAGAAAACAGCGAAATTACAGAGTATGATCTCGTCGCCAATAAAGATTACTTTGGCGGAGCTCCTTTTATCCGGCGCATAGAGTTTCATGTCGCAAATAATGAAGATGCGCTGGTTAGCGCCTACCGAGCCGATGAAATCAACAGCATCGAAAACGTGTCCATGCAGAACATTGATGAGCTGAAAAATCTTGGGGCCAATATCTACGCGGTGCGCATCCCGCAAATTTTTGCCATCTTTCTTAATGAGACCAATCCAATTCTTGCAGATAAGAGCCTACGCCAAGCCCTCGCTATGGCTATTCCTAAAGATGAACTCATAAAAAAAGTTCTTGGGGGAGGCGCCATCGCGATTGAAACTCCAATCCCTCCCGGCACATTCGGTTTTAACTCTAATATCTCCCCAACTCCTTATGATCCGGAACGAGCCAAGCAAACTCTGGAAAAACTTGGCTGGACAGATCTAAACCAAGATAGTCTCCGTGAGAAAAAATCAGCAAAGAAAGGCGGCGAACCGACTCCGCTTAAAATTACACTTGCGACATCCGAGCGCAAAGATCTGGTGGACACTCTGCAGGAAATTAAACAATATTGGCGGGAAATAGGCGTGGATACTGAAATAAATTCATTCCCCATCAACGAACTGAATTCAACTATCATCCGACCGCGCGCCTACGATGCACTTCTTTTCGGCGAAATTTTGAGCAGAGACCCAGATCTTTTTGCTTTTTGGCACTCAACGCAGTTAAAAGACCCGGGATTGAATATCGCGCTCTATCACTCCAAGCAAGTTGATGCCCTGCTCGAGGAAGCGCGGCGCCTAACTGATCGCAATCAAATACGCGAGCGCTACGAGTCGTTCCAGAAAATCCTTGATACCGATTTCCCAACAATTTTTCTATATTCCCCGACTTATTATTACGCCTCCGATAGCGGCGTCCGGGGCATAAACTTAAAAACTCTGGTTCTGCCATCCGAAAGGTTTTTCTCTATCAGCGACTGGTTTATAAAAACGACCCGCGTATTTCCTCCGCGGAAGAACTAATGCCATGACAGATCTCAAACAAAAAAGCGGGCTGCCCCTGCAGCTCGATGAGGCGATGGAACTGGCGTTTCCGCACGAACTGATGGTTAAAGACCGCTCGGCTCGTACGCTTGAGAGCATGATCCCTTATCTTGAGCCACTTAAATCGACTGGGGACTTGCCAATCTATCGTGTTTTTCGCGACGTGTTGCTCGCTAAAGACAGAGAGATTCTCTCCCCAACCGGATTGAAATATGATATTACGATAATTGCTCCTGGCGTCTTCCAACTTCAAGACAATCGAGAAGAATTTTTCCGCACCGCCGGGCATTACCATAAACGCGATTCTGCCGGTGCAAAACTCCCAGAGGTCTACGAGGTCATTTCCGGAGAAGCCCAATGGCTCATCCAACGCTATACGGACGATCCCGCAAACATCGAGGAAATCTATCTCATTGAAGGGACCCCGGGAGACAAAGTATGCATCCCTCCAGGGTTTGGACACATTACTATCAACGTCGCACCGGGAGTTCTTGTAATCTCTAATATAATCGCAAAATCTTGTGAGTATGACTATGCACCATTTCAGTATCTTAAGGGCGGAGGCTTTCGCCTACTTGCCTCAACCTATCCGGATATGGTAGAAATAGAACGCAACGGGAACTATCAGAGCGTTCCCTCCCTCTCCAAACTGAAACCGCGCAAAGACTGGTACAACGGGTATTTTGAGACGCTCTACTCGGTTCTTGCGTCAAATCCTGAACGTTTTAAATTTCTGACAGAACCCGAAACTTATAATCCCGACTTTTTCTCGATTAAGAAACTGTATCAAGAAATCACATAAATAAAATACACCAAATTGGGGCGTGTGGCGGAACCCCGTACAAGAACTGATATTCTCTACGGGGCAAGTTAGCAGACCCGCCTACCGGCAGGCAGGCGCGCATGGTTCACCCCGTTAGAAATGCCGCGGTGGCGGAATTGGCAGACCCGCCTACCGGCAGGCAGGCGCGTATGGTTCAGAATTCAGTAAGTATAAATTTGGGCGTGTGGCGGAATTGGCAGACGCGCATGGTTCACCCCGTTAGAAATGCCGCGGTGGCGGAATTGGCAGACGCGTACGGTTCAGAGCCGTATATCCGTAAGGATGTGTGGGTTCAACTCCCACCCGCGGCATTTCTAACGGGGCAAGGGAGCCAGTGGGGGCAACCCCGTGGAGGTTCGAGTCCTCTCTCGCCCATCGAGTAGCACGCAAACTGCTTTGCGTGCGTGAGGACGAGAAAGCCGGAGCGATGCGCAACGAGCAATGGGCGAGTTGTGCCGCCAGGCGCGAGGTCCGCGACCGAGGAGGCGGAAGCCGACGAGAGTTGTGACCGAGTCCTACTCAACCACATGAGAATAACTTCTCATCATAATATTTATTTTTAATTTTCTGCAGATGCTCATCTGCAGGCCGGAGTAGCAAAACTCTCCCCGTCCCAAGACGGGTCGAACACGCGAAAAGGCATAAAACACACAAAAATGTCGCCAGCAACAGCACCACATACGCGTCCGCGACGAAACTTCAATCCTCGTCGTCCGGGCACACATGGTCGCCCAACCGCCACTCCATTTCGCGCCCATCGCCCCGCGCAAACTTTCACAACCCCGCAAGGGACCTTGCGCCTCGTGCCCTTGGGCGGGCTTGAAGAAGTCGGGCGCAATGCTATGTTTCTTGAGTATGGCGACGATATCGTTGTCATCGATTTAGGATTGCAGTTCCCTAACGAAAACATGCCCGGGGTGGATTACATCATCCCCGACGCAACTTATCTCAAACAAAATAAACATAAAATTCGCGGCGTCATCATCACTCACGCGCACTACGACCATATCGGCGGCATTCCTTACATTGTTCCGCAAATTGGAAACCCGGTCGTTTATGCCATGCCATTGACCCGCGCCATCATTATGAAGCGCCAGGACGACTTCAAACATCTAGGCGCAATCAAAATTGAAACTATAACAACCGAGACTGTTCTTAAACTTGGGGTATTTACGATCGAATTCTTCCACGTAAATCACAACATCCCCGACACCGTCGGCGTTGCTATCCGCACGCCCGTCGGCATTATCTGCCATACGGCAGATTTTAAATTCGACAACAACCCCTTCGACGATAAGCCAGCCGACTACGGCAAAATCGCCCGACTCTCGCAAGAGGGCGTTTTGATGTTGATGTCTGACTCAACCGGCTCACAAAGAACTGGCCACTCTATCTCTGAAAGCACGATTTATGAGAACCTGCAGGAAATCTTCCAAAGCGCTAAGGGACGAATTATCGCAGCCACCTTCGCTTCTTTGATCTCTCGTATCCAGCAGTTAATAATCCTCGCCGAAAAATACGATCGCAAGGTGGTGATTGAAGGTTACTCAATGAAGTCAAACGTCCAGCTTTCTCAAGAACTCGGATATATCAAAGCCAAAAAAGGCACCCTTATTGATATACGCGATGCCGATCATTACCCACCCGAGCGAATTTTGGTTATCTGCACCGGAGCACAAGGCGAATCTGGAGCGGCTTTAATGCGTATCGCCCAACGCGAGCATAAGTTTATCCGCTTCGAAGAGGGTGATATCACTATTTTCTCTTCGTCTGTGATTGCGGGAAACGAGCGCACGGTCCAGGGCTTAAAAGACGTCATCTATCACCAAGGCGCAGAAGTCTTTGATTACGGCATGATGGATATTCATGCCGGCGGACATGCCCAGCAGGAAGACCTAAAGCTGATGATCAATCTGATGCGGCCGAAGTTTTTCATGCCAATTCACGGCCACTACTTCATGCTGAAACTGCACGCCAAACTTGCCATATCAGTCGGTATCCCTAAAGAAAACATTATCATCGGCGGCAACGGCCGAGTGATTGAGCTGACCTCGGACTCCGCGCATATAACCAAGGAAGAAGTTCCGGCTAATTACGTGTTCGTGGACGGCCTGGGCGTAGGCGACGTCGGTGAAGTGGTTCTGCGCGATCGGCAAATGCTGGCCGAGGACGGTATTTTTGTTGTCATCGTTATAGTGGACTCAAAAACCGGCAAGGTTCACACCTCGCCCGATATCATTTCGCGCGGGTTCATTTATCTTCGCGACAACCAAGACCTCCTGAAATACGTTAGGCACAAGGTTAAAGAAATCGTCGAACAGCACTCAACCCAGCGCCCGATTAACACTCCTTACATCCGGGACCTTCTGCGCGACGAAATCGGCCAATTCCTGTATCAAAAAACTCATCGCCGGCCGATGGTGCTACCTGTGGTAACCGAGATTTAGCTCGAACCTATTCCCAAAAACGTCGCAAAATCTCCAGCGCGATTTTGCAACTCGCCGAGTTCACAAAAATCCTGATTGCTGTCAGGAACCATGCTTTTTGCTCACTCGAGCGTTTTGGAGAATAGGTTCTTCGCTTGGGACTTTCTCAAGGTAGCCCGTCGGGCTTTGATTTGATAACATAGAACTTGTATATGAAAATCTTTTCTGGTGTTCAGCCGTCTGGCACACTACATATCGGAAATTATCTTGGCGCCATCAGGCGCTTCGTTGAGTTGGAGAAAGATAATGATGTAATTGTCTCGATCGTTGATTTGCACGCCATTACCGTTCCACAAGAGCCGACGGAGTTGAGAACGCAGACGCTAGACGTTGCCGCGACCTACCTCGCCGCGGGACTTGATCCAGAGAAAACCGTAATCTTCGTTCAATCGCATGTACCGGCGCACGCGGAACTTGGCTGGATCCTTAATACTATGACTCCCATAGGAGAACTTGAACGCATGACGCAGTTCAAAGATAAGAGTCGTGCGCAGGGCGCGAAAGCCGGGGTGATGGCGGGGCTATTCAACTACCCTACGCTCATGGCCGCCGATATTCTGCTTTATCAAACCGAGGGAGTGCCAGTCGGCGAGGATCAAATCCAGCATATTGAACTGGCTCGCTCAATCGCCGAACGTTTCAACAACAAATTCGGCGAAACGTTCAAAATCCCGAAACCACTCATCCAAAAAGAAACGGCTCGCATTATGGCGCTCGACGACCCAAAGAAAAAAATGTCGAAATCCGCCGACAGCGTCGATAGCTATATTGCACTGATCGACACGCCGGATGAAATCCGCCGTAAAATCAAAAAGGCCGTTACCGATTCGGATGATGAGATATGTTTTGATCCGAACCAAAAACCGGCAATTTCCAACCTGCTAACTATATTTGCGGGAATCGCCGACAAAAGCATTGAAGATATCGAAGCAGAGTTTGGTGGAAAATCCTACGCCGCATTCAAAGAAGCGCTGGCTGAAGAAATAATTGAAACTTTAGAACCGTTCCAAGAAAAATGTGCAAAACTCCAGCAAAAACCGGAACACTTGATACATATTCTGCGAAATGGCGCCATCCGCGCCGCCGAACTTGCCGCGCCCACCATTATAGACGTCAGAAATAAAATCGGCTTCATCTCTTAATTTACAACCCCACTATCATACTGCACAGTATGATAGTGAAGTTCCTATGCAGTAATTCTCGACTTGCTTGATACCAGCACAAATCTCCACAATCGCTTCTTGGCCTTCTCGTCGCCACCGACATTAATCCTTGGCGTTTTTCGAATCTTGTAACTTGTCTCTGGCCTGCCCGCCGTAGCTTTAGCGTAGGCGAGTCCCTTATCGCTTCGTTGCTCAACCCAAAGCCCGCTTGATCTCGCGGCCAGTTTGCCATAGAGCGCTGTCGTAATTCCAAGCTCGCGACATATTTTTCCCGGCCCGGAGATCACCTTTCGTCTAATGCGAGACTCACCGTTTTTGACGACGGCTACGCCGCGAATTAAAACCGCGGCCGGCGTACCGTGCGATTCGGTTACGATATTCAGACAATGATACATTCCGTAGATTAGATAGACATACCAATGCGCGGGGTGCCCGAACATGGCTTTATTCCTTTTTGTAATTCCGTTCGCCGCGTGCGACGACATATCGCCACGGCCAGTGTAGGCCTCAACTTCCGTAATCAAAAAAGCGCGCGTCTTTCCGCCGCGCTGTCTAACTAAATATTTCCCTAAAAGCTCCCGCGCGACTTGAAGTGTACTGCGCTCAAAAAATTCTGGCCCCAAAATTCTATTCGCCTTATACATAAAACTATCTTAAGTTTAACGAAACAATCAGAAATTCTCGCATACACACATCATACACGATCGTGTATGATGTGTGTAAAAAGAAAAGACCGCGCCGATGCAATCTGGCGCGGTCATGGAGCTCTTGGATAGACCCAAACGGTTCATATCACGGCTTGCGAAAAACAATCTGGCCCATGTAGGACTCGGCCGTATGTATGTCATCGGCGTCAATGGCTACTTACACCACATCCACTGACCCATAGGGTTCTTCGCCGTAGATTTGCCTGTAGTCTTCGCGAACATTCCTCCTCTCGGTAATCCATTTCCCGTGATCAGCCGCACCGGATCGCACGACGATATAGGTTATGGTGACCGTCTTCTCGCTCTTGATGATGGTGCCCGTAGGAGCAAACGTATCCCAGACGTAACCGATGGTACGCGAGCGCACTTTCGTTGGGAACCGCGCGAACGTCACGTAGATCTGGGCGGAGTGATCGTTGATCTCGCCGCCCTTGCGTGCATCCCCGTCCATGGAGAGAACCGCAACATTCCATTGCCACTCGAGGCGTGGGTATTGCTGTATATCCACTCTGGCCTCTTTCGAAATAATAGCCGTACCACCGCGCTGGCTCTTGAGGTGAAGAACCCGGCCTAGCCCCGCGGCTTCAACGCGGAAATCATACTTAGAATTACCCCAGTCCTTCCCAATCCACCCATTCGGGATTCCCACCATGCCAACCGGTTGGCTAGTCCAGTTCTCGACTACAAACTCAGCAAGAGACGAGGGGCTAGGATCTTTCTCGGATAGGCGTGTATCTTCACTTCCGCAAGCTTGCAGTGTAATGCCTGCAACCACGAGGACCAAGACGCGTACCAGAAACGCACGAGCCGCTGTCGCCATGGCTAACCTCCCCCGCGAATATGGTTAGGAGTTAAGAAGCCGATAACAAGGTACTACTGCTTGCTCAATAGCTAACATATTGAAATAAAACGTCAAGCCAAAGCATGCTCGCCAACGAACATAGCTGGACATGCGCGCGCCACCAGTAGCGTGCTCCGCTCAAAAAACTTTGCTCCAAGTGCTTTCCTGGTCATATAACAACATCAACCAACAACCTCGATACCCAAAAATACCAATACACATGACCCAAACACGCAATAATATGAGTCAAAAAGTTTATTCCAATGTTCTGCAGAACCTAAGAACCTTACGACCCAAAGGCGTAACAGCGTGCCGCACCGCCTTACCAGCGTTTCGTTTCATCACCAACCCGGACGCAACAAGCTTATGCATATGTTCGCCTACTGTTCTGAAATCCACTTCAACCGCTTCAGAAACTTCAGATAAAGAAAGCTCTGAAGTTTTTTCAAGAAGCGCCAATATTTCAATACGGCGATGGTTGGCAAATCCTTTTACAATCCATTCGAGATGTCTAAATCGTTTCATACATCTATGTATATCACATTTAGTATATCGGTTTTTACTATTTCATTCCAACGTTCTGCAGAACGTTGGAATGAAATAAAGCGTCAAGTCAGGGCATGCCCGTAAGCGAAGTTTCTATTGGCGGTCCCAGAGGGATTCGAACCCTCGATCTTCTGGATGAGAACCAGATATCCTAGGCCTCTAGACGATGGGACCGTTTAACAAAAAGACTATAACGCATTTTCACAGAAAGTGTAAGCCTCCCCGGTTCTTCGTGGGGAGGCTTAGACGGCCACTTTTGTGGGATGTTCAGCGAGTACCACTGGCACTTCTTGCGAGGTCTCCGGGGCCTCCCGAAAAGCGGAGTGACAACGATTGCAATGGGCGATCAACCCCCATCCGAATGACCACAAAAACCGGCCGCCGCAAGAACATGGTGGAAGAGCGAGCCAGTGACGTTCCAAGTCACCCATCTCTAACCCTCCTCTGGTTAGAAACAACCATGTCGCAAGAACTTCTTTCTTAATCTAATTCTACTCCTAGGCCTTCCTCTTCCAATCCACAGACTGGCGAGCAAGTAAATCTTTGGCTTTCTCTGGTTCAGCCATGACATCTTCCACAACCCTCTCCATTCGCATGGATTGAGAGCCTTTGATAAGCAAAACATCACCCGGCGCCAGAAGCGGCTGTAGAATCTTCTCTACCTCGCCCGCTTCATCAAGGTGAAATATTGTATCCGGGTCATATCCGTTCATCCGAGCTTCCTCATCGATAAAACGCGAGAGCTCGCCAACAGTAAAAATATAGTCGGCAATGCTAGACGCTAGTCTACCGATATGCCGATGAGCCGCTTCGCCGTACGCACCAAGCTCAAGCATATCCCCAAGAACCGCGATTTTTCTCGAAGCCTCGATAATTTTCAAAACTCCGAGCGCCGCCTCGGTTGCGGCTGGAGCCGCGTTATAAGAATCGTCAAGAATCAAAGTGTTTTTAATTCCTTTTATAAGACGAAGGCGCCCCGGCGGCGGTTGATAGGAAGATAGCGCTTCTGCTATTGCCAGTGATTTAAACCCCAGCACAATGCCAACAGCAAAAGCGGCAAGCGTGGCCGAGACCTGCGCATCGCTGATTGACCCGTGCAGTCGGACAGGAATCATGGCGCCTTGATAATGAACTTTGAAACTCAATCCCGCCGGCCATCGAAAACCGCCTTCGTCTTGATAATGAATTTGCCCGTCACTCGCGCGCACATCAGCCCCGTCGTTAAAACCGTAAAAATGCCGATTGATTCCCGGAGGCATTGGCAATTTCATCAAAGTCGCATCATCCGCATTGAGAATAGCATACCCGCCCGCTGGAAGAACTTTCAAAATTTTGGCTTTTTCAGCAAGTACTCCTGATGGCAAAGAAAAAAACTCGACATGAACAGGAATTTCCCCAATTCCGGTTATGACTGCGATTTCGGGCTTTACAATCGTCGTCAAATACTCCATATCGCCAGGATGATCCACGCCCATCTCGATCACCAAAAACTTAGGATAAACGCGCGAAAACCACAAGGCCACAAACCGCGGTATTATCTTCGCCCAACCTAAAATATCTCTGCCGTGATGTTCGGCATTCAAAATCGTCAACGGAACACCGATCTCGTTGTTGTAATTTTTTCCCTCTTTGCCGCGCCAGACTGTCGCCTCTTTAGCGATGACGGCATAAATCGCATCGCGCGTTGATGTTTTCCCAACATTGCCCGTAACACCAATTATGCGCGGCTTATGACGCCGCAGGATAGCGAGCGCCATAAGCCGCAAAGAGCGAGTGAGAATTTTTTCGAGCGAGCCTCTTGCCCCGTTAGAACGCCACCAATTCCTATCGGTATTAGAAATAGATATAGCCAATGGAGATGTAATGTTCCCATCGGCTGGTTGCGAAGCGTCTGTTCTAATGGGGTTTGACATAAAAAACTATATTCTATCGGGCAGGATGCCATAATAGCGAATAATGTATTCGGTCATCGAATGAAATGTTTCCGTAAGACTGTTTGAAGCAAAATTCACGCCCTCTGGTTTATTCATCTGGATGAAAATAAGAAATTTCGGGTTGAATGCCGGAGCATACCCCATAAAGGAGTGAATAAATTGATCGGTCGAATATACGCCGCCCACCGGAAGCTGGGCGGTGCCGGTTTTCCCCGCGATGAAGTAACCGTCAATTCTCGCCCGATGCTCGAACCCATTATCCACCACCGAGACTAGCATACGCGAGACCGTATCTGCTGTTTCTGGGCTCAAGACGCGGCGGCGTACGACTGGCGCGAAAGTCTCTGTAACTCCCGACTCATCAACAATCCTGTCAACAATATATGGCTTCATGAGGTTTCCTCCATTGGCAATGACTGAAAGAGCCGTTGCCATCTGCAAGGGTGTTACGGCAATGCCTTGACCGAAAGACGCTGTAGCATAGTCAATATCGCGGTGATTGTCCAAATTAGATATGTTCCCCGAGATTTCTCCCGGAAGATCAATACCAGTTTTTTCACCGAAGCCAAAAGCTTTAAGATATGAAAGCATTTTGTCTTGGCCGAGTTTTTGTTCAACAAATACTGCGCCCGTATTCAACGATTTTGCCAAAACCCCCGCCATGGTCTGTATTCCATGCCCTTGATTATCGAAATTGCGGACAGTGCTTCCCTTAATGCGAACCTCGCCCGTGTCATTATATGTCGTATCGGGCGTTACGACTTTTTCATTGATCCCTGCCGCCATCGTAATCGGCTTCATCACCGAACCTAACTCGTAACTAGACTGCACCACGCGGTTTAAAAAGACGCCAAGATCTTCGGCCGTATTATATGAATTCGGGTCAAAGCTTGGCGCGCCAGCCATGGCAAGAATTCTGCCGGTTTCCGGTTCGATTACCGTCATAGAACCACTCTCGGATTTATATTTTTTCGTGACAGCGGCAAGTTCTATTTCTGCCTCTTGCTGGATATTTGCGTCAATTGTAAGAATAATATTTTTGCCGCTCGTTGACGGACGCAAAATGCGCTTCGCCACACCCGAGAGATAATCACGCGGATTTTCTATGCCATCGAGTATGCCACTCTCACCTGAAAGTGCATCATCCTTTAGTTTCTCGATTCCGTATCGTCCGATTTCTTTATCGCGCTCGAGGCTCACATATCCTAAAACCTGCGCCGCCTGCGCCCCACTCGGATAAACTCTCCGAAGCTGTTTTCTAAGCTCAATCCCGTTTATCCGCAAAGCGCGGATTTTGTCAGCGACCACCTCATCAAGCTTACGAACCAAAACTTCGTACTGGCCGCTTCTTTGCGATAATTTGTTTTCCAGGACTGTGAGATCAAGAGAGACAATATCTGCCAAAGCCGCGGCCGCCGCGCGCGGCTCTTTGATCTGGGACGGCGCGGCCAGCAACGTATAGGTGTCTTTATTTAGAGCGGCTGGAATTAATTGCCCATCCTTATCTTGAAAATAAATTTGACCGCGGCGAATTGGTTCAATGGCTGAATCATTCTGCCGAGCCGCCAACGCTATATAGGTGTGATAGTTAATAATCTGCAAATAAAATAAACGCGATAAAAGCGCTAAAGCTATCAGAAAAAAAATGATCAGAATAAAAAATAGCCGCCAATGGACTCTTAACGCCAGCGAACGATTTGACACGATTTTGCAGTAATCAAAAAACTATGTGAGCTCTATGGCTGCGACCTAAACGCATCCACGACAACCGGATGCGAATGCAGATAGAAAACCGAGCCGAGTTCCTCCATACCAGAGGACATGGCATCCGCCCGCGAAAGATCGCGCACCGTTTGCACCAATAATACCCGATTTTTGGCGCTCTCATTCTCTGCCTTCTTAATCAGAGTGCCAAGCCGGCGGGTTTCATAGATAGAGCTTGTTACCATACCTGTAAGTAGTGTATAGCCAATAATCAGGGCTACAATCGCCCCTACCAAAAAATAGGGCCCAAACAGCGGAAAGCGCATTCTCAAAAACGATGTATCGAACGCCCACACGGGGCGAAGCGTTAGTCTGAAAGAGCTAGTTGTCATAAAATTTTTAAAATCTAGGCTATTTTTTTAACCGCGCGCAACTTGGCACTCCTAGAGTGCGGATTGGCGCGAATCTCTGGTGTCGTCGGGACATGCGGCTTTTTAGTTAGAATCATTGCCGCCTCGCCTAAACTCGCAAAGAAACGTTTAACTATTCGATCCTCTAAAGAATGAAAGCTGATGACGACCATCCTCCCGTTAGGAGCAAGAATCTCAAATGCAGAACGGAGTCCCGCCTCTATAGATTCCAGTTCCTGGTTGACGGCGATGCGCAGGGCTTGAAAAATCTTTGTAGCCGGATGAATGCGGCCTCTGGGCAGAACGCGCTCGATGATGGAAACCAACTCGCGTGTTGTGCGAATCGGCCGAGTTTTTCTTTCAGCGACGATCTGCTCGACAAGTCGGCGAGCTCGAGCAAGCTCTCCGTACTCTTCGAAGATTCTTTCTAATTCTGAAGGGGCGGCGTGATTGATGATGGCTTCAGCCGTGCAAGTTGTGTCGTCGGGGTTATAGCGCATGTCGAGCGGCGCTTCGCCTTGGAACGAAAACCCGCGGTTTGCGGAAGCCAGGTGATAGGAGCTCGTGCCGAGGTCGAAGAGAATCGCGGACGGATGGAGGACGCCCGCGCGCTCTGCAATGACAGCTATGTTCGCAAAATTGCCACAAGCCACTATCGCCCGGTCCCCGAATCGCGAAAGCCGCGATTTTGTTTCATCGAGAATGGATGGATCGCGATCAATGCCGAGGAGATATCCATGAGGCGCGATATTCTCCAAAATCGCCTCGGCGTGTCCCCCGCCATTAACTGTCGCGTCAATCGCATCCTCATTCGGTTGAAGAGCGAGATACTGGATGACTTCATTTAAAAGAACAGGAACGTGGTTCACACTAATTCAAAAATCAAAGTGCAAAATGCAAAATTTTGGAATCATCGAATTTTGTTTCCGCAAAATTCGATACCTTCGTTTTGATTTTTTATATTTGATATTTGCATTTTTCTATGAGGCCCCCAGTTCGCCTAACTGTTCCGCTATCTGCTGGGAATTTTGTTCTATCTTGGCGTGATGCTCATGCCACCGCTCATCAGACCAGATCTCAACCCTGTCATATAATCCGATAACGACCGCCTGGTTACTTATACCGGCATGCTGTCGCAAGTATTCCGGGATAAGTATGCGTCCCTGTGAATCAATCTCAGCTTCCGAGGCGCCGCCCAGCATATGGCGCGAGAAAGCTCGAGAGTTAGCTTGGGTTATGGAAAGCTTCGCAATTTTATCCGCGAGCTTAGCCCACTCTTCAGCCGGGAAAATGTAGAGATGTGGGTCAATCCCTCGCGTTACCACTACCCCGCCAGCGAGAGACTTGCGAAATTTAGCCGGGATTGCCATCCGCCCTTTGTCGTCTACCGAATGCTTGTATTCGCCGATAAACATAGGGCTGGGGGTTAGCTTTTATCCACAGTTTGGATAATTTATCCCCACTTTTATCCACAATTCACCACTTAGGTTTCATAATACGCCACTGTTCCACATTGTCAAACATTTCACACCTAGAGTTTTGGAAATCAAAAATTGGCTCACATGAGCCAATTTTTGATTGAGCCAGCTTATTAATCCACAGTTTACCCCCACACCATCAAAAACACCCTCAATTGCAATTGAGGGTGTTTTTGATGGT
>Ga0155241_101_pt1 | contig 18447 bp, 15 predicted proteins | sample RifCSPhighO2_02_FD_106209 | JGI IMG/M metagenome (GOLD analysis project Ga0155241, IMG submission 106209) | Candidatus Sungbacteria bacterium RIFCSPHIGHO2_02_FULL_49_20
CTTCCCGCGATTGCCGGTACCAGCGGCGTTTGGTATAGGTTTGTAGACAGTACCGCGGTTGTTACTACGGATATGACCGTAGTTGCTCCGGCGAATCTCCTTCAGGGCCCGATTGACGTGACCAGTACTCTGGTGCTGTGTACCAGCGAGGACGTAATCTTGTTCGAAGCTGATGCAGATGTTATCGGCGACTGGGTTGAAGTCCGCTCCGACGGCACCAACTGGTTTGTTACGGGACAAGCACAAGCAACCGGTGGGATTACTTGCACCTAAGCTTAACCAATCCTTAAATTAACTGTCATGCCTATGAAAAAAATATCTAGGTGGGTTGGTGCCGTATCAGTTTTGGGGTTGGGTATCAGCTTAGTTACTGCCACGGTTGCTTTGGCGGCTGATGTTGATGTGACAGAAGATGTCACCATTACGCTTCCCGGAGACGGAACATCCTACACTCTTACGAGCGATTCTCTCTTCGATTCATTCACCGTGAATTCGGCCTCGATTTCTTTTACGATGTCTGGCGGGCATCGCGTGGTGCTCAAATCTTCTGCGCGTACTTTGTTAGGCAATACTTTAAACACCAATACCCAATGTAGCGCTTCCGAGTCTAGTGTTCTCTTGGAGTTGCCTACGGGATCTGCAAGTCAGACTGTGACCATAACTCCCTCTGGGAGCTGTGGTGGTGTGGGTGGCGGAGGCGGCGGTGGAGGCGGCGGTGGCGGAGGCGGCGGCGGTGGAGGGGGAAGTTCCACCGTGACACCATCGGTACCCTCGACTGCGACAACCGGCAGTACCAATCAGCAGACGCTTAGCTCACTTCAGGGGCAACTTGCCGCACTACAACAGCAGATTGCGTCTGTTGGTGGTGGGGCGAGCGCAGGTTTTACGCGTGATTTGTCGTTAGGGTCAACCGGTGATGATGTGAAAACATTGCAAAAACTTCTGGCCAGCGACCCATCAATTTATCCAGAAGGCACGGTGTCAGGATATTTCGGTTCTCTAACGGCTGATGCCGTTAGGCGTTTTCAAGCTAAACACGGACTGCCGCAAGTTGGCCGAGTGGGGCCACAAACGCGCGCTAAACTCGGAGAAGTTTCTGGGGCGTCAACTGCACCCGTAGCTCCTGCGGGGGTATCTACACCCGCTGTTCCGGGCGCTGCTAGCTTCACTCGGGCGCTAAATCTTGGCGACCAGAATGATGATGTACGTATGCTACAGCAGATACTCGCGCGGGATAGCGAAATCTATCCTGAAGCGATAGTTTCCGGTTACTTCGGTAATTTGACCGCGGCGGCAGTCAAGCGATTTCAGGAAAAATACGGTATTGCCACGGCCGGCAATCCCGGATATGGAACGGTTGGTCCTAAAACTCGCGCAAAATTGAACGAGCTTGGGCAGACTCCTTAAAACTCGTCCAGTTTCACTATTGTAGATAAACCAGCGCGGGCATATGCCCGCGCTGGTTTTGTTCCGCGGTTATCCATGATCATTCAAGTGTGAAGCTTTGGACCGTTAGCCCGTTACTCAAGTAAAAACTATTTGGATTATTTGGGTTAGCGGCGATCAGATACTGACCGGTAGCGAGCGTGATCGTGTTAGAGCCGAAGCGCACATCAGCTTCCGTGATGAAAACGCCGCTTTTGGTTGTTAGTATGAGATGCGTAGATTTTTTGTTGAACCAGATGAAGTTGTGGATTGGAGTCCCCGCGTCAATCAAGCGCCGGTTTTCGAAGGTCTTACCAAAAGGTTGGCGTTTTTCGTCTTTTACGAGAATCAAACCTAGAGCATCTCCCTGAAGAAATCCGAGCTTGTCATCATCAGGGGCGAAAAGTATATTCGTGAAATTTCCCTCTAGGACGCGAGAACTGCGAGTATCGAGGTTTTCGAAATAGAGCCCCCCGGCGCTATCAATTATTGCAATCTCGCCGTTTTCATCTTGGAAGATGCGGCAGGGCGTATCATTGAGAAACAACTCCGGCCGATTCAGCATTTCTATTTTTTCTCCTGTGAGATCGGCTAGTCCGATAAATCCAGAGGAAGTTACAAAAACGATTTTATCGTTGAAGGTCCGGAATGAGTGAATATCGGAAAGAATTTTGGCGGCAGAATTTTTACTCTGTTGCCACCGATAGACATTTTTATCAGTTCTGTCGAAGATATAGAAAAAGTCCTCATTGCCGGCGGCTTGTGATATCTGGGTGATTGATGCTCCATCAATAAATTTAGGCTGGCTCGCGGTGGAAGTTGCTTCTTCTATGGGGAGTCGGCTTTTGTAGTTAATAACTACTTCATTGCGGCCGTCACTATGCAAGATACTCCATTGTTTGTTTTTGCCCAATAAAATTTCCATAAATAGAGCGTCACCAGCGGAATTCCATTCAGCGGAGGCAAATTCTTGGCCAGCGGGTAAGGCAATATTCAACGGGCGTGCGGCACTCGCGGGCGCAATAAGCCATAGTTGTGTCAACCCTTTTTCTTTCGTTACATCAAGCAAAATATTTCCATTTGGTGAGGGCAATAACGCTTTCGGCGCGGCGAGAGAGCCTTGGCGTGTAGTTGTCGCGATAGTGGTGAATTCGATTTTTTGCGGGATTAGAAGAATTGAAGAGAATTCTTGGATAACTTGTTCTTTGACTTCGAGGGATTTTTTCCAGGTGGCGAATCCATCTTTCGCGACCTCGACCGCCACTGTTCCCGGGTCGAGGTTATTGACCAGAGCCCCGCGTCCGAAAAAACTAGTCTCGGTTTTTTGTACGCCGTTGACCGAGACGCGGATGCCTGTTTCGTTAGTTTTTACGAAAAATCCGCCGGTTTTATTTAAGCGGCGGGCTTGAAAATCAAGCACAAGCCCTGTCGAGTAAAGAACGACAACCGGGGTCGCGATGATGAAAATGGTCGCGAAAGAATAAAATAGAATACGGCGCGTGTAACGTTGCATAGAATCTTACAGGTAGTACCATAGCTGGAATTTGCCTTTTTGCCAAACCGCCCCCCTGTACATTTAACTTTGCGGCGCAACACTCTTGCTTCCTATAACACGCTATAGCGTGTTATAGGAAGCAAGCGATTTGAGCATCTTTTCTGTCAAGGAAGCACGGATGATGTTTTTCTTCTCTGATTGGTTGCCTCAAAATTTTGCATTTACTCCCACACTAAATTTGGTATGGGGGTTTACCCCGTTAGCCGAGTTGCCCCATCCCGCCTCCTGCATGCGCAGGCAGGAGGCGGGGGACACCCAACACGACACTTTTCCGCGGCCGCGGAAAAGTGTCGTGTTGTCGTTAAGCAAAAATTGCGCCGCGTCTCGCGCTTTTCAACAGCGACCTGATCCTTTGCATAAAACTTCCCTGTCACCCGTTGGCGAACCCCGCATCGGCTGGATACTCGCTGGTCTCTATCGTGGCTTATGGGTTATGATACATCACGTTATATGCCGGGTAGTGAAAACTCGATAGCGCGCCAGCGGCGCGCAAGAGGTTTCCCCCGAGTAGCATGCAAATGCCGATATTGGATAAGATATCAGACATAAGTATTACAGTTAAATAAAATCGAGTTTCTACTACCCGGTATATTGATATGGCAGAAACCAAATTTCGCATCCGCGGAGGCAAAGAATTGGGAGGCAGTATCAGAGTAGCTGGTTCGAAGAACGCGATTTTGCCTTGCATCGCTGCGGCTATGCTGACTGAAGAGCCGATTCTTTTGAAACGCGTGCCGGATATTAGCGACGTTTCAGTTATGGTTGAGATCGCGCGGGGGCTCGGGGCGGAAATTGATTGGCAACCCGATCGGCGTGAACTTACGATTGTTGCCAAACAAATCAAATCTCCGATTGTTGACGACACGCTCTCGCGGAAACTCCGCGGCTCGGTGCTTTTCTCCGGAGCATTGCTTAGCCGGATGCGCGAAGCCGCTTTTCCATATCCCGGGGGTGATGCTATTGGCGCGCGTCCGTTAACGGTGCATTTGCAGGCCTTGCGATCTTTAGGTGTGGCGGTTAAAGATAATGGTCATATTCTTCTTGATGGAGCAGGACTTGCCGGCGGAAGGGTGGTGATGGAGGACCCGAGCGTTACGGCTACAGAAAACACGATTTTAGCGGCGGTGATGGCTCCGGGGGCAACGGAAATTTGTCTAGCCGCGTGCGAGCCCCACGTCCAACAACTTGTTGTTATGCTTCAACAAATGGGAGCGGAGATTCGCTGGGATGGGGTCGCGGCTCTTAAGATCAATGGCGCTACGGGTCTTGGCGGCACGACATTTACGATCAGCCCGGACGATATAGAAATTTCGAGCATGGCTGTTTTAGCCGCGGCGACCCGTTCAGAGATTGCGATCGAGGGGGTTGATTTTTCTTATCTGGACGCGGTGCTATTGCAATTACGCAACATGGGGATTGAGTACCAAACGGCGGATGAGACTTTAAAAATTATTAAACCGAAAAAACCTTATAGCAGTTCACGCATTCAGTGCGGTTTGTATCCCAAGCTGGGATCGGATCATTTGCCGGCTTTCGCGGTCTTGGCTACGCAAGCGGCCGGAACATCATTGATCCATGAATGGATGTATGAAGGACGATTGGGTTATATTGAGGAGTTGCAGAAAATGGGAGCGGACGCTTCAATACTTGATCAACACCGCGCAATCATTGTCGGTCCAACGCCGCTTCGCGGCACAGAGATTGCGAGCGTTGATATTCGAGCGGGGATGGCGGTAGTGATTGCGGCTTTGGTGGCCGAGGGCGAGACGCTGGTTTCTGGCGTGCGGCATATTGATCGCGGCTACGAAAATTTGGATGAAAGATTAAGAAGTCTGGGGGCTGTCATTGAACGGGTCGAGGCTTGATTTGATTGATAAATAAAGTTATATGTAAGACACTTCGATAGTCTTATGGCATTTGGTTTTATTAGGCGCATCGGAATCGATTTGGGTACGGCCAATACCTTGGTATTTATCCCCGGTAAGGGGGTTGTTATGAATGAGCCGTCGGTGGTGGCGGTGTCGGTTGGTGATAACCGGATTTTGGCCGTAGGTAATGAAGCGCGCGAGATGATTGGGCGAACTCCCGATACGATTATTGCCTACCGGCCATTGCGGGATGGCGTGATTGCTGATTACCGTGTTACGGAAGCTATGCTTCGGCATTTTATCACGCGCGCCGGCGGCTGGGTGCGTTTTTTGCGTCCCGAAGTTATGATCTCGGTTCCGGCTGGCGTAACGTCCACCGAACGTAGAGCCGTGATTGAAGCCGCGGTTCATGCGGGCGCTAAAGCTGCGTACGTCGTGAAAGAGCCGGTGCTTGCCGCTATTGGAGCCGGTATTCCCATCAATGAAGCGGCGGGGCATATTGTTGTTGATATTGGCGGCGGAACCACGGATGTGGCGGTGATTTCATTGGGCGGGATTGTGGCTTCGACTTCGGTGAAGGTCGCGGGTAATAAATTGGATCAGGCGATCGCTGACTACATCAAAAAACAATTTAATCTTGCGATCGGTGATCGGACTGCTGAAGATATAAAGATTAAAATCGGAAGCGCGATTGAATTGCGCGAACCGGAAGAAATGAATGTGAAGGGGCGGGACTTGCTCTCTGGACTTCCGAAGACCATCACTATCAATGCGACTGAAGTAACTAAAGCGATGGATGAGGAGCTTGTGGAAATTATACGCGCCATTAAAACTGTCCTGTATGAGACGCCGCCGGAGCTTGCGGCCGACATAATGGATCGCGGGATTGTGATGACCGGCGGCGGGTCGCTTTTGCGGAACCTAAATCTTTTAATTCAGCGCGAGATCGGGATTCCAGCCCACTTAGCCGATGACGCTCTTCTTTGTGTTGCCAAAGGAACCGGCATCGCGCTTGAGCACCTTGACGTTTACAAGCGCTCGATCATGTCCAAGCGCTAGGGGGGTCTTCCTAATTTTTTCACAACGCATCTAGACTTCGATACTGCGCAGTATTAGAGTGGAGATATATGCCACATATATCAAAATATAAATTATCAAGAGAGCAGATTGATCAGTTGAGTCAGAGTATCGTTGATTTCGCTTTTTTCAGCAAGAACCGCACGGACTTGCAGTTGCTTTTTAACGATCTTTTAACTGTCACTGAAAAAATTATGCTAGGCAAGCGTATTATGATTGCCGTGTTGATTGAACGCGGCGATAGTTACTTCGACATCCGGCGCAGGCTGGGGGTTACGGACTCAACAATTTCATCAATTAGCGAGCGGCTGAAGGCAGATGGGCGTGGATTACGTTTAGCTATGAAGCGTTTTGGGCGGCAGGAAAATATCAATGCGCTATTGGAAAAGTTTGATAGAACCATAAAAGAATTTGTGCGTAGTATGCCTAAGATCGCATATATCCCAAGAAAAAAATAAAAATCAGTACTATGATACTGCGCAGTATCATAGTATAGGCGGTTGGAGTTCTAGTCACAGACATTTGGCGATTTGACTGCGTTGAGGGATTGGAAGAAAAATAAGAACAAAAATAAAGAAAATGGAGCGCTGGTCAGGCGCTCCGAAGTTTTTTGCGGGGTCTCGCCCGCGACCGTTTTGGTTGGTGCGACTAGTCGAGGATGCCGTCTAGCGCATCTAGCCGATGTGCGCAAGGCCAGTTGATCTTCTCTTTGTTTCCTGGTATATCATAGGTACTGCGAGGTAGCCCAATTCTTGTTCAAGGGAGGGGTCTATGCTTACGTGGGATAAGATTCGTGAATGGTCGGGGGGTCTGGAGAACCGGATCCGATACCACCCGAAGTTCTGGCGCTGGTTCCAGGAGAAGTACGGGGCGATGCCCAGGCAGAAGCTTGTTGACGAGGCTGGAAGCCTCATGGCCAAAGCTCACACGGAGCATGATCTCGGTTGGGGAACGCTGGCGTGCAGTTGCCACATGCGGCAAGTGCCAAATGCGTATTTCCCTAAGGGCTTCACCCTTCAGGGAGATCCTGCGGCGGCGGCCTGGCATCATCTTCCTCGCGTCCACGCGTACCTCATCAGACTTCTCCTTGAGAACTTCGCGCTTGCGACGGAGTGTCTCATGGGTCACGCGCTCGCGCGGGGAGGCGGTGGATATTACACGGGCTTCATCGAGGCGTTTGAGCTTGCTCGCGGTATCGGGGACTGGGATCGCGCTCGGGTGTTCGCCTGGCTGATCGTGGATTACGTTCCTCAACAGGTCTACTTCTTCACGCGGCGGGAGATCTCGGACGCCGAGCTTCTGATGCGAGCACGTATCGCGCTCGTGAAGAATTGTTCCAGTCACCAGGCACGCTGGTGTGCCGACGCCAACAGCGATCCGGTCCTCGGCGAGATGGTTTCGGAGAGAGATGCTCTTCTGACTCGGTGATCTTTATCCCTCTATTCCGGGGGCGAGGTCGATCACAGCCGAAGGTTAGCTCCAGCCACGCGTCCGCACGAAAGCCCTCTTGGGGCTCCGCGCGGGCGCTTTTTCTTGTCAAAATACAGCTGTTCTGGTAGTCTATTCCAGTACGTAAGAGTCATTAGAAATTAGAAATTGGTAATTGGAAATTTCGTAGATATGGTAGTCCGGATGAAGCATACGAAAGGCAAACGGAATCGGGTCCGTTCGCATCATGCCCTGAAGCTGAAAAAGCTTCCGGCCTGCGCGCATTGCGGGGCGGCTTTGCGGTCTCACGCGATTTGCGCCAATTGCGGGTATTATCGTGGGAAGCAAGTCATTGACGTACTGGCTAAACTCGATAAAAAGGAACGCAAGAAAAAAGAAAAAGAATTGCACGCTCATGAAGCCGAAGCCGCTGAAGCGGGAAAGCCTATGAGTGCTACAGAACTTTCCCATCGTTAGTTGCCGTTTGCTAGTTTGTCGGTTTTCTAGTTTACTAGTTTATAGAACCAGTAAACGGTAAAGCTTGCCCAGCAAGCGGAACTAGCCAACCTGTTCTTTATGGCCAATCGGCACCTTTCGAGAAGTATCGCGATGCAGTCGCTCTTTGAGTGGGACTTTCATGGAAAAGACCCGGCTTTGTTGCCGTCAATTGTTGAGCGTAATATCGCCGAGTTCGCTCCCGGAGTTGAAGAGACGGAATTTATTTGGCGCTTGGCCAACGGAGTTGTTGAATATTTGCCGAAGATTGATGTCATTATCGAACGCGCCGCGCCCGAGTGGCCGATTGATATGATCACAGCTATCGATCGAAATCTTCTGCGCTTGGGCTTATACGAACTTCTTTTCGGCAATCGTGAAGAAGTGCCGCCTAAGGTTGCGATCAACGAAGCGATTGAACTCGCAAAGAGTTTCGGCGGGGATTCATCAAGCCGTTTCATTAATGGGGTTTTAGGGACGGTGTATCGCGAGATCGGCGAGCCGGGGAAGGAGCATCCTTCGCGGCATGAGAAGAAAAATGAAAAAGAGGTTCAAACTCCTGTTTTGCCGAAGGATCCATGAAATACGTAGTTATAATAATTAAAAGACAGAAAAGAGCCCAGAATCAAGAATTAAGAATTAAGGATTGAAAAAACTCGCGTGCCAGTCTCCTTGATTCATAATTCTTGCTTCATGCTTCTCGTCGCATGAATGATTTCACAAAACTAGAAACTCGTATCAATGTTACGTTCCATGATAAGAGCCTCCTTCAGCAGGCTCTGGTTCATCGTTCGTACCTGAATGAAAATCCTAATGCCGGTGTTTGGCATAACGAGCGGCTCGAATTTTTGGGCGACGCGGTTTTGGAGTTGGCAGTAACAGAGAGACTCTACGCGGCGTTCCCCGAAAAGCCCGAGGGCGAATTAACGACTCTCCGCGCGGCTTTGGTTAACTCGAAGATGCTCTCCGATATTTCATTGAGTATTGGCATGAATGAGTTTCTGCTTTTATCGCGCGGCGAGGCGCGGGATGTGGGGCGAGCCCGCCAGTATATTTTAGCCAACGCTTTTGAGGCGCTGATTGGGGCGATGTATTTAGATGGGGGGTATGAAACCGCGCGAGATTTTATTGACCGCGTGGTTATGAACGAGTTGCAACAAGTGTTAGACAAGAAACTTTATCAGGATCCGAAATCATTGTTTCAAGAAGAAGCGCAGGAGCGCGTGGGGATTACACCGACCTATGAGGTTATGCGCGAATGGGGGCCGGATCACGACAAGCACTTTATCGTCGGGATATATTTGAAACAAGAATTAGTCGCTGAAGGCGAGGGGCCGTCGAAACAAGCAGCGCAAGAGGCGGCGGCGCGCTTGGGGTTACACGCAAAGAGTTGGGGTTAAGTAAGAATAAGAAGGAGATTCTCCCGTCCCCATTTACTCACGATCGTGAGTAAATGGTTACAGGGTGACTTTTGAAATAATAGATGAGCGTCTCTGTATACAAAATACAAAAACGTCCCCGACAATCGGGGACGTTTTTGTGTAAATTTGGACCAGCAAGTTAGTACGCGCGATAGATGGTTGTTGAAGCGATGTTGTTCGTACGGTCTTTGTCAGAGATTTGATTGTTCGGGTCAAGGCGAATGATGATCGTGTTTGCGCCTTGTGACGCCAGATCGCGAAAGCCCATAGTGTAGCGCACTTTAGTGCTTGCTGGTATAGGATCTTGAATGTCGGATTTGAACTCACCGCCCGCGACTGGCAACGAGGCTGCAAACGACCACTGTTGCGAAGCGACGCCACCAAGATTTATAACATCAAAGATAATTCCAGTGCGTTGATTGGAAGAAGCAACGGATGTCGCGTGTGTAAAAACATTCGTGGCGTCGTTGATGATACCCGTATCTACAATTGAGATTGCAAGATCCGCGGCTCCAGTCCCGGGGGTTATATTGCCGTTGATGGAATAAGTTGATCGCGTTTCAGCGCCGGGCGTAAGAGTAGTTGGATTTGTCGCTGAAGTTTTTGGTTTATCAGTGGTGGCGGGTTTTTCTAGGGGTGTGACTGTTACAGCAATTGTCCGGTTCATAGTGCTGGCCGTGGCCCCTTGAGGCACGAAAGCAATGGTTATGGCAAGGTCTACCGGATTTTCCACAGTCAAAGTCGGGATTAAAGTTATTTCGGTTTTAGACCAGAGATTAAACGCGGCATCGCAGGAGATAGTGTCATTAGAAGGGAGTTTCAAAGTAACTCCAGTATTGCAGGGGTATGTTAAAACATAAGCTCCCAGCATTCCGACGTTAATGTTGGATTGCCAGCTTAGGGCGACTTCTTGGCCGGTTTCGACCATTGAGGGGCTGGCGTTAATCACGAGGTCCTGGCGGATGATCTCTTTTTTTAGGGTTACGGATGCGATAAAAACGGCCAAACGGCTAAAGGGATTGGCGTTATTTAGGGAGGTGGCAAGACGGACAGTCCCCCAGATCGCTAGGCCCAAAATCGAAATTAGCCCAATGATAGCTAGGGCCAGAAAGACAAGTCGGGCTGTGCGGGACTGCATATTCATATCTGCGCTATTATATTAGCTGGTAGCATTTTTGTCAATGGCCGCCCCATTGACAGATTTGGCGCTATCGTTTAGAATAGGTTTCGTTGCTTTCAAATTGATATAGAAGCAGAAAATAGCCCTTTTGCAGAAGAGCGGGAGGAGGCCCGCTAGTTTCACAATGAGCTCGGCCTAGAGGCGGTAGCCCATGCAGCTCACGATCGGCTGAAGGAGGAATTCCCATGTTCAAACGGATGATTCAGCGTGTGGCAGTTCTGATGATGGTAGCGTTTGCTCTCGGAGCTTGCGCGACCAAGGGCGAAGTCAAGCAGTTGCGGGCTGACGTCGGCGCCATACAGGCCGGCCAGGCCCAGCTCGCCCAGGGAGTGACCGCTCTGTCCGCCCAGAAGGCGGACGCGAAGGATGTCAGCGTCATCGCGGGGATCGTTGCCGCCAAGGCTGACAAAGCCGAGGCGGCGAAGCTTCGGGAGGAGATCGCAGCTATGGCCGCCGGCAAGGCGGACAAGGCTCCGGTCGAAACCGCGCTGGCGACCATGGCCAGTAAGGCCGACGTGAGGAGAGTCGAGGCCGCCGCCCAGACCGCCGACAAGAAGGTTGGCAACCTCGCAAAGAGAGTTGCTACGGCTGAGTCGCGCACTGCGCAACTCGGTGCCTCGCGGGCGAGTTCTTACATTCGCGAGATCCAGACCAAGTTCGGGGTTCCGGATGGGTCGAAGCTCATCCATTTCTGGGGCTTCCCCAGCGGTGGTAGCGACTTCGAGGCGCTTGCCTCGAAGAGCGCCAAGATCAGGGTGGCCGCCGCCGCCCTCAAGGAGGATGTCAAGGGCGGGGCTACAATCCTCGGTATAATCGGCTTCGAGGACATGAGCGTCTGCCCCAAGGGGGCAGGCGAAAACTGCCTCAAGGTAGCAGAGCGGCGGGCCCAATCCGCCGCGAAGTACTTTGACCTCGGCGACGCCAGCAAGATCAAGAGCATGGCGCCGACGGCTGACTTCGGCTGGAGTTCAGCCGAGTCGCGGCGGGTGATCGTCATCCTCAAGCCGGCACCGCTCGCAGCGGCGAAGGCTCCTGCTCCGGCGGTCCCAGCCGCACCGGCCACGCCGCCTGCGGTGGCTCCAGTTGCGCCGCCCGGTAGCAAGTCGTAGCGGCGACAGTTCAGTTCTTCCATGTCTCGGTGAGAGGAGGGCGAGATTCACTCACCTTTCCCACCGAGGCCTTTTGTTTTTCGCTAATCCGTAGAACGTTCTAGCAGAGAAGCTCCCGAGGCATCGGGGAGGTTTTATGCAAAAGATTTAGTTGCTGTTTAAAAGCGCGCGACGCGTAGTAATTTCTGCCTGACGACACTTTTCCGTGGCCGAGAAAAAGTGTCGGGTAAGGTGTCGCCCGCCTGCGCAGGCAGGGCTGATCGAGATTAGTATCGTGCTTTGCCTACTTCGCCGAAGCAGCCGCTTTGGCTGTGAAGACCGAGTATCCTCACCGCGTCTGACGCGGTGAGGCATTAGGCGCACGTGGTAAATAAGATGTCCCACTTATCTTGCGAACCCCAGAGGAGGCGATCGCGAGCTTGACTTTCGTGGCTAATAATGTAAAGATATTTTTGACTTTGATCAAGCCTTGGCTTGGGCTAAAGTCGGTATTATGGATCAACTGCGAGCACAACTAATCCGTGGAGTTGGCGCTTCTATTGCCCTTGCGCCAAATCCGGCGCCGGTGATGCCACGAGAAAATTCAGCGGCTCCAGTTCAGCCGTCAGTTCAGTTTACCTCAAGCAATGTTGAGGAGTCTGTCTTGAGTAAATTCGCGAGATTTACCCCAAACAATGTTGAGGGGTTTACTCGTAGCACCGCAACTCTATTGCCCAGGACGGCAAAAATTTTTGTAGTTTGGACGGTATTATTTCTTGCTCTTTTAATAACTTTGTATAGTTTCGGTTTTGCGCCAGTGGGAATTTTAGAAATCGGCGATACGATCAAGTCTTGGTTTACTTCAGGCCAGCAATCGTCGCTTGGCGTTTCGGCGACGCACGCCGAGCCAGCCAATCTTGAAACGCCTGTTGTTGCCACTTTGCCTGCGACAACCGAAGCGCGTATTCTCATCTCGGCAATCGGCGTTGATGCGCCAATCATAATTCCCGCAAGCCGCGATCTTAATATTCTTAATGATGCTCTATTAAAAGGAGCGGTGTATTATCCGGATTCGGGACTGTTAGGCGCAATCGGCAACGTTTTGATTTTCGGCCACAGCACCGGTTTGTCAATTGTCCGTAATCAAAACTTTGAAGTCTTTAATCGATTGCAAGAATTGAAGGAGGGCGATATCATCCGCATCCGTGCCGAAGATCGCGAGTATTGGTATCGTGTTCGGTCATTGAGCATTAAAGATGCAAGAGAAACCGAAGTTCTGATGTCAACTACCGAGTCAGTGTTGACGCTTGTGACCTGCAAGATTTTTGGCGGAAATGGCAAGGAAAGCCGTTACGTTGTAGAGGCCGAGTTTGTGAGGAGCTATCCGTTGGCGATTTAATAATCGTCGCCGGATATTTCTTCGTAATTGTGCGGAGAATGAGTTCTTTAACTGGAGCGAACACTAACCCGCCGCGTTTTCTGCGGCGGACATCCGCGCACTGCGCGGAAAGGAGGAGGTAACCCATGAAGCGGAGTCAGATCGTCATCATCGTTGTGTTGGCCATTCTCACTTGCGTCTCGCCGAGCGTTGTCTCGGCAGAAATCCCGCCTTTCCAGTGGGTGAAGATCGGAGTCGCGCCCTACAATCCCAACGGCAAGGTCGAACTCGACCTTGCGGCCGTCACGGAGTTCGTCCGCAAGGGCGAGCTCTCGCAGGATGAGGGCGCAGAGTTCGCGACTCTGATCAGAGCGAGCAGGTTCGAGAAGTCGTCTCTTCACCGGGGCCGAGTTTGTCGCGCGATGCTCTCGCGCGACAAGAAACTGGACAAGCCAGTCGAAACTGCCTGGGAGCATTATCAGGCAGTGGACGCTAAGCTCTACAAGTTGGTAAATGGCCTCGAGCTTTACGTCGTGGATCGATGCGGCAATCCGCTCATCTGCGACGCAGAAGAGAAGACCAAAGAAGCTTTGCCCGCAAAGGCTGCGGAGCCGAAGCCGGCGCCACCCGTAGCGGTTCGTGAGGCCAGAGTCGGTGTCATACCGTCCACGGCGGCGATTCCGCAGTTCCGGCTGATCGTCAGTCTGTTCGCGGATCGGGAGGATCACTTCTTTCGTAACCGATACAACGCCGCTAAGCAGCAACCCAGCAACAAGACCGCATACAGACGGGCTGTTCTGGAGTTCGGGCACAAGGAGTTGATTCAGGAGCGTCGCTCCCGTTCGCTCGCCAAGGGGACTTTCAACCTGTTCGTTTTCGATGGCGCAGGCAAGCAGATCGCGACCGATCAGCTGGTCACGGATGTGAAGGGGCAGGCGCTGTATAAGATGCCCCCGGAGTTTGCGAGTGTTCGCGTCGTGCCGGATCATGCCCTGCGGGATATCATCCCGCAGGAGGGTGCTATCCACGCTACCATGGAGCAGTTCCAGGTGGTGTGGAAGGACTGGAAGTCTGCCACGATGGAGGTGTTCTTCATCCAGGCCGAGGGCCTGGATCGACCCGGGCAGTAACGTCTCGTATATCCTTCGGCGAGGAGTTCGTGCGCAACGCACGAACTCCTCGCCAGTCTTTCTTTGAGTCTGGACTCTAAAAAAAGTTCGGGGTTTGAAGAAAGGCTAATAAAGCCGATCAATCGTATATGCACGGTTTATTGAAGAAAAATACAAGTTTCTATCGCCGCAATTTTTCAATAGCAGCTTTCGCGTTGCTTGTTTTAGCTGTGTTGTATGTGCGGAATTTTGGTATTCCCCAGCAAAATTATATCTTGGGAATTTCTAATCTTTTCGGATCTTTTGTTTACGCAGAGGGAGATGGTGGCGGAGATGGTGATTCAGGCGCTGGTTCCGGAGATGCGGGCACAGGCCCTGGGGGCGATTCGGGTACTGGTCCCGGCGATGGTTCGGGAGATGCGGGTACAAGTCCGGGGGGGGATGCTGGAACGGGTCCTGGTGGAGATACAGGTACCGGCCCCGGCGTAGATGCGGGTACGGGGCCGGGCGGAGATTCCGGGACTGGTCCTGGGGGCGACGCAAGCACTGGTCCGGGCGCTGATACAGGAACGGGTCCTGGCGGAGACACAAGTACGGGACCAGGAGGAGATGCTGAAGCAGGCCCCGGGGCTGATGTAGGTATCTCTCCGGGCGAGATAGGAGGCGGTGATGTTCCGGTTCAAATTTGCGAAGATCAAAACGCGCTAAATTTTGGCGGACCGTTGCCGTGTGTCTTTCCTCAAATCACAGCAACTTCAACTTTGGCAGTAACCAAAATTGTCATTAACGATAATGGCGGCACAAAACTGGTCGCTGATTTTCCTTTGTTTATTAATTCAACTCAAGTCTCAAGCGATGTTGCTTATGACGTTGCTCCCGGGGACTTCATTGTTTCTGAAACAAACGATGCGACTAAATATACTGCAACGATAGGAGGCGATTGCGATTCTTCAGGTCATGTTGCAGTCTCTCTGGGTGAAAATAAAACCTGCACAATTACGAATAACGATAATCCGCCGGTTATAACGCCCTCAACTCTTACAGTTATTAAAGTTGTAATCAACGACAACAGCGGCACCTCGACTGTCACCAGGTTCCCGCTTTTCGTGAATGGAAATCCTGTAACAAGCGGGCAAGTTAATACGCTTACACCCGGAACTTATACTGTAACGGAGACCAGTCAGCCGAATTACACCGCTTCATTCAGCGGCGGTTGCAATGCAAGCGGCCAAGCAACACTTGCCGCCGGAGAAAATAAAACCTGTACGATTACGAATAACGATAATCCTCCGGCAACCCCGCCGTCGCTGATCTGCGCGATATCACTGGATCCTTCAACTATTGCGCCTTCGGCAAACTCAACGCTTTCATGGACTTCCAATGCGTTATCCGCAGTTATTGATAAGGGCATCGGTGCGGTAGGGCCGAATGGCAGTACAACGGTTACAGCAATCATAAACACTACATTCACCGGAATATTTTCAAATGCGGTCGCGTCCACTACCTGCCAAGCATTACTCACAGTTTCTACTGGTGGTGGCGGAGGAGGTGGTGGCGGAGGAGGATCCGGTGGAGGAGGCGGAGGTGGTTCTAGCGGAGGCGGAGGTGGTGGCGGAGGTATGTCGCCCATCATTACGCTGACCAAACAAATTCAGCCGCTGGCGTTCATTTCCTTAAGCCAGGTTCCGTACACCGGCATCGGTGACAATGTTCAGCTGGTTATTTTCTTGATCAATCTCGCTTTGATTAGCTGGTTTATCGCGCGTTGGCTTGCAGGCGCTTCGCCGGTTGCGGCGATTAAGTCAGTTTTTCTTGCGAGCAATGCCCCGAGCGCATTGAAGAATTTTGCCCATACAGCGGAGGTTGCCGTAGCAATGCCAGCCGCATTGCCGATTGTTGCGCGTGATGCTTATGCCACGGGAGTCGGCGCGTTTCCGGTAGCACCGTTGGCGGCAGAAGTTAATGTGCCCGCCTTTATCGCTGCGGTAGCTTTGGCTCGCGAGCATCAAGCTTTTGAGATGCTTCGCACTCTTGAGTCGCGGGGTGCCAGTGTCGAGGAGTTTATGAAAGATGCTGTGCAGTCGGTTGCGGCGGTGTATCTTTCCCGTCGCGGCGAGCGATATGAAGTAGATCCGGCCGTAAACGCCATTTTTGCTGGATGGGATTTAGTGATTGTTGAGGCATTTCTTGCTGGACTTTTAGTTTCGGTGGACGCTAGTTTCGCATCTGGCTGGACTGCCGCCAAAGTGGCGATTTCGAACGCCGCGCGCAGCGCACGGCGCTAACTTTGCCGTTTCACCTGGTAAACTCGCCATGATATGCTGAATACTGTGCCTCGCCCGAGGCGCAGTATTTCGTTTTATGAGATTGGCACGTCTTGAAATCTCCGGGTTTAAATCTTTCGCGCGCTCAACAACGCTTGAATTTACCGTCCCCATCAGCGCGATTGTCGGGCCGAACGGCTCCGGTAAATCAAATGTGGCCGAGGCCATCCGCTGGGTGATGGGCGAGCAGTCTATGAAATCTCTCCGCGGCAAGCGCGGGGAGGATTTAATATTTAATGGTTCCGACAAGGCCGCCAAGCTTGGTAAAGCTTCAGTAACACTGGTATTCGATAACGCCGATGGCCGCATTCCGTTGGATTTTCCTGAAGTCCGCATCGCGCGTAAAATTTTCCGCGATGGAACGAACGAGTATATTTTGAATGACTCGCCGGTGCGTTTGAAAGATATTGTGGAGCTGATGGCGCGGATAGGTCTCGGGGAAACCAAACACAACATCATCGGCCAAGGGGAAGTGGATCGCTGGCTCTTATCTTCCTCGCGTGACAGAAAAGAAATTTTAGAAGAGGCACTGGGGCTTAAAGTTTATCAGTTGAAAAAAGTGGAGGCTGAACGTAAATTAGCGACTACCGAAACCAATATGCGCGAGGTCGAGTCGCTCCTTCGCGAAATTGCGCCGCACATCAAGTTTTTAAAACACCAGGCCGAGAAAGCCGAGACGCGCGAGTCGCTGGAATCCGATCTTAAACGTTTTGAGCTGGTGTATTTCGCGGCGTTATTCGCCAATATCGAAAAGCGGGAAGATTCAATTTCCCAAAACGCGATGCCGGTCGAGCGCGAGCTGGAGGTGGCTCACGCGGTGTCAAAGAAATTGGAGGATGAAATCCGCGAACGAGAAAAAAATCACGTTAAACCTGACGATATAGCGTCTCTCGAAAAAAGTTTGCAAGCCGTGGAAGAGAAACGCCGCGAAATGGAACGCGAATTTGGGAGACTGGAAGGACGATTGATTGCGGAGAGGGAAAAATTTTCTCGTCCGATTGTGAGAATCACCGATGCGACGTATATCAAAGAGAAATTGAAAGGAGTTCTGGCGCTTGCTAAAACCGTGGCGGGGGATTTTGCAGAAATCCTGCGCCAGATCCAGTCAATACTTGAGGGCCTGATGGGCGATTTGGAACGCGGGCAAGTTGAAGAAAAACCTAGTCCGGAATCTACCGAGGAATTGCATAAGCTCGAAAAACGCGCCGAAGAGCTTGAAGCGGCGCTTTTGGGTGTTTCTGGCGAAGTAGATCAAGCCCGGACAGCCCTGCGGGACGCCGAGTCGCGCTGGCGCAGTTCCGAAGCAGATCTGCGCAAACTCGAGCGCGAACTGCGAGAAGCCGAAGAAAAGCGGGCCAGGATTAAATCACAGTTAGAGCGCGCAACTTTCGAGCGCGAGAGGCTTCTGGGACAACGCAAAGAATTGGATGATGAGATGGGGCTTCTCGGCGTTCGGCGCGAGTCATTGTCGGATGTTACCAAGGACGATATTGCGGCAGTCAGTTCCACGCAGGAACTTTTCAAAAAAATCGAGCGATTGCGGGGAAAACTGGAAGAAATCGGCGGGATTGACCAAAGCGTCGTTAAAGAATACCGCGACACCGAGACTAGGTACGCGTTTCTTTCAAAAGAGCTGGATGACCTAAAGCAGGCAGATGTTTCTTTGAAAGAGCTTATCGCGACGTTGGAAAAACAAATCGCGGAAGATTTCGAGCGGGGGTTCAAAAAAATCAACGAGAATTTCAATCATTACTTCCAGCTGATTTTCGGCGGCGGAAAAGCCAAGCTGATTTATCAAGAACTCGGACGGCACAAAGTTGATGAAGATGATCAGTCGCAGCCGGCGGAAGAAGAAACGGAGTATGGAATTGATATTGATGTCGATATTCCAAGAAAGCGCATCAAGTCGCTTTCGATGCTTTCAGGGGGCGAACGGGCGCTCGCATCTATAGCGTTGCTATTCGCCATGGTTTCGGTGAATCCGCCGCCCTTTTTGGTGCTGGATGAAACAGATGCGGCGCTGGATGAAGCCAATTCAAAAAAATACGCCAATACTTTGGCGGATCTTGCCAAAGAAGCCCAGCTCATCATCATCACGC
>Ga0155241_127_pt3 | contig 17658 bp, 23 predicted proteins | sample RifCSPhighO2_02_FD_106209 | JGI IMG/M metagenome (GOLD analysis project Ga0155241, IMG submission 106209) | Candidatus Sungbacteria bacterium RIFCSPHIGHO2_02_FULL_49_20
TTAGGTTGGCGTAGCCGAACGTGTCTCCTCCCCGCCATTTTGCCCCGCCACGCGTTCATCATCTTGTCGAAAGACGATCGTGAAAATGCGTGGCGGAGTTCTTTGATACTGCGGGGCTGGCGCGACGCCTTTCGTGTTCCAAAGGGAACGTACAGTAGCGTGCGCCGGCGCCGCGCCATTGCGAAAGCGGTGGCGCGGTTAAAAACAATCTGGGGTTTGCCACGAAGATTCGGTTGTCCTTACGGACGTTGTTCACGATGTGACAAACTCCAGTACTTCTTTTCGACTTGCGCGAACTGGTCCCTGTCTGAAAAGACGAGGAAGGAGGTTGCGCAGGCTTGAGTGTCTGACGTGACTAGCCGTGCTCGCAGGAGCGAGGAGCCGATTGTCAGGCGCTCTCGGATTTTACATGTCCGCTTGGCTGCCGTTTGGCGAGTTTAGAGCGGACGATGCAGTGCACTGTCTCGGTTGGATTACACCGAGACGAAACCCAAACCAAGGAGGTTCGGGATGGCACGTTACATCGGAATCCGGCATCGGGTAAAGAAGACCAAGGAAGGCGAGTCGCGGCCGACCATGATCGCGATCTCGGAGGAAGGCAATGTCCGCGCCCTTGAGCTCGCGACAGAGACGGACGAGCTCGACTTCATGCTGGGGAGCTTCCCCACGGGTTGGCGCAAGGCCGCCGAGGGAGAGGACCTCTCGCATTTTCTCCCGCGCCATCGGCAGGAGCTGAAAGAGCGCGGAGCGAAGGAGAAGAACACTCGAGTCCCTACCGGCTTCGATGGATTGAAGCCGGGGGATATAGTTGCCACGGCTCTTGGCGGGTCGGGCGACCGGCTTGCTTACGCCATGTCGCGTCGGTCAGAGGAGATTGGCGCGACGGTCATGCGGATTCCTCCTTTTCGACTCTTGGCGCTTCGCGGGGAGCAGTCGAAGGATGATGATCACATTCTGCTGGCCGGCGTGGCCGAGAACCATCAGGAGCTCTGCTACGTCGTGGGGCCGCGCGATCGCGATCTCATCGCGGTCTCCGAGTCCTATCGGGCTCGGCGTGACGCCCAGCGGGCGCGGATCGCCTGCGAACAGCGGCTACTGCAACGCGCCATCGGCGAGATTTTCCTCTCACAGGAGGGGCGTTACCCCGAGGGCGAGATCGAAGAGGTTTACAACAAGATGAAGGCGAGTGATGAGATTCTCGCCAATCTCGAGCGCGAGGAGGCGAGGCGCGAGGCGGAGCTGAAAAAGGCGGTCGCCAAGCTCGATGTCTGGAATCTGATTCTGAAGCAGGTCGAGGGGTGCGGCGAGGTCTTGGCAGCGGGAATCATCACGCCGATCGCCGACATCCGCCGGTTCGCGACTGACGCGAAGCTGAAGGCATTCGCCGGGGTGCACGTCATGCGCGACGGCCGGTTCCCGCGCCGGCGCGGTGGCGAGGTTTCCAACTGGAGTCCCCAGCTCCGGCAGGCTCTCTACCTTCTCGGTACGCAGTTCAACTACCGCGCCGAGTCGGCTTGGGGGCTGAAGCTTCGCGAGTACAAGCTGAAGCTTCGCGGGAAGCACCCCGAGGTGGTCACGGTCAACGGGAAGAAGCGTTACACCAACGGCCACATCCACAAGATGGCCACGTGGCGCACGATCACCAAGTTCGTGGAGTGGCTTCACCGCGAGTGGAGCCGGGTGGAGCTGGCGCAGGCGAAGGTCGCCGAGTAGCCAAAGATAGCGGGGCGAGATGTCGATTGCTCCTCGGAGCGATTTTACATGTGCCCCGCGAACATCCACTGGCGCGCCGTCAGGCGCGCCAGTGGATGCGGCAGTTCTTTCGAAAAAATAAATATGGGGCGGACGTACGGAGGGGTGCCTTCGTAGGCGATTGTGTGTGTGTCTGTCCCACACCGCGGGTTGGGCGACTGGGCAACTGTCCCAAAGGACGATGAAGTCCATGCCCAACTCGCTCTCTTCAGTGATCTTGCATCTTGCGAGGTTAGCGAAGAGGGCGCGTGTTGACGAATGTCTTGTGTTTAGACGTTGATAAGATTGCGCCTTCACTCCCCACCGCAAACGCGGTTCGCGTTTGCGGTGGGGAGCAACTTACAGTTCATTCAGAAATTGGCTGGAGAGACGACAGTGGCGTTGGTCGCAAGACCGAACTCGCGACTTGTCTCTCTGGCCTCGCGGGTGCGCGCGGACGTTGCTTGCGGTGTCTGTTGCAAGACGGTCACTGAAGTGTCCCGCACACTCGCGGCTAACCCCGCCGCGTCAGAGGCGGCGGGGCAGAAAAATTTTACTGGGGACGAAGATCGAGATGCGTAACGCGACGAAAATGATGTCCCCAGTATCGCGCGGGCGAGGACGATTGAAGTAGTGTCCTTTAGGGACGACGAAGGCTGTGTCTCCTCGCCCGCGCCTTCTTCTTGGTGTTGAATAAATTCAACTTCGAGAAGAGGGACGAATGGTCAAGTGTCTTTGCAAAGGCGATGTGGATAGTGTCCCTCCCAACGTGTTGGACGATCGTGCCACTGGCAGAAGTCGATGCGGGTTTTGTCCAACACGTTTGAAATTTTCGGCGCACGGCGCTGATGCAGTTCTTTGTAAGTCCAAAACTCGCGCGAGAAAGGACGAAAAGGTGGATGCTCATAAGAGCGTAGATGCCAGTGTCCAATCTCGCGCGAGCACAAGTTCGGTGGAAGAGACGTCCGATTTTATGCTCGCAAGAGCGTTGAGGGGGCTGTCTCTTCGTTTCGTTACCATGGCCAGCAAGCCATGGTAACGGAGCCCACCGACCGATGGCGAGGCGTTGGTGTTAATGTCCAATGGGACGTAAAGAGGAGTGCCTCGCCACTAGAAAACAAACTGCAGTGGGGGAGACGTAGATGGAGCTGCCATGTTTCTGGCGATGCAACACTTGTCTCCTCATTGCAGCGGCTCTTTCTTAAAATCTCGGCGGAGTGGACGAATTGGTGTTTGCCCGTGTGGGGCGAGAGAGGAGATGTCTTTTCCGTCGAGATGGAGCGGGCGACGGCGTTAGCGGATAGCGCATAGCGTATAGTCTTGCAACGTCCCGTCCGCTCTTAAACACCAATCTGTGGCCAGTGGGACGATAGAGAAGCGTGTAGTTTCTTTACGCAAAGGAGGGTGTCCCTCGGCCGCAGTTGATTGCGAGGACGATCGTGCGGCTGTCTTTAGACGTCTATCGCCCTGTCTCCGTCCGGCCCGCCGCGACCGCCTGCTTTTACTGGCAGACGGGAGCGGCGGGCTCTTTCTTTTCACGCGGTCCGCCCGCCCAGACTCGATGTCTAGTCGAGGCTGGTTTGCTCGGTACAAAAGCCTTGACGGCCATGAGCGGTTCAGTTAAGATAAGTGCTGTTCTGCTTATTTCATGGCAGACTCATTATTTCTATTTATTAGGTTATACGGCTTACAGCCTACCGACTACAATCCTGTCCAAAAAGCGACTGTAGTCATTAGATCGTAAGCGGTATAAATTTTTACCAAATCTTATGGCAGAAAAATTCGATCGGTCAAAACCGCACGTAAACGTCGGCACCATCGGCCACGTTGACCACGGCAAGACCACGCTAACTGCGGCGATTACAAAAGTTCTCAACATGGCAGGCTTCAAATCCCGCGTTGAGGATGTCAACCAAATTGATAACGCGCCCGAAGAAAAAGCGCGCGGCATTACGATTGCCTTGCATCACTCGGAATACGAAACCGCCAAGCGCCACTACGCGCATATTGACGCGCCGGGGCATGCTGATTACATCAAGAACATGATCACGGGTGCCGCGCAGATGGACGGCGCAATTTTGGTGGTGGCTGCGACTGATGGCCCGATGCCTCAAACCAGGGAGCACATTTTACTTGCGAGACAGGTTGGAGTGCCGGCGATTGTTGTGTTTCTCAACAAAGTTGACATGGTGGATGATCCGGAATTGGTGGATTTAGTGGAACAGGAAATCCGCGAACTCTTGACGAAACAAGAATACCCGGGAGACACTGCGCCGATTATTCGCGGTTCAGGGCTTAAGGCCTTGGAGGCCAAGGATTTAAACGACGAGTGGGCCAAAAAGATTTTGGAGCTTACTGATGCTCTTGATACGTTCATTCCCGATCCGGTGCGCGATGTTGAAAAGCCGTTTCTGATGCCGGTGGAAGATGTTTTCTCGATTGAAGGCCGAGGTACAGTAGTTACTGGCCGCGTTGAGCGAGGGAAAATTAAAGTTGGCGAAGATGTTGAAATCGTGGGGTTAAAAGATACGCAAAAGACCGCGGTAACAGGCATCGAAATGTTTAATAAGTCGTTGGATGAGGGTATTGCCGGAGACAATGCCGGGGTGCTTCTTCGCGGGCTTAAGAAAGAAGATGTCGAGCGCGGGCAAGTGCTGGCTAAGCCTGGTTCGGTTACGCCGCATACCGAGTTTGAGTCCGAAGTTTATATCTTGACAAAAGAGGAAGGCGGACGTCACACCCCGTTTTTCGCCGGATATAAACCGCAATTTTATATCCGCACAACGGATGTGACGGGTGAAGTTACTCTGCCGCAAGGAACTGAAATGGTGATGCCGGGGGATACGATTAAATTCACGGTCAAACTCATCGTTCCGGTTGCTTTGGAAGAAAAACAGAGGTTCGCGATTCGTGAAGGCGGGAAGACTGTGGGGGCCGGAGTTGTAACTAAAATTCTGAAATAAAATTGATGATCCCGATCCCGAGGCGTCTCGGGGTCGGGATTGTTGCAAAAGCTCTCATTCCCCCCGTTAGAAATTTACCTAAGTACCTTAAGAATGCAACGCGACTCAAAAAATTTATCCCGTTACATCCGAGAAATCTTTCCGCCCTCATATATGAGGTGAACTCTGTTAGAAACTTTGGTTCTAACGGGGTGAATGAGAAAGTCTTAAAAAGGGTCAATGGAAAAACTTCGCATTTGAGTGCGGATGTAACGGGATAAATTGACGGCGATCGTAAGATGACACAGACTTACATAAATTTCTAACGGGGTAAAGTTCATGGCCGCAAAGACCGCCGAGAAAAAGGAGAAAGAAAATGTAGAGGAGCCGCGCGCACGTCTGCGAATCAAGGTGCGGGCTTACGACGCCAAAATCATAGATGCTTCTGTTAGGCAGATTGTGGAAACCGCGCGGCGTCAAGGCGCGGATGTTGTGGGCCCGGTGCCATTGCCCACTGAAATTCATAAGCATACTGTCAACCGCTCAACTTTCGTTCATAAGAATGCGAGGGAGCAATATGAAATGCGGGTCCACAAGCGCCTGATCGATATTATGAATCCGAATCCCAAAACGATTGACGCGCTGATGAATTTGAATCTGCCGGCGGGGGTGGATGTGGAAGTAAAAATGTGAGACAACACTGGGGGTTATTTATTCACGCCTCCATTTTTAAGAGCTCGCCTCTGGCGAGCGACAAGGGATCCCACTGCCAACCCGATGAATAAATAACTTCCAGTGTTGTCTCTTGTGGGGGGAAGTTGAAAATTGAAAGTTTAATAAGTGAGTAATTCAGTAAGCTATCGGAGGCCTCTCTGGCTCCGATAGCCTCCTGAGCGACTCACGCTTGAGAACGTTCACTTCCTGTTGTCGGGAGATGGCGATCCGAAAGGAGAGCCAATACTTAGTTGTAAGTATGGAATTTAATAGTTTCGGATATTAACCGAAGATTATTAGTCCGCAGTGACTTGAAACTGGGGAACCAGTTTTTTGTTTGCTTATGAAATACATATTAGGAAAAAAAGTAGGCATGACGCAGATGTTTGATGAAGCGGGGAATGTGGTTCCTGTAACTTTAGTGCACGCTGAAAAAAATATCGTGACGCAAGTTCGGACAGTCGAAAAAGATGGATATTCTGCAGTCCAAATCGGCCACAGCACAAAACGCGTTTTAAGAAAGCCGCAAGCGGGGCATGTTAAAGAATTACCGAACGTACGCAATTTGAAGGAATTTCGTGTCAGCGCGACCGATAAAAATCGTGGGGATGCCCTTGATGTGACGCAGTTTAACGTTGGCGACTTGGTGAAGGTTAGCGGTGTCTCAAAAGGCAAGGGGTTCCAGGGGGTGGTGAAACGGCACGGTTTTCACGGAGCCCCAGCATCTCACGGCACTAAGCATGCATTGCGCTCGCCGGGATCAATCGGCGCCACTTGGCCCCAGCGCGTAATTAAGGGAATGCGGATGGCCGGTCGCATGGGCGGCGTTCAGGTATCGGTGCGTAACATTCGCGTGGTAGCGGTTGATGGTGATAAAGAAATTTTAGCTCTCGCGGGAGCCCTGCCGGGAAAGCCGGGCACAGTGCTTTCGATTTTAGGTAAATAAAGATATGCCCCGTATTGAAACTTCGAACGCGCTCGAAAAATCGAGCGCACCAATTATAAGAAAAATAGCGAAGTTTATTTGCGGGTATTGTCTGCATATGACGACATATAATTATTATTCGAAGTTCTAATACGGGGTATGCAGATTGCCGTTTTTAACCAAGAGGGAAAGGAGGTAGAAAAGATGGAAGCGCCCGCATCGGTTTTCGGCGTTCCGTTTAATGCCGATATGTTGCACCAGGTGGTGGAGTCGCAGTCAGCGAATACAAGGGTCGTGCGCGCAAGCACCAAGGATCGCGCCCAAGTCCGTGGCGGCGGCAAAAAACCCTGGCGCCAAAAAGGCACAGGGCGCGCTCGGCACGGCTCGATCCGCTCGCCGATTTGGAGGGGCGGAGGCGTGACGCACGGACCGCGAAAAGAGCGCAACTTTTTCAAGAAAATAAATAAAAAAATGGCAGCACGCGCTCTCGCCATGGTGCTTTCAGCTAAAGCCAAAGACGGTGAGGTAGTGATTTTGGATCAACTGAATATCGAAAGCGGCAAGACCAAAGACGCAGCACTGATTTTTAAGAATCTTTCCGGCAATAAGACGTTAGCGGGACTCGCGGCTAAATCATCAACAGTGATTCTGTCTGCCGCAAATAATGACGAGCGAGCATTGCGCAACCTTGCTACCGTTAAAGTTCTCCCAGCGTCAGGCTTGACCGCGCGCGAGGCTTTAGCGACGAAGTTTCTGGTGATCCCCCAATCAAGCATCTTGATTTTAGAAAAGCGCTTGGCTCACAAAACTAAAACTGGTTAAAAAATATGGCATTTTTTAAGAACGTATTTAAAAAAGATTCGGACAAGCCAGTGGCCAAGGTGGGACGTAAAGACACGCCCGCAAAATTGGATGAGACTCACAATAAGCCAGCCGCAATTCCTGCGGCCGTCAGCGTCCGTTACGAAGCGGGGATGGGCGTATTAGTTTCTCCTCATCTGACAGAAAAGACTGTTGCGGCGGGTCATAATGGGACATACACTTTCCGGCTCCAGCCGGGAGCGAATAAGTTCATGGTGCGCCGAGCAATTGAAGATCGGTATGGAGTTAATGTGGTGTCAGTCCGAATTGTAAAAGCCAAATCAAAAATCCGCCATATGGGTCGTCGGTCTGGTATTGTCCCTGGGTTTACCAAAGCGATGGTAACGCTTGTTAAAGGGCAGTCGATTGAGGTCGGAGCATGATTTTCCGAATTACGAATTGGCTCAAATATACGAATAAATAAAATCGTATATCCCAATTCGTACATTCGTAAAGATTAGTATTTCGTAAAGATATGAAGAAGTATAATCCCACAAGTCCCGCGCGCCGGCAGATGGAATACATCGATGCATCGGCGCTGACAAAAAAGGAACCCGAAAAGAACCTCACCTCCGGTTTTCGGCGCGGTTCGGGCCGGAATAGTTACGGTCGGATTACGACGCGGCACAAAGGCGGCGGAGTGAAACGACGTTTTCGCGTGATTGATTTTCGTTACGATAAGATTGATATTCCGGCGCGCGTGATTGCGATGGAATACGATCCCAATCGTTCGGGGTTTTTAGCTCTTTTGCAATATCGTGATGGGGAGCGCCGTTACGTTGTGGCGCCCCAGTCAGTAGCTGTAGGAAACGATGTAATTGCGTCAGATGCGGCGTCGATTGAAATCGGGAATCGCACGCCGCTTTCGCGGATTCCTGTCGGCACTGTGGTTTATAATATTGAACTTGAACACGGTCGTGGAGCGGTACTGGCGCGCTCGGCTGGAGTTGGGGCGATTGTTATGGCGCAGGAAGGTTCGCATACAACTATCGCCCTGCCTTCTGGTGAAGTGCGTATGGTCTCATCAACCGGGTGGGCTTCTATTGGCGCGGTTTCAAATCCGGAGCACGGATTAATGACGATCGGAAAAGCCGGGCGGCATCGCAAAATGGGCGTGCGCCCGGGTGTTCGTGGAACCGCGATGAACCCCCGAGACCACGCGCATGGCGGAGGCGAAGGCCGGACGCAGTTAGGGCGCTCGGCGCCCAGGACTCCCTGGGGCAAAATTGCACGCGGGGTCAAAACGCGCAGAAAAAACGCGCGCTCGTCAGGGCTCATTCTTAAACGAAGAAGCTAAAGGAAAATGTAAATCTCAAAATGTAAAATGACAATGCAAAATGTAAAAATTAATACAATCAAGCAAGTGCAACGTGCGACCATAATTTTGCATTTTGATTTTTGTATTTTGATTTAACCACCATGCCACGATCACTCAAAAAGGGGCCGTATATCCACGAAAGTATTTTGAAGCATTTGGCGCGCTCAAAGCCTGGCAATACAACGCCGATCAAAACCTGGGCGCGGGCTTCAATGATTACGCCAGAGATGGTAGGGTACAGATTCGGCGTGCATAACGGCAGGGCATTCATCGAAATTACGATTAAAGAGGATATGGTGGGGCACAGATTGGGTGAGTTCGCCCCAACCCGCAAGTTCGTACGGCACGGCGGACGTATGCAGAAAGAATTAGAAACTAAGGCCGCGGAAGCCGCAAAAGAAAAACCGGCGGGGGATAAGTCATAAACGAGTTATGAGTCAAAGGGGATGATAATAATATGCCGGGTAGTGAAAACTCGATAGCGCGCCCACGGCGCGCAAGAGTTTCTCCCAAATAGCGCGAAAATACCAATATTGAATAAAATGTTGAACATAAGTATTACAGTTAAATAAAATCGAGTTTCTACTACCCGATATGGAAGTAACTGCTAGGGTACAATATCTCCGGCAAAGCCCACGCAAGGTGCGATTGGTGGCTAATGCCATCCGTGGCCGTTCGGCGGGGGAGGCTTTGACGCAGCTGCGGTTTTTACCTAAGCGCGCTGCGCTACCCGTAGAAAAACTTCTGAAGTCCGCTATAGCCAATGCCAAGCATAATTTTCAGCTTGACGAAAAGAATCTCCGCGTAAAAACTATATTGGTTGACGCAGGACCATCGCTTAAGCGTTTCCGAGCTCGGGCTTTCGGACGAGCCGCTCCCTTGCATAAACGCACCTCGCATATTTCCCTGGTTCTTGATGAGGTTATCCCATCGAAACGTAAGACGTCTCTAGACAGGAAGAAAGTAGAGAAACCAGAAATTCGCGAGATATCCATGGAAGAGGCCGAAAAAATTGAGGTTGCCGATCCCAAAGTCGAATTGGCCCGCCGCGCTCCGGTTGTGGGTAAAGAGCCGAAGTCCGCAAAGGCCGGGTTCGTGCGGCGGATTTTCAACCGCAAAGCAATATAATGCAAAATTAAAAGATCAAAGTTAAAAATGACAATGCAAAATTCAAAATTAGGAAGTTCTGAAATCTACCGCGAAGCCGAGCTAAGCTCGGCGAAGCGATACCGAAATTTTACATTTTTATTTTTACATTTTGCATTTGAGCGATAGCGATTATGACCCATCAAGTCCACCCATTCATTTTCCGCATCGGAATCAACACGACTTGGAGATCGCGCTGGTTTCAGGCGAAAAAATACCGAGAGTATCTGCGAGAGGATACGTTAATTCGCGAATGGCTTACGAAAAAATTAAAAGCGGCGCATATTGACGCAATTGAAATTGAACGCTCGCCGACGTCTCTTAATATTATCATCAAGACCGCGAAGCCCGGGATCCTGATTGGCCGCGGCGGCGAGGGAGCGGAAAAATTGAAGCAGGATATTACGAAGCGTCTCCGCAAAATGACACCGCGGGGTGCTGCCACCGACAAGCGCGATTTGAAATTGATGGTTGAGGATATCAAAACACCCGAGACTCATGCGGCGATTGTTGCGCGGATGGTGGCGGATGATTTGGAAAAACGGATTGCATTTCGGCGAGTCTTAAAGCAAATGGCTGAAAAAGTAATTCAAGCTAAGGGAGTTGAGGGGGTTAAACTCGCGATTTCGGGGCGTCTCGGGGGTGCGGAAATGGCGCGATATGAGTGGATTAAACGGGGTCGAGTGCCTTTGCAGACACTCCGCGCGAATATCGATTATGCCCACGCAGAGGCCAATACGACTTACGGCGTGATCGGGGTTAAGGCATGGATTTATAAGGGCGATATCTTTGATAAAAACGAAAAGGAAAACGCTGCATAAAGATATGAGAACTATCGAAAAGAAAATCCGCCCCGAGTTTTTCAGACTCGTGAAACCAAGAAAGAAAAATGTGGAGACACGACTTGCTGATTTTAAGATATCGGCTGGGGATGTATTGATTTTAAAAGAGTGGGATCCAAAAAAGAAGAATTTTACTGGGCGCGTTTTGCGACGGAAAGTACGAGCAGTCAATCGTACGTACACGCACACAATTCATTCGCCAGCGGAAATTAAGAAGTATGACTTGATAACGATTGAATTGAAATAAAAAATATGTTGCAGCCCAAAAAGGTTAAACACAGAAAGTGGCACAAGGGGCGTTCGCCGGGCGTCGAATCGCGCGGGACACAGCTTGCTTATGGCAGTTACGGGTTAAAGGCTCTTGAGCGTCGCTGGATTACCGCGCGTCAAATCGAAGCGGCTAGACGCGCTATGACGCACTACATCCAGCGCGGCGGAAAAGTTTGGATCCGCGTTTTCCCCGATAAGCCGATTACGCGCCGTCCCCCGGAAGTTACCATGGGCGGCGGCAAGGGGGGTGTAGAGTTTTATGTTTTTCCGGTGAGACCTGGCCGAATTGTTTTTGAGATGGACGGCGTGACGCGCGAAGTGGCCGAAGCTGCTCTAACAAGAGCCGCGCACAAATTGCCGTTTAAGACAAAGTTTGTAGCATCAGGGCACTAATATGAAAGCTATGGAATTGCGGCAAAAATCGGCGGAGGAATTGGAGAGTATTCTCTTGGATCACAGAAAGCAAATGGAGGAGCTTCGTTTCGTTGGCGCGAGGACGAAGGTGAAAAATGTTAAGGCGTTAAGCCAAATCCGCCACGAGGTCGCGCGGATCAAAACGGTGTTACACGAAATGCGATCAAAATAATATGCCGGGTAGTCCTGCCTGCCGGCAGGCAGGGAAAACTCGACAAAAGCAAAAACCATGATATCAATTCCAGAACAAGTATTGGCAAATAGTAAGGTCGGAAATAATAAAGCTGCGGCTGTAAATCAATAACAGTCGAGTTTCTACTACCCGGTATGGCAGAATCAATAAAAATCGGCCGGATCCTTCGAGGTGTTGTGGTCTCGGACAAGATGCAGAATTCTATCGTTGTGCGCGTCAATCGCTTGAAGAAGCATTCAAAATATTTGAAGTATCAGAAAACCCACACCAAACTGATTGCACATGACCAAAATAATGAGGCCAAGATCGGAGACATTGTGACCATTAGAGAGTCTCGGCCTTTATCACGGAGAAAACGATGGGTTTTGCGGGAGATTGTGACGCGCACCGCGGATACCCAAATTCAATCAGATGATCAGGAATAAATCACACGTATGATTCAAACGCGTTCAATGTTGCAAGTTGCCGATAATTCCGGAGCGAAACTCCTGCAGGTTATTAAAGTTCTCGGGGGAACCCGGCGGCGCTACGCCGGACTCGGGGATGTTATCGTAGCTTCGGTCAAAATTGCAGAGCCCAGGAAAGTCGTAAAAAAGAAAGATATTGTCCGGGCGGTGATTGTGCGGCAGAGAAATCCTCATAAGAGACCCGACGGCTCTTATATCCGTTTTGATGAAAACGCGGCGGTAGTCATTGAGGGCGTGGAGCCGAAGGGCGGACGTATTTTTGGGCCGGTGGCGCGGGAGCTTCGAGATCGGGGATTCACCAAAATTATTTCATTGGCAACGGAAGTCGTATGATTTTACGAAATACGCATACTTACGAATATACGAAAGCTGATAATCAATGAAAATTCGCAGATTCGTATTTATTAGTATTTCGTAAAGATATGAAAATAAAAAAAGGCGACACAATTAAGATTATTTCCGGCAAAGACCGCGGCAAAACGGCGAAAGTTTTGCGCACCTATCCAAAGGCTAATCTTATTGTTGCCGAAGGGATTAATTTAAAAAGAAAACACGTTCGGCCTCGCTCTCAAGGCAAAAAGGGAGAAATTGTCCAAATTCCCGCTCCGTTCTCGGCGTCTGCTGCTATGCTTGTTTGTTCAAACTGCGCAAAACCCGCGCGAATCGGCGTGCGTTTCGATGACGGGGTCAAGGTACGGATCTGTAAAAAATGTCAGGTGTCTATTGTGTAATTCTTATGTCAATTAAACTTGCGGAGCATTATAAAACTCACGTTGTGCCTACTCTTGCGAAAGAATTTGGGTACAAAAATCTCATGGCGGTTCCGAAAATCGTCAAGGTGGTTATTAATGTTGGAACCGGACGAATCCGCGACGAAAAGCAGTTGGAAGTTTTAGAAAAGCAATTTGCGATGATTGTTGGCCAGAAATCATTGCCGCGCAAAGCCAAAAAAGCTATCGCTTCTTTCAAGACACGTATCGGCATGGTGATAGGATACGCCGTGACGCTTCGTGGCCGGCGGATGTACGAATTCCTGGAGAGATTAATTTATGTCGCCTTGCCGAGGACACGAGATTTTCACGGAATTCCTATTACGTCATTTGACGGACGCGGCAACTTGACGATCGGCGCAAAAGAACATATTGTGTTTCCAGAAATGATCGGAGAGGATGTGCGCTCTATTTTCGGATTGGAGGCGACTGTGGTCACAACCGCCCGCTCGCGCGAAGAGGGTATAGCGCTCTTACGCGAATTAGGTTTTCCCCTTCAGAAGTAAAAACTTATGGCAAAAAAATCAGTAATCGCACGCGCTAATAAAAAGCCTAAGTTTACTACCCGTAAGGTGCGGCGTTGTTTTCGTTGCGGTCGGAAGCGCGGATATATGAGAACTTTTGACTTATGCCGGATTTGTTTTCGCGAACTTGCCAGTCGTGGTGAGATTCCGGGAATAAAAAAGTCGTCATGGTAAAGGGCTTTGTCTGGATTGTCGAGCCATCAAGCGAAGACAATCCAGTTACAAAACCTTTACCCGCCCAAATTTTTGCTAAAGATGCATTAAGAAAAGACATATGATATACCAATCCAACAGTCACGTAATGAAGATAACCACCTTATCACAAAAACCCGGGCGGGTGCTCAATGCTGTAGCTAAATTTGCTTCAGCTTGGGCTTCGCAAATTTAGACATCATTGGCATGTCCGTTATTTCAGACCCCATAGGTGATATGCTTATTCGGATCAAGAACGCTTACCGCGCCAAGCAAGCGTCTGTTTTGGTGCCGCATTCTAATTTAAAACAGGCTCTTGCTGAAGTTCTGAAAACCACGGGTTACATTGCTGACATCGAGAAGAAGGGAAAAAGAGTGCGCAAGTTTTTAGAGCTGACTCTAAAATATTCCGACGGCGCGCCAGCTATTTCTGATCTTAAAAGAATTTCAAAACCATCGCGCCGATTGTACGTCCAAGCGTCAAAAATCCGTCAAGTAAAATATGGTCACGGGATATCCGTTATTTCTACTTCGCGGGGATTAATGAGTGATAAAGACGCCAAGGACAAAAAATTGGGTGGCGAGGTTCTAGCTGAAATTTGGTAAAAGAAAATGTAAAATACAAATCTCAAAGTGTAAAATGACAATGCAAAATGTAAAAATTAATAGAATTAAGCAAGCGCAACGCGCTACCATAATTTTGCATTTTGATTTTTGCATTTTGATTTAATCTTTATGAGTAGAGTCGGCAAAAAACCAATCGAAATTCCTAGCGGTGTTAGCGTTGTAATTAGCAATGGGAGCGTTACTGTAAAGGGGCCCAAGGGCGAGATCACTCGTTCAATTAATCCTGAAGTGTCACTGCGCCAAGAAAATAGCACGCTAATTGTCGTGCCCGTTGCTAAAACAAAAAGGACTCCGGCTCTCTGGGGGCTTACGCGGGCGATTGTGGCGCATAGTGTTGAAGGCGTGTCTAGGGGCTTCGAGAAAAAATTAGAGATTGAAGGTATCGGATATCGCGTCAATCTCGATGGCAAAGATCTTGTGTTTGCGCTAGGATTTTCTCATCCGGTTAAGTTCCCAGCGCCCGCGGGGATTGAGTTTAAAGTGGAAAAAAATGTCATGACGGTATCAGGTTTTGATAAAGAGCTAGTTGGTGAAACCGCGGCCAAGATCCGCGCCTTGAAAAAACCAGAACCGTATAAGGGTAAGGGGATTCATTATCAAGGCGAGGTTGTACGCCGCAAGGCCGGAAAGAAAGCAACAACTGGGACAGCTTAAGCTACAACTATGGAAATGACAGTGAAAGACAAACGAGAATATCGCCAAACCCGCGCTCGGCGCACCCGGATGCAGCTTCGCCGCGGACGAGACACGCATCCGCGCCTGTCCGTTTTTCGCTCGGGCCGTCACGTTTACGCTCAAGTGATTGATGATATACACGGCAAAACTTTAGCGCAGGTGAGCGATTTGAAACTTACAAAAGAGAAAGGTGCGACGTTGTGTGTGCGAGCGGCGAAAGTTGGAGAAGCGATTGGCAAGGCCGCTATTGAGAAAAAAATTAAGACCGTGGTTTTTGATCGCGGGGGATACCGTTATCATGGAGTAGTTAAGGCCTTGGCAGACGGCGCGCGCAAGAGCGGACTTAGATTTTAAAAAAAAATGTAAAATGTAAATCTCAAAATGTAAAATGACAATGCAAAATGTAAAAATTAATAAAATCAAGCAAGCGCAACGCGCGACTATAATTTGGCATTTTGATTTTTGCATTTTGATTTAATTCTTATGCCACGACCCGAAGGTAAAAAATTCTTCCGACAACGCGAGCGTTCTGAATACGACCAACGCACGCTGGATATTCGCCGTGTCTCGCGTACTGTTAAGGGCGGGCGCCGTTTCAGTTTTCGCGCCACTATCGTGATGGGCAATAAAAATGGAAAGGTGGCGGTTGGTGTTGGCAAGGGCGCTGATGTGGCGCTCGCGATTGAAAAAGCGACGGCTGACGCTAAGCGGCGGATGATTCAAGTGCCGGTGACTAAAACCGGATCGATTGCATATGATGTGACGGCGAGTTTTGCTAGCGCCAAGGTTTTATTGCGTCCGGCGCGTGAGGGGCGAGGGTTGGTTGCGGGTGGTCCGGTGCGCGCGGTAGCGGCCTTGGCCGGAATCCAGAATTTAACCGCCAAGATTCTTTCGCGTAGTCCTAATAAATTGAATAATGCTCGCGCCACGATCGAGGCTTTGCGCCAGCTGAAAAAATAATTTTGCACAACCAAGCATCCCGTTAGAAATTTAATTTGAGATCATGAATACGACAAAGAATCAACAAAAATTAAACCCCGTTAGAACCAGCGCTTTGCGCTCGGCTGATGAGAGCGTTACACTTCCATCAGCTAGGTCTGTCTTTACCGCCGACATAAGTCGGCGGTGTTCTAACGGGGTAAACGAGGATTTGGAGGCGGGGAAATCCGCTCGCCAAATTTTCTAACGAGATGCAGTTGCACACTCTTAGTCGCAATCATCCATATAGAAAGAGCCGCCAAATTGGTCGCGGCGGCAAACGCGGTACAACCGCTGGACGAGGCACCAAAGGCCAAAAGGCTCGCGCCGGGCACAAAATTCGTCCGCAGATTCGCGATTTTATTAAGCGTCTGCCCAAACTCCGGGGATTCAAATTCCACTCAATTCAGGCGAATACTCAAGCTCTAACGCTTGCGTCGCTAGAGAAGCATTTTTCCAATGGTGAGACAGTGGAGAGAGAAGCATTGATCAAAAAGGGCTTAGTTTTCCGCCGCCATGGGGCTTTGCCACCGATAAAAATTGTGGGGAATCAAATCGGGAAGAAACTCTCGATTATCGGCATTGAAGCATCGCGCCCCGCTCGGGCAGCCATTGAGAAGGTTGGAGGAAGCGTCCGTTAAAACAAAATCCTAAGCACTAAATCCTAAATTCTGAATAAATTCCAATGACAAAAATCAAAATTTCCAACGGTGTTCTGAAGAATATGATGCAGAAGTACTTAACTACTGTACAGTATTTAAGTGACAATTTTCTGACGATGCGGACAATCAGTTCGAGTTTGTCTAGAGTTTAGATATTAGAATTTATCCACAGTTGTGTTTAATAAATTACGCATCCTGATTACAACTCCCGAGCTTCGCCGCAAGATCTTTTTTATCTTCGGGGTTTTAGTGGTATTTCGTTTTCTGGCCACTATTCCGGTTCCTGGCGTTGACCGGCTGCAGCTTAAAAGTTTTCTCGGCCAAAACCAATTTTTTGGATTGCTGAATGTTTTTTCCGGCGGCGTTTTAGATAATCTCTCGATTGTGATGCTCGGCGTCGGGCCTTACATCACGGCCTCAATTATCATGCAGCTACTTACCATGATTTTCCCAAGCCTCAAAGAAATGTATCAAGAAGAGGGCGAGGCCGGCCGGGCGCGCTTTAATCAGTATTCGCGTCTTCTGGCTGTGCCCTTGTCGATTCTTCAGTCATTTGGGCTCTTAACTATTTTGATTCGCCAGAATGTTCTGCCGCAGCTTACGCCGTTTGGCTTCATAACGAATATCGCGGTGGTAACTGCCGGCACTATGATTCTAATGTGGTTGGGCGAACTGATTACCGAAAAGGGTCTCGGTAACGGAGTTTCGCTCATGATTTTTGCAGGTATAGTGTCGCGTCTTCCGGTTGACTTATTCCAGGCTATCCAGCAGTTCGACATCGCCGATAAGACTCAAATTATCAGTTATCTGGCGTTTCTCGCGGTGGCTTTATTTGTAATCGCGGGCGTTGTGATAATTACCGAAGGCCAGCGCAATATCCCCGTATCTTACGCTAAGCGTATCCGCGGCATGCGGGTTTACGGCGGGAATTCGACGTACTTGCCGCTTCGGGTTAACCAGGCCGGAGTGATTCCTATAATATTCGCTGTTTCCATTATTCTTTTCCCGGGCCTACTTGGCAATGTTTTGGGTGGGCTCTCCGTGGGTTGGGCGCAGTCTACCTCGCAGTTTTTGATTTCGGCTTTTAATAACACTTGGATTTACGCCTTGGTCTATTTTGTTTTGGTGTTCGCGTTTACTTATTTCTACACTGCCGTCACTTTCGACCCCCAGCAAATCGCAACCAATATCCAAAAGCAGGGCGGATTTATTCTTGGCATCCGGCCGGGCCGTCCCACTGCCGACTATCTTTACAGAATTCTTTCGCGGATCACGTTAGCCGGGGCGCTATTCCTCGGGGTGATTGCGATTCTGCCGATTATTGTGCAAAATCTTTCGGGCATCAGCTCTTTTAGTCTCGGCGGAACATCGCTCTTGATTGCTGTCTCGGTGATTTTGGAGACTTTG
>Ga0155241_133_pt1 | contig 17435 bp, 18 predicted proteins | sample RifCSPhighO2_02_FD_106209 | JGI IMG/M metagenome (GOLD analysis project Ga0155241, IMG submission 106209) | Candidatus Sungbacteria bacterium RIFCSPHIGHO2_02_FULL_49_20
GTATATCCGCGATCGCGGGAAAACGTGATGATTTGTTTTTACTCAATATAATTCAGCTCGCGAAATGCCGTCTCGTATCCGCGGATGGCATATTCAGCCTCGCTACGAGTAATACCGGATGTGCCGTGCGCCAGACGGTTGCGGATTTTATGCGCTCGCCAAACGTCATCAATCGCATTCAGTTCTGCAGAATTAATTTGTTTCAAGCGGTCCCCCATGGTGTCACCCGTATAGCCGGAGGCTTTGAGCATACTATCAAGAACCGCATCTGCCTGAATTACGGCAAGCGACCAATCGGCTGGGGTGATTGAGGCCATCTTTTGCTGAATTTCAAGCCAGGGTTTCGCCACAATATCATCTATGATGTCTTGCTGTTTAGGCTCAACAACTACTGGCAGTGACGCAATCAGCGTTTTCATTTTTCCAAGAATGACGATATACCAATAAAGCGCGGCCGCGCTTACCATAACCGCAAAAATTTTAAGAACGAATAAGATAACGTCCCATGGCCAAGCCGCGATAAAACGCACGAATCCAAAATAATATTCCGTCGGGCCCATATATATAAATTCTAAACCCTAAACTCTAAATCCTAAAACTGACTCGCAAGCTTCCGCAATCCCTAAGAGTTTCGCTTCATCGAACCATGGACCGATTAACTGAAGTCCGACGGGTAATTCTTTGCCCTCATCAGCAATCCGGCCGCACGGCATGGAAAGCGCCGGAAGGCCCGCGAGATTAATCGCCACAGTATAAATATCTTCCAAATACATAGAGAGTGGATCAGCGAACATCGCACCGAATTTAAACGCTACGCCCGGAGTAGTCGGCCCCATAATAACATCAACTTTTTTAAACGCCTCGGCAAAGTTATGTCGAATTAGCCGGCGCACTTTTTGGGCCTTGACGTAATAGGCGTCGTAGTAGCCATGCGATAGCACATAAGTCCCGAGCATAATACGCCTTTTAACTTCCCTGCCGAAACCCTGATTGCGTGTTTCTTCATAAAGCGCGTGCAGCGTCGGACTTGAAGCGCGAAAACCGTACCGGAGACCATCAAAACGCGCCAAATTGGCTGAAACTTCAGCGAACATAATAACGTAATAGGCCGGCAGAGCGTAACGGGCATGAGGCAGTGATATCTCAACCAGCGTCGCGCCCGCCGCTTCAACTTGGCCGAGCGCCGAATGGACCCGGCGAGCAACATCGGGATTCAATCCTTCGGCAAAATATTCTTTAGGCACGCCGATTTTTATTCCAGTAAGCGAAACCTGCTTATCTCCTTCAACATCACGCGGGACACTTGTAGCATCATAGCGGTCATGTCCTGCAATCGCGCGATAGATTATCGCCGCATCATCAACGCATTTGCCGAAAGGCCCGACTTGATCCAAAGACGAGGCCATGGCAATCAGGCCGTGGCGCGAAACCCGGCCGTAAGTAGGTTTCAACCCAACAACGCCGCAAAAAGCTGCTGGCTGGCGAATTGAGCCGCCCGTATCGGAACCAATTGCGGCCAAAGCCAAATTCCCAGCGACAGCCGCCGCCGACCCGCCGGAAGAACCGCCGGGGACTCGGGCAAGATCCGCCGGATTTTTTGTTGCGCCAAATGCTGAATTTTCAGTTGACGAGCCCATAGCGAACTCATCTAAATTGGTTTTGCCAAGAATTACAGCCCCGTAACTTTTAAGCCGACGAATAACACCGGCGTCATAACTCGCGATATACGGTTCAAGAATGCGCGACCCAGCAGTCGAGGGCAGACCCTCGACTGCAATATTATCTTTAACGGCGAAAGGTACGCCGGCGAGCGGACTAGACAAATCGCCGCTGGCTAGCGCCTCGTCAATTTTTTGGGCGGATGTGCGCGCAACTTCATCGGCTACAAAAAGATAGCTATGCAATACTCCATCGCGTTCTTGAATGGCTTTTAAATATGCCTCCGTAACTTCAATGGCCGAGAATTGCTTCCGGCGCAAACCCTCGGCGAAACTTCTAATAGAAAGTTCTTCAAGCTTCATATTCACTCTAAATTCCCATCGGGTGAGTTGTAATGGGATGAGAAAACCTGCGGCACGATTGCACTACCGCGCGCATCTGTCGCCATAAAAGCTGCACGCAATTCCACGGGATCTCCTAAAGGCGAAATTATTGCATCGTCGCGCATCACATTAACCAAATCTGTTCCGCCCGTCATAGGCTCGACCGCGTCTGTCGGAGCCGAATTCAGTTCTGCGACAAATTGCAGAATCGACGGAAGTTCCTGCTCGAAAGCTACCAGTTCTTCTTCAGAAAGACTGATCCGAGCTAGATGCGCCAGATGGATGATGTCTTTTTGGGATAATGTCATCGCACGTATTTTAACGATTTATGCGAGCAAGCGCAAAAACTCTTTCTCATCAATGATCAAAACGCCAAGCCCCCGCGCTTTGTCTAATTTCGACCCGGGATCCGTGCCTGCTACAACATAGTCGGTTTTTTTTGATACCGACTCTGACACTTCGCCCCCGCGGTCGCGGATTTTGGCTTTGGCCTCGCCGCGGCTGATTGATTCGAGACTGCCAGTCAGAACAAAAACTTTATTCGCCAAAGCCTGTTTTTGGTGCGAGACTTTTTCGTGTTCGGCAGAAACACCGGCGTTGCGCAATTTTTTCAAGAATATTTTATTGCGAGCATCACTAAACCACCCGACAATGCTTTTGGCGACAACGCCGCCGATATCTCTCATAGCCTCTAAAGCACCAGCCGACGCGCCGGATAATTTTTCGAGCGAGCCAAAGCGCTTAGCAAGATCCAGCGCGGTTTCTTCCCCAACATACGCGATGCCTAAAGCGTGAATAAAACGCGAGAAACTGATAATCCTTTTTTCCGAAATGGCTGTGATTAAATTATCAGCCGACTTTTCGCCGAATCTTTCGAGCACCGCGACATCTTCCTTTTTTAGCGCAAATAAATCTGCCGCATCGCGGATCAACCCTTGGTCGATTAAAACATCAATAATTTTGGGTCCTAGCCCCTGAATATCAAAAGCTTTCCGAGAAGCAAAGTGATACAATTTTTCGCGCTGTACTGCGGCGCAATGCGGATTGGCGCAACGATACGCCACCTCACCCGATTTTCGCAAAACCCCGGAGCCGCACATGGGACACATCAAGGGCATCTTAAAAGATTTTGCGTTTTTGGGACGCAAGCGCAGAAGAACGCCCGTGACCGCCGGAATTACATCCCCGGCGCGCTTTATAATCACGGTGTCCCCAATTTTCACCCCGAGCCGGTCGATTTCATCTTGATTATGAAGGGTGGCTCGCGAAACCGTAACGCCTCCGACAGCAACCGGATCCATGACGGCGACAGGAGTCAAAACGCCGGTCCTGCCAACTTGCACAATAATATCTCGGAGTATAGTTGTCGCCTCTTCAGCTTCAAACTTGAAAGCGATTGCCCCGCGCGGCGCCTTGCCGGCGATGCCTAATTTTTCGAAGTCCGCTCCGCGATTTAATTGGACAACGATCCCATCAATCATATACGGGAGTTTATCGCGGCGTTTCTCAACTAAGCGCCAAAACAAAACTACGTCGTCTAAGCTCTTACACCTCTCTGTTAAATCAACGGTTTTAAAACCAAGAACCTTGGCGATCAGATGTTCTTCCTCATGCGTTTCCTGCCCCAGATCGGTCAGGAGGTCATACGCCAGAAAATCGAGCTTGCGGGATGCCGCAATTTTCGAATCGAGCTGACGAATCGAGCCGGCCGCAATATTCCTAGGGTTGACATAAAGTTGCTCGCCCTTTTTCTTTTGCTCGCGATTAGCCGCGTCAAACGCGGCTTTTGTCATATAAATTTCGCCGCGCATTTCTAAGCGCCCTGGGATATTTAATACTGCTTTGGCTACGCGGGGATATTGCTTAAGAATCTCGGAAATTTCATGCGGCACGCGTTTTAATTCCGCAGTATCCACCAGCGATAACGGCACTGATTCCACGGTTTTGACGTTATCCGTTACATCCTCCCCGATCGATCCATCGCCGCGGGTTGATCCGCGGACCAATATGCCGTTTTCATACTCCAATGAAATGGCAAATCCATCAACTTTCAACTCGGCGAAGTAGTCGAAGGCAATATGCGGATCGAGACGCCGCAATCTTTCTTCCCACTCGCGCATCTCTTCGAAAGAAAACGCATCATTTAAAGAAAGCATCCGCGCCCGATGAGGAACTTTCTTGAATCTCGCGAGCGGCGCGCCGCCGACGCGCTGTGTCGGAGAATCGGGACGCACCAAATCCGGGAACTCGCCCTCAAGCCTTTCTAGTTCATGCTTCAAAGAATCGTTGGCCGCATCGGAAATCTCGGAACGATCCAGCACGTGGTAAAGATAGCGATGATAGTCAATTTCATTGCGCAGTTTCTTGATCCTGTCCCGGGCTTCAATTTTTGAAAGCATAATCAAAGGCGTCAACATTCTCTATATTTTTACGAAATACGAATTGTCGCGAATGTACGAAGTCGTATATTCGTATGCATTGGTATTTCGTAAAGACCATCAAGACGCGCACGAGAACCGCTCGCTAGTAGTGCTAGAGCGGGTAGGTCGACTGAAACTTACGCGAAACATTATTCAAACCGCCCGAGCAATCAGAGTGTCCGGTGCTAGAGATCGTAATAATATCAGACCCGCTCGTCCCATCATAATTGGCGGCTGCATTATAATCACCGTAGCCCGAGAAACAAGTAGCGCTGATGATTTTCCATGTGTCTAGTGTACTACAGGACCCGTCTGCGTCCTTTATCCCAACGAAGCAACTACCTATGTCAAGATCGGGCCAACCGGCATAAGCAGGATCAGTCTTCAGCCGATAGAACATAAAATCCATACCTTGGTCAGCCGCATAAAGCGCCCGAAAAGAGCTCGATAGTTCTCCGGAAATCCGCAGTTCAGTAAATATCAAATTAAAAATTCCGAGGCTGATGGTCATCAGGGCCGACAAAACCAAAATCACCAAAAGCAGAGTAATACCGGAGTTTCGCTCCGGAAATAAAAAATTAAAAATAAAATATAAAATATTCGGGCGGCCGCACTGCGTGCGGCTTCCATAATTTTGAATTTTGCATTTTGCATTTTGCATTTTAGTGATCATAGGTCTCTCGCGCGCTGGGTAACTGATGTCTGCAAAATTAAGCTTGCTTGCAGTTGAGCGCGTGGATCGCGCGATGATCCAGCAATTAAAACTGTAATCCTGGGTTGTCCATCAGCGGATCCTGACGCTTGGCCTGTTGCGTAAAAAGACAACGCCGTTACTTTAACGTTACTTGCCGTCAGTTCAAGCCCTTGAGTTAAGCATGTGTCGACTGTATCCACCCGCCGATAAACAACACCCGCGGTAGAATCCCAGCAATACCAGATGGACTGGGGTGAGCCGCTGACAAAACTCCGAAGAAAATTCACTTTATGGTATACGCCGCTGGAGTAATCGGATACAACGTACGACGTTCCCTGCCGCAACTCTTTAGTCATAAATTCCAACGCATAGCGGATTGAATCCTGGACGTTCTGAACATTAGAGGCTTTCCCCTGGGCGGATTTAATTGAGAGACTGATCCCGATCGAAGCCACAATCACCACAGCGAAAATACCGACAGAAACAATCATTTCAAGCAGGGTGAACCCCGCAAGAACTCTCGCTCGCGCCTTTGGCGCGAGTCCGAAGGACCTCGTCCCGTTAGAGATCCGACTTGCTATAGGCATGTCGGCAGTCGCCAAGGGCGACTTATCTCTAACGGGACTCGGCGAGGCTACTTCTAACGGGGTGAACCCCCTCCGTCTTGAATCATGAAGCAAGAAGTAAGAAGCAAGCAAACGAAAACGCGCCGCATTATGTTTTGATGAAACTCCTGCTCCCTTCCGCATGATTCTTAATCCTTACTTATAAAATTATTTCCAATTATATAAAACCTCTTCCAGCTTTACTGATTTAGCGACAGATTTTTCGTTCCAGAATACAGTAGAAACAATATGAACCTCATTATCATTATCAACATCCCCCCGTGGCCATGACCCCCCACACGCCGGTTTTTCAACAATGATCTGCCGCTTAAATATCGTATCCGACCCACTGTCATATGAATACAGCCCCTTATCATCGGGATATTTGATATAACGGCCAGGACTATAGGGCGTCAGGTTGGGTATCGTCAAGCCAGATGCATCCGTTTCATTCCCAACGCCGCACCCCGCTGGGAAAAAACCCGTATCCCAAGCAATCCCTTTAATCTCATTCGTATCGCGAATCTGGCGCACCAGCTCAATTCCTTCTTGCGCCAGATTAATCGCAACCAGTTTATTCTTGGAAACCGAAACGTTGGCAATTGCTTGCAGAGACAAACTAAATACCGAAGCAATACCGGTAACAAGCACGCCTAGGGCGACTACGGTTTCGAGCAGGGTGAACCCCGTTAGAAGTCTCGCTCGCGCCTTTGGCGCGAGTCTGAAAGACCTAGGCGAGGCTACTTCTAACGGGGTGAACCCCGCAAGAACTCTCGCTCGCGTCTTTGACGCGAGTCCGAAGGACCTCGTCCCGTTAGAGATCCGACTTGCTATAGGCATGTCGGCAGTCGCCAAGGGCGACTTATCTCTAACGGGACTCGGCGAGGCTACTTCTAACGGGGTGAACCCCGTTAGAAGTCTCGCTCGCGTCTTTGACGCGAGTCTGAAAGACCTCGGCGAGGCTACTTCTAACGGGGTGAATCCCCTCCGATCTAAATGACTATGTTTTGATGAAATTCTCGCCCCTTGCTTCATGATTCTTAATCCTTACTTCTAAAATTACTACTGCACTGAAATCTGGCCGGTGATGCGAGCCGTTACAGTCTGCGTTAGGTTAAGAGACGGGGATTTGAGTTCAATTTTCAGAAACGAGCAGCTAGCAATAATCGAAGCACCATCACCGTTAATCGCAAGCGCGGCATCGGGAGATTGGAAAATAATGTCTGCTGTTGTGAACTCGGCAGTACCGCAGGTGCCGTCAACATACAATTTGCTAATATAAATCCCCCGTTCAAATGTTTTTGTTGCCACAGCCGCATCCGCCGACCCGTCATACAAAAGATTGGGTGACGGAACGTCAATAAATGCCAGATATATTTTATTATTGCCCGGCGACTTATCGAAATGAATCCCGGCGGCCTTGGGACTCGTAGCGCTTGCCAAACTTCCGCCCAATGCTGTCCCATTATAGAAATTCCCATTCTGAAGCTGCACACGCCCCACCGCAAGAGTTAAATTCTGGGTCCGGCGCAGTTCAAGAGCTAACTCCTGCGCGCCGCGCACAATAGCTGACCGCTCATTAAACCCCGTAAAGTTCGCAAGCACGATCGTTGAAACCATCACAAGAATCGCAAGCATCACCACAATCTCAACCATGGTAAACCCCGTTAGAGAATTTCTATGCGGCTTGCTACTACATAGAGACCGTATGTTCTGGAAGATTCTTGCGGGGATATTCATGAGTGCCTTAAATTTTCTAACGGGGTGAAGCCGGAACGTGTAGCGTAAAGCGTAGAGCGGATAGAGCGAGAAGTACACAGCAAAAAACGAACAACCGATGGCCATTTCGAAAAGTCGCTTTGCGCTATTATTCGTCGTCCCTTACGCACCATTTTCTATTCTCTATACGCTAATCACTATTATTCGTACCGCAAAACGATCCTGTCGCCGCCATGCACCAATTGCGACAATCCGTCGCTGATATTTTCTCCGTTGATATAAAGTTTCCATACGCCGCTGGTCTCGCTGGATTGCTTGTCCCCCACCGCCAGGACCGCTCCATTTTTAATTCTCAAGTTAAGATCCGCAACCGCGGCGACTTGTTTAAGTGCCCCCTCAACACTAAGAGCAGGGCTCGCCGTTCCTTCAAAGGCTCTCTTCGTGTTGCTGAACTCAAGCTGAACACGCACCTTGCTAACTGGCCGATTAACACTCTGGACATTCTCGCCTTGCATTTGATCCTCTTTGGAAAACTCGTAATTGGCCCAGATGATGATGCCGAAACCCATCGCCGCCACAAGCAAGAAAATCATAAAGTAAAATGACCCGTGCCTGCCCGCCTGGGGCGCGGCATGAGAAAGGCTTCTCTTAGAAACTGAGAAGTTTTTCAGGTCCATATACCTATATGTTAAATCATGATCATAAAATTCGAAAGGAGCATCCGTCCCCCAAAAAGAGCTAGCGCAAACCCCAACGCCAAAAACGGGCCGAAGGGTATTTCGGCGCGCGGGCGATATTTATAAAGAACAATCAGTGTTACCCCAACTAACGCCCCGCTCCAAAAGGCAAAAAGAAGCATGGGGATTGCAAGGGGCCATGGCAGAAAGAGCGCCAAAACAGAGCCAAGCTCGGCATCCCCCAAGCCCATCCCGCGCCCCCGTGTCAGCACCCAGACCAAAACAAAAAAACCGCCCGTGGCTACCGCGAGCAATAAGTGGCGTACGACAAAAGCCCTAGCAGACACATCAGGCGCAAGCATTAGCCCGGTCAAAACAGCCGCTAAACCGAGAACCCCCAAAAAACGAAGCGGCGTGACCAAAATTAATTTGGTTTCGTAGTCAATCAGGCTGATAACTAAAACTATCGCCGCGACTAAAAGATACATCCCCGCCAAAATGGCCGATTCAAAAACGCTCCCCCACACGGCAGTCAAAAATGGAAATGGAGAAAGCAGTCCGCCGTTTATGGCGAAATAAATTAAGAGCGCTATGTAAAATCCCATCAAACATTCAACCAGAAAATAACGATAGCTAATCGGCGCACGACAAGTGCGGCAACGCCCACAAAGAACTATAAAACTCAATACAGGAATAAGATCAACCCAGGAAAGTTTGCGGCGGCAATGGGGACAATATGAACGGCCGCGCGTAAATGTTTCTCCGCGGACAATTCGCCAAGCAACAACATTCAAAAAACTGCCGAGCGCTGCACCAAAGAAAAAAAATATTGCCAAAAATAAATACGTTTCCATTTACTCTAGTATAGGGCCTAGCTGACAATTTATAAATCCTATTATTTTATCCCCACACCCAGAATGCCGCGGGCGTGAGCCCGTGGATAAACCCCCACGCCAAATTTAGTATGGGGGTGAATGGCGTAGCGTCGCGCGAAGCGCGTATCGGTTACTGCCACACCCGTAAGGATGTGGGGGTGTGCAAACTCCGCGTCTCACTTATATAGCAACACTTCTATACTCTAAAGTATAGAAGTGTTGGAAAATAATTCTTTTGTTGATGGAAGACGAGTGGGTTGTTTTCTATTTTTATTCTCCTTCGCCGAATACCTCACAGTTTGCTACGAGGAGCGTAAATGTATCTCATTTATGTCCCCATTTTCTCACGATCGTGAGAAAATGGGGACATAAGTTTCTAATTTGTTATCCTTCAATTACAAGCCTTCACTAAAACTTCGGGTAGACATGATAAACCCGTAGTCTCCTGGCGGTAACGGGATGAAATTTTAGAACTCTCTTAATGCACGACATCGTAGCAATAACTGGTTGCCGCTGGATCGTTGGCGCTGTTGCATTGCGCCGCATCATTGCCGGCAATATCTTGTCCGCCGGAAGTACACGTTGTAATCACGTCGCTGTCGTTATTCAGAGCATCGTTGCTGGCTTCGAGACTAGCGGCTATATGATAAGAGGAACTGGATAATTGGCAATAGTTATAGCTTTTGGTCGGATCAAGCGGGTCATGCGGCTCGGTGGCAATATACGCTGGGGCGACAATATCTGCCAAAGCTGTCGGATAAGATCCAGTATCATCATAATATAGCTCGATGGCTTTCTGGAGCTGGTTAATATCAGCAAGACGCCTGACGTCACGAGACCTCTGGCGGGCGCTATTCAAAGCGGCCAGCACAATCGAAGCTAAAATACCGATAATGGCGATTACGACCAAAAGTTCGATGAGGGTGAACCCCGTTAGAGGTTTTAAGATAGTCTTTCTAAATCCTAGAGAATGAGAGCGGAAGCGGCTTCGCCTCGCATCCTTTCGCCAAAAAAAGAAACTCGGCCGAACCTCTAACGGGGTGAACCCCGTTAGAGGTTTTAAGGTAGTCTTTCTGAATCCACAAGAATGAGAGCGGAAGCGCCTGCCCGCCATAAGCCTTTCTCTCGAGTTTCGTAAGCAGTATGGGAGATAAAGGGCGTTGCCAGTAATTCCTTGGGCTTGGGTGATAGGCAGATGGCAGGCGGGGCTTCGCCTCGCATCCTTTCGCCAAAAAAAGAAACTCGGCTGAACCTCTAACGGGGTAAATCCAGTTGCAACCCGATTTAAAGACTTTAATTTTTCTTTAACTCGAAAAGATAACGAAGAACCGCTCATATACCAGCGATCGCTGGTATATGAGCGGTTGGTTATTGGCTCATGAGATGCGGCTTTGGGCTGTAACGGGACAAGCCCCGACCCGCAGCTGCTGAAAAATGACATTTGTTTAATTGATTTTAATTATCCCCCGCAATAATTCCAGCCGGGGTTGCAATATAGTTTGTCCCGCCCACATAACCCCCAACAGACCCTTCAAGCTGAAACTCAAATGAATAGTTCGCTGTACCCGTCCCGCACCCGCCAGAAACTGGACTAAGTTTAGTGCAGTAGTTATAAGTGCGCCCGCCCGGAGATGGATTTGCCGGAATTTGCGGCAGGAACGAGGCTAGTGTTATTGTGCCGGGACAACTTGGTGTAGCTAATGTAGTCGTAAGCAAGGCTTCGGCCGCGACCACCGGATACCCAGCACATGTACCGTAATAAAGCTCAAGAGCTGTCCGAATACTCTTAACATCGGCGAGCCGCCTGGCATCACGCGACCTTTGTCGAGCGGTGCCCAACGAGGCCAAAACAATCGAGGCTAAAAGACCAATAATGGCGATAACGACCAAAAGTTCGATGAGGGTGAACCCCGTTAGAAGTAGCCCCGCCGAGGTCCTTCTGACTCGCGCTTTTGGCGCGAGCGAGACTTCTAACGGGGTGAAGCCTTTGAGAACTCCGCTCCTTTTGAGAAATGTTTTCATCATAATATATAGGTCAGTTAATGGAAAAGCTCCTTGACATCCACTATACCACATTGCCGCTCCTGCGATACATAGCGAAATTATCCCCAACCGTACGCCTGCCGATAACGAAAACCCCCCGCCGAAAGGCGAGGGGGTTTTCTGAATATCACTACTAGATAACCTAGATTAATTGATCCCTGATGGAGAAGCTGTATGCGCGCCAGAGGCCATCGTTCCTGTCGCACCCTCTAAACTGAAAGTCAGTGAGTATGTTGCTCCTCCCGCGGCGGCTGTATACAAGTAAGTTGCTCCGCCAGGGGTGGGGTTTGCTGGAGCTGTTGCAAGGTATAGAGATAATGCCTGGGTTGTTGCTCCTACCGTGCAAACTGTCGAGTTCATTGATGACGCTAACGTTGCAGCGGCAAACGGCTCGGGATACTTGCCGCAGCTATCAAAGAATAGCTCCAGCGCCAATTGCGTGCTTTTGATATCTGCAAGGCGTCTGGCATCTCGCGACTTTTGGCGGGCGGTGTTTAGCGAAGCCAAGACAATCGAAGCTAAAATACCAATAATGGCGATTACGACCAAAAGTTCGATGAGGGTGAAGCCCTTGAGAACTCCACTCCTTTTGAGAAATGTTTTCATCATATAAAGCTAGTGAATAAATTAGTTGACCTAAACTATGTCCACAGTATAGCAGATCGCCGACATTGCGGGGCAAGGGGGTGTGGATAAACGGAGCGGATAGGATCTAGCGGATAGAGAATAGCGGATAGAGCGAGGAGCGGATAGAGAATAGCGGATAGAGCGAGGAGCGGATAGAGAATAGCGTAGAGCGGATAGAGGGACAACGGACGAGGGCTGGGAACGATAATTCATTTATTCGTACGTGCTTCGTTCCCCTTGATTCTTGCTTCTTGCTTCTTGCTTCTCGACCCCTGATTCTTAACCCTCGTTATTACGAGCGCGCCAAACCGGCTCGCCTCTCCAGCCGCGACATTCGGTGTTGCAGATCCTGCACGTCCCGTTCTAAAAGATGGAGGTTCTTGGTTGAATTCCTGACATAGTTAAGGTCACTTCTCATGGCATCCAAAATTTCAAGAACTCCCATCAACTCTTTCTTGGTTGCAAGTTGCTCCAAATCTTTTTTTGTCGCCAAAAGCTCAAGCTCTTTTTTTGTGGCTAATGGTTCGAGTTCTTTTTTTGTTGCAGTTTGCTCAAAACCGCGCGCGACCATGGCCGCGAGATTTTCGAGAGTCATTTTCTTGGACACAGACATATTTCTAGATTACTCGGCGCCAACGCGTTGTCAAACCAGGATCTAGCGGACAGCGTATAGCGGATAGAGAGAGAAGCAAGAGACAAGGGGCAAGAAGCAAGAATTAAGGGAAATCAAGTGAAATGAAACGAGGCAAGTATATATCACTATCGTTATTCCCAGCCCTTGTCCCTTACTTCTAGCTTCTTGCTTCTTGTCCCTTATCCCTCGTTAAAACGCGCTCGAGATGTTATACAAAGGCACCAGAACCGAGGCTACCAGCCCCCCGACGGCGATCCCTAGGAAAATTATGAGCGCCGGCTCAATTAAAGAAACCATGTTTTCAAGCAAATTATCGACGTCGCGCTGATAAAATCGAGCGATGCTTCTCAAGATAAAATCCAGCCGCCCGGCTTCTTCGCCAATACGGATCATCTGAACCACCAAAGCCGGCATTTCCTTGGACTCTTCAAGGGCGTTTGCTATAGTATTGCCGTCTTTGACCGACGTTACAGCGTTAAGAATGGCCTCTTGATAGAGCATATTGCCGACAACATCCGATGTGATTTGCAAGGCGCGCAGAATCGGAATGCCCGACGTAATCAAAGTCCCCAAATTGTCGGTCATGCGCGCCAGATAAATTTTTCTGTACAAATTCCCGAAAATCGGAATTTGGAGCTGGAGTGTATGAAAAATTCTCTTGCCCTCTTGTGTCCGGCTGTAACGCCACAAAAAGTACGCCACAACAAAGAGAAGCAGAAGAACCAGCCAGCCCCAAACTCGGAGAAAATTGGATGCAGAAATCACAACCTGGGTGTAAAGTGGCACCGTTTGTCCGGTTTCTTCGAAAATTGATGTCAGTTTTGGAATCACCACAACCAGCATCACCACCACGACTCCGATAAACGAACTGAATACAAACGCCGGATAAATCATGGCGTTACGGGCACGGGAGGTCAGGGCGTAAGACCGCTCGAGGTAATCGGCAAGATACGTAAAAACTTCCTGCAGTTTCCCCGATTCCTCGCCGGAACGCACCATGTTGATATAAAACGCCGAAAAAACCGCAGGATGCTTGGCCATGGCCGCTGAAAGCGATGACCCGCCGTTCACATCGTCCAAAACTCCGACCATTGCTTCTTTCAAAGCCACACCAGAAGACTCTGTTACCAAAGTCTTTAAGGCCTGGACCACGGGAACTTTGGCCTCGAATAAAGTTGAGAGCTGGCGCGACAAGATGACAACGTCCTTTTGCGAAACGCGGTTGAAAAAACCGAAATTGAACTTACCGCCAGAAAAAAAACTCGTCTTTTCTTGGACAGGATCCACCCCGAGAATTATCAGGTTATTCCGCTGCAGGGCGTCAATGGCGGCCTCCAAACTCGGCGCGTCAACCGTGCCTTTGCGCTCTTCCCCCTCGCGGGTCTTGGCGTTGTACTGGAAAGTAGCCATGCAAACTAATTCAAAATTTAAAAATTAAAGTTTAAAATAATATTGCCGAAGGCAATACCAACATTTTTCATTTTTCATTTTTCATTTTTCATTTTGATTATCTTCGCAGGAGAAGCTGCAGCTCAATCGGATTCAGAGAATAGGACATGGCGTTTTCTACGGTAATTTCTCCGCGGCGCACTAAATCGGTCAGCGAGCGGTTCAAGGAAACCATGCCGGCGTCGGAACTGGTCTCGATCACCAGGTCAAGTTCATGAGTCTTGCTCTCGCGGATGAGATTCCGCGTCGCGGGAGTCGAAATCATGACTTCACAAGCTGGAATCAGCCCGCCATTGATGCGAGGCACAAGACGCTGTGAGACAATCCCGATCAGAGTCGAGGAAAGCTGGGCTCTGATTTGCGACTGCTGGCCCGATGGGAAAGAGTCAATGATGCGATCAATAGTTTGAGCGGCGTTATTCGTGTGCAGTGTCGAGAAAATCAAGTGTCCAGTTTCTGCGGCAGTAACGGCTGTTGCAATCGTTTCCGGATCGCGCATTTCGCCGATCATGCCAACATCCACGTCCTCGCGAAACATTGAACGGAGAGCCTTGGCGAATGAATGCGTATCGAGACCGACTTCGCGCTGATCAACTACAGCGATATCCGAAGAAAAAACATATTCAATGGGGTCTTCGATAGTAATAATGTGATCGTTTCGGCTGTGGTTAATATAATCCACCATAGAGGCGAGTGTAGTTGTTTTGCCGTGCCCAGTCGGCCCCACAACTAGAAAAAAGCCTTGCGGGCGCTTGCAAAAATCCTCCAGTATCGGAGGAAGGCCTAAATCTTGGAAAGTCCCGATGTGGCTCGGAATCAGCCGAAGCGCCGCACCGTGAAATCCGCGTTGGAGATAAGCATTGACGCGGAATCTGGCTTTGCCGTCGAAATCATACGAGAAATCCAGCTCCTTCTCCGCCTGGAAAATGCTGTATTGCTCCTCGGTGGTCATAGCGCGCACCAGCCCCTCGGCAATTTCAGCTGTAACAACCTCTTTTTTTAAGAGAGGCAAAAGTCCCCCGTCTATGCGCAGTATAGGATGACGGCCAACTGCAATATGCAAGTCGGATGCATTTTCCTTGATGACGGTGGAAAGTAAATCGTGAAATTCGTCTTTGTAATTCATAAAGATAAGGGATAAGAGATTAGAACCTAGAGATTAGAACCTAGAGAGAATGCATCGGTTAGCAATGAGTAGCGGGCAGAAATTGTCACTGTTTACTGTTTGCTATTTACCCCGTTAGAAGTAGCCTCGCCAAGGTCCTTCGGACTCGCGCTTTTGGGGCGAGCGAGAGTTCTCGCGGGGTTTACTTCTTTCCCATCAGCTGTCTTACTTTTTCAACCACTTCGCTTGGCGTAAAATGCGCCTTGATGACGTATTCAACCGCCCCCAATTTCATCCCGCGATCAATATCCTCGCGTTGCCCCAAATTAGTGAGTAGCACCACCTTGGTCTTCACAAGCGCGCCCTCTTCTTTTAGGCGTCGCAAGACCTCAAAGCCATCATAAACCGGCATAACAACATCGAGCAGCAAAATGTCGGGCTGCCACTGGAGAGTTTTATCCAACGCTTCCTTACCGTCAGCTCCGACCGCCACATCAAAGCCGGACTCGCGGAATTTCAAAAGGTACATTTCAGAAATGTACGGGTCATCATCTATGATTAAAACTTTCGTTTTGGCGGGGTCCATACCTGGTAGTTAACCGCGAACCTTTACGAATACATACGCGAAACAGCACGAAAACATTTTCGTATCGGTTTGTGAAGTTTTTCGTACTGATTCGTGATTCATATTTACGCAACCTCCATCAACTCCTGCACGCCAATTATACCATCAAGAACTTTCAAGATTCCATCCTGGCGCATTGTGATCATCTGCTGGCGCTTGGCTTCTTCCCCTACGGCGGTTTCTGTGGCTCCCGCCGTAATGATCTTCTCAAGCTCGGGCGTCATCATAATTCCCTCGAAAATCCCGATCCGGCCCGAGGTGCCCTTAGGACAAGACGCGGCGGCTACGCCTTGATAAATCGCCCAGGGTTTTTTGGCCAAGACCTCAAGACGAATTTTTTCTGGCATTTTAGAAACATCATCTTCAACGATTTGCAAAAGCGCTCCTTCCCCGACGGGAGTCCGCGAATCTGGACAAAGCTTGCGGACAAGCCGCTGGGCCATAGCCAAAATCAGAGTCGAGGGCAAGAGAAACGGGTCAATGCCCATGTCAATCAGGCGCGGGATCACGCCTACTGCGTTATTGGTGTGCAAGGTTGAAAGCACTAGATGTCCCGTGAGTGCAGCCTGCACGGCAAGCTGGGCCGTTTCTTTATCGCGGATCTCGCCTACCATGATGATGTCGGGGTCTTGCCGGAGGATGTTTCTCAAACCTGTCGCGAAATCATACCCGATTTCTGGCCTGATTTGAGATTGGTTCATGCCCTCAATATAGTACTCGATCGGGTCCTCGAGGCTGATGATATTAACCCCTTCGCGGTTCAAAATCTGCAAAAGCGCGTACAAGGTCGTTGATTTACCGGAACCGGTAGGTCCTGTAATCAAGATCATGCCGTAAGGTCTTTTGATTGCCCGCTGAACCATCTCTAAATTTTGTCCGATAAAACCTAGATCCGCCAGGGTTTTTACTCCCGCGTCCGGATCAAGGATACGGATCGCGACTTTTTCGCCGTAAGGCGTCGGCAGGGTTGAAACGCGAAAATCAATTTCCTTACTGCCCACTCGCGCATGAAATCTCCCGTCTTGCGGAACACGCGTCTCGTCAATTTTCATCTTGGTCAGAATCTTGACGCGGTTGATGATGGCATGAAGGGCGGAGGCCGGCAGATTTAGGCTGGTGAATAAAACCCCGTCAAGCCGGAACCGGACGCGCACGCCCTCTCTAGTCGGCTCGATATGAACATCCGAAGCTCTCCCGTCAACGCCATGCTTAATGATGACATCAACAATCTTCGCAATTGGCGCATCTTCACTGATGAAGCCTTTTGTAATATCGCGATCTTCTCCCGTCAGCAAAAGACCCTCGTCTTTGGTTTCCGCCGCGAACTGCGAAAGGGCTTTTGTAACTTCCCCGCCGATTGATTTATACTCACCCAAAACGTGATTGAAATCGGACGGCGTAATCAGAAAAATTTTAAAGGGGCGGCGCAGCCGCGACGAGATGAATTTCAAAGCTTGCTGGGCGGAAACGTCGTCGGGATGCACCATCCCGATTTCCAGCTCGCCTTCAGAATCACCCATCGGTACGAATTGATAATGGCGCGCCGACTCTTCGGGAATCTCGCGCAAAATTTCGTAAGGAATTTTGGCGCCCTGCAAATTTTTTATGGGGAAACCGAGAATCTCCGATTTCACTTTAATGACAGCTTGCTCGTCAACGCCGCGCTGATACAAAACATCCTCCGGCACCACACCCTGACGTTTGGCTTCAGTTTTGACAGCCGTAATATCATCGAGCGTGATGACGCCCTGGGCCACTAATGAATCAAGAAGGTTTTTTCTCGGCATATGGGTTTAACCGCGAATCTTTACGAATGATCACGCGAACACGTACGAAAATTTATCTTTCGTATTCTTTCGTGCAGTAATTCGTACCAATTCGTGGTTCACACCTCAAAACGCCGCAAAAGGATTCACTCGT
>Ga0155241_148_pt3 | contig 17275 bp, 9 predicted proteins | sample RifCSPhighO2_02_FD_106209 | JGI IMG/M metagenome (GOLD analysis project Ga0155241, IMG submission 106209) | Candidatus Sungbacteria bacterium RIFCSPHIGHO2_02_FULL_49_20
CTATGACCTGTTTAGAACTCACAAGCGATACTGAATCACTTTCTTTCATGGGTTTATATACGCCAGGCGAAGGTGGCGTAATTTGCCACGAGCCGCCGATTTTTGCTGTGGCAAGGTTAGGATCGTTGGTAAAAACCGGCGCCGTATCCGCAACTGTCAGATTGCTGTAACGCAGTTCAACGCGCACGGGTTTTGTTTTCAAAATCCCCGTTACCTTGTTAGAAAGCACGAACATTCGTTTAGAAGCGATACGCGTGCCGGATGGAAATGTAAATGACTGACCGGTATTGTCTTGAATCATCCAGCCGGTAACGTCAATCTCTGCTGCGCCTCCATTCCAGAGCTCCAGAAACCCGCCGTCCCCAAACTGTGTTTCCGTGATCATAACCGTATTTTCAAACACGTTGACATCCGCGATAGCCAAACCGATGGCGGGACCCGAAGCCACGTCCAAAGAAACTCGGTATAAATTAGGGAAACTGAAAATGTGCGTTACCGCCGGCCCTTCCGAAACGACTCCATCGCCGAAATTCCAGATATAACGCAGTTCTCCGCTCACAGCCTTGCCGGTTTTTGTGGCAACGCTAGCTAGAAAGCGGTGCGGAGCGCCAATAACGCCGTCCGTTGCGGCTCTGATCGAAACAGCAAGATGCGGAATCTCTGGAAGCATAACGAAGGTTTGCGCTGCTGCGGCAGTGGACGACGCTGTCTCTTGGGGATCCGCAGAAATTGGAGAACTACCGCCGGCGCTGTTTGGCGCGCCCAATGAGGGCGAGGTAAAAATTGTCCAAGCGTTCAAGTCCGTGAATGAAGCGCCGTTGGAACGCCACCCAATAGAAGAACCTTCGGATAAATTCGAGACATCGATAAAACTGCCAGCGGTCCATAGGCCTGCGTCAGCCGCGGCCGACTCCCAAGTCTTCCGTTCGGTACTACTGGGCTTGTGATAGCGGAGAAACGCCTTAATCGTATCCTTGCCGCGCGGCTCGCCGGAAAATAACGCAAGAGAGCCGGAACTATTCCCTATATTGCCAGTGGCTGCCGCATCATAAACCGCGGAGGAACTGTCGGCACCGCTTTGGCGCAAATAAATTGTGAGAAAAGAATTCCCGGCAATTTCTATGCCTTGCTGGAAAGTATAATAGCCGATGCCATCGGGATAGAGCTCCCAACCAGCAAGCGAGACGGAATCCGAGGATGGATTATAAAGCTCAACCCATTCCAGTCCGGTGTCGCTACCCACGGGATCGAAGAGAATCTCATTTATAATTACTTGTGCCAGCGCAACGGCCGGAAATGCAACGGCGCCGATAAAAAAAACAGCTGATAAGCCAACATGACGCATAGGCCAATCTTACGTAAAAAATACAAGGAGCTCAAGACGTACGAGAACTCACTCGCCCACTACACTGAAACGGTCACTTTCTTTAGGGAACTTTATTTGGAAAGTTATTCTCCTTCGCCGAATACCCCACAGCTTGGCATTCTCCGCCGAAGTCCGCCCGGGGCGGACGAAGGCTAGACTCTACGGAATTTCATCGAACGCCCCCCGCCCCGTAAGGGCGGGGGCCCAGCTGGATTAGAAACAGCACCACCACCGCATCTGATATATCACCACTATGATACTCTAGAGTATGGAAGTGAGCTTTCCGTTCCTTTCCAAGTGTGGCATCATCGTGATTCGCTTCGCGACAAAGCGCCCATCCCTCCATAGCCTGCCAGCAAAGCTGAACTTGGCTCTGCCGTAGCTTCCTGGATGAGAAGGCGAAAGCGTGTTAGTTGGAGGAAACCGCAACCTAAAAATTGCCAATAGCTCTATTATTAAATACGCCGTAAAGAGGTACAAAAACGGCTTTTTGCAGTGCTCGCCTCGCGCGACAGAAGCCGCAACGATCAAGCGGCTAACTTACACCGTGCCACAAATAGCTAGGGCGTGCCGGAGAATCATAAGAACTATTTACTCGGATACAGGAAACGCCAACGCCCCCGTCCAGCTTTCCTCGGCAATTGTTTTACAAGATCCCCGAAACCCTTAGTGATTTCCATAAATAGCTTATCCAACTTTTCCTCTTTTTCCAGCTTTTGTAGAACCAGGCGAAAACCTCTGCCGTCTCTCTGCAATCGTTCGCTTACTGTGGCGATCGTCTGCTCCCCCACCTTAAGAACACGACGGATTTCCGCGTATGAACGTCCTTGTCCCAAAAATAAAGCAATGAGCAGACGCTTGCCGAGCATAATTCGCTCTGTGGTTGTCAGCAGATCATTAAAAAACTGCACGAGACCATCGCGCTCACGAATCAGCGAGACAGCGGCTACGAGCTTCTGGCTTAGCTGATTAATTTGGTTTGTAGTAAGACGATAGCGAGACTGATGAGGCATAGAGTTACACTCTCATACTCTAGAGTATCATAGTGAAGCTTAAGCGACAAACTGGGCGCAGAGACAACGGCGAGTTTGGCAAAACACGAAGTCGTACTTCCATACTCTAGAGTATCATAGTGGAAAGTAAGCAGTAAATGAGCAGTGAATGAAATGAATGGCTCGTTATTCTTGCTACTTGTCCAGCGTTACTCCGTCCGCAGAATGCCCCGCCTGTCATCTGCCTGTCTCCCGAACTTCAGAAATTGCTGGTAACACCCCTTTACTTCCTATACTACTTATAAAACTCGAGAGAAAGGCTTATGGCGGGCAGGCGCCCTAGCATCTACCCCTCGACTTCGCTCGGGGTTATCCGCCGCTTTTCGCATCCATCCCGTTAGAAACGGAGTTTCTAACGGGGTTCATCCTCGGGCTAACGCCCACGGTACCTGCGACGGCGGATAAATCACGCAAAAAATATCGCCGTTTTGAGCTTTGCGTTGAGGCTGTAAATTTAGACTGCTAACGCGGTAAATTACCTCCGCAGTTTTGCGATGTCCTGATCAATAGATAATGCATCGCTTGGACGTAAGGCCTTCAGTTTCTGATAATACTCAATCGCCTGATCAATTTTACCTGTCTCGGCGTAGAAACGGGCAATGTAAGAGATCAGATCAGTATGATCCGGGTTACTTTTTAGACCATCGAATAAAGTTTTTTCAGCCAGGCTCGATTTCTCCGTATAAGAGTAACGATAAAGTTCCGAGAGTGATATATAGGCTTGAATGTAGGTCGGATCATTTTTGATTGCTTGCTGGAAATTCAATTCGGACTTAAGGAAATCCGGCAGGTAGTACCTAGACCCATAAAGCTCCCCAAGATTATTGAAAGACACCACGTTTTGCGGCCGAATCTGGCTTGCATACTCCCAAGCGTCCCTGGCGCCCTCAAAGTCACCGATGACTTTTTTGTAGAGACCGAGCTGGAGCCAGGGAGCAAGTAGGTCGGGATTTGCGTCAATTGAACCAGCGGCGTCAAGGATGCTCTTTTGGATTGACGCTTTCTGTGCTTCAGTAAAAAGCTTAACTTCTTCGGGCGTCATACGAATTTCCCGAATGTCCCTCCCGACATACTTCGGAAGCGGCTGTCCTGTCCCTACCCCAATCTGCGGAGGACTGCTGACGCCGAGTAATGACTGCAGCTTGTCGCGAAGTAAAAAAGCGCCCGCAAGCAGCAGTATCATCAAAATTCCGATAACAGCTATCGGTCTTTCACGAAGTACTTGGAATATGCTCCGCCAATTAGTATTGATCATACCAGGTAGTAGAAACTCGAATAATAAATAATTATCTGTATCATCTGCTTCTAGTGAATCCCGAACATCATACCAAGACCCTATTTCAATAATCAAGCTGGGCGCGAAACGCCCTTCGAGTTTTCACTACCTGGCATACAAAAAACAGCTTACCAAAAAGAGCGCGGCTCTGCAAAAGTGACTATGTTTGAAGCACGTTGAGAACTAACGCCGCCCCTCCTTTATTTGGAAGCTCCGGAACAGTCAAAATTGATGATACGACAAATTGGATTTCTCCATTGTTGAACGGCCCTTTCAACACTTCCCCCCAAAGACTAAAGGTTTTTGACATGCTAGCAGGAATCGGTACTCCTGCGTAAAACGTTAGCAATTGCGTGTTATACGTTCCTTGAGCGGCAATCGCTATAGAAACCGTGACATCCTTTTTCTCAAGCACCTCGTCAAATGTTGTCGAGCCGTTTCGGAGAGTCATTTTAAAAGTAGCGCCGCGCATATTGGAAGCATCCAGCGCTTCTTTCATGAGCAACGTTATATGAAAAACTGTCGCGGTACTTGATGAATTATTAGTTAGCGTGATATCCCCCATTTTTAACGACTCTGCAATACGCGTCGTGGAGTCCCCCGAAATGGTAACGGAATTATCAAAAGCCGGCGGGGCTGCGGCAGGCGTTGGTGCAATCGGAGTGGTTGTCGCAATCGTTGTGGTCGCCGCTTCTATTGTTGTCTGTCGCAAGGCGAGAATCTGCGCTTGTAGGTCAGCAAGTTGCTTCAAAAGCGAGGCGAGATCTGAATTATTTTGTGAGGGCGTTACTGAATTATTTGACGCTGACCCCAAGACAAGAACTTCAAGTTTTGTACGTGTCAGAGGTCCGACGTATCCGCGTGTGGGCGTAATATTATTTTTTTGCTGGAAGCGAGTAACGGCTTTTTGAGTGAGCGCTCCGAAATACCCCGTGACCAAACCTTCCGGATAAATTGAAGAGTCTTTAGCTAAAAACTGTTGCAGGCGACTGACATCCTCTCCCTTCGCTCCGACAGTTAGATCCCGCGGGAAAAAAATCACTAAATCTGCGGCCGATGAAACTAGCGGGAGAAATAGAGAAACGACAAGGAACGCAATAAATATTTGTTTTTTCATATCCATATAGACCAATTCATTATATCACAAAAATCACGACGTGAACCCCGCTAGAGGTTTTAAGATATCCTTGCTAAATCTCCGAGAATGAGAGCGAATGGGCTTCGCCAAGTCAGACTTGGTTGAACCTCTAACGGGGTGAAGTACCTTTCTCCGTGATTCTGAACACCCCCTAAAAACCAAAGCCCCCGCGCTTAGCGCGGGGGCTTTTAGTACGAGACTCACAAGATCTCGATTGTTTCGATGGTCGGCGTTAGTTCGAGAACGTTTGCGCTTCCATGTTGGTTGAAGGAAGCCCCGGCAGTAAGTAGCCGTTGGTCCAGTCAACTGTGGTGGTTGCGGAAGTCGTTGTCGTATTCGGCGACCAGATAAAGTCGTTGTTGGCTGACTGCGCGTCCACTGTGTTCGCTGTCTCGAGGAACCTCGCAGACGTACGATCAAAGTAGGTGGCGTCTCCCAAGAGACTTACACTGATGGATTCCTTTGTCGTTCCAACTAGGGAAATCGTTGCCTTAAGGTCGAAGTATCGCGTGGTACCGGCTGGAACCACAATTGCTTCGGCATTAGGAGCCGCAGCCGATTTTGTCCCCGGATCGAAGTAGATAACTACCTCGTTCAGCGTAGTTGACGAAACACCAGCCGCAGGCGAAGCGCCGAGCGCCGCTTGCGTACCGATTTGAGTCGTCGAACCGACTTTAAACGCGGCATAGGCATTCAACGGATTGTTACCGTAGGCCTGTACCGAGAACAAGGAATCGGAGTAGCCGTAGACGTAGAAGTTCGAAGTCGTCGCCGCAACCGTTGAAGACGAAACATTGAAGGTGAACTTGTAGAGACTAACATCCAACCCTGCTGGCGCGGTCACCGAGAAGCGGTAGAGACTCATCGAAGTGTTCGTCAATGTGGTTACCGGAACAGATCGGATCGCCAATGTCGGGTAGGACCTGACTAGATTCGCAACCTTGCCGTTGACGTCAGTCGCGGTTCCGGAATTAAAGCCCGAACCGGAGGATTGACCAATCACGCGTGTTGATGTTGTCGCGGTACCGTTGTAATTGATCGCGATGCGTCTGCCGGAAGTTCCTGCCTGTGACGTACCAACGTTAGCAAGATCAACCTTCACTGTGAGGATTTTATCGCCATCCTTGGGGATGATGAATGAGACCGGTACACCAGTAACGGGATCAGTCGTATACAGGGTTGAGGTTGCAACCGTCTCTGTGCCCGCAAACACCGCTTCACCAACTTTAGTCGCGCCATCCCAAAGGGTGACTTTCGTAAAGTCAGTTGTAGAAGCCGTCGAGGAGCTGAAAGAGAGATGGATGCGTTCAAGCTTCAATGCTTCATCTGTAGCATGTAGCTTGAAGACTGTCATCACATTATCGGTCGTGTTGGCAATCGCCCAGCGATCGGTTGACGGGCTTGAGTTATCAAGCGCCACCGTGAACGACCCGCCGGATTTTACCGTCATGATAGAACCAACGCCGGCTGTTAGCGTCTCGGTAATGCTATTACCGGTTGAAACGCCTGTTGCCGCCGTGTCTTGAGCCGCCGCAATTCCGATCGCAATCGTGGTATCAGCCGCGAAGTTAGCCGAAATATTGCACTTGACAAGAACCGTCTTGGCTGTTCCCTTCGGAATAATCAAGTGATTATCGAAGTTCATGGTTGCCGTCGGGTCGGCGCTAAGTGCGCCGGTCGGATTCGTAACGTTCGAGCCGGTGTTTAAGGCCGTCGTGCCGTCAAACGCCTGGCAGGAGTTCAAGTCGTCAGCGTCAGCCCCCACGCCCGTGGTGAAGGTAACAGCCTGCGATGTAACGCGAACATCCTCGCCTGAATTGGTTCCATCATACTGGAACTCGGAGAAGGTGTAGCCGTTAATGCCGCGCACCACGTTCTGCGCAATCGGACTTGGTGAAATCGAGACTTTCAACGCCGCCGCGCGAACAGTCTGGGCATTGGCCGAGACCTGTGTGGACGGAGTCGGGGTAACAGACTTATTCGTCTGCAGACCCTTAACTGTGAAGCCGGACGGCGTTACTGCAAGCGTTACCGTGTCGTTGGTAACGAAAGTGCTGTCGAGCTTGCCTTGGATTTTGTAAACATTCGTGCCGGCCGGAACTGTCCAGCTATCGGTGAATGTCACAATACCAGAAGCGGGGTCCTTTGGCCCGGCAACTACCGAACCGGTGGAATCAACAACCGAGACACCCGTGATATCCGAGGAGGTACCGGTGCCGACGAAAGTGAAGTTCAACACCATGTTCGTAATCTGGACATCCTCGCCCTGCGCTACGAAGGAGAAAGCGCCGAGATTGCTATTCGAGACTTCCACGGACACGCTCCCAGATGCCACATCGTTTGATTTCTCAACACGCAGCGTTCCGGTGTTAACCGTGATATCCCAGCCGTTGTAGAACGGATTCAGGGTGTTGTTGAACTCGCCGTCTTCCGAGGTCGAATCGCTATCGTTATCGGTGGAAGTCGGGGTGGCATAGTAACCATAGAGCTTCCCAAGAACTACGATGTCTTGCTGTTCATCGATGTCCATGGTAACGGTTCGATTGGAACCGCCTTCTATATCACCTTTTATGTAGACTTCGAGATTACCGCCTTTAACGACAGAAATTCCATCGCCGAAAGATGCCCAGTAATACTCGCCGTCAGTCACAGCGTCGTATTCCGTACCGCCTGCGACGATTTTTACATTTTTAGTGTCGGTTTGAGTTACAGATCCTGACTGCTGGAATCGGAGGGATTTAATCAGCACATCCTCGCCGGAGCCGGCTGTAAGCCGAACGCCAGTGAAGACCACTGCTTTAGACCCAACTTCCTTTGTCTGATCAGCGCCGGGATCATTCGCCCCGCTCTGCGTGGTTAAAGTACCAATCACAAGCGAATTGTTAATCGTCATGCCGTTCCCGGAAATCGGGAGTGACCCGCTGACTGCCGATGATCCGGCGTCAACCGCAACAACAGTAAGCTTTGCTACCTGACCTGCGTAGTTTGTAAGAGCTGCGGCCATGTTACCTGCAATCGTTACTATCTTTGACGTACCAGCCTTAACAGTGAAAGCCTTGTTCAACGAAAGCTGATGATTAGCGTTAAAGGTCTTATCGCTACCAATCTGCATTCCGTTTTCGTCAAGCAGAATCACGCCGGCGAAAACCGCGTCATCAGCTAGGCCCTCACGTTTAACCGTGATGGACTTAATTGTCACATCGCCGTCATTTGATGCGGTGAGCGTAACCTTGGTAAACGCGAGACGAGCCGCGTTTTGCGGTGCCAGCGTTTCCGATGGCTGTGTTGCAGACGAAACTGTCAGGCCAGAACCTGTTACGGTTGTGCCTCCTGTCGTTCCGCCGGTTGTGCCGCCGGTCGTTCCGCCGAAGGTGCTATTTAATTGTGCACGTGTCTTTGGACCAACACGACCGTAACCTGTCGTGGAAGGTGTCCCGGAGCTTACGATGCCTTTCATCGCTTGAAAGCGCTGTACTGCTTTTGTGGTCAATGACCCAAAGTAACCCGTCACTAATCCTTCCGGATATAATGCTGGGTCAGTTGCGAGTGCTGTTTGCAACGCGGTCACATCTGCTCCTCGAGAGCCCAGAACGAGGTCTGTGGTCAGGTTCAAACCTGTACCAGTGCCTGTCGAGCCTCCTTGGAGGGCTGTGATCTGCGCTTGCAACTGCGCCAACTGTGCCATGAGGTCAGCGAGTGTCGCGCCTCTAGCAATCTGTGGGAGTGCCACCAAAGCTCCAGAAATTGAGACTGTGGTTGCAATGGAAACCACCGCAATTTTCAGTCTGGCTTTAAGTGTTTTACTCATGATCGTATATAAGTTTATGCCGTTCGCGGACTCCATGATTCGACTCACAGAAGTTACGCGAACGATCGCGCTTACGCGCAGGAACCCCGTCGACTAAGATCGGAGTGTGCGCGCTTACGCATTCGTAATCTACTAACATATCAGGAGGTCTAGTCTTCCTTTCATCCAACGCGCGCTACTGTCGAAAACCAACTGTCAAAAACTAAACGCCGAATGATTTTGTGTCTTGCATTTAGCGTTAGGCTTGTGATGTTCAACAACACTGCGCGTCAGATGAAGGGGCCGACCGGACAAGAATCTCCCAAGAGTTTTTCTACATGTATGTGATCCCCCACGCAAAAAAGATATCGACATCCTTCTCGCAAAGGGTTTCTGACGTTTTCATCATTCAGTTGTGAATGATCAATCCGTTTCCGTACATCCCTCCCGCCTAAGTTTTGCCGAAGCAAAATTTTGGCAGGTCGCCCGTACCGGAAAGTAAAACTGCATCATGCTCCTATTAATATGCAGCTTAACTTTCAGGTCCAAATGCGAACGCAATCACACTAAAACGCATAACCAATAAATGGCTCGCTTTATAGCGCGTGATCAACAATCACGATGTTTCCATTATATGCGGTGGCTAGTTACTCTGCCAAGAGAAAATATGTGGATAACCCCGAGTGGTTATTTAGCCTAAAAACCATAAATGATTTTTAAGCCCAAATAGGCTCGCTAAACCGCCCATACAATCTATTATGCATAACTCCATCAGTCAAACTTTTTTACAATATTTTTCCAATAAAGCAAGAGAGGAAATTCGGTACTTCAGCTCTAATATTTTATGAAGCTCTACGGGTAAACCCGAGGTTCTCTGGAGCGTAGATGAAAGTTGAGATGCCTATCTATTGATCTAGCAATAAAGGACATTATATAAAGGACACCAATGTCTTTTATAGAATGTCCTTTATTCTTACGAGTGTCCGTTTCAAAAATTTATCTTAACAAAATATGCACGATCGTTCATATTTTGTTGATTTAAAGTTACTCAAATCAGCTTAAACTTTAGCTAGAGAATAGACTGTCCAGCGCTTCTCGCCTGACTTGGACACGATATGTTTTTCAACTAAATCTTGAAGATCTCTTTGGAGGGTCTTTTGCCCGACAATACCAGTAAATAAACGGGCCAACTCCCCGACCGATACCGCGTCGCGCCGCTTCAGCACTTCGACAATCGCCTCTTGCCTCTTGGCGATAGATTGGTGTTCGTGCTTATCGAGAATCGGTTCAGTCACTACCGTAAGAGGTTCATCTCCTTTCTCGGCGCGCAAAATCTCACGGTCTAAAAGCGCAATTTGATCCGGAAGCTGGGACATATTTTCAGCGATCTCTTCTCGCACGCTTTCCGGATCTTCCATCGCACCTTCCTCGAGCGCAGGCATTTCCAGAATCGGCTCTTTTTCCGGCAACTGCATTACGGCTTCCACAAGATTCCTCTTGGCATCAAGATCTGTCGTAGCTACTGGTTCCACTTCCATTTGTTTCGGTTCGATCGCATAAAATTCGCTTTCTAGCTCTACTATTTGATTCATTAAAATTCCGACTATATCGGACTCTACTAATCTAATATCACGCACAATACCAAGAAGCGCCTTAGTCCCTTTAGCTTCAGCGATAATGTCTTTTAGAATTTGTCCCTTATTTTCTTTAGCTGGATAGGCCGCGACTAGCTTCAAAAACTGGTTCGAAGACTTCTCAACATCCGCGGCTAAAACCCCTCTGTCCATAAGAGACTCAAACGCTTCGTAAATGGACAAGGTAAAAATATAGACCCGTCGCCGAAGCTCAATATCTAAACTCACCGGATAGCTTGCGCTGATCATAGTCGAAGTGCTTGCACTGAGTATTGTCGAAGTGTCCGTTAGGGACAGTGTATGGGACAAATATGAAAAACGTCAAATTTTGGAGTAGCTGGCTACTAGCATTCTTATGGAATGGCTATAGCTCGCCACACTCACTTCCCATCTCGTTTCCCACGCTCGCAAATTTCATAAACTAATAACAAATCGCTCATATGCAAGCGATCGCTTGCATATGAGCGATTATTCTTCCCGTTTTCTTTATTTTTAGGCTTGTTGAATACCAGCCTATTCTCTTGCTAACCGAGGGCATATCATGAATCCCGTTAGAAGCCGCGATCGCGAAGGATCAAATCTGTGAATAGAAGAATAGTATTATTATCAATAGACTAATGTATGGTTAGGACGCGTAACGATCGCGATCTGCTTCTAACGGGATGAAAACAACTATTTTTTGTTCTTATCTCGCGCTCTCTATGCCGGGTAGTGAAACTTCGGATGCCGTTAGGCAAAAGTTGCAGGCTGTGATTACCAAATCTTGAGAGAATTTAAGAAACTTATGAATATTAGAAAAGTTAAAATTTAATCTCCGAAGTGCTATACCCGGTATGAAACTCATCATTAAATATGTCCTAGTGTTTATTGCCATTATCCTTTTGGCAATTGGCGTTTTTTATGCCGTCCGATATTTTCTCTGGCGCGCCAGCGACGACTATCTCGCCCTAGAGTACACAAAACATCTCGAAGACCAATATAAAAACGACATCTACGGCGGCTTCACTCCCGAAGAAACCCTTCAGCTATTTATTGATGCGTTAAAAAAGGGTGATGTCGATCTAGCAGCCAAATATTTTGTGATTGAAAAACAAGATGAGCGCCAGCAGGCTCTGACAAATTGGAGCCATCTTAACAAACTGCCCGCTATTATTGCGACACTCGAAAAAGCCGGGGGCGGCAAGGAAATATTCCCCGGAAATTATGAGTTAAGCGTCGCCAATGAAAACAACGAAACAGAGTTCATTATCGATCTTCGAAAAAACGAGCTGACAGAAAAATGGAAATTAGAAGATTTCTAGTCTGGTCTATAGTTCTCCTTTTACTTTTACTCTTTCTCCCCCACCCTACGTGGGGTTACGAACCGCGAACAACTCATGCGGGTCTTACGCAAGAGATTATCAAAACTTTTAACCGGAATCATACGGGCGCAAACATTTCTGACGCGGACGCGGAGAAAATCATCGCGGGGGCCATCGGTGAGGACGAAGGGACAAGACCTCTACGCCACTTCTTCGATCCGATCTATAACCGCGGTCTGACATTAACCGCAAGAAAAACCCAAGAACCCGACCTTGCCGCGCTTTCCTGGATCAGCTCAAAGGAGTGGGCAAGAAATAGTTTAGAACAAAGCGGGAATTCACCGCTGATTGGAAACCTAATGCCCTACTTTAGCGCGGACAGCGATTTTACCTGGGAACGCGGAATCTATGAATTCACATGGGGTGATAAAGATACCGGCTTGAACGCCCTCGGCCATGTTTTGCATCTATTAGAAGATGCTTCCGTTCCCGATCACACAAGGAACGACCCCCATCCGCCGTATCTTACCAGTATATTTCACCAAGCTAGTCCCTACGAAAAATGGGCTGGCCAGTACGATCGCAACAATATAGAAATGACCCTGCTAACGGCAGAGTCGCCTCGGAAGCCAGAATACTCTTTTGCCGACCCTGGAGAATACTTTGATAATCTCGCGCTCTATTCCAACAAAAAGTTTTTTAGCCAAGATACGATTTTAGATAGCGCCTACGCCGAGCCTACAATCTTGCAAGAAACCAGCCACACCTTGAGCGACGGACAATCTTATCGGTTCGGCCTAAACGCCGACGGATTTATCATAGTCCGGATCAATAAGACATTTGATTTATCAACAGGAGAGATTACCAAAAAATATTCAATTCTAGACAGAGACAATATCGTTCTTGGCACATATTGGACTCATTTAACCCAAGAGGATATCCTAAATGGATCTGGAGTTATAAAATTATTTTTCGATGAAGCCAACAAAGAAAAAGAAACTCGTACGCTCTATGATAAAAACCGCTCATGGCTACAAAAGCAATTCGATAGATTAGCACCACTCACCGCATCAGTTTCCGATAGTCTTGGAAAATTATTTGCAGAAAATAAACTCCCGGATGACATAACTCCAGCGGAAAATATCATCCCAGCCGCTTCAAGCCCGCCAGCCGAAAACAATACAAATAAACTGGCCGTAAAACCCCCAAGCCTCACCGCGTCACCTCCCGCGACTCCCGCGTCAACAACGCAAAAAACTATACTCGCAAACCAAACAGCAATCACAACCGTTTCATCTCCACTGCCGCTTGGACGATTTATCGGCGGAGGCGGCGCGCCGCCTCCGCCCGCTACTACGCTCGCTCCTCCACCTCCAACTGTCGCAACAACGACGGAAGCAGCATCAACATCAACCACCACCCAAGCCACCACTACGCCACCCACAGCGCCGATTGTCCTTTATCCTCCATCGGGAATTTCAACAACATCAACGCGTGTACTTTTTTATGGAACCGCGGCAAGCAGTACGGCTGTCATCGCCGCCGGATTTTCTGAAACTGCTTCCACCACAACCGACTGGCAATGGCTAATGACACTCACACTGCCGCATGGAACAAGCACACTCGCATTTACAGCCGGAAACAGCGAAGGACTGGAAAGCTCCACAACGACTATAAATATTTTTATTGCGACATCCACCGGCGGTTTTATAGAACTGCCGCCCGATGACGATGAAATTACAGACGCCATCCCGCCCGATCTCACTTTTACAATCAGCAACTGTTATGGAGACGCGTCGTCCTCACCCTGTCTCTTGATACATGGCACAACGACACTCGCATGGACTTCGACATCATCTGATCTGGGTCACTTTGATATTGACTGTCACGTCGGCGCCGATCAATGTCTCGATTTTCCTTTGAGCACGAGGGCCACAACCACGCTCGATTTTTCCGGCACAGATCAAACTGTCTATATCTTCTCGGTCAGCGCGGTTGATATATCGGGCAATCACAGTGCCCCCATTGAGAAAGTAGTCGAAATCAATGCGCGACCAGTCGTAATCAATGAAATCGCTTGGGCTGGCACATCATCCGACCACCCGCAAGATGAATGGCTGGAGCTTTTCAATCGGACAGATGTCGTGATCGATCTTTCTGGCTGGACGGTTGACGCTACGACACATGACTCCCCGCACCTTGTCCTTTACGGCATGATCCCAGCACACGGTTATTATTTGATTGAACGGACAGATGACACAACCACAAACATTCCCGCAGATCTTGTCGCTTCTTTCGGACATGGACTGTCTAATAGCGGCGATAGTCTCACTTTGTCATTTGCTAGCACCCCGATTGACGCCACACCCGACTGCGGCGGATGGTGCGGCGGTAACACGACCAATTACGCCACCATGGAAAGACGCGATCCGGATATCTCCAGCGCTATTCCGGAAAACTGGGGGACCAATTCGGGACTTATTATAAATGGAAATGGCGCTGACGGAAATCCACTACAGGGAACGCCGAAAGCCCGAAATAGCTTGAACTACCCCGTTATAGAAAATCCCCCCGAGCCGCCGGATACTCCAGACGAAACAGAAATCACCTCGGAGGACACTGCCTCCAACGCCGAAAATACCGCAGACGACACCAGCACAACGAGTACTGCCACAACAACCGATTCGCAACCTTAATCACGGACAAGTTTAAGAAACTAATCAAATAACGCCGAAAGCAATATATACGCTCACTAGCCAAATACACATATTATACACGATCGTGTATGATATGTGTATTTGGACTTTCGGTATTCTAATCTCCTAAAATCATTTCTCTCCGCACTTAGCCTTGAGCACATCAAAAATCCCCCCGCTGTTGTAGTTAGATTCTGACTTTGATCCAATTTTATTTAGCTTTAGAGAGACTCCGTCTGCGAGATGAAATGGGCATCGTGCTTCGCTTTCTAAAAACGACGGCGTCCCCCTCAATATCAATCAGAATAGCGTCTCCCGCGCTGGTGCGGCCGGAAACAACTTCATTGGCCAAGGGATTTAAAACCCGCGATTCGATAAAACGCTTCAAGGGACGCGCGCCATATCGGGCATCGTACCCTTTCTCCGCCACAAAATTGCGGAGACCATCCGAAAACTCAATCGAGACTTCGCGCTTCTGCATTCTTTCCACAATCCGCGCGAGCTGTATATCGACAATCCGGCGGATTACTGCAGGCGTTAGACTATTGAAGAATATAATTTCATCAACACGGTTCAAGAACTCGGGGCGGAAATTTCGTTCCAAAACTTTGCGAACTTTCTGGCGAACATCGTCCTCTTCTTTTTCGCGCGTATCCTCGCCGTCGGACAAAAACCCGAGTCTTGAATAGTCCTGCGCGAATTCACTGCCGATGTTCGAGGTCATGATGATAATCGTATTTTTGAAATTAACCGTGCGCCCCTTGGCGTCAGTCAGGCGGCCATTGTCCAAAATCTGCAAAAGCACGTGGAAAATGTCCGGATGCGCTTTTTCGATTTCGTCAAAAAGGATCACCGAATACGGCCTGTGTTTGACAAGCTCTGTTAACTGCCCGCCCTCTTCATAACCAACATAGCCCGGGGGTGAGCCGAAAAACTTGGAAGCTGTGTGCTTTTCCATGTACTCGGACATATCGAAGCGAATCAATGCTTTTTCGTCATTAAACATAAACTGTGCTACGGCCTTGGCGAGCTCGGTCTTGCCTACACCTGTAGGACCAAGAAAGATAAACGAGCCCATCGGCCGATCTTCATCGGCAATTCCGGCGCGAGAACGGCGCACAGCATTGGCAATTTTCTCGACCGCCTCGTCTTGCCCCACAACGCGCACCTTGAGCGCTTCTTCCATGGCAACGAGTTTGGCCACTTCGGTCTCCAAGATTTTCGTCACAGGAATTCCTGTCCAACGCGCAACAACATCGCCGACTTCTTCTTCGGTTACCTCTTCCTTAGCCACTTGGCGGGCCGACTGGAGTTTTCGCAAATTGGTTTCGGTCATACCCAAACGCTTCTCTGATTCCGGAATGCGCCCGTATCGAAGTTCCGCAACTTTACCGAAATCCCCTTCACGCTCGGCAATTTGCGATTCCTGGCGCAAGGTGTCAATTTCTTTTTTGAGACTACGTATCTCCGTGATGGCGCCCTTTTCTTCTTTCCATTTGACCTCAATTTCTTTATATTCGTCTTTTAATCCCGCAAGCTCCAGCGAGGTGCGCTTTAATTTATCTTTCGAGAGTTTATCTTTGGCATTTTTCAAGCCTTCGCGCTCGATCTCGTGCGTCATGATTGAATGCTTCAATTCCTCCAGACGCCGCGGGGTTGAGTCAATTTCCAAACGCAAAGACGACGCCGCTTCATCAATCAAATCCACTGCTTTATCCGGCAAGAATCGATCGGCGATATACCGAGACGACAAATTGGCGGAGGCCACCAAAGCTCCATCGGTAATCTTAATACCATGATGGACCTCATAGCGATGCTTAAGACCTTTCAAAATCGCAATCGTCTCCTCAATCGAAGGTTCATCAACATAAACCGGCTGGAAGCGCCGCGCGAGCGCGGGATCCTTCTCAATATATTTTTGATACTCCTTCAAAGTTGTGGCGCCTATGGCATGAAGTTCCCCTCGGGCGAGCGCCGGTTTTAACATATTCGAAGCGTCAATCGCACCCTCGGCCGCGCCGGCCCCGACAATCGTATGCAATTCATCAATAAAAATAATATATTTGCCGGCAGCGCGCTCGATCTCGCGCAAAATAGCTTTCAGGCGGTCTTCAAATTCGCCGCGGTATTTCGTGCCGGCAACCAAAGACCCGAGATCAAGCGAAATAAGCTCCCGATCCTTAAGCGATTCCGGAATATCGCCCGAGACGATTTTTTGCGCCAAGCCCTCGGCAATCGCGGTCTTCCCGACGCCCGCCTCCCCGATCAAAACCGGATTATTCTTGGTGCGGCGCGAGATTACTTGCATAACACGGCGGATTTCTTCATCGCGCCCGATAACCGGGTCGAGTTTGTCGGCCTTGGCCAGTTTCGTTAAATTCCTGGCGTATTTCTCAATGACGTTATATTTTGTCTCCGGTTCGGCGTCAGTTACCCGCGCATTGCCACGCAATTCCTTCAGTGCTTTCAAAATTGATTCTTTATTCAAACCGGACTGCGCCAAAACTTCTTTGGAACGCGATGGGATTTCAGCGATGGATAAGAATAAATGCTCGGTTGAAATAAAGTCGTCTTTTAATTGCGCGGCTTCCCGGTGAGCCTGCTCCATGACTCTCACAAGATCAGGCGTTAAATAAACCTGCCCGATTACGCTCATAGCGGCGCCCCTAGGCAGAGAATCGAGCATTTCCAAAAGACGATCCGCAAGCTGCGAAACATCAATCTCCAATTTTTCCAAAATCGCCTCTACGATCCCCTCCTCTTGCAAGACAAGCGAAGTTAAAACATGCAGAACATCCACCTCGCGATGCGAGCGCTCCAATGCCAAGTCGTGAGACTTTTTCAAGACCTCCTGGGCTTTGTTCGTAAAATTCTGGAACGGCGGTATCTGCATACCGGGTAGTAGAAACTCGAATTATTCTTTAAACGCAATTGATCGAACCATATTCAATACATCCGTATCCCAGGGGCGAATCTCATTGGGCATTATCGCCCACAGCTGGCATTTCGAGTTTTCACTACCCGG
>Ga0155241_151_pt1 | contig 17254 bp, 19 predicted proteins | sample RifCSPhighO2_02_FD_106209 | JGI IMG/M metagenome (GOLD analysis project Ga0155241, IMG submission 106209) | Candidatus Sungbacteria bacterium RIFCSPHIGHO2_02_FULL_49_20
ACTCAAAATGCGTATGGAAAATATTTTAAGCATGGAGCAGTTGCTGGAAAAAGTTAACAAGATAAAAGCGAGCGGTTCGTTCGATCTTTCGATGGAGGAAGATTTGAGCATCGCAGTCATGAATTTGGTGAGTCTGGAAGAACATTTTTATTTCACCGGCGAAAGAACCGGCAAGAATGAATATTTTGATCTGATGAGCCAAACAAGAGAGATTCGGAAACGGCTGATGACCAAAATGATTGATCAGCATGAGGGTGAAACGTGGTGCATTACCAAGCATCTGTTGGCCGCCACAATGCGCCTTATTGAAGTCGGCACAAAACTTAAATCTACCGGCAAAGACGATGAGGCTCGCAAAATATTTAAAGATGCGTATGAAATATACTCGCTCTTTTGGGGGCTAAGACTCAAATTAATCGACATATCTGACGTGAAGAAGATCGAGAATAACAAATTGAATATTCACCCCGTTACCACGGGGGGGATAGAGTCTATACAGATGCCACGGCTGGAAGGTCGTGGTAACGGGGTTCACGACAATACACCATCAGATAAACCTCCAATGACCAAAGAAGAGATTTTAAGTAAATTAATAGATTGTTGTAAAGAATAAAAACATGGAAGATCAAACAGAAGAAAAAATTAACGGCAGTGGTTATGCGGTGCCTGTAAGCATTGTAATTGCCGGAATCATAATCGCCAGCGCCTTGCTAAAGAACGGCGCGAATCTTAATAGCCGAACTTCTGGCATAAAGCCGAGTAATACAAAGACTGCCACCCAGGCAGTATCAGCAAGCGAAGAAGCCGTAGTACCCTCCGAAGGCGTGGATTTGCCGGTGGTCTGGGGCGATCTCGGGGCGAAACTTGTCAGTGTTGGGGCAATCGATGCCGAGAAAATGAAAGCTCTTTATGAAGGAAGAGGAGAGTTTACCCCGTTAGAGACAGATCGCCCCGAGGCGGTCGTAGCCGTGCCTTCAGCAGGGCGGTCTCTAACGGGGTTTAGCGATGAATACCAGAACCTGCTACTTGGCCAAAACGACGGTAAACTTAAAATCACCAAAGACAACGCCGGTTATATTCTTAACCTATTCTGGGCGCTGGGTCTCGCAAGCAAAAATTCTATCTTGGATTCAGGTGAGATGATGGATGCGAGATATGGCGGAGCTGGTCCGCCAGCCGGCGGATTTGCTTCTACTGCCGGCTGGACTATCGCCAAAGGCGATCCGATGGATCACTACAGCCGCCACAAATTTTTTAATCTGACACCTCAAGAGCAAGCTCTGGTTGATAAGGTGTCAAAGGGAATATATAGACCGTGTTGCAACAATTCGACGCATTTTCCGGACTGCAATCACGGCATGGCGATGTTAGGGTTCTTGGAGCTCATGGCCTCGCAGGGCGTGGGTGAGGAGGAAATGTACAAAGCGGCTCTCGCTGTAAATTCCTACTGGTTCCCGGATACATATCTCACCATAGCGGCGTATATGAAACAGGATGGTGTGGAGTGGAAAAATGTGTCGCCAAAGGATGTGCTCGGGATTAATTATTCGAGCGCATCCGGGTATGCCAGAGTTTCTTCTCAAGTTACTCAACCGCGCCGAGGCGGGGAAGGAAGCGGATGCGGTGTAGATACGCAAGTGCCAGTTGCGCCGCAACGCCAACAAGGCGGCTGCGGGGTGTAGTTGTATAGTAATGATGGAGGCTGTAACGCTGCATCTTATAATTTCGCCCAATAAAATCTGTTACAATAGGACGTCCTATTGTAACAGATGCCGGCATAATGCTTGGAGCTTTTTTGAGGTACATTCGCGTGGTGGTTTCCTCGCCATACAAATTCCCGCTCCCGAGAGACAATGGTCATTGGCTTGATGTCGGGGAGAACGAGATTTTGGCTTCTCAATATGTTTGTGTATAATTAATCGTATGCCGGAAGAAAGTAAGATAAAGAAAATCGTAGTTGACCGGAATCTCTGCATCGGCGCGGCGAGTTGCGTGGTGGCCGCCGGGACTGTTTTTGAGTTGGATGCAGAGAATAAGGCTGTTATTAAACAGAGGGGCGTAAACCCCGTTAGAAGTAGCCCCGCCGAGGTCCTTCGGACTCGCGTCAGAGACGCGAGCGAGACTTCTAACGGGGTAAAAAATTCGGGGCCAGCTGAACGAGAAGCGCTTGAGAACACGGCGATAGATGATACGACGTTGATGCAGGCGGCTAGTTCATGCCCCACGAAAGCGATTTTTCTTTATGGCGGCGATGGGAAGCAAATCTATCCATAGTCCAGATTGTAATCAGTCTAACGGAGGTTTCAGATCGCTTTTATGAGAGAGTTTGCTTATCTTATTGTCGGTGGCGGGATTGCAGGCACAACGGCGGCCGAGGTAATCAGGCAGAATGACGCAAATGGCGAAATTGCCATTGTGTCTGACGAACCTCATCGTTTGTATTCGCGCATTATGCTTTCCAAGCCCAATTTTTTTATGGAGCGAATACCGTTTGACCGGGTTTGGCTTAAGACTGATTCATGGTATGCCGAAAACAAAATTACACTACTCTTAAGTAAGAGAGCTGTTTTGCTCGATGCCGGCAAGAAAGAGATACATCTCGACGACGGAGAGATCTTGCGTTACGGCAAACTCCTTTTAGCGGTGGGCGGGTGCGCTAGGCATTGGAATTTGCCCGGGGGAGACAAAAAGGGAATTTTTTATCTTCGGACGCTGGATGATGCGCGCGCGATTATAGCGGCGGTAAAATCGGCAAAACACGCTGTTTCGGTCGGCGGAGGATTCGTCAGTTTTGAGATGTGCGAGATGCTTCGGTTGGCCGGCATTGATGTAACTTTGTTGCTTCGGGAATCGTATTACTGGGAACCGCTTTTGGATCAGACTTCAGGCAAGATGATTGAAACTGCTTTGGAGCATGGCGGAGTTAAAATTTTACGCAATACCGAAACCAAAGAAATTATCGGCGGCGAGAATGCAGAGGGCATTGTTTTAAGTTCCGGCGAGCGGATTCCTGCCGATATGATAGTTGTTGGTATTGGGGTGGTTTGCCCGTTTGAATGGGTAGAGGCCGCGGGCATTAATGTCAACCGCGGGATGCTCGCGAACGAATATTTAGAGACTAATTTGCCGGATGTCTGGGTAGCTGGGGACTCCGCGGAATTTCAGGATGTTATTCTCGCAGAAAGAGTTCAGCTTGGGAATTGGGTAAATGCCCAGATGCAGGGGCGCGTTGCGGGTCTTAACATGGTCGGCAAAAAAGAACCGTTCCGGCTTGTTTCTTTCTATACGACGCAGGGGTTCGGGATTACTATTGCATTTGTTGGCGACGTGCGGCCTGGGCCAGACCGCAAGGTTATCTCGCGTGGGCCGGATGCATCGGGATCATACGGTAGAATCATAATAAAAGACGGCGAAGTTGTAGGCGCCACACTCATCAACCGTACGCAGGAACTCGCCACGATTTCCAAAATCATTGAAAAAGACATCAAGGTGGCTGATCATGAAAGCGATATCGCGAATACAGCATTCAACTTAAGTGATTTAATCCATGGATAGCGAAAAAATCAAAATAGGATGGTTTTCTTTTTCCTGCTGTGAAGACAACACGGTTGTTTTTACGGAACTTATGAATGATCATTGGCGGGAATGGAAAAAAATCTTCGATTTTAGGCACGCAAGAGTTCTTAAGTCGAAAAATATCCTAGATGAGCTTGATGTGGCTTTCATTGAAGGCGCCATTGCATCAGACGAGCACGCCGAAAAGCTCCGCGAAATCCGGGGAAAATCAAAAAAACTTGTGGCAGTCGGCGCTTGCGCAGTCGTCGGGATGCCCGCCGGCCAGCGAAATTATTTTTCGGAGGAGCAAAACAAAGAGATAGAATTTCTGATAGCTCGTTTTTCGGCACTCCCTAAAGTCATGAAAGTGTCCGATGTCGTGAAGGTGGATGCGGAAATCCCGGGTTGTCCCATGGAGCCAGATAAGTTTTTATCGGCGGTAAACGGTCTGGTGGCCGAGTTACGGCCCTCCTTAATACAAGTTTAAGCATATTTATTAATTTAGGATGAGCTAATATTTTTTAATTTTAATTTGTCATTTTGCATTTTGATTTTTAATTTTTGATATTTCTATATGCACACATTTGATCTCACTATGGATCGCATGACCAAGGTCGAAGGTTCGGCCGGTCTTGAGGTTAGGGTAAAAGATGGCAAGGTAGAATATGTGAAATTTAAAATCACCGAGTACAAGCGCTTTTTTACGAAAGCCCTAGAAGGAAAACCGCTCATAACGTTGCCCCAGCTTCTTTCGCGGATCTGCGGCACTTGTTCCAACGCCCATATTCTCGCAAGTATCGAGGCCTGCGAACATGCGCTCGATATCGAGCCTACCCCGCAGACAAAGATTCTGCGTGATTTAACCATGGACGGGTTAAACATCCGCGATCACGCCCTGCACCTCTACCTTTTTTCCATGCCCGATATCGTGGGGAAAGACGCTTTTCTGGATTTTGACGAAAACGACCCGTGGCAACATCAGATGCTGCACGACGGTTTCGAGATCAAAGCCGCCGGCAATTTTCTAGCCACACTTGTTGCCGGCAGAAGTGTGCACGCGCTTTATCCCGTGGTCGGGGGATTCACCCATTTTCCCGATGAGAAGGGAATTGAAGAGGCGATTGCCAAGCTTAAGGCGGCTAAGCCCGCAGTCTTGCGCCTGATTCCGGTTTTCAAGGATTGCACGTTCAGTTTTGACCGCAAGACAAATTTCATGGCGCTTGTTCCTAAAGACAAGTACGGTTTCATTGACGGCTGTATCACAACGGGAACTGGAGAATGTATTAAAGAAGAGGATTATCGCAGTCATCTTGAACATGTGGTGCTTCCGTATTCGCAAGCCTCGGCCTACAAGCACGAGCACGGGTCATACATGGTGGGGGCGCTCGCGCGATTGAATTTGGCGAAGCACATGTTGCATCCGGAAACGATAAAGACTCTTGGTACTACGCTCGATATGTTTCCCTCGACTGACATTTTCCGCTCCAATCTAGCACAGGCGGTTGAAATTCTGCATTGCCTTGATCATGCGGTTGAAGTTTTAGAAACATACAAATTCAAGCCTGAAGCAGTCATAAAAAAATCTCCGCGCGAAGCAGTGGGAGTCGGCGTGGTGGAAGCCCCGCGCGGGACGCTCTATCACATGTACAAAGTCGGCAGTGATGGCGTTGTAAAACAAGGCGAGGTGATAGTTCCCACTGGACAAAATCAAATCAATATAGAAGAAGACATTGCCACGCTGGTTGAAAATCTTCTTCAGACAACAACGGACAAGGATCAAATTCAGTTCGAAATTGAAAAACTTATACGCGCCTATGATCCCTGTATGAGTTGCGCGGCGCACTTTCTTAAAATTAAGTGGAAAGGAGTATAGCGCTGACTTTCCCAAGTGCTTCTTGTTTCGAAATCGTCGGCGGGACGCCTACGATTTTTATTTTTTCAATTTTCCCGAGTTTTTTGAGTAGCCGTAAATTTGCCAGTGCGTCGAAATCGTGCATGGTTACGCGCGGAGCCGAAACAAAATCAGACATATCATCGAAAACTGTGACCTCTTTGATTCCTTCCACGGTATCGATAACGGTAATATTGCGGTCTTCTCCCCATTCTTCGTTGGGATCTAGCTCGATAAATTCAATATCGGGAAGTTTTTGGCGGAGTTCTGGCAGGATTAATAGAGGCGTAGCATCGGGCTCGATGTCCTGATTTCCGAAAACGAACACCTTATTTGTCATATTATCTGGTTGGCTAACGCAATGCTTTCCAGCGTATAGCGCTGGAGCATCGTGGCTTGTCGTTTTGAAATTGTTTCGCAGAGCACTCCCCAGTGTATAGTTACGATTTTCCCAGTTGTTAAGCTCTCGATGTCGTCGCGCGCATCAAGCGTTCGGGTAAATCTTTCCGATACGAGTTCGCCAAGCGCCAATTTGCTGTTCTGGAGCGTAAGCGGTTTTCTTTGCACCGTCACGAACGGGCCGTCGGTTGATGTAACCAGCCCCCAACTTATGCGGCATGAATCCATGCTTTCAAGCGTGTGAGCTTTTTCTTCGTGACCTGTTCGTTTCCAAACGGCAAAAACATGGAATGAATGGTGCGGCAAGGCTCCTTTTCCGATAAGATCCGTAAGATGCGTGAAGGACTTTATGTCAAGTTTCTTTTTTAGGCCGTGATCATCAACCAGATGCCGATACAATTCGTTTCGGCTGATATTTTCCAGAAGCTGATTGCCGATCCAGTATGCTTCCACCACGCGTATGTCGAACGGGTCTTGTATGCCGTTGGAGGTGGCAATTCTCCTAAGATACGGATACATCGTGCGGAATTGTTTCATTAATATCTCGAGTCCCGCGTCATTTTGATTTTCTTGGATATAACTAAAAATTTCCCGATTGGCGTCGGGACCGCAATAGTGAAGCCGATTTGGCCCGAAGGCGTAGCGGCTACATTTTAGTACGCCGTCCATACTGGATGTTACGATTGCGGAGTGTTGGAAAAACTAGTTTGCAAAACTGATTGTGCCGTGCGTTTTGCGAATAGAATCATGAGGACTACGCCGGTGATAAGCAGAATAGCGCTTGCTATTTGTGGGATTGCCAAGGAGCCGGTAATAAAGACGGCGGACAGCACATTTGTCACTAATGTTGCAGGAACCAGAAGTGCCGCCACATAGGTCGCCGGAGCATTTTTAAGAGCGGTGTACCATAGCGTCACATATCCGAACAGTAAGACGCTTGTAAGCAGCGTCCAGCCCCATTGGGCTCCGCTAAGATCAAGCACCGCACCCATAGCCATAGGCGCTCCCCTTAAGGCGAGAAACAAAATCAGAAACATGGCCCCAAATGACATTCGGGCGGCGGCCACGACAACGCTTGAGATATTCTCTAAGGCTTTTTTCGCAATAATATTTTCAATTGCCCAAAACACTGTTGCTCCGAGTATCATGAATTCTCCAATATTGAATTGGAATCCATTAAAGCCGCCAACGAACAAATTCGCTCCGAAAATTGCGGCAATGCCTACCCATTGCTGCCAGGCCAGTTTTTCTTTCAGCATCGGTATGGCAATAAGCAAAACCCACACGAATAGCGTTTTATGAATGAGCCCCGCGTTAATCGCGGACGTTTGCTGAAGGCCCGTGAAAAATAAGGCAAACGGCACCGCGCCGCCGATAAATCCTATGGCCAAGAGCCGCAGGAGCTGTCGTTTTGTAAGTGATAAAACTTCCGGAAGTTTTTTAAGCAGTAAAATGGCGCCTATAATAAAAATGGCTACGATAGCGTTTTTCAGCGATGTATAAAGGATTGGATCTTTAATTGCTGTTACCGCGATTTTGGTTAGGAAATTATTGGAGCCCGAAATAATTGCGGCAATCAGCACAAGATATGTAGCCGAGCGAAATTTTAGATCTTTGTTCATTTGAAACATACTTATTTTATAGCATACCCAATTCGAGATTGGAAGTTAGCAATAAAGCCGTAAGAGCATTTGCGGGATTTCACCGGCGCGAATCTGCGCCCACGGCATCTTTAAGGTTTAAAAATCTGTCTCGTTCTAAAAATTTACAGAGGCCCTCGTTGATTGCCGCCGGAAGTTGGGGTCCCACAAAGACAAGTCCTGTAACCAACTGAACTAAAGACGCCCCGAGGCGGATTTTAGTATAGGCGTCTTCGGCGGAAAATATCCCGCCGCAGCCGATGACAGTTAGACGTTTTCCATATTCTCGGTAGGCGAGCGCTATAAGTTCGTTAGATCGCGCCCAAGTCGGTTTGCCGCTGAAGTTTCCTTTGGGGTATTTTGCGGCTTCTTCGGGAATCAACGCGGGATTCGAGCGATCTTTTTGGAGATTCCCGAAGATTACCGCAGCTACGGGAAATTCGGTGATTACATCAAGCATCTGCCGCGTCTCGTTATCGGATTTTTCAATCGGCATTTTTACGAACAGCGGTTTTGAAAGTGAAAGCGCCGCGACGTTTGATAAAAGCTCGCGCAAGTTTTCCGGCGGATAGAATGTAACAGATCCAAAAAGATTCGGGCAACTTATGTTTAGTTCGTAATAAGAAAAAGGAAGTTTACCCACCTCGGCGACTTTGAATGCCTCGACAATGTCGTCTATTGCTTCTTTTTGCGTCATGGGTTTTTGCCCGTTAGTTTTTCCAATACTGATACCGATGGGAATTTCGAAAGACGCGCCCGAAAACTTTTTGGCAATAGCGCGGATGCCATCATTTTTAAAACCTTTGTTGACCATAAGAGATCGTGAGCGCACCAGACGGCCGAGGAGGGGCGGCGGGTTGCCGCCGTAGGGATTGTTGGAAATCGTCCCAATCGTCCCAAAACCGAATCCGAGTGATGGCAGGATTTGCGGCAGTTCTCCTTTATAGTCAAATCCCGCCGCAAGACCTACGGGCCCTGTAAATGTGACGCCATAATAAGTCTGGCAGAGGCGCTGATCATGCCTTACAAGCATTGCGCTGGTCAACCGGCGCAGAACGTGAAAACGCCCCGCGTATCCGCCGACACTTGTTAGCGCGTGATGGATGAATTCGCTGTCAAACTTAAAAAAGATTGGCCGCAGAATATATCTGTACTTCCATGCCCACAAGTTAATCCATATTTGCTTCATAAGCTAAGTATACTCTTGTCGAGAGTATATATTGTCCCGCTTGAGTATAAATGAATAATCCATCTGTACCAATAGACTAGTCTATTGGTACAGATGGATTTCTGCTAGTACGACATAGCAGAGGCAATCTAGGCATTGGTGGCAGATATTACTTGATAGCAGGAAATCGGTGCATACTTGAAGAGAGGATAAGAACGCTGGAAATTATGGTGGTATCGGGTTTGTCTCGGCGACCCGATCTAAGAAATATAAAACCGCCCCGGCCAGTATCGTGCTGGTTCGCTGATGAGTTCAAAATAATTCCCACTGAACAATTCCATCCTCCTTCGCTAAGGCTACGGACGGACACGTGGAATTGTTCAGTGAATGTTTTGATAGAAACTACCCTCTATGATTCATTGTTTTATCTAGAGCCCATCGCAAAAATCGCTTTCGTGACGAAAATTTCAAATTTGCAGTAGAAATGGATTTTCGGGGTGGGCTCTAAATATGAAATACACGCCCCTAAAGATAGGTTTATTGCAGGCAGTGGCCTTGTCTCTTTATATTGGATTTTTCGCAGTGTCTGTATTTAAAATGCAAAATTGGATCCACACTACGGGTGTTACAGCCCATCCCATTGCTGGAATTTTGATATTTTTATTCGCCTTTGTAATTTCGGCCTTAATTTCCGGCTCGATTATCTTCGCATATCCTGTAACACTCTTTTTTGATGGACATAAACGTGAAACATTAGGAATCGTATTTTGGAGCGCGGTGTGGCTTATAATAATTTTTGCCATTGTTGCTATCAGTATTTTCTTTGCGGGCTTGGGTATAGTAAAGTGATAAAGTCCTAGCTTTGGGTATGCAGACCCGCCCGCCTGCGCAGGCGGCGCGCGTTTAATTGAATCATTATGAAAACATTGTTGATCGCAGTAATAGTAATTTTAGTTCTGGCGGCGGGATGGGTTGGTTTTGTGACTTATGTTTGCGAAGATGATTGGTGTTTTATTTTCCCTTGGCAGAAAATAGAAGCCGCAGACAGTTTTCAGCGTTGCGCGGGTTTTGGTTTTCCAGTGACGGAGTCGTATCCTCATCAGTGCCGCGCGGGAGATAAAACTTTTACTGAAACCGTTGAAGAGCCAAATAGCAACTTAATTCATGTCACTGCCCCTCTCTCTAACGCTATTGTTGAAAGCCCGCTTACGGTTAGCGGAGAAGCACGGGGGAATTGGTATTTCGAGGCCTCGTTTCCAGTCCGCATTTATGATGCGAACAACAAGGAGCTTGGCGTCACTCCGGCCCAGGCCAAAGGCGATTGGATGACAACCGAATTTGTGTCGTTTGAGGCGGTGCTGACATTTAGCGCGCCCGCGACCGAAACCGGAACGCTGATTTTGCAAAATGATAATCCCTCGGGGCTTCCCGAAAACTCTAAGGAGGTCAGGATTCCTGTGCGATTTTTAGCAAGCTCTGCGATTAAATCCGCAGAATTTGATAAGCCCGTTACAGCAAGCCTAGGGGGTAAAGTTTCGTTCCCTGACGGGTTAATTCTTGGGGTGAAGGAAATTAATGACTCGCGTTGTAAGTCGGGCATGGTCTGTGTTTGGCAAGGGGAGTTATCTCTGGCCCTTACGGCGCTTAACGGCAAGTTTGGCGGAACATCTCAAGAAATTCGTCTTGGTACTGTTAATAATACAAGTGTCAGTTTGAAGGGTTACACATTTTCCTTAGTTAGCGCGACAGCAGAAAGCGCAACATTTATTGTTTCTTTGACTTCGGCTGGCATAAGCGGCATTAGCGGTTACATTCATATGGGACCAACATGTCCGGTTGAAAGGAATCCACCAGATCCCAAGTGCGCCGATAGGCCGTATGTGAGCGCGCCGATAACCGTCACAAACTTGGCGGGAAAACAGTATCAAGGCGAGACCGATGCTGGCGGCAACTTTCGTATCACTCTTCCGGCTAGCGCGTATTCCGTAACTGTCGCTCCCCAAAATACCTTTCCGAGTTGTGATGAAAAGAAGGCGGTGGTGGTCTCTAATATGTTTACGAATTTAGATATTTCCTGCGACACCGGCATTCGCTAAAATGGAAATGGTGGCTGACCCCATTTCCATTTCTGCATTTCCCGACCCCATTTCCGCTGAACTGGGTGGGGCTTTTAGTTAAGGGGTTTAAAGAGTAACATATTACTCGGCCTGCTTTTTGTTCGCTTTTGGGAGGAATATATATATGCCACGAGGAGATCTCATAGTCAGATTCGAAGACGTGTCTTTTGGATACGGATACAAAATGCCTATTCTTAGTGAGGTTAATTTTTCGTTGCGCCGGGGAGCAAAAATTACGCTTATGGGGCAAAACGGCGCGGGGAAGAGTACTATATTTGGGCTTATTACTGGATCCATAAAGCCCGAATCAGGAAAGATTCATTTTAGTCATGGACTTACAATTTCGACCGCTCGCCAGATGATTTTGCGAGGAGAAATGACTTTGACAATAAGGGAGTTTTTCGAGGCACATTTAAATGGAGCCTCCTTCGCTTCTCCTCCGCATAAAGCTACTTCTTTCGCCGAAGTAGCTTCGGCTACGAAGGCCGAGTCGGCGGGTAAGCCAGAAGGCCGAGGCAAAATCTATGATATCGATCCGCGGATTGATACTGTGCTGGAGGTAGTTAATCTGAAAGCGGAACACGGTAGAGTCATTAAGTCATTTTCCGGCGGCCAGCAGGCGCGTTTGCTTCTCGCATCAGCCCTCATCCAGGATCCCGATTTGCTGCTGCTCGATGAGCCAACAAATAATCTTGACGCGGAAGGCGTCGCGCATCTTAGGCAGTTTTTGGTTGATTACAAAAAGACCTGTGTTGTAATTTCTCATGATGCGGAATTCTTGAATGCTTTTACGGAGGGCGTTTTATATCTTGATAATCATACGCATATCGTTGAGCAGTACGTCGGGAATTATTCTGATGTTGTTAAAGACATTACAATTCGGATCGAAAAAGAAAATCGGAAAAACGCTCAATTAGCCAAAGAGATTCAGGAAAACAAGGAAAAAGCCAACTATTTTGCCATGAAGGGTGGTCAAATGCGACTTGTGGCTAAAAAAATGCGCGAAAAAGTCGAAAAGTACGAAGAGGAAAAAGTCGCGGTACGAAAGGAAGATAAAACAATTCGCCCATTTATTATTCCGGCGCAGCAAGATCTTGTCGGAGAAATTGTGAATATTTCATCAGTTTTGGTGATTCGGCGGCATAAGCCTGTAACTAAGAAGATTGCCATTTCTCTTAGGAAGAAACAGCATTTACTGCTCACCGGGCCGAATGGTATTGGGAAGAGCACGTTTCTTCGGTCTCTCGTCGAGAAAACTTCAAAGGGAGCGGTCATCAGCGCGGGCGTAAGTGTTGGGTACTATAGCCAGGATTTTTCCACGCTTGATTTTGAAAGTACCGCGTTCGACGCGCTTCTTTCTGTTATGCGGGAACCAGATGAGGAGCGCCTCCGATCGGTTGCGGCATCGTTTTTAATAACAGGTGATATAATTCATAATAAAATCGGTAATTTATCTGAAGGGCAAAAAGGCTTAGCATCGTTTGCGAGATTAGTCTTGCAAGAGCCGGGGCTTTTAATTCTTGATGAACCGACGAACCACATGAATTTCCGCCATATCCCCGTGATTGCCGCTGCGCTTAATAAGTATGAGGGCGCAATGATTTTGATCAGCCATGTTCCGGAATTTGTAAAACAAATCAGAATTGATGATATTCTTGATTTAGGAAAGTGATATAGCTCTAGTCCCGACCGAGACGGGTTAACAAAATCTAATTATGCCGATAAGTCTTAAACGAGCCACTATCCAAGATATACCTGCTTTGCTGTCCATCGAAAAAAGTGTAGCCGGTACAAAAATTTATTCCCCGATGCTGGAGGAAAGCGAGTGGATTGAAGAATTTGATAATGGCCCGATTTATCTTATTGAGAAGGATGGTATCGTGGTTGGCAACATTTCATATGAGAAAAAAAGCGATGACCATGTATATATCAGCGGTCTGGCTATTGATTCGCACTTCCAGAATCAGGGTATTGCCAGGGAAGTTCTGGGTCAGATATTGGAAAGTCTAAAAGATATAAAAAGAATTGATCTTGTGACCCATCCGGAAAACACAGTGGCGCTTAAGCTTTATCAGTCTTTAGGCTTTGTTATTGAATCTCGAAAAGAAAACTATTATGGAGATGGCGAACCGCGGTTGGTGCTTGCGCTTGAAAGAGATTGACTCGTTATAGATCCATATGGCGCTGCAATAATGACTAGTAACTTTAAACATTATACTATAGAGTCTCATGCTTAATTTTATTGATAATTTTTTAAATCGGGTGACGATGTACCGGTTGGTGCTGTACTGTTTGATATTTTTTTACTGGCCGTTATTCTCTTAAGTTTTTTTAAATTACTTCCATACACTCCAGCTGACTTACTTTTATCGGTCGCTATTATCATGGTAGTTTCATGGCTTACCAACGCCATTTTTGCGTGGGTCTTTAGAGCTCCTTCGAATGTCGAGTCGGTTTATATTACGGCGTTGATTCTAGTGTTTATTATCTCGCCCCCACACTTGGGTGGTTATTCGCAATTTATTGCGTTAGCCGGCTGGGCGGCGGCGTGGGCGATGGCTTCTAAATTCATTCTTGCCATAGGTAAAAAACATATTATGAACCCTGCGGCGTTTGCTGTGGCTTTAACGGCTTTCGCCATTGGCCAATCAGCCAGTTGGTGGGTGGGGACTTTCTATATGGCGCCGTTTGTTGCGATCGGCGGTTTTCTTGTTGTGCGAAAAATACGAAGAGCCGACATGGTGGGGAGCTTTCTCATTATCGCGCTTGCTGTAATAATCGGTTTTGGTTTATCAAGAGGCTCCCATCCTTTAATATCAGTACGAAGTGCGCTTCTCGATTCGCCGATCCTCTTTTTCGCTTTGATTATGTTGACAGAACCTCTGACAACCCCGCCGACAAGGATGCTTCGTATGGGGTACGGCGCATTGGTTGGATTTTTATTTGTTCCTACGATTCATATCGGCGCGATTTACTCGACGCCAGAATTGGCGCTTATTGTGGGGAATATATTTTCATATGTCGTTAGTCCCAAAGAAAAACTAATTTTGAAATTTAAGGAAAAAATAAGAGTTGCTGCCAATGCTTATGATTTTATTTTTGCCTCCGATCGGAAATTCACTTTCCGTCCCGGGCAATATATGGAGTGGACCTTGGCGCACCGACATCCCGATAGCCGCGGTAACCGGCGATACTTTACCATAGCTTCCGCGCCCACAGAGGAAGATGTAAGAATCGGGGTGAAATTTTATCCGGAGCCGAGCAGTTTCAAGAATAGATTGGCCTCTATGAATCCGGGCGCAACCATTGTCGTTTCTCAGCGTGCTGGCGACTTTGTGATGCCCAATAATAATCAGCAAAAACTAGTGTTTATTGCTGGCGGCATCGGTGTAACGCCATTTCGCAGTATGATTCAAAACCTTTTGGATAAAAACGAAAAACGTCCGATTACGTTACTTTATTCATGCAAAACTGTTGCCGACATCGCCTATAAAGAAATTTTTGATAAAGCCGTAGGGGAGTTGGGGATAAAAACTGTGTATGTCATCGCCGAACCTGATCAAGCATCAAATAATCATCTAGAGATGCGCCACGGTCTCATCGATAAGACAATGATTATTGAAGAAATTCCTGATTTCAAAGAACGGATGTTCTATATTTCCGGCCCGCACGCTATGGTGGCGGCATTTAAGAAGACCCTGAAAGGCATGGGTATTAAGAGGAGCCGGATCAAAATCGACTTTTTCCCTGGGTATGCTTAGAACTCATCTCAAGAATGCATTTGGGCTCCAATCGGCAAATTTCAGTTGTGGCCGCACTTGCTCAAACTCATCGTATATACCACACTATTCCTTATTCCAATGTTCTTAGGAACATTGGAATAAGGAATTTGGCATTGTGTGTAGATCTGGGAAATCCTTTTTTCAATACGAGTCGTTCCTGTTAAGATGTGAGGCGTATTTCGCGAAGCGAAATCGCCCCGTTTCCGTTGGCAATCTCTACTATGATACTCTAGAGTATGGAAGTGGACTATAAATGACCCTCCGCGCAGCAAGCTGACGCGGAATAAGGCGAGTTTAAAGATGCCATTTTTAACTTGCCCTTAAAGTTGTTTTGAGATGGGCGCTAACCAATTTTGCCGCGCTTGAGATTATTCGCATCGTCAAAAAATTGTCACTTAAATACTGTGCAGTATTTAAGTGACAATTTTTCTTATGCGTGTGCGGGTTTTGAGGAATACCGGGTGGCAAAAATTCGGCCGTTATTGGTTTACTCCGTCCGCCGAAAGCCATGACCATTCTTTTTCGCCTGAAGCTTCGGATGGACATAATAAGGCCGTGGAGCTTCACGTTGCGCAGTGTCGGCGAGAGCGTGATATACTTTAAGCATGAAAGGATACGTCACAAATATCGAAAAAGCCTCGTTGGACAATGAGTATTTCAGAGAGGTTTTATATACGGCGGGAAATTGCCAATTAGTGGTGATGAGCTTAAAGCCGTTAGAAGATATCGGCGAAGAAGTGCATCAGTTGGACCAGTTCATTCGTTGCGAATCTGGAGAAGGGAAGGCGGTTCTAGACGGAGAAGAACACGTTATCAGCGACGGTTTTGTGGTTGTGGTGCCTGCGGGAACGCGGCATAACATTATGAATACCTCGCGAGATCAAGCCTTAAAGCTTTATACTCTTTATGCTCCGCCGAATCACAAAGACGGAGTGGTTCACAAAACCAAAGCCGAGGCCATGGCTGACGAGGGCGAGCACTTCGACGGGGGAACAACTGGTTAAATTTTAAAATTGTAAGGGCGTGAGTTCTAAATCGCTGATCTGGATGGGAGTGTTTGTTGGGTCTCTCGTTGGAAGCTTTATTCCGGCGCTTTGGGGCGGCGACACTTTTTCATTTTCTTCAGTGATTTTTAGCGGCATAGGCGCAATCGGCGGCTTGTGGCTGGGATATAAAATTAGCCAGTATTGATCTCTGCCGCATCGGCGAGATTGTCTATCCCAAATTCAACCCCCGGAGCTACTATTGACAAAATCATCATGGTATAGTAAGGTTGTAAAATATAAAAATCATGCATTATTGCCATCAGTTTATTGAGGACGTTCCGATGTCCAAACTCACTATTTCGCTGGGGCAGTTTTTCTATGATTAATCTCTAATTTTCGTACGAAAAAGAAAGAATGCCCCCGCGAGATAGCGGGGCATTCTTGTTATTGCTATCTTGGTATGATCTTTAACAACCTAACAAAGGAGTTAGGAAATGACAGAGAACAAGGTCGTGTTTTTGAAAGGCAAGAAAGTGATTTTGCGTCCATTGCGAAAAGAGACCGACCTTGAACCGTGCTTGCGTTGGTTCAACGATCCCGACGTGACACAGTATCTAACGACATATCTGCCAATCATGCCGCAAAAGGAGGCGGAGTGGTTCGACGAGCTCGCCAAAAGCAACGATCGCGTGGAGCTTGCGATTGAAACGCATGATGGGAAGTTTATCGGGACTATTGGTCTTCACGGAATTCATCCTAGGGACCGAACGGCCATGAGTGGGACTGTCATCGGAGAAAAAGGCGACAAAGAGAGTAATTGGGGACGTGGGCTTGGGACGGATGCGAAGATGCAGCTTTTGCATTACGCCTTCAACACTCTGAATCTGCGAAAGATCAACTCGGCGGTTTACGCTTTCAATGAGCGGAGTCTCAAGTATTGTCTGAAATGTGGGTACAAGATCGAGGGGAGGCGGGAACAAGAAGTTTTCCGCAACGGTGAGTACCAAGATGTGATTCTCCTCGCCGTTTTTCGCGATGACTGGCTTCCGATCTGGAAGCGGTATCAAGAGATGGGAGAGGCGGAGCAATAGATCAAGGACTGGGCAGACCGACTGCCTGCCGCGGTGGTGACACCGCGGCGTTTTTTATAAAAACTCGGACTCTCAAATTTCTTAGCCAGCTCGTCCTAGTTGAGGGTGCTAAACATATCCAAAGGCTGCGTCTAACTCTCTAAAATCAAATACACATATCATACACGATCGTGTATGATATGTGTATTTGATTTATGGTTTATTAATCCGCAAAATTCTGACGCCTATTAAATACCCGACGCATTACAAATTTGTGTTTTTTATCTGTACCAATAGACTAGTCTATTGGTACAGATGGGATTTGCATATTCTGTGCCGATTTCTACTTGCAGTTGGTGGTTATAGTGTCTTGCCAAGCAGCCAGCGAATAATTTGACGGCGCGGGTTTAATGCTGTAATGTTTAGTGACTGTGGCCGAGCGGCCGTTTTTTATTGCAGAGTATGCCGGGTAGTCCTGCCTGCCGGCAGGCAGGGAAAACTCGACTGCCCGCGGCATTAAATGTTTTGCTTCGCAAAACATTCGTCGAGTTTCTACTCCGTCCGCCGAATGCCCCGCCGCGTCAGACGCGGCGGGGATGAAGGCGAATCTTAAAATATCGTGTCGGCCAGCGACACCTTGCGGAGA
>Ga0155241_112_pt2 | contig 12831 bp, 15 predicted proteins | sample RifCSPhighO2_02_FD_106209 | JGI IMG/M metagenome (GOLD analysis project Ga0155241, IMG submission 106209) | Candidatus Sungbacteria bacterium RIFCSPHIGHO2_02_FULL_49_20
TTTCTAACGTGGTTTATCCTCGTCCAAAAAAGCGAGCGGTACATCAGACGTGACGAAGCGTTTACCTTAAGCAAACCCCCCAAGCGAAGCGTTCCTTTTTGAGACCATCGCGGAGCCGTGTTACTTATCGCCCGCCCCAAAGCGAAGCGATGGGATTTTTCTTCATCGGCCTGCCCGCCATAAGCCTTTCTCTCGAGTTTCGTAAGCGGTGCGGAAAGTAAAAAGATGCCGCAAGCAACTCCTGAAGTTCGGGAGACAAGCAGATGGCAGGCGGGGCTGGCGGTGGGATCCCTTGATGCTCGCTAAGAGCGAGCAAATCAAAATAGAGGCGTGAAGAAAAATCCTATCGCGAGCTATCTCTTATTTCAAAGCAAACAAATCCTCTAAACGCCTAACCCGCCTCCCCAATTCCTGAATTTGGAAACTATGCTGCTTGATCAATAACTTCTCGATATTCTCTAGCTTTTCCGCGATATCGCCAACATCAACTCTCAATAGATCAAGGTCGCGTTTTTTTGCGGTTGCCTCTAAATTTTTAGAAGTCTCGTCGAATCCTCTTTTTACCATCCCCGCGAGAATCTCAATTGTCATCTGTTTTCTAGGCATATGGTCAGTATATGCAACAATGTGCTCCTGTCAAACTATTGTATGAAAAATCGCCCGCCCCAAAGCGAAGCGATGGGATTTTTCTTCATCGGGTTTATAAAACAAGAGCACATAGCGCCACCTTGAGAAAACCCCCAAGCGAAGATAGCTTTTTGGAAACGCTCAAGCGAGGAGTTTGCATGGTTCGGCGAGAGCCGAAAACTCCGAGTGAGGCGAGTCTAAAATTCGCGCTGGGAATTTTAGACGCTTTCCAAAAAGCTATCGAGCTACCTCTTTTGCCACTGCGGCGCCCTGCGCGCTTTTTTCAAACCAAACTTTTTGCGTTCAACTGCACGGGCGTCGCGGGTTAAGAATCCTGCCCGCTTTAATCTTTTACGAAACTCCGGGTTAAAAACTGTAAGCGCCCTTGCAATCCCCATGCGTGCCGCCTCGGCTTGGGCATGCACCCCTCCTCCTTTAAGCTTGATCGAGATGCGGAAACGCCCGTCGGACTTCATTTTTTTCAACGGATCTTCAACGATTCTCTGTAACTCCATTGTAGGAAAATAATTCTGAAGCGTTCGATCATTGATCACAATCGCCAAATCGCCCTTGGTATAGAGCCGAACCCGCGCAATTGCGGTTTTTCTACGGCCTACAGCTTCAAAATAGCGATCGGTTTTAGGAATATCAAAAGGAAAATCAGCGCCCTCGGAAGTTTCTGCCGCCGGAGCGGCCGCAGCAACCACGGGTGCCTTAACCACCTCCTCTTCTTTTTTGGGCGCCTGCCTGCCGGCAGGCAGGCGCGTGCGCGTTGTTTTCGGTTTTTCAGTTTTTTTTGCTGCACTCATCGTTTTGGTTTACTGGTTTATTAGTTAACTAGTCAACTAGAGAACTAGCCAACTATTTCGAATCGCCTTTAAACATGATAAGTTGTTTCATCCGCCGGATGCGCAATTTATTTTTCGGCAACATGCCCATCACAGCATTTTCTAAAACTTTGCGTGAATCTTTGGCGAAGAGGTCAGTATAACGCGTTTCTTTCAAACCACCATGAAATCCGGAGTGATGGCGATAGAGTTTCTGATCTGGCTTTTTACCCGTGACATGGATTTTATCAGTGTTTTTAACAACCACGCGAACATCCCCGGACTTTCTGTATTCAAAAGCCGCCGAGTTTTTACCCATTAGTAATTGCGCCACTTCGCTGGCAAGGCGTCCTAGTATTTGGTCTGATGCGTCAATTTGAACTTCTACCATATCTTTACGAAATACTAATATCTACGAATGTACGAATTGGGATATACGATTTTATCTATTCGTATATTCGTATTAATCCGTAATTCGTAAATCATACGAACTCTATTAACGCGAGACGCGCCGCATCTGATTTTCTCACCCCCATCTTCAAGATTCTAGTGTAACCGCCAACCCGATCCTCGTACTTCGGCGCTATTTTATCGATCAGAATTTTGGCTACGCGCGGAGAAGTTACATCGATGATTTGGCGGCGCAGCGCCAAAGAAGCCTTGCCTTTTGTAGCAGATTTGGCCTTGGTAATCAACTTCTCAACCAGCGGGCGAATTTCCTTGGCGCGGGCTTCGGTTGTCTGAATGCGCCCGCGAATCACCAGCGCCGAAACTAGGCTTTTCAGAAATGCCTTGCGCTGATCTCGTTTTCTACCAAATATTCGGCCGCGTCTTTTGTGATGCATAACAGTTAAATTCCAAATTCCAAGCACCAAATCACAAAAAGTTTTGAATTTAGGATTTTGAACTTTGTATTTGTTTGTGATTTGTCATTTGTAATTTGTGATTTCATAAGCATTACCCCTTTAGCGATAATCCTTTATCTTTCAGAGTATTTTTAATTTCTTCGATGCCCTTCTCGCCCAGTCCTTCGATGTCCGTCAATTTCGCCTCGGTTTTTTTGGCGAGCGCTCCCAGGGTTTTAATCCCAGCGTCAGTTAAAGCGCTCGCAGTCCGGGCTGAAAGATCGGTTTCAGAAATTTTGATTTTGGCAGGATCCAACGACTTAACGAGTTCGGCAGACTCACTCGGCGCCATCGCAACAATCCCCCCCGTAAGAGCGGTATCTGATTCTAAGGCCTTGAATTGATCAACTAAAATCTTCACCGCCTCATCCAGAGCCTCGCGCGGCGCGATACTGCCGTCAGTCGTGATGTGGAAACGCAGACGATTGTAATCTGTCCGGTCCCCGATGCGCATATTCTCGACTTCGTAATTAACGTGACGCACCGGAGAAAATGCCGCATCGAGCGCAATTGTCCCAATTTCCACCTTATCTTTGGAGCGCTGATCTACGGGCTGATACCCCAAGCCGCGGGAAATTTCCAAATCCATTTCAAGAGTCGTCTTTTTGTCCGTAATAGTTGCAATATGCAGATCGGGCGAGACGATTTCGAGTTGAGACGGAGCTTTCAAATCCTTAGCCGTAACTGTGCGCTCACCCTTAACCGAGAGTGAAGCCGTATAGGGTCCGGGTCCGTGCATTTTAAAACGGAGCTTTTTTATATTCAGAATAATCTCAACGATATCCTCCAAAACGCCTTCAATGGTCGTGAATTCATGGCCAACGCCCGAGATTTTAACTGACGTAACCGCCGCTCCTTCGAGCGAGGATAGAAGAGCTCGCCGGAGGCTGTTGCCAATCGTGAGGCCATATCCCGGATAAAGATTTTCGATCTCATAGACCCCGAGGTTGCCTTCTTCTTGGACGACTTTTGGGCTGGTTGGTAATGGAATCATGCGATTGATCCTCGCCTTTACGCACAAACGTTTTGTGGCAGTCCGTGACGCTTAGCGAGAAGCAGCAATAAATAATTAATAATTAACCGCTAATCTTTACGAATAACCGCGCGAACACGTACGAAAATTTATTTTTCGTATTCTTTAGTGGAGTTTTTCGTATCGATTCGTGGTTCATAGCATTACTTTGAATAAAACTCAACGACAAGTCTCAAATTCCGCTCGGAACGGAGTTCATCCTCTTTCGGCAGAGCGCGGATCACGGCTTTCATTTCAGCAGGTTTCAGTTCAATCCAAGCGGGCGGTTCAAACTTTTTCAATCGCTCCAGCAGTTCCGCGAACATCGGTGAATCCTTAGAGCTTTCACGAATCGAAATCACCTCCCCAGCTCGGACTCGGTATGACGGAATTGTAACGCGTCTGCCGTTCACCAGAAAATGCCCGTGAGAAACTATATTGCGGGCAATTCCACGAGACACCGCAAAACCGGCGCGATAAATAACATTATCAAGCCGACGTTCTAGAAGTTGCATAAGCGTACCCGAGGTTCGCCCCGGCATCCTTACGGCTTCTGCGAAAACTTTTGCAAGACCAGTATTAGTAAGACCATATGAATACCGCACTTTTTGCTTTTCCTGAAGCTGGCTAGAAAATTCGGATGGAGCGCGCCTTCGAGCTTTGCCGTGCATTCCCGGGCGCGTCCCGCGTCGGATCGCGCCGCATTTCGCGCCAAGACAACGCTCCCCTTTCATGAGCATTCGTTCTCCGTAACGGCGGCAGATTTTACACTTGGCTTTAATACGCGGCATAACCCTAAAAATGCAAAATTGAAATACCAAAATGAAAAATTAAGGTATCCCTGCGGGATGGTTTCTTATTCATGATTGATTTTATATTTTGCATTGTCATTTTTAACTTTGATTTTTTAATTTTGAATTATACGCGGCGCACCTTCTTCGGCCTTGGCCCGTTATGCGGAATCGGCGTGATGTCCCTGATCATCATTATATTAAGCCCGTGATTAGCAAGCGCCCTAACAGCCGAATCGCGGCCCGAACCGATGCCTTTCACCAATACCGCAACGTCCTCGAGCCCAGCTTTCCTAACTTTCTCCACGACCGTTTCGGCCACGCGGGCCGCGGCGAAAGGCGTTGCTTTCTTGGCACCCTTAAAGCCGAGAGCCCCCGCCGAGGACCATGCCAGAATATTCCCCCGATCGTCGCTGATTGAAATCATCGTATTATTGTATGTCGCTTGCACATGCGCAACACCGCGTACAACATGCCTGCCACCGGCAGAAGTTGTCTGCTTCATCTGCGAAACTTTGGACTCCAAAGCTTCCCGCTCTTGCAGAACTTCAGATCCTCCTTTTTTAGCTACACGTTTCTTACCCATATTCGCTGTTGCTCAAAATCAAAATTGAAAAATCAAAATGCAAAATGACAAATTAAAACTCAAAATTTCATAATATATCGCGGAGCGATACCTTAATTTTTAACTTTGATTTTTGCATTTTAAATTTTAGGTGGGTGATGCCGCGGTCTTTCGCCCCGAACCCATGGTTTTTCGCACATTGCCTCTGCGCGTACGCGAATTGGTTTTGGTGCGTTGGCCTCGCACAGGAAGCCCACGCATATGGCGAAGACCACGATAAGTCCCTACATCTTTCAAGCGCTTAATGTTCATCATGATTTCGCGCCGCAAATCGCCCTCAATACGATAATTCTTTTCTAAAATTTCGCGCAAACGATTAATCTCGTCCTGCGTCAGCTCATCGGCGCGCTTGTCAGGACTGATTTTCGCCTGATGGACAAGATCTCTAGCCCCATGCAAACCAACCCCGTAAATATAGGATAGGGCGTATTCGATCTTCTTCTTATCTGGGATATTTATGCCAGCGATACGGGTCATAACATTAATTCAAAATTTAAAAATCAAAATGCAAAATTTTGGTATCGCTTCGCCAAGCTTAGCTCGGCTTCGCGCTTGATTTCAGAATCTCCTAATTTTGAATTTTGCATTGTCATTTTGATATTTGAATTTTGAATTATCTAGCCTTGTCTCTGTTTATGCTTGGGATTCGAGCAAAGTACAAAGACCCGACCTTTGCGTCGGGTAGTCTTGCACTTGCTACAGATCTTTTTAACTGATGCGCGTACTTTCATTTTTCATCTAACTCCTTATTCCTTAAAACTCGCCCATCTTGTGCGAAGCTGGCCTCTTTCGAAACCTACCTATCGGCAGACGGGCGCCCAACCAGAGAGCGAGCAACCAGTTCCAGAGCGAAGTGGAGCATTTTTCTGCATCGGGCTGGCGGTGGGAGCCTTGGATGCTCGCCGCAGGCGAGCACTTAAGAATGGAGGCGTGCAGAAAAATGCTTCGCGAGCGTCTACTTCATTCGTAACACGATCCTCCCCTTGGTCATGTCATAGGGAGAAAACTCGAGCCGCACGCGGTCCCCGGGCAAAACCCGGATATGGTGCACCCGCATTTTACCCCCAAGATGAGCCAAAATCTCCCCACCCTCGTCTAGGGTCACACGAAAAAGAGTCGAGGGCAATGCCTCGGTCACGACTCCCTCCTTAATAATTTTGTCGCCGGCCATTATTTATTCAGGCGATCTAGCTAAAGGAATAGAGGAATGCTACCAGAAACCGTTTACCCCGTCAACGGATGACGCTTCGCCAGGCATCCGAGTATAAAACCCGCACTAAAGAAAGGGTTCGATAGTCACGCGGACTTTCGATTGGTCGGCGGGAGCGTTCCACAACCATAACGGAAAGAATTTGATTTTATATGCTTCAATCCCCGGCATGGTTTCAAGACGATTCGTCACTGCTTTTGCTGACTTCCCCATAAGTTCCCGAGCGATATTTTCCCCGTCAAGCTTTGCTCCCAGCACAATATTCCCGCCGACTGCGTAGGATAATTCTTTCTTAGCTAGATCAAGCGCCACGGATTTGCGCTCGAGCGAACTCTTGCTATAACTCAAAACTCTCGGAGTCGAAGTAGAGAAAAGAGCAGCAATCAACTCCGCCTCGTCTGATTCACGGAAAACTATCGCTTGCACCTTCCCGATAACCTCAATTGTAAAATTTTCGCCAGGGGCGTTAACAGCCGGCGCTTTGACATCGGCAAGCGTAATCTGACGGGCTCCGTCGATAATCTTGAAACCCTGCGGAGCTTTGCCCTTCAGACTGTCGCGAAGAGACGAAAACATCTCTGCGGTTGCGCTCTCTGTAGCTTTTTTAATATCGCTATCCGTGGCAACAGCGGACTCCCCGGAAAACCCGCCTGAAAACGCCGAAACCGACTTAGCGCTGAAACTCTTATATTTCGGCGAACCTTGCAATCCCGGGATGGTAAAATCTGCCGGTCCGATATTATAGTCTGCCCCCGGCTGATCGGCGATAACTGTTGCCGCGATCGTTGCGGGGGTCAATACTCCGCCCTGGACTTTAGCGCCGGGGACGGTAACTCCTTTTTCCAAACGGAAAATTTTTCCGTCTTTGGTCATAAATCGTGTTGTCGCGACTAGGACCTGGGGATCTGGGCCAAAAGAGTTCATGATGGTAATGGTTCCCCGCGCTTTGGCGCTGACAACTTTTTTACCCGTAGCTTTGGCATCGAACGAACGGGTGTCGCTGAATTCAACGTACTCCCCGGGGACGATGCCTTTGGCGACATCGAGAGAAGCCGCACTCGGCAAAACACGAAGCGCCACCGAAGGAAGAACTGTAGTCATAACTAGGGGCCTCACATTGATGAAAACCCGCGCGAAAACAGTTGATGTAAGAATGGCAACGGCGGCCAAGGCACCAATACTACTGCCAAACCACAACCACGTTTTCAGTGGAACCGATCTGCCGCTCGGCTGCCAGAAATGCAGCTTAAGATCGGCGCGAGCGAGGGGCTTGGCCGGGATTGATGCAAGGCCTGGCAACTGGTTCTCTGCTTTCGCTTTATTTACCGCCACGGGTTTTTCCGCGGTGGGTTTTTTGGTGAAGAATTCCGCAACGGCCTGATCCATACGCTCGATTTCTTTGGTTTCCGCGCCCGGAAGAGACGGCTTGGGTTCCCCCACGCCTGATATGGCTACTTTATTTAGCGGCAATTTAGCGCGGGGCGGCGGATCTAAGCGCACCATATCCAAAAACGAGGACGAGGGAGAAACGACGGGTGCCACAGGAGGAACTACCTGACGAGTCGCGCGGCGCGGAGGACGAATATCCGAAATGCGCTTTTTGGGATCAGAATTACCGGATCGTATAATAGCCATATTAAAATCTATACACGGCGCGTATTTAAACTAAACTGAACGCATACCATGGTCTTCTTGTATGATACGCGAAACTAAAGAAAAAAGCACTGCGTCTCCGGCATCATCGAAAGGCCACCCTGGAAAATAGCGATCTTTCAGTTCGCGCGGCAGAAGAATTGTTGCTTCTCCTCCTCGCCCCGAGGAGAAAAGTTCGAGCCAATCTCCGTCACCAAGCGCCCCTACGACCGACGGCAAGAACGCCCCGCGCCCTAAAAGATATATTGTAGGGGCGATGACTGTTGTTTCGGCGCGCGTGGCCAAAAGACTCCCCCATTCGCGCTTCCAATATTCTATCGGAAACGCGGCAGCCTTTTCTACGCGAGACCTGCGATCGTCATCGAGAACCCCGCTGGACCATTGGCGCTTAAAAGACTCCGCTTCTTCAAAAGTGACCCCGAGCTCGCGCGCGATAGCCTCGGTAACATCAACACTGCCGAAAGGAAATACCCAAATATCTTCAATAACCCCTCGCGATAGAAGTATCAGAGTTGAATCCAGCGCCCCGATATCAATAGCCACTCCTGACGCTTGAGAGCCCTGCCGCAGATGAATATAGCCCCTAATAACATCCAGTTCTGGGATAGGTTTTATCTCGACATCCGCAAAACGTTTGCGAAAATGTGAGAGCGCTTCAACGCACTCAACCGGCCAAGCGGCAATAATTGCCGCCGCGGAAACTTCACGTCCTTCTCCGCTTATTTTTCCACTTAATAGATACCCATCAAGATGGAACTCCTCGGCAACCGGCGGGAAAATTTCATAAGCATGAGCCGTGAGACCCTGCGGCAAAAGCGAGTCAGCGGGAGCCGAGCGAACTTGCTGCCAAAGCTCCGAAAGTTCCGCGGCCGTTACGGCGCGACTGGGCTCGGGCCGGACAAAGCGAAATTGGCGCGCTTCAAGAATTAAAAGACTATTCGGCACCGATAATAAAATGCTTCCGATTTGGCCTTCCTGCCCAACACTGTCAATAAAATGCCCCGTGACTTCCAGGCCGTGGATAAAAGCCTCAAGCGCATCCGGCTTGCCGCCCCATGTCGAGGTCTGGTGATCAACATAGTTTACGGTTTTGGCCCGGGCATCAAAACGAAACGCTAAAAACTTAGCCGAAGCTCGACTCAAATCTACTGCAACGCTAATCCGCGGATGGAAATTAAACCAACCAAACATACTTAAGTTATTTTATTATAGCGTAGCAAGGGAAACTTTGCTTTCCGCTATAGGATATCGCCCTCGACCACCGCCCGGATCCGGCGAACACCCGCCGAAGACGACTCTTCTTTTTGGATACGAAAATATCCAATCTCGCCAGTATGTGTCACGTGCGGCCCACCGCAAAGTTCTTTGGAAAACGCCCCATGCTCATCACCCACCGTATAAACTTTCACATATTCGGGGTAGTGTCCCTTATAAAAGAAGAAAGCGCCAGATTTTTTGGCTTCATCGAGCGGCATTTCTTGGATCGTTACGCGAAAATCTTTTTGGACAGCCTCATTGACTAAATCCTCAATTTTTTTTAATTCTTCACCGGTTAGCTTTCTCGCAAAAAGAAAATCAAAGCGCGTACGCTCGGGTGTAATATCCGAACCGCGCTGGTCAACACCCCCACCCAAAACCTTATGAAGAGCCGCATTTAACAGATGGGTTGCGGTATGCAGACGCGTGACAATTTTTAATTCTTCCTGGTTACCAGCTTTTAATTCCCCCGTATCTAATAGAAGCCCGTGCCCACCGAATTTTTTCTCCACTCCGGCACGGGAAATTTCTTGATGCCTGCGAAATGCCATTTCAAAACCATCTAAATCCAGCCCAACAGCTTCTGTTTTGGCGATATCTTTAATCCACTCAATGGAAAAACCGTAAGTGCTTACAAGATTGAACACATCATCACCAGTTAGTCTATAAGTATTGTCTTGCCGCGCGGACACAATGAGTCTCTCCAAAAATTTTTTACCGTTGCGGTAAACCACAGCAAATCGTTCGTCCTCACTGCGAATAGTGGTTAGAATCTCCTCTCTCTTATCAAGAAGATACTGGTACTGATCAATCTTACCGTATTGGTCAATAACAACCTTGGCAATATCTTCAAGTGATTTATCTATCGGAATCGATCGCCCAGGCTCTATTGTTTCGAAGTATTGATGTTCTTCTAGATGCGGAATCGTACGCCGCATAAGGCGTCGCAAAATATACCCTTGATCTTTATTACTTGGGCGAACCCCATCAGCTATCAAAAAAACAATGCCGCGAGCATGATCCGCAATAATTCGTTTTGACCACTCGGGCATATTAGTACTTAAAAGCTTAGTAACTGGTGTAAATAAATCGGTCTCGAAAATATTATTTTTACCTTGCATAACCATTACAAGCCGCTCAAAACCGCGCCCATTATCAACCGCTTTCTGGGATAGCGGCTGATACTTCCCCTCCTCGGTTTTATTGTATTGCACAAAAACATCGTTTCCGATTTCGACAAATCTGCCACAATTGCAATTGGGATGGCAGGTTAGACCGAACTTCGTATCGTGAGGGGTACCAAAATCGTAAAACATTTCTGCATCAGGTCCTGCGGGACCTGGGCCTGCTTCCCACCAATTCTTCTCGCGCCCATAGAGAAAGATACGCTCGCCTATTTCAGCTTTCATGCCAACTTTCGCGAATTGTTCCTGCCAAAGTCGAATCGCCTCGTCATCGCGAGACACTTCCTCATCGCCTTTGAATGCCGTGATAAAAAACTTTTCAGGATTTAAACCGAGCCCATCAACAGATGCTAGAAATTCAAAGCTCAACGGGATCGCCCGCTCCTTAAAATATCCCCCAAACGAGAAATTACCCACCATCTCAAAAAATGTAAGATGAGAGGTATCCCCTACTTCGTCAATGTCGGTAGTACGAAAGCTCTTTTGTATTGAGAATACATTCCGATTCTTAAATACCTTCACGGGATCAGCTTCTCCAGTTAAATAAGGCTTGAACTGCTGCATCCCCGCGGTTGTCAACAAAACCGACGGATCATCGGGAATCAGCGACGATGATGGCACAACCGTATGCCCACGACTTTCAAAAAATTTCAGAAACTTTTTCCTGATTTCGGATGAGTCCATAATGAGAGTTTAAACAATGGACAATCGAATTAAAGTTCCGCCAGCTACTATTCTCTAATTCGTACGAATTAGAGAATAGTCAAGATTAGAGAAACGGGCTTGGTTCATTGAATTATTCCTCCGCCTAACATAACACCTTTCTTATAGAATACCACCGATTGCCCCGGCGTCACCGCCCTCTGCTCCTCGCCAAATGTAATCCCGATGCTATCCGCTATCCGCTCTACGCTACACGCTTGGAGTGGCTGCTTATACCGAATCCGCGCTTCACAACGCAACGGAAAAGTTGGAGTTTCGCCCGAAATCCAATTTATACTTTCAACCGTTAATTCTTTCGAGAATAAAGCATTATCGTTCGGCCCTTCGGCAACAACCAGCATATTTGTCTTAGCGTCTTTCTCGACAACATAAAATGGAATCCCGCCGCCAAATCCGAGACCATGCCGCTGACCGATAGTATAAAATTGAACGCCCTCGTGCTCACCGACTATTTTTCCCGCGGTGGTTAAAACTTTCCCTAACTTTGTTCCAAGTTCATCGCGTAAAAACGCGCCTAGATCAATCTCGCCGATAAAACAAATTCCTTGAGAGTCGGGCTTGTCGGCTGTCGGTAATCCAAACTTCCTTGCCAGCTTACGCACTTCTGGTTTTGTGTAATCTCCAATCGGAAAAAGTGAATGCGCCAACTGCTCTTGCGTCAGCGTCCACAAAAAATATGATTGGTCTTTATTTAAATCTTTTGCTATCGCTAATCGATAATTTTTACTTTTTAATTTTTCATTTTTAATTTTCTTAACATAGTGCCCCGTTGCCACATAATCCGCGCCGCGCTCGAGTGCCCACTCCAAAAACAAACCGAACTTAATCTCACGGTTACACATCACATCGGGATTCGGTGTCCGCCCCGCGGCGTACTCCCGCACCATATAATCCACGACTGAAGCCCGATATTCTTTAGTAAAATCCCAAGTTTCAAATTGAATATCCAAAACTGCCGCCACCCGCATAGCATCCCGCCGATCCTCCTTCCACGGACAAGGATACTTGGGGTCAGCCCAATTTTTCATGAAAACGCCCGAAACATCGTAGCCCTCCTTCTTTAAGAGCGCCGCCGCAACCGACGAATCAACCCCACCCGACATCCCGACAACAACTTTTTTGGCCTGATTTGGTCTCATATTCCTCACTACCACTGGATAAATCCCGTTACATCCGCACTAAAGTGCGGAGTTTTCATTGATCTTTTTTAAGACTTCCCCATACACCTCCTGCCTAAAAGCGAGAGATTCCTGGGATGTAACGGGATAAATCTGCTGACAATTATGCGCTGTTTTGCCCGTCTGTCAAAACGGCTGTCCAGGATGTGGATAATGGCCTAGCGCTACGCCTCAAAACTCGATACAATAAAAGCATAGGTAACTTTTCGTGACGGCGTTATCTAGTTCTTTCCCCGAGCTGATGTCCCGATGTGGGCATTTTTAAACGATGCTATAAAAATGCTGACATCGGGACATCAGTAACGAGCGCGAAGCAATAGAAGCGCTAACGCTTCGCAAAAACCAATCTGTTCTTTCTCACCAGCTATAAGATCCTTTCCCTAAGGCAAACGCCTGACGGGAAGTGCCTTAAAGGGCCAATCGTCTTTCATGACTGAACCGGAGTTGTTGAGCACCTCTTGTAACGACAACGTCGTAGTAGGAAGTACCGTGAAGTTGATGTGCGGTCCTTTTTCTATTTTCACTTTCAACTTTTTCATTATCAGACAGAAAGTGAAAACATCTTGAGCACAATCAAAGGATTACCTTAAGACGTCGCCTTTCCTAATAACTCATATAGCGACTCGTTCGAGGAGATCGCCCGGTCTTTCTCGCCAAACTCGTGCGCTTTCATTTCAAGATGGATAAAATCAACCCCGGTATTTCTTGCGAAGTATGCGTCTTCGTTGCTATCGCCAATGTGGAGAGTATCTCTGGTGTCAACTTTTAATAAATCCCAAACATGAAGAAAACTTTCCGGGGACGATTTTTCAGGAAACGCGCTGTCGGTTATAGAAAAT
>Ga0155241_114_pt1 | contig 11363 bp, 10 predicted proteins | sample RifCSPhighO2_02_FD_106209 | JGI IMG/M metagenome (GOLD analysis project Ga0155241, IMG submission 106209) | Candidatus Sungbacteria bacterium RIFCSPHIGHO2_02_FULL_49_20
CACGAGATGCGTCGCGGCCAAAAACTCCGTGGATTGGCCTGATTGTCAGTCATATAATAACATTACACTATCACATTTCTCGCCACAGAATCAAAGCGTTGGGTTTTTGTGCCATTATTCGTCGAGCTGGCCTCTTCGGGCTAGAACCGTGGGGGGTCATGCCCTACCTGACGGATTAACTTAATTTTACACTACCCAAATAATGATGAATGATGGGCCTCGACTAGATTTGGGATTTGGGGTCATTTGGATTTGGGGTCAGTCACCATTCTTTTTGCATCTTCCCACGGGGATCATGCCACCACAAATGGTGGCTGACCCCATGACACGAATTCGCTAGGGATTTCGCCCCTACACCAATTTTTTTTAGATACTAGCTCTTCTGCTCCTACCTATACCTGCGGGGCTTGGATTCGAACCAAGATCCCACGGTCCAGAGCCGTGTCGCCTACCATTAGCAGACCCCGCAGGTATAGGAATGAGTTAAAACTAATACTTTCTGAAATTAAGAAGGTGCTGGAGTTCCGCCACTTCATCCCTCCGCGAAAGCGTAATCCTCTTATGCTCCCGTAGCGGATGGAAGCCGAAACGTTTCAGGGCCATATACACAAAATTTAGCAATGATGGATTCGTATTGCTAAAGTGCGCTTTATGCGTATAGGTAGCGGGATGATAACTAAAAGACCCCTCCGCCTCGTATAGACCTCTTAAACAGGCTTGCACAAATTTATCACTTCGCCGAATCCAGCCCGGAAAACGAATGAGTTTATATTGCCTACTCCCGGCCGGAATTTCAAGCCTCTTGCTTAGGTATTTTTCATAAACGGATATACGAGTGCAATTTGCCCCTCTCACATTTGTTACCGTTGGTTCCTTCCCAAGAACGCGCCTCGTAATACCCACATATCGATTTACAAAACCGCGGTTGGTACTATGCGCACTAATGATTAGACGCTCGGCTCTGGGAAACTTACTGATATTACCATCACCAAGTATCACGCCAATAAACTCGGCCAACTCTTCAGTTTTTGGCAGTAAAGGATACGATGCTTTGATTACGCCAAGCGCTTTCATTCTTTGCCGCCACTCTCTAAAATTATCAAGTTTTCTCTTTTTCATCGTCGCAGAAATTTTGGCAACGCCGGGATGTGTTTCTTTCTTAAAACCCTTATTCCACGCCTTTCTCATAAATCCAGTCTAGGGTATTTTGAGATACTTTACTACCATTAGACTACTAATAAAAAATAAGAGGGGGCGCTCCGACAGCTGTCGGAGCGCCCCCGCGCCTAATCCCGCGTGAGATCGAGCACCGCGCCGTCAACCGACTGGCGGCCAGGTACGGCCTTCCACGCATCCTTGGCGTAAGGATGTAAAGCAGTATAAGCGAGATAAAGCGTGTACGGCTGGCCGCCGTGCTCGGCGCGCCAAGCATTGCGCTTGGGCTCAAGCATCCGCTCTTGCCGATCCCTGTCAAGTTGCAGCCGCTGATAGAGAATCTCCACCGCCTCGCTGGCATCAGCGGCCCTGACATGGGCATAGCGAGGCGATTCTAGAACCGAGGCGACTTCCTCTTCCGAGAGCTCCTTCGGACTCGCACGCGAGCCGAAGTAGGTTACGGTCCAAGTCATTGTCTCCTCCTCGCCATTTTGCAGGCATCGATCGTATGTCTCCCGCACTTTGGGGAGTTGGTTTAGAAAGGTGCTCCAAAGACTTTAAACCTGCCTACACGGCAGGCAGGCTTGCCTCTGCGACGAGCGGGTTCACTCGCCGATTGGCAGGCCTAGAGAAATTGACCGAATTGTAGATGAATCCAGCTAAACTTTCAAGTAGCGCCTGACCGCCAAGAATGAAGAGAGCGCCCCCAGAACAACACCGATTATCAAAAGAATTGCGAAAAAACTAAAAAGATGCGACACGAAATAGCTGCGAAGATCAATACCACTATCCACATATATCAGAACTTTCGGGCTTAACCACCAGACAATCGGGAAATATAAAAGAGTCGCGCCCACAGCTGCTATAATTCCATCAATAATGCCCTCCATCAGGAAGGGGCCGCGGATAAACCAGGCCGTTGCGCCTACCAAGCGCATGACATTAATCTCATCACGCGCGGTATAAATCGCCATGCGTACTGCGTTCAAAGTTACAAGTACCGCCATAAAGGCTAGAGCCAGCGATAGCCCCGCACCTGAAAGCCGAGCCACGGCAATTATCTTTGTCAGCTTATCAATCGCCTTCACACGCTCACGATAATCAATTGTAAAATCGATTTTGGGTGCGGCGGCATCTTTCAATTTCTCGAGGGCCGTAACGATCTCGCTGAATCTCGAAGTATCGGCGGCGCGGATATTTAAACTCGCCTGCAAGGGATTCCCATCAACTTCATTTAAAGAATCAACGATAATTTGATTGGTTTTATAATCTTGCTTGAAACGCTCAAGCGCTTCTGCTTGCGACACATACGTTACCGCGCTCACATTCGGAATGGTTTCAAACTTCGATTTAAAATCAAGAACTGCATCTTCGGGAGTATCCGGCGGGAAATAAACCGAGATATCTATTTTTTGCTGGAAACTCGCAAGGGTCGAGTTCAGTAAATAACTTGAGAGCAGGAGCCCGCCGATGACAAAAAGAGTCGAAGCCATAACCAAGATTGTGGCAGTTGAAAGCCAGCCGTTTCTCCAGAAACTGGCCATCGCGGCTTTGATAACACGCTTCAGCTTTACAAACATATTGCTATCATAATAATCTCCTATAATTATAGAAAGTTCAACTCTCTTTCTCCTCTCTCTGCTTTATACTCTATGTAATGCTATAGCATAGGATAGAGTAGAACAGAAAAAAGAAAATTAAACTTCGACTTATGATTATATCACGTATTTGCCGCGCTCTTCATCGCGGATAATCTCACCATGCTCCAAAGAAACCACGCGCTTATCGATAGAGTTGATAATCTCCTTGTCGTGAGTGGCAAGAATAACCGTAGTCCCCAGTTCATTGATTTTTAAGAGAAGTCTGATAATTTCCCAGGTGTTTACCGGATCAAGATTCCCCGTCGGCTCATCAGCTAAAATCACCTCCGGTCGGCTGACAAACGCCCTGGCAATCGCCACGCGCTGGGACTCCCCGCCTGAAAGCTCATGCGGAAAGCGATCTGACTTGTCAGCTAAACCGACAAGCCCCAAAACTTGGGGGACATCATGTGAAATTTCATCGCCAGGCCTACCGGCGGCCTCCATGGCAAAAGCCACGTTTTCTGCGGTCGTTTTAGTCGGCAGGAGACGATAATCTTGGAATATTTTGCCGATGCGGCGGCGGTGATAAGGAAGCTCGGAGAGACGCAACTTGGTTACTTCATGTTCATCATAAAAAATCTTTCCTGCAGTCGGGCGCTCCTCGGCAATCAACAGCCTAAAAAGAGTGGTCTTCCCAGACCCTGAAGCTCCCACTATCGAAACAAATTCACGCGGTTGCACGCGGAGCGTTACGCCTTTCAGAGCAATCGCTGTCGGGGAGTAAATTTTCGAAACGTTATCAAAAAAAATCATGGCCGATTTCTCGCATTCCGAATCTATTGTACCAAGCCGAGAGGATTGAAGCCAGCTCTTAAACTTTCTTGCGAATGGCAGAATCAATAAATCCCTCTAAATCTCCCTCTAAAACGGCGGCAGTGTCTGAAGTTTCGTAATTTGTGCGATGATCTTTGACCATCTGATATGGATGCAGAACGTAGGAACGAATCTGGCTCCCCCATTCAGCTGAAACCTGCTCGCCTCGAATCCCGCGCCTCTCGGCTTCGGCTTTTTCTATCTCGCGCTGATAAAGTTTGGCGCGAAGATGAGCTGTTGCCAATTCGCGATTGCGTTCCTGTGTGCGTTCGCTTTGGGCCGACGCAAAAAGACCTGTCGGGATATGTGTAACTCTTACAGCTGTTTCTCGTTTATTGACATTCTGCCCGCCCGGGCCGGAGGAGCGAAAAAAATCAATTGTAAGATTTTCATTCTTAAGTTCGATTTCTTCGGGCGCTACAAATTCTGGCAAAACCTCAACTAAAGCAAATGAAGTATGCCGTAAAGACTGCGAGGAAAACGGCGAGATCCGCACCAAGCGATGCACGCCGCGCTCGTGTTTTAAGTAGCCGTAAGCGAAGTCACCCTTAATATCAAGTGTAACATTCTTAATACCCCAACCGGACGGGCCATGATATTCACCGTAATGCTCATGGACTTTCGCGACTTCCCAATCTTTAGACTCGGCGTATCTTTCATACATCCGCAACAGCATCGCCGCCCAATCTTCGGCGTCTTTCCCGCCAGCGCCGGCATAAATTGAAACTAGGGCGTTGCCACGATCATATTTTCCGGAAAATAAATATATCAACTCGAGTTCGTTCATATAGCGCTCGGCGACTGCGAGGCGCGAATCAAATTCGTCCACAAACTGGGGCTCGGGATTTTTACCCGAGAGTAGCCAAAGCTCCCGTAAAGTCTCAACTTCACCCGAAACTTCCTCCCAACGCGCCACCTCTTTTTTGATAGATGCAATACGACTCGAAATTTCTTTGGCGCGCTCGGGATTGTTCTGCCACAAAAAAGGCGTTTCTGTTTCCTGCTCCAGGCGCACAATCTCTTCCTTCATTGCGAGAACGTCAAAGACGTTCCGCTAAGAGGCGGAGATTAGCGGATAACTTATCTATGCGTTCATTGATTTCCGGTATATTTGGAAAAGCCATAACTTTATCCCTTGCTTCTTGCTTCTTATCCCTAACCCCTCGCGCCTACGCCTTCGGTAGCACAATATTCACTTTCGTCCCCTTGGATTCAACTGATTCAATACTAATCGAACCGTCGTGTTTATGAATAATGTGCTGGGCGACATAAAGCCCAATCCCGAGACCTGTTGGCTCCAAACGGATAGCGTCTTTAGCGCGCGAGAAACGGGAAAACAACCGCGGCCGGAACGCTTCAGAAACACCGATACCCGTATCCTCAATCGAAATCGTGATAACATCATCGGCCGAGGAGATGTCCACACTGACGTTGCCGTTCGGCGAATAGCGAACAGCGTTATCAACCAAGCCCGCAAGCGCAAAACTAAATTTCTGCTCATCGACAATTGCTGGGACGTTGTCTTCAGTATGGTCAAAATGCAAATTGACATTCTTCTGGCGCGCCAGCGCTTCAAGATCATAAACCACGAGACTCAACAAGGGAACAATGTTTCGTTTCTTTAGATCGAACTCGGCGCGCTCGATATTCTGAATGTGGGCGACCTGCTGCATGCGCTGGGTGAGATGCCGCAATGTTCCGATGCCGCGCTCGATAATATCTCGGCTCTCCCCATCCAAAATTTTGTCGCGAGCCAAAATCAAGGCCGAACCAATATCGTCAAGCGGATGCTGGAATTCATTCCCGACAATTGTCATAAGTGAATCTTTAACGCGATCAATCTCGGTAAATTCGGCATAGCGGGATTTTAATTCCTCTTTTTCGAAACGATCGTGCAGGGTTTCGCGAATCACGAGCGAAACGAAATACCCAAAAAGAAAAATCGCGCCAGCCTCTAAGAGCACCAGAACCAAACCCGATGGAGTTCCGCCGATCCCCTGCTGGACGAAACCGATAATGAGCATCGTAGCCCCGCCTAAAGCGCCAAGAGAAAGCGGAGCCAGCGGAATCAGGTCAAAAACCGATGTCAGCAACGGAAAAAGAATCAGAAAAATAAATGGGCTTTTCACTCCGCCAGTTACGGCGATAATTCCGCCCATCAAAACAATCCAGACTACATTATTGGTGTAGTGCGCCAAACGGCTGTTGGCAAAACGCATCACCCCCTCGTAAAAAAGGAGTGTTGAGAGGATGAGAAGCACAATCAGCCAAAAAAATGCGTTAGTGTCGTAAGCGAATGTGAAGCGTTCCGGAAATAATTTCACAGCTACTGCAACTATAGCGAGGACAATTACCCCGATAACCTCGATTTTAGAAAAAAACAAAGGCAGACGCACATTGCGCCCAGGTTTAAGCCCTAAAGGAGAAACGCGCTCGGGAGATTGATCGGGAGTTGCCATAAGCTCTTAATGACAACTCCATTATGACAGCTTTGCTAATCCAAGGAAACAGACTGCGGGTTAAAACCACGTGCCAGCGGTTATATTGATAAAAAGTGAACCTTAAAACCTTAATACACACATCATACACGATCGTGTATGATGTGTGTATTAGAGCAAGTAGCCGAAGAAAATTCAATATGCTTCCGTTGCGGAAACCCATCAAAAAATTTCTAAAACTGATGTCTGTTTGATTCTGGAACCGGAGGCGAGATTCGATTTTGCCCATCGCAAAATCACGGGGATCGCCTCCAGCTAAAGCATCCTGTCTTTAGTAGCGATCCCACAAAAGAGAACACAATTCTCTTCTGCCTCGCGACCTACGCGTTATCCCGATGTTCTAAAAATTTTGCTGGAGTGTCTTTATGACTGCGCCCGAACTTACTTTATCAAAAATTCCTGACCAAAGAAAGCCGCCCCGCCGCCATGAGCTGTCGCTCGTGGTGGCGGGGCGGGGCTTCAATGCGGACTCGGTTTTGCGAAAACTAAAAATTAAGGCCAAGGTTTATCGTCAACGTAAAGTTGTTTGATAACGGCGTTGCCGTTCTCATCAATCACGACCCTGGCCGCGGCCTCTTTATTAAAAAAACTGAAGCCCTGACCTTTCCCTTCGGGGATAAAATATTCCTCAATGCCATAGACAACATGAATGCGAGAACCGCCAAAACGTTGATTTTGAAAAACATCCGCTTGGGTTTCCATGCCGCCGCTCGCAACCTTGCCCTTCAGAGCTATGTCCCCGCTAAGCGGTTTTGTTTTTTGAACATTCCGTGCCATCCAATATTTTCCGCTTTGTCGCAACACTACATAAACAGTATCGCCATTCCTGATTGGTTGACCATCGGAAATATATGAGTCGAGATTAGAAACGTTGCTGTATTGAAAAGTGGCATAATCTCCACGCAACATATCTCGAGGATCAACCGGCGCAATTTTCAACAAAACATCTGTTCCACCGGTAAGAACAGACATTTTGAAAATAACGATAGCGAATATAATTATCGCTTGCAAAGCTATCGCTAAAATAAATTTTGTCTGTTTGGCCATCATAATTATTGTGGAATTTGTTGCGTTTGTGCCTTGATATTTGAAATCATCATGCGTCTACCTTTTTCCATAAACCACCCAACTGCAAAGAGTAGGATACCTGCGCCAATGAAGAAAATGCTTTTGTCGAGGAAAGTGAAAAACCAATCGGAGTATTTAACAATAATGAGTAAGAATAGGAACAATGCTCCGAGATTGATAAGCCAAGTTTCGCGGCGCACATATCCAGAAAAAATCAAGCCCAGTAATTCAAAGAAAATAGCAAAATTATAGACCAAAGCCCACAAAACGCCGGTACTTGAAAGCTCACCGCCGCCCGAATAAAAACCGTAAGATCGTGCGGCTTGGACGAACATACTTTGTTCAGGAAGTAGAGCGGTAATACCGAATAAACAAGTTAGAGCGAAAACTGCAAGGAGTTCAAATAGAGAAAGCAGCTTTTGTGCCGCGGAGTAAATAGTTACGCCAATCAAAGAAACAAGAAAGACAAACAGAGAAACCGTTAATTGCCACGAACCAAAGAATGACGCGCCTTGCGTCATTTCTCCAATTACGCCGATTCCTGGTTTTGTTGAGAAGAAAAATAAAGCTCCGGTAACGGCAATAATTCCGAGAACCAAATATACAAGCGCGAAGCGCTTGAACTTCATTTGTTTTTCGTGTAAATGTCCGAGCGAATAGAAAAGTAATGCGAGAAAAGTCAGGCCAGCAAAAAGAGCAGATGTTTTTATGTCCTTTCCGTCTATCCATTGGGCGGCTTGCGCGCCCCACCAGGCAGTAATAGCAATTAAACCAAAAGCGAGTGAGTAAAGTGCTTTCAAGTAGTATGCGCTGACTAAGCTAAGAGCAGAAGTGATAAACAAAATAGTTCGCCACGAAAATGGATCACCCAAATCTTTATTAAAAGCAAGTAATGTTACGCCGAGAAAGAACAAAGAAAGGAGTAAGAAAAGTTGACTTACAGCGTCCTCTTTAGAAAGAGCAAATTGCAAATACCATTCTTTATCTTGAGAGGGATGGTATTTTTTGTGCCTTCGTCTTACAAAAAATACTATGAGACCAATAACAATTATTGGCCAAAGTAGAAAGCGCAAAATTCCAAAAAATATAAGGTATTCCATAGATTAGTAAAATTCCTTAAGCTCCGGCGACATCCTTTTACGAATAATCCATCCCGTAACAAAAGTTATAATTGTTGAAACCAAAAGAAGGAACGATGAGGTAAGCAAAAATGAGTTATATCCGAAACCTGTAAAAATTCCGAAGGGGTGTCCAACCAAGGCGATTATACCCAGCGGAATTGCGAGATAGAAAAGTGGGTATGATTCAACCGCAAAAGCCATCGCAATCATTCCTATCATCCACAGAATAAAACCATCTGGCCAATTGGCTCGAATGTTGAACATTTGCGCAACTAAAAATATTCCCGCTCCGTAGATTATCGACCCGAGTAAAATTAACGCATCACCAGTTTTTTGAAGTTCTGACTTTTCTTTCAGATACCACCCCGCGCCATATGACACACCCATCGAAATCAGAATAATTCCGATTTTGATCGGTTTTGTCATTTCGAGCCAATTGGCGGCGATAAAAGAGAAGATTCCCGCTCCGACAAAAATAGCGCCAATAGTTACAATTATGCTGATAGTTTTTTTCGAGGTATCTTCTTTCTCTTGTTCTGTCCCGATTGAGTTAAAACTTTCTTGTATAACTTCGATAGTCCAGCCTTGTCCAAGGAGCTCTTTGTATATTTCTTCCTTTGGCTTACCTTGCGCCAACGAAGTTTTAACATATTCACTTAAGTTTGGATCAGCCATAGAATTGAAATTTAAGATATTTGTATTGTAGCATAATTCTTTTCCGCAAACAACTTTTCAACAGAGCAAACCCGCCCGCATTCCTCCCCAGCCCCTTCTCCGCGCGGACAAAATACAAAAACAAAAGCCAGCCGAGGTTTTGCGAAATTCTTTTCCCCAGACAACTTTTCAACAGAGCAAACCCGCCCGCATTCCTCCCCAGCCCCTTCTCCGCGCGGACAAAATACAAAAACAAAAGCCAGCCGAGGTTTTGCGAAATTCTTTTCCCCAGAAAATAGTTTTGGCAAAACCGAGTCCGCATTGAAGCCCCGCCACACTGCCCGAATATCTTTACGGGCAGAACCCCCCAGAGCGTGGGACGCGCTTCGCGCGTCCCATCAAAAAGTTGGTCTTTTGTCTGAAACTCGGATTCTGGAGCCACCTCGCGGATTCGAACCGCGGACCTTCACTTTACGAAAGTGCTGCTCTACCAGCTGAGCTAAGGTGGCACTCCCACGCTTCAATAACTCGAGAATATAGCCACTATCCGAAATTTTAACGACTTTGGCAAGCAGAGGAAGTAATAATTGCGTATAATAGAAATATTAAGAGTAACCCCAAACCGAAGTTCTGCTACCATTAACCACGAATCAGTACAAAAACGTCCACAAATGTATACGAAAACTTTTTCGTACCGTTTCGTGTATGTGTTCGTAAAGATTCGCGGTTAAACCCATATGTTCACCTGGATTGACCAAATTGACGATTGGATCGAGCAACGCTCCTTTCGAAGAATTTTCAAACAAAACCTCCTGATTGCCCAAAGCACCGAGGATCGTCTGCGCGAGCTTGGGCAATTGGCCGCCGAACAAATTCTCGATCACAGCCGCGAGCTTAAAAGAAAAATCGAGATGGGGGCCGAACACCCTGCTCTCGCCATGGCGGAAGCTTTTGCGCTGGCTTCTTTTTCCTGCCAGCACTTTCTTGGTTTTCGCCCGAACGCCACGCAAATTGTGGCAGCCATATTGCTCGCCGAAGGTAAAGTCATTGAGATGCGCGCGGGGGAAGGGAAAACCGCAGTCGCCATGCTTGCCGCTTATTGGCAGTATCTGCACGCCGTCCCAACACGCATCGCTACCACCAATGATTACCTCGCGGAACGCGACCAGCGCTGGATGGGACTGGCCTACGGCGCGCTTGGCATAAGCCCGGGAGTCGTAATTTCTACAACACCGCGGCCGGAACGCAAAGCCGAATACCAAAAACCGGTTACCTACGTTTCGCATCAGGAACTCGGATTTGATTATCTGCGGGATCACTTGGAAACTAACCCTGCGAATCAAGTCTCCGGACCTTTTGAATTTGTGATTATTGATGAAGCGGACGCTATCTTGATTGATGAGGCGCGGACGTCTCTTATCATTACCGAACCCGGGCCGGAAGAAGTTTCTCAAGAAGCTACTCGAGAGCTTGCTACTCTAATAGAAGCCGTAAAAAAACTTACGCCGCACGACGACTATACTATTGATTACCGCCTTCGCAGTGTTTCGCTGACCGACGCCGGTGCGGAAAAACTCACCGGCATTCTCGGAGAAGATATTTTCCGCGATCGCAAGGTGGAAGAAATTGAGGAACTGTGGTTCGCGCTTTACGCCTCGGTATTTTTCGAGGAAGATAGAGATTATGTGGTGCAGGACGGCAAGGTGGTTTTAATCAGCGAGTTTACGGGGCATGCCATGCCGGATAGAGTGCTGTTGGAAGGCCTCCAGCGCGCGGTAGAAACAAAAGCCGGCGTTAAAGTTTCAAGGGATCATACCATTGTTGCAAGCATCACTTATCGAAACTTCTTCAGCCGCTTCAAAAAAATCGCAGGCATGACCGGGACAGCTTATGCCGCCCGCGAGGAACTTTATAATTTATACCAGCTTGAGGTATTCCCACTAACGGCGCATAAGGGCCAACATCGCAAAGACCTGCCGACAACATTCTTTCGCGCCGAAAAAGAAAAGATTGATCGGATAATTTGGGAAGCGGCGCGCGCCAAATCGCAAAATGTTCCATTGCTTTTAGTCACACGGACTATCGGGCAAGCGAAAAAGTTAAGTGATGCGCTGGCAGGGGAAAGTATCCAGCATCAATTGCTCCACGCCGAAGTCGGGGCGCTGGAAAGTAAAATTATCGAAAATGCTGGCGCCCCGGGAACTGTAACCGTGGCAACAAATATGGCCGGCCGGGGGGCGGATATTATCGTTGATGAAAGTTTGCGGCTTTCCTACGGCCTCCGGGTCATCGGCGTCGAGCATAATTTGTCGGAACGCATTGATGAACAGCTCCGGGGACGCTCCGGTAGGCAAGGACAATTCGGCGAAACGGAGTTTTTTGCCTCGCTTGAAGACGAGCTCCCGCAAGCT
>Ga0155241_103_pt1 | contig 11239 bp, 8 predicted proteins | sample RifCSPhighO2_02_FD_106209 | JGI IMG/M metagenome (GOLD analysis project Ga0155241, IMG submission 106209) | Candidatus Sungbacteria bacterium RIFCSPHIGHO2_02_FULL_49_20
CTCATGGAATTCGCGCGCTTCCAGCGGCGCGTCAAGCGCGCTTATGTCGGCAATCGCGGCTTTAGTTGCGCCAATAAAAGGATCAAGCGCCGTAACATCGCGCGAGCCTTCAGGGCTTTTGATAATTTCTGACGCCACCTCAACGTCCAAAGTTTTAAATTTACTGAAGCGCTTCGTAAATGTTTGAGCGACAGCGTTAAAATAATTTTTCACGGACGCGGGACTGCTGTCGGGTTTGTAGTGAAGGAGAGAGACAGCATTCTCGATCGCCTTAGTCTCCGATGAGTAATAAATATCTCCGACTTTTTGCAAATACGCGGTTGGCGTAGCCGCGGGCGGATTTTGTTTATCAAGCATCTGGCCAATCGCTCCGCTGTCGATGATGGCTTTTGAGAGTTCGGTCGTAAGCGCCCCGTCGGAGCTGATTAAATCTTTTTGGCGTTCATCGAGACTCCCGGCGCCTTTGGCTAAGGGGTCGCGGCTCTCTTTGACCTCTTGGCCGTCGGGGACCCCGTCGCCGTCTGTATCCGATTTATTCGGATCGGTGTGCCATAGGGCCTCTTCCCAGTTTTTAAGCCCATCGCCGTCCGTGTCTGCCAAGAGATCATCGTTGGCAGAGCTAGAAGCCGCGCCTGAAACGGTCGCATCCGCATTTTTTGTAGCGCGCGGAGCCCGTGTTAAGGCTAGTCCCACGATGCCGAGAACAACTAAACCAGCAACACCCAAAATTGCCCGTTTACCGGTTAACCAAAACGCATGGGGTCCAATTCCCATGCGTTCATTATAGACCGTATAAACTCTGGATTCGCTGTGTATAACTTGTCTTTTTCGTTAGGATAACGTGTTATTTGAGACTCGTGCCAACTTTATCAATCTGCAAACCGCTGCCGATGGTGCATTCTCCCGCGGGGCACGGAACCGTGCATGGGATCGTAATAGGCCGCGCAATTCCTTTTGCCCACGCTCCCGGACGGTAAATTTGGTACCAGGCGTATAAAATAGAGCCCGCGGTGAGCATGAACGATCCCGGTCGCGGGGGTCCCACGGTAATCCATTGCCCCTCGTCGCATGGCGTAGATGTCAAGATTCTCCCGCCGAAGGGAATCAGTCCGCCGGTTGCTGGTCCGGCCTTAGCGACATTTGGCTCCCACACCAAAGGCAGAATGAATAGCCCCGAAAGCGCCGCCAATAGAATCGAAAGTATTAAAAATCGCCGTTTCATGACTAAAGATTAGCTGTTTTTGCCGAGTCTGGCGACAAGGCTTATCCACTGCCGAACGCTAAGCTCCTCCGGGCGGGCCAAAGGGGCGATGCCAAGTGAAGCAAGAATAATTTCCAGAGACGGTTTATTGATTGAGGTTTGACGTGCCAGTGAATTCAACAGTATTTTTCGTTTTGTCTGGAATGCCGTGCGGACAATTTTGAAAAAATCTGATTCCAAAACGCCGCCATCCAAAAAATTCTTTTTGGAGATGTCATTGATTGCGATCAGTGCGCCATCCACCTCTGGCGCCGGCCAAAACGCGTTTCTGGGAATTTTAAATAATATTTTCGGCGTGCCGTAAATCTGCACCGCAAGCGCCAGAAGATTCATGCGCGGAGGCTTTGACACAATGCGCTCCGCAACTTCTTTTTGCATGGTAAACAAAATGTCATTCGGTTGCGGGACTTCTCCCAGAAGTTTTCGAATCAATCGCGCCGTTAGATAGTACGGAATATTTGCGACCACGCGATAAAGACATATTCGTGCGAATATGCCGAGCGGTATTTTAAGAATATCTCCCAAGATCAGTTCAATATTCGTTATTCCGCGTTTCTCAATCTCTTTTTTTAAAATTTCTGCGAGCGCCTGATCTTTTTCGATTGCCACAACTTTTCCGGCGTGTTCGGCAAGTTCGAATGTCAGCGTCCCTGTCCCAGGCCCTATCTCAAGCACCGTGTCGGTATTTTTAATCGCGGCGGCCTTAATAATTTTTCGCAGAATGTTTTGATCAACCAAAAAATGCTGCCCAAGCAACTTGTTCGGCCGGATATCATATTCATTAAGAAATTTTTTTATTTCGGTAGCAAGCATAAATTTTTGCTTTAGGAGTTACTGGGTGTTGCTTCGGCATCGCACTATGATGCTCTAGAGTATCATAGTGGTCGCGGAGCGTTTGTTGTGTCGCTGCAATTATTCGTTTTCTTCTTCAACTTCTTCTTCGACCAAATAGTTATCATCGAGTTTGTCCGCAAAATCTTCCATTTCCATGGTGGCGGTTTGGGTAACTTCTTGCGGGATTTCGCGCAGGAATCGCGACGGCGGATTAGCTTGCAAGGCGCCGAAATACATCCGGCGGTTAGCCCACAAAAGATAGAGTTTTTCTTTGGCACGGGTGATGCCGACGTAGCAGAGGCGACGCTCTTCTTCAAGTTCCGCCGGCGAATTCATAGCTCGGCCATGCGGGAAAATCCCTTCTTCTAAGCCGATAATAAAGACTACTCTAAATTCCAATCCCTTGGCTGCGTGTAAGGTCATCAGGTGCACTGAATGCATTCTTTGATCAATCGCATCGGTTTCTTGCACAAGGGCAATGTCTTCCAAAAGTTTGACATATCGCGCGCTCGGACCAAGTTCATCATAGCGCCTTGCAAGCGACAAGAATTCTTTTACGTTTTCCCAGCGCTCCTCGGCATTCCGCGAATCATCAGCCAGATACAATTCGTAGTGGATTTTTTTCACCAGCAGTTTCATAAAAACCGAGGGCGCGTTATTTTCTTTCAGCAGTTTTAATTCTTCCAACATAGCGAAAAATTTCTCGGAGGCTTCGCGTTCGCGCGGGGTCATTGCGTCAAAATCGCGCGCCAGCAACTTCACTAAACCGGCTTTGCCGATGCCGCGGGGCGGCAGGTTAGCGATGCGGCGCAGAGACACCATGTCTTTGTCGTTTTCGAGGACGCGCAGATACGCAACTAAATCTTTGATTTCACGCCGCTGGTAAAATTTTACGCCGCCGACAATGCGGTAGGGAATGTTTAACCGCAAAAGCGCTTCTTCCATCACGCGCGATTGAGCGTTGGTCCGGTAAAGAACCGCGAAGTCTTCCGGTCGGTACCCGGACTTAGAAAGTTCGGCGATGGTTTCGACGACGAAAGCTGATTCGTGCCGTTCGTCCGGCACTGGCACAAGCCGGATTTCCTCGCCTGCTGGGTTTTGGGTCCAGAGTTTTTTTTCTTTCTGGTGAAAGTTTTTTTCAATGACACCATGCGCCGCGTCTAAAATATTCTGCGTGGAGCGATAGTTTTGATCGAGAATAATAACGGCGGCGTCCGGCCAGTCTTTTTCAAATGAAAGAATATTGGTGAAATCCGCTCCACGCCACGAATAAATTGATTGGGCGTCATCGCCTATGGCAAAAATGTTTCGGTGTTTTTCTGCGAGAAGTTTGATCAATCGGTATTGTGCATGATTCGTATCCTGATACTCGTCAATGTGGATGTAGCGGTAGCGATCCCGATAAACTTCGAGAGTCTTCGGGTCTTTTTCAAAAAGGAGCACTAAATGCATCAAAAGATCATCAAAATCCATGGCGTTTGCTTCATAAAGACGCCGCTGATACATTTCATAAACGCGGCCGATGGTTTTAGCGAATGAACCCTCTTCTGTCCCGTACGCTTCCGGCCCCACCAACTGGCCTTTCAGGCTCGAGATAATGTTCTGGACAGTGCCAGCAGGGTATTGCTTGGTTGAGATGTTAAGCTCCCTCATAACTTCCTTGATTAGTGAAAGCGTATCATCCTCGTCAAAGACCGAAAAATGCGCCAAAAAGCCGATTTTCTTGGCTTCAGAACGGAGAATTGAGAGCGCAAACGAGTGAAAAGTGCCGATAAAAGGCATAGATGCAGAGGGATTGGCGTATAGCGTAGAGCGTAGAGTAGGTTTTGGTTCTCTAGCAGTTATTTCTTGTCTCTTGCTTCTTGCTTCTTCTCCCTTGTGCGTTAGTAACTTCCCTATCCGTTCCCGCATTTCCCCAGCCGCCTTATTGGTAAAAGTGACTGCTAAAATTTCATACCCCGAGATGCCTCGTGCTAGAAGTGAGGCAACCCGGTGTGTCAGGGCCTTGGTTTTGCCCGATCCGGCTCCAGCAATGATTAAAACCGGCCCGTCGGGGGCCATAACAGCCTGTTTTTGTTTGTCATTTAGCCCCTCGAGAAGCTCGGGGGGTACTGCCGTGGCAGGAGTTTGCACAGTATTGTGACCTTCGTTTGATAAGTCGCGCTACGGATCAATCCTACTATGAAACACGAATTGGTACGAAAGACTTCACGAACATATACGAAAACTTTTTCGTACCGTTTCGTGTAATTATTCGTAAAGCTTCGTGGTTAATACTATTAGTTTCGGCTAATAAAAAGAAAAGCCCCGAGACAGCGGGGCTGCTCGGAGCATGTCGGGCATGGGGCCCGCGCCCTATTGAGTTTTGGCCCCTGGACTTCCAGATGGCCGGTGATTCGCGCAAAGAGCTACGCGAAAGAGCTTGGGATTCTCGAGCGTTAGGGTAGGATTACGATGATTCGTGCGCCGGGCTTTAAAGGGCCTCGGCAGATTTTCTCACCCCCGCGTTCGATATGATAATTATAGCTCATGCGCTGTAAAGGACAATATGTCTCTTATCCACATGTTCACCCCGTTACAAGCTCTGAGTTGACTAAAAAGCCCTTATATACTGACTTTTTAGCTCGATGGGGTGCATTTTCTTATGTTAATATCTTTAGTCGTTTGCTTGTAACGGGGCGGGTATGTCCTTTATAAGTCGCAGTTTTTAAGCCAAAGTTTGATGACGTTCCTTGTAAAGGACAATCTAGGCGTGTGATTTTAGACGGTCGGCTGGATTTCTGCGTTGACCAATGTGATACTGCTGGTAAACTAGAGACTGTGACCCCCAAGAGTACGGATGGAGGATCTGGTATCGGCGACGAGGTGACGAATGAGCGGTGGGTCGCAATACAACCTTGATACAGCACACTGACGATAAAAAAATAAGGGAGCGATTGTTGGCAGGACTCGCCCGCAATCTCTTGTGGTACAAAAGTATGGCGGTGCGGGGGGCGGTCATTACGGCCGGATTTTTGGTATTGTTTTTGATCATTGCGATCCCCAAACCCGCTTCGGCTGGGTTTTTTTCTGATTTATTAAAGCTTTTTGGCCGCGTGAATATTATAGATTCCAAACCTGCGTTAATTAATGAGAGCGAGGCTTCTTCCGGCAGTAATGCCCCGCTTTTATCGGCAGCCCAAAATCCAGACCCCGAGTTGGACCAGAACTTTCCCAACCTCGATATTTTTCAGGAAAGCGCTTTAGTGGCTCCCGCTAATCCTTTGGGTACTATGCAGGATCGGCCCGACCAGGACCAGATTTTCATCTATACCGTTAAGCCTGGTGATACCCCCTCCTCGATTGCCAAGTCTTTCAGCATTTCAGCCAACACAATTATGTGGGCCAATAGTTTGACGAGTGGGGCTAATTTGAAGGCTGGGAGCCAGATTGTGATCTTGCCAGTTTCTGGGGTGCAATATGTTGTTAAGAAGGGTGATACGATCCAGTCTATTGCCAAGAAGTACAGTGGAGATGTTACAGAAATCCTAGCCTTTAACGGTCTTGCCCCGGGAGCATCGCTTGGAGTCGGATCCGAGGTTATCATCCCCAACGGCGAACTCGGCGCCAGTGAAGCCAAACCAACGCCAGCCCAATCCCAGCGTTACGCATCTCTCCCCAACCTCATCGGCTATTTCTTGCGCCCGATCCAGGGTGGCAGGAAAACGCAAGGAATTCATGGAAGTAACGGGGTGGACTTGGCCAGCGCGTGCGGTTCCGCGATATTTTCTGCCGCTAACGGGACTGTGCTTTTGGTGCGGAACAGCGGCTGGAACGGGGGCTTTGGCAACTTTCTTGTCGTCAATCATCCGAATGGCACCCAAACTCTCTACGCTCATAACCAAAAAAATCTTGTTACTCCCGGCGAGAGTGTAACACAGGGGCAATTAGTCGCTCTTGTCGGCAACACCGGAAACACCCGAGGCGTCACCGGTTGCCATGTCCACTTCGAAATCCACGGAGCCAAGAATCCGTTTTGATCCCGAGTGTGATGAGGGATCACCCTGAGCCGAGTCGAAGGGTTACCTTAAATTAAGACAATAGCGGGTAGGAACAGGGGCAAGAATCAAGAAGCAAGCGGTAAGCGGACGTTAGGAATTAAAGAAAATTTTATTTCCGCTTAATTCTTGCTTCTTAACCCTTGCTTCTAAGTCACACTTCCTGCACTTGCCTATATCTTAGCGCTTCAAGAACATGCCCCTGGCTTATTGTTTCTTCTTCGGCCATGTCGGCAATCGTGCGCGCCACTTTTAACAGGCGATGATACCCCCGAGCCGAGAGCGCGTATTTATCCACGGCGTTTCGCAAAATCGTTTTTGCCGCATCATCGGGTGCTGCAAATTTTTTAACTTGCCGGACGCCCATCTCGCTATTTTTTAAAATTCCCTCGTCTTGAAAGCGGGTGCGTTGTATTTCCCGGGCGTGTGCAACGCGTCTCCTGACATCCTCGGATGATTCCCCCGCCGGCCCGCTTTCTAATTTATCGTAACTGATGTTAGGAACAACAACGTGCAAATCAATGCGATCTAAAACAGGTCCCGAAACTTTGCGCTGATATTTTGAAATAGCGCCCGGCGTGCAGACGCATAAGACCCGTGGGTTTCCCAGATTGCCGCAAGGGCAAGGGTTCATGGCGGCAACCAAAATAAAATCGGCCGGATACGAAACCGTGCTTTGAATTCGAGATACAGTCACACGCCGTTCCTCAAGCGGTTCGCGGAGAGCCTCTAAAACTGGCCGTTGAAATTCTGGGAATTCATCAAGAAATAAAACCCCGCGATGCGCCAGTGAAATTTCTCCCGGCCTCGGGTTAGTTCCCCCGCCAATAATTGCGATGCTTGAAGCAGTGTGATGCGGATGGCGAAAAGGCCGGCGAATGCTTAATCCGGCATCGCTTCGCGTGAGCCCGGCGACGCTATAGATCGTGAGAACATCAATCGCTTCGCCTAATGAAAGCGGCGGGAGAATCGAGGCCAGAGCTTTGGCAAGGAGTGTTTTGCCGGTTCCTGGGGGGCCTGTAAAAATCAGATTATGCCCGCCGGCTGCTGCAATTTCCAAAGCGCGCTTGGCGGATTCCTGCCCGCGAATATCCGCCAGATCATCATTTTGGGTGGGCGGTTCTTCAAGAGTTGTTGGCGGCAAAGGCTCCAAGAGCACTCGTTCTTCAAGATGCAGTAAGAGATCAGCCAAATTTTTCACTTCGTAGATCGTAAGACCCGAGATAAGCGCCGCTTCGCGTCCGTTGCCAAGAGGCACGAATAATTCTTGCGCGCCGTGGTTTTTAGCGGCGGCCGCAATAGCCAGAGCCCCGCGGATTGGACGTATCGAGCCATCAAGCCCGAGCTCTCCCACAAAAAATTTTCCCGCAGGGTCAAATTGCGCTTGCCCTGAAGCAAGAAGATAGGTGAGTGCAATAGGAAGATCAAATGCCGGTCCTTCTTTTTTCAAATCCGCCGGAGCTAGATTCACAATCACGCGTTGTGCTTTTTTATGCGGCGCTATCGCGCCGATATTTTTGATTGCCGCGCTGATCCGTTCGCGGGATTCCTGCACCTCTTTATCCGCGAGGCCGACGAGAGAAAATATATGGAGGCCCGGCGTGATATCCACTTCCACCCGAATCGGCACCGCATCAAGACCGGTCACCTGCGCGGCAAATACAGCGTGAAGCATGAGAGAAAAATCAAATATTATGGTTCGATGAGCTCACCACAAGATGTGATGGGCGAAAGTATCTTTGCGTGTGCCAGCACCATATTACAATGCTCGTCCCGAGCCGCAGTCGAGAGAAAAATCAAAAATAAAATATCGAATTTGATTTTTTATGTTTAATCTTTGATTTTAGTTCGCGTGTTCAATATCGCAACTGGCCGCGGGATTTGCAAGCAGTCGCTCGGCGGGGATTTCTTTGTGGCAAACTTCGCAGATCCCGTAAGAGCCATGCTCAATTTTTTCAAGCGCTTTCGACACGTCGCGGAGGCGATTTTCCAACGCATCCTCGGTTTCTAGAATGACGTCGAACTCTTCCACCTCATCGGCGTTTTCATCGCTGATGTCGTCTTGTTTTACGCCCTCATTAGACATCGCTGGGTATCTTGGGTTCCAGTTTGACGCATCCTTGGGGTCGCGGTCGGCGATCTTGGAAAGGCTTGTTTCCAGCCGAGATTTCTCGCGCGTGAGTGTTTCTTTTATTGTTTCTAATTCTTGCTGGTCAATCATAGTTTGTATTAAGTATTTCATATATGGCGATTCGTTTAAATACTCACTCTCTATCCGCCATTCTTTGCCCGCTAACTTGCCTCATACAGCCGGTCAATAATCAGACGAAATGCCTCTTCGGAAGAAGTGATGATGATATAGTTCTTGGCTGGAAACGCGCCGTAGAGAAATTGGTCGCCATTTGTTCCCGCGGCGGCGAAGCGGTAGCCGATATTCCGATAGATTCGGTCTTCGAACGGCACGACTTTCAATTCAGGTTTTCTGTCGAGGAAGAGACTCTGCCAATTAAAAAGAATTGAGCTCTCGCTGTTTAACAGTTCAGAGCGGGCGCGGTCGGGATCATTAGTCGGCATGACAAGCGCCAAGCGCGCGCCTTGGCTGGTTACGGCGTATACCGGCATCACGGGCCCGGTTAGGGCGGCAAGAAAAATTTGCGACGCCCGCACGCCGGCTCCTTTAAGGAATTCATCGGGGCGCAAAGACCGGACGCTTCCGTCCCCGAGCTCTGTGAGAAACACAAGCCGCCGGAGACTTCCGGGAGACGCATTACTTGGGGCAGATTTATTTAGCAGAGATATTAAATCCCCATTGTTTGGCAATCCGGCGCTGACAGTTTCCGAACCATCAATCACAAAAAGTGGTTGCGGAATGACGATATTAGCTTGTTGCACAGGGACTTTATTGAACATTTTATATATGAAATAACCCCCAGCCCCGAGCACGCCTATAGAAATAAGCACAATCAGAATCGCGCCGATGAATCCGGCATAGTCTCTTGCGGATTCTCTGACACGAACACTCCCAACTTTTTCACCCTCTATCTGCGAGGTCAGCATTTTGATCAAAGAGGGTTTGGTCGCGCGCAAATATTCCGAGACATCCGACTTCATCGTGCGGATGTTCGGATGCGGCTCGGGAGCTGTTGCCTGTGGAGTCGCTTGGAGCACGGTGCTGTCAGGCATACCATCTTTACCCCGTTAGAGGTTTTAAAATAGTTTTTCTTAATCCACAAAAATGAGAGCGAAAGCGCTTTCACTTTACATTCTTTTGCTAAAAAAAGACTTCGGTTTGACCTCTAACGGGGTTTACGAAATACGAATAACTACGAATATACGAGTTCGTAAAGTTCGTATATTCGTAAATTCCTGCTAGTAGAGGCGTTCGCGGCGTGGCTGGTCACTGCGGCGGTGTGTCGGGGCGCCTCCGCGATGCGGACGCTCGCCGTAACTGCCGCTTGAGGCCTGCGTGGCTCTGCCCGCCGCTATGTCCTCTTCCGAATAGCGGCCGGGCACGTCTTTTAAGGAGAGATTGACGCGCCCTTGTTCGTCTATGTTTTTGACCTTAACAGTGACAACATCGCCCACGTTTACTATATCAGTCACACTACCTACGCGATATGGCGCTAGTTCCGAGATATGAATTAAACCATTTTGTTTGGGGCCAACTTCAACCATGGCGCCGAATTCGAAAATCCGCGTTACCGGCCCCTCGAGAAGCTCGCCCGGAAGAATTTCCCGCGTGATTTTTTTGATCCATTCCACCGCTTCGTGGTTGGCGGTGGCATCCGGTGCGGTCACAAACACCCGTCCGTCATCCTCAACGTCGATTTGCGCGCCGGTTTCATTGATGATTTGATTGATCATTTTTCCTCCGGGGCCGATGAGATCACGGATTTTTTCGGGGTTGATTTTGAGCGAAGTGATTCTTGGGGCGGTTGGTGAAAGATCCGGACGGGGTGCGGGCAAGGCTTGGGCCATGACGTCTAATATTTTCATACGCGCATCGTGAGCCTGGCGTAGAGCATCTTGCAGGATTTGCGGAGTAACACCCTCGATTTTCACATCCATTTGCAGAGCGGTAATTCCCTCTTTCGTTCCGGCCGCTTTGAAGTCCATGTCGCCGTGATAGTCTTCGGGTCCTTGAATGTCGGTGAGCACTTTGTATTTTCCCTTTGCGTCCATCATCAAACCCATCGCAATTCCAGCCGCCATTTTTTTGATCGGCACGCCGGCATCCATCAGCGCCAATATTGAAGCAGAGACCGAGGCCATCGAAGATGAACCGTTGGAAGACAAGGTTTCTGAAACCACACGTATAGTGTAAGGAAATTCATCGCGCGGCGGAATAATCGGTAACATCGCCCGTTCTGCTAGCGCCCCGTGCCCGATTTCTCGTCTGCCGCCGCTGCCCATTCGGCCGACTTCCCCGACCGAATACGGCGGGAAGTTATAGTGATGCATGAACGATTTGGTAAATTCGCCTTCCATGGTGTCGAACATTTGTTCGTCGGAGGGCGCGCCGAGTGTAATAACAGACAGAACTTGCGTTTCGCCGCGCTGGAACATTCCCGATCCGTGCACATGCGGTATCAAGCCAACATCGGATGAGAGCGGGCGAAGTTCATCGGCGCGCCGTCCATCCGGGCGCCGATTATTTTCCAGCAATTCGCGATGCACGATTTCGTTGACAGCTTCGTGAAAAACATACTCGATGGAATTCGGTGTAATCGTATCGCCGAATTTTTCTTTGGCGAGAGCTTTCCATTCGGCCTCGATCTCATCCTTCAGGGCGTATTTTTCAGCCTTAGATTTATTTGCATACATCGCTTCCTCAAGTTTGGTTGCGATCTTTTCGCGCATAAAAGCTGCCAATTCCGGCGAAGGCTCGGCTAAAGGCACGACAGCTTTTGCCACAGGATGCTCAGCGATAATCTTTTTCTGAAAATCGATTAGCTTCTTGATTTCATCATGTCCCCACGCGATGGCTTCAGCCATCTCATTCTCCGGCACTTCTTTGGCTCCTGCCTCGATCATATTGATATGTCCAGAGAGGCCGGAGATCAAAAGATCGATATCAGAAATTTTTCGCTCTTCGTAAGTTGGGTTT
>Ga0155241_152_pt1 | contig 9715 bp, 7 predicted proteins | sample RifCSPhighO2_02_FD_106209 | JGI IMG/M metagenome (GOLD analysis project Ga0155241, IMG submission 106209) | Candidatus Sungbacteria bacterium RIFCSPHIGHO2_02_FULL_49_20
CGCCAAGGCACATTCCGCCCGCGCGAAAATGCCGTTGAAATTTATCTTCCATCGGGCGAAGAAATAATCCTGGTCGAGTTCGAAAAAAATGCAATCAGCGCGATCCGCAAAAAAAGTGTAGCCCTAGCCGCGATACCCGAAATGATCGGCGCGTTTCGCATATTCCCCGCAAAACATTTTGTCACGCCTAAAGATAAACTGCTCCTCGCTATTCTGCGCATTAAAGACGAACTCCGATCTCAAATCGAAAAGTTTAAAAAAGAAGGGAAGGTTTTGGAACTCGAGCGCATCAAACAACGAACGAATTTCGATCTTGAGATGCTACAAAATGCAGGCTACGTTGCGGGTATTGAGAACTACTCGCGGCATTTTTCATTTCGCGACGCGGGCGATCCGCCATATACGCTCATAGACTACTTCCCCCGCACCCCCGATGGTCGCGCCGATTTTCTCACGGTCATTGATGAGTCGCACGCGACAATCCCCCAAGTTCGCGGGATGTATAACGGGGATCAAGCGCGCAAATTAACCCTTGTTAACTACGGCTTCCGGCTTCCCTCGGCGCTTGACAATCGCCCCCTGAAATTCGAAGAGTTTAGAAATAAAACAGCCCAAACTATCTATGCATCGGCAACTCCCGCTGATTATGAATACAAAGTCTCGCAAAATAAAAAGGGTGTTCGTTATGTTGCCGAGCAAGTTATACGCCCGACAGGACTGATAGACCCTGAACTTGAAGTTCGGCCGACGCAAAATCAAATCCGCGACCTTGTCATCGAAATCAAAAAACGCGTCGCCAAAAAAGAGCGGGCGCTTGTGATTGCCCTGACAAAACGCCTCGCCGAAGATGTGGCGCAATATTTATCTGACCAGGGAATAAAGACAACCTATTTGCATTCGGAAATCAAAACGCTCGATCGACCGGATATTTTAACTGACCTTCGCAAAGGAGAATATGATGTTCTTGTGGGCATCAACCTTTTGCGAGAAGGATTAGATCTGCCGGAAGTTTCATTCATTGGGATTCTTGACGCCGACAAAGAAGGATTTTTGCGGAACGACCGGACATTGTTGCAAATTATCGGCCGGGCCGCGCGGCATCTTGATGGAAAAGTTATTCTTTATGGCGATGTTATCACTGATTCTATGAAGCGCGCGATGGACGAAACTAATCGGCGCAGAAAAATTCAGGCCGAGTACAACAAAAAACATAAAATCACCCCGACCCAAATCGTTAAAGCCATCCGCAAGACTCTATCGGAAGAGGTCAAGGAAACCGCGGACGAGCCTTCATTCATCACTGAAGGACCAAAGAAAAAACTCCGCGACTCGCTGGTACACGAAATGAGAAAAGCTGCCAAGTCCATGAATTTCGAACTGGCGGCGCGCATCCGAGACCGGATTAGAAAACTTGATAGTTCAGCTGCCTAGTATCCCGTGACGGTGTACTTAGACTCTACAAACCGTAACTTGCCCTGATCAAGTAATCTGATAGTTTCCATACAGTCGTGGAAAAGCTCCGGCAATTTTGAAATCTCATCCCTTGTCATCCATGCATTCCGGCCTCCGTTGAATTCGGTTTGCAATGCACCGCGAGTATTCTCGCCGCGGAAAACGTAAAAATATTTGTCTTCCAAAAGATTGCCCGAGGGGTCGTAATCCATCTTGTGCCTAATGCCGACAAGCTTTAAATCAGCGGCCAGTCCCATTTCTTCCAACAACTCGCGCTCGGCGGTTTCGTAAACCGTCTCGCCCCATTTCACCTTGCCCGTCATAAATCCGTAATAACCATAATAGGGTTGTTTGAGTCGCTGTTGGATAAGATACTCCTGATCCTTTCCTTCACCCCTAACACAGCCGATCAGAACTCCGATTTTTGCCTGTCGTTCAAGAATCACTTTATCAGTATCAACGTCGAAGCGATTAGCGAACTCCTTACCGATAATTGTGAGATGGTATGTATTCTTTGAGGTTTTTTCGATGAGCTTAAGCTTGGTCAATTTTTTAACATGAAAAGCAAAATGATCCGTTGCGATGCGGCTGACGTTCAAATCAGAAAAATGCGCTTCGGGAGTAAAAAGCAAGACCTTTAAAATATCGGCTTGAAGCGGATGAATGTCCGTTTTATGAGTCATATATTCTCATTGTATGTACAGCCAAAAGTCTGTCTAGTAAAGTCGACTTTAGTGAATTTGCCGCATACTCGCTTATTGCCACGCGCATCCACGATCGGATTAAATAGCCGAACTAGGAAATAAAAGCAACTTCCTTAAATACACATATCATACACGATCGTGTATGATATGTGTATTTAAGGCGGCGTTTGCCTTTCGGGTTCTTATTGAACCATTAAGTTAGCTTGACGCTGGGAGATAAATCCGGTAACCTAGTGAGGTTAAAGTAAAACAGTATCGTAAAGTCATTTTGCATTTGGATTGTTGAATGTTGCACTTGACTGGATAAAAAGGAACATGCCGATTACAAAATCCGCCAAAAAGGCGCTCCGGCAATCGATACGCCGGCGAGTACGCAATTTGAAGAAGAAAGAAGCTTACAAGAAGGCCGTCAAAGAGACGCGCGATTTGGCTTTGGCGGGGAAAATATCTGAAGCTACCAGCACTCTTTCTGCCGCCTATAAAGCGCTGGATAAAGCCGCCAAGACCAATGTCATTTCAAAAAATACCGCTTCGCGCAAAAAATCGCGTCTTGCCAAATTCATCCGCGCCCACGCCAAACACTAAGTTCTCCGCTACTTTTTTATCTCAAACTTTATACCATCCTAGAATATGTACTAATAACAAGCTATAGCTTGTTATTAGTACATGCAAGAAAAAGTGTCTGCGCGCGAAGAAACACGAGTGTGATCTATGCAATGAGAATGGAGCCAACAAGCGAGTTGTAAGGATCAACGATGCCTGTTTTGATTTTAACGTCCTCTTTAAAAAGGCGCTTATAGGCTCGGCTTATAACCGCTGGTTCTAGGTTGCGGACTTTGGCGCGGGCTTTTTGCAAAACGAAAGGATGAATTTTCTCATCCGCCGGAAACTCGGACCGCCCCGTAAGCTGCAACAAAAGCCGTGTATGATTAACAACCGCAGCAAAAATATACTGCTCGTTCATGCCCGCCGCTTGCATCTCTGTAAGTGCGCGCAAAGCGGAAATTGAATCCAAAAGAAAAGTGTCTAAAAGCGCAAATATTTTGCGATCGGCATCTTCAGCGGGAATTGTAAGCTCTCCACCTAAGGCGGCTTTCATAGCTTCATTAGTCATTCTCCACGTATCTCCGATGAAATGCAGAACTATTTCGTCAAGAAGAGCGGAGGAGACAGAAGATTCTCGCGTTTTTAGAAATGCGGCGAGCCAGCGCTTTCCTTCGGCGGGCGTCATCTGACGAAACTCCTGTGATTTTGCGCCGATCTGCTCGATAAACTTCAAAAATTTGTTAGACTCATTCGGTTCCCAAAAAACCGCGATAACGTTTTTATTGTCCGCCAGATCTTTCAAAACAGGCTTTAATTTTTTCCATAGCACTTCCCCCGCAAGCCCGGCGCGCTCAATTACCGCAAGGCGTTTTTGTTGAAATAAAGAGGGTGCTGCGCGAAGCGCTGCCATGGCCCCGTCCGGATCGTCCTCCGCGTCAACCCGATGCAAATCCAAAACCCCCTCGGATTTTTTCCGGTATTCGGCAATAATCTCGCGCAACTTTTCGCGTGAGCGATATGAATCTTGGCCGTAAAGGAGATAAATCATAAAAGAAACTCAAAAATCAAAAAGTTTTAGAAATTTTATCTTTTGCCTTGAACTTTTGACTTTTAGCTTTTGAGTTTTGGCTTAAATTCTGGCACTTCGGGCAATAATGCGTACCGCGCTGGGTGACGACGATGCGCTTAATGGGCATTTTGCAACGCAAGCAGGGCTCGCCGGCTCGTTGATAGACGGCGCGCTCTTTCTGGAAAGACCCCAAAGATCCGTCTGGATGACGATAATCGCGGATGCTAGTGCCGCCGGTTTTGATACCTCTCTTTAGTATATCGCGCATGGCTTGGTGTAGCTTCTCGACTTCGCTCGGGGTCAGCTCGCTTCCTTTTCTTAAGGGATGAAGGCGAGCCGACCAAAGCATTTCATCGGCATAGATATTGCCGATTCCCGCGATTACAGTCTGATCCAGCAAAAGCGACTTTACGGCGCGGTTTCGCTTGAGTTTTGTGTGCAAATAGGCCCCGCTCGCCTCATTGGATAGAGCGTCATGCGCCAGTTTTCGATCCTTAAAAAATTCGGAAATTTTATCCGGCGCAAGAAGCCAAATCCTGCCGAATTTCCTTACATCTGAAAAAAGTAACGCGCCACCGTCCACAAAATCAATCTGGAATCGCACATACTCACCCAAATCCCTCCACTTCAATACTCTAGAGTATTGAAGTGGAGGGGGCGAATGCTTTGCCGTTCTGCCGATAACAAGAAAATGCCCAGTCATTTTTAGATGCGCAATCATGGTGCGGCCGGAAGATAAACGGAACAATAGATATTTGCCGTGCCGATCAATGGCGCTAAATTTATCGCCGCGCAATACCCTCCCCATGTTTCGGAAAAGTTTTTTATCTTCAAAAAGCTGGTGCGCTGTGGCGACAGCGCCTTTGATTTTTCGCCCAAGAATCTTTTGCCGCAGGGCGCGGGCGGTTGTCTCGACTTCGGGAAGTTCGGGCATGGTTTTAGAAAGTTAGAACCTAGAAGCTAGAAATTAGAAGTTATTCTTGGGGTACGTTGTGAACTTATTAGTTTCTTTTTGACAGTGCCGACAAATAAGCGATATGCGGGTCGTTTCTCTTTTTTATAGATGACTGAAACGCCCAGGATCGCCTTGCACTTTTTACATACGAGAGTCTTTCCCGACCTCACGAGTGGCGCAAGTATACGATCATAATACAGCCGTTTTAATATACCGGGACCATCTTTTTGGTAAATCAAGAGCTGTGCGTTGCACTTTTCACAATAGATCAGAAGCCAGCGAGAATAACCGCCTCGCGATTTTTTAAATTTATCGTCTTTGAACTTTGGTCTTTGTTTGATATTTGACATTGGGATTTTTTCATTTAAGTGGCGTCATCTCCCCCCAATTTGATCCGGTTTTAACATCAATCGCCAATGGAACACCTATATCGTAAATGCTTTCCATAATTTCTTTTATTTTGGGTACGATTTTCTCGACATCCGATGTCTTAATCTCGCACAAAAGCTCGTCATGCACCTGCATCAGAATATGTCCCGCTTCTTGCTTCTTGCTTCTTGCTTCTTGCTTTAAGTATTTATCCACCGCAATCATTGCGAGTTTAACAATATCCCCAGTAGCCGTGCCTTGGATCGGCGCGTTCATGGCCATTCTTTCGGCTTCAGCGCGGAGCCGCCAATTGGACGAGTTGATCTCGGGCAAATATCGTCTCCTGCCCAGCATCGTCTCGACATATCCCAACCGGCGGGCTTTGGCGAGCGTCTCTTCCATGAAAAGTTTGATGCGCGGGAAATCGTTAAAATACTCGGCCATGAACTTTTTAGCATCAGCAAACGGAATATTTGCGGATTCGGCGAAAGCTCGTGGCCCCATGCCGTAGAGAATTCCGAAATTAAGAGCTTTGGCGGCATATCTCATCTCGCGCGTTACCTCCGCGGGAGTTTTTAAATTATTAACTTCCATTGCAGTCATGGTGTGAATATCGCCGCCTTCAAAAAACGTCTGCTTCATTTTTTCATCGCCCGACATGGCGGCGGCAACGCGTAATTCGATTTGCGAATAGTCGAATGAAACCAGCGCGTATCCCTCGCGCGCGACAAAAGCCTTGCGAATTTCGCGTCCAATCTCGGTCCGCACGGGGATATTCTGTAAATTTGGATTCGACGAAGACAGGCGGCCGGTTGAAGTAAGAGTTTGGTTTAGGGTTGTATGGAGTGTTCCATCCGGCTCGGTGAGTTTGGGTAAAGCATCAATATATGTTCCCATCAGCTTTGCTAACTCACGATGTTCAAGAATTTTAGAGATAATCGGATGCGCGTCTTTCAATTTGGCGAGCTCCCCCGCATCAGTTGAAAGCACCCCGCCCTCGGTTTTGCGGATGCCCTTATCGGCAAGCCCCAGTTTTGTAAAAAGCGCGTCCGAGACTTGCTTCGGCGAATTGATATTAAATTCGAAGCCTGCGAGTTTATAAATATCCGCCTCGAGCGCCCTAAAAGAAAGTTGGGTTTCGCTTGAAAGTCGTGACAAGAATTTTAAATCCAATTTCATCCCACGCCCTTCGACTTCGGCTAAAATCGGCACCAGCGGCATCTCGATGTCGGTAAAAACATGTAAAAGCTTTTTTGTCTCCAATATCTTTTTTAAAGCCTCGGCAATATCAAAAATGCGCCGAGGGTCGTTTGCCGGAATTCCGGCTTCGCGCGCCGCTCGCTCCACCGAATACTCGCGCTCGCCCGGGCGCAGTAAATACGCCGCAATTAAAATATCGAAATCTTGGGGTTGTATGACTTGAGAGCCAAAAGATTTTAAAACAGCCTTCTCATCGAAAAAAACCCGCGCGCGTTCAGCTTCAAGCGTATTTTGCATTTCTTTTGCTTTTACAAGGTCTTCGGTCAATTGATAATGCGCGTCGCGAGTTACCAAAATAACTCCAGCATCGGTTTTAATAAAACCGATTTCTTTCCTGCCGGAAAAATCGTCTTTGCGTAGCACCGGCTGTGGCGCCGCTAAAGTTGAGATTGTCTCGCCGAACAAACCGCTTTGCTCCTTGTCTCCCGCTTCTTGCGCCTGTTCTTCAAGATACCCTAGCCGCCGCAGAAGCGAGGTAAATCCGAATTCGTAAAAGAGTTTTTCAACCGCGGCTTTTCCCTGCGGGCCGTCCCATGACGCGTCACCCAGGGAAAATGCTACAGGCACTTTCAGGTTGATGGTCGCGAGAGCTTTAGAAAAAAACGCTTCTTCTTTTTCCTTCTCTAACTTTTCGCGAACCGATGGCGACAGTTTAGCTTTTTTAAGTGACTGGTAAAGTTTTTCCAAAGAACCGTACTTTTTCAGAAGCTCGGAGGCGGTTTTCTCACCGATGCCTTTCACGCCCGGGATATTGTCAGAGGGATCACCGCGCAGACCCTTGAAATCGGCGAGTTGTGACGGCGCAAGGCCATAGCGTTCTTTGACGGCTTTCGCGTCATAAGTAATGGTGTCTGTTAAACCTTTTCGCATGGTGTAAACTCGCACACGATCGGAAACCAACTGCAGGGTATCCAAGTCACCGGTTACAATCATGACATCAACGTTTTTATGCTCTCGGGGGACAATCTCGGCAAGCGTTCCAATCACATCATCCGCCTCGAAACCCGCCTTTTCGATTACCGGAATGCCGAAGGCTTCGCAAAGCCGCCGAACATTTTTGAACTGACCGATAAGCTCGTCGGGGGCTTTCGGCCGATGCGCCTTATAGCGCTCGTAAGCCGCGTGGCGGAAAGTGGGTCCTGCCATATCAAACGCCGCCACAAGATAATCCGGTTTTAGTTCCGAGAGAATCCTAAGAAGAATCGTCGTAAATCCATAAACCGCGCCCATCGGCTCGCCCGCCGGATTCGTAAGCGATGGCAGGGCGTGAAATGCGCGATGAATTAGGGCGTGAGAATCCAAAAGAACTAGCAGTTTGGGTTTTTCTTTTTTTCTGGAATCAGATTTTGGCATATGGAACTGCGTTGCAAATTAAAAATGCAAAAATCAAAATGAAAAATTACTTCCTCCCCAAGCCTTTAGCTCCCACTCCGCGATTGACTTGCCTGCCTTTTTTCTTGCCGCATCTACCCAAGATTGATAACAACCAATGTGGTCGCATTTGGTCCATTTTATACACCTCGGTTCTACCACAGAAAGTTGGGAAATAATTCTATAGTCAAAGGGGCAATGTAAGGGTGACTTTGCCGCCAATCCCAGAACCCAGCGGTATTTAAGATAGAGATTTAAAAGTTTTTGGGCTATTCCTATGCGGAATCTGCCACCGGATAGAATATTTCCATATCGAGCGGAGATCTCGTCCGCGAACGTTTTAATGTTGGAGGTATGTTTTTCTTCTGATACATTTCCGATCTCATATTCACTGCCGTATGCCTTTAGCTCCCCCCCCCGATAAACTTTTTGAGTTCATTTTCCCCATGTTGATCTGCGGTTTGTAGGTAAATTCTCGCCCTCCCAAAAGCGGCGAAAATAGAAAATGTTTCTATCTCGTCCTCCAAAAACTTTTCTTTTTGAATTTTTACATTGTCATTTTTCATTTTGATATTTAATTTTTGATTTTAGTTGTACGCGGCGGATTGTGGGTTTGTAATGCGCAAACTCAATCGTGAGCTGTGGACTTGGTAGCCACTTGGCAATTTTTTCTCCCCACTCGATAACAACAAGATTTTCTGGATGCTTCAGATACTCGGCGAGGCGAATGGCATCAAGAGTCTCGCGATTATCAATCCGATAAGCATCAACATGAATCAGTTTGCGAAACGGAAATGTTGAGTCTTCGATAGTATGTTCGTGCACAAAAACGAAAGTTGGTGAGAGGATGCGCTCGCGGATTTTTAAAAGTTGTCCCAATGCCTGGACGAATGTTGTCTTGCCCGCGCCTAGATTGCCGGTAAGACTCATAATGGTCGCCCGCCCCGGCACGCGGCAGAGAACCACTTGGCCCAGCGCCCGCTTGGCTAGGCGCGCCAGTTCTTTTCGCGAAACAAAATGAGTTTCAGTTTTCATGCCAATCGTATCCCGATACCCGGTAGTAGAACTTCGGATATCAACTTAAAATCTCTGCATTAAAACCTGTGCCAGCGAGGAGAAGTGTAACACTTGATACTTTATGAGGAAAGAGGTTAGTCTCCGAAGTTTCACTACCGGGGATACTAACAAATCATAAACCTCCTTACCAAATCTTGACTATGGCTATAAAAAGAAAACAGCCCCGCGCCGGAATCCCAGAAATCCGGGACCCGCAGCGCGGGGTGAAGAGCTACTTGACCGATCCAATTGTGAGACCGCCGATGGCGCCAAGCCCAGCGCCGAGACCAGCGATCTTGCCATCTCCCGTCAAGCCGTACCCGATCAACGCGCCACCGCCGCCGCCAAGCAGGAGACCCTGCTGGGCGTGAGGTCCAAGGCCAGCACAGGCCGATGTCGCCAGCGCGCTGACCAACAGAATCACAACGCCGAGCCGCTGACGGCCCTGGTAGGCACGAGAGCGAGCCGTCCTCCGGCGCTCGGCCAGCAAATCGATCGCCAGCCCAGCGATCATGAGAAAAACGCCGACACCTAGGGTGATAAGCGAGGGCGCGCGGTCGACGCTGTCCGCACTAGCGCGACCATAAGCATCGAAAATCCCAGCCACAAGTACGGCTACCCCGATAAAGATAAGAGCCCCACCCAGCCTCCGCATAGCACATTCCCCCTTATGTCAAAGAGCATTGATACCTGTCAGCGCCCGCCAATCTGGTGCCGAATCTAAACCATTTAGGCTATGCTAGTATAGCAAAAACTAAGCAATAAGTCAAGCGCAAAAGCTATAATCAAATAAGAATGAGATAGCCGATTAAACGGCTCCCCTACACGATTTAATTGACGTTTGGCCAAAATTAAGCTAAATCAATAACACGCCATGATTGCCGAGGAATTAATAAGACAAGCCCAAGACCTAATAAACCGATCCGAGTCGGC
>Ga0155241_137_pt1 | contig 9611 bp, 9 predicted proteins | sample RifCSPhighO2_02_FD_106209 | JGI IMG/M metagenome (GOLD analysis project Ga0155241, IMG submission 106209) | Candidatus Sungbacteria bacterium RIFCSPHIGHO2_02_FULL_49_20
CGCCGCAAAAGGATTCACTCGTCCGGCCCCTAAGGTGGAAGTAGCCTGCGACTGTCCAACCGGCCGCAGAGCTTTAAAGAGACCCCCGTTAAAAATAGTCGAATTTAGAGAGTCAATTGAAATACTTGTAATCGTGCGAAATCCAGCCAGATCTCTCTGCAAACTGTCCGTGAAATCGGTGTTGACCGGCAAATTCCAATCGGCGTCCTGCGGCTGGCCTGCGTATGCGGGCTGGCTGGCATCGCCGCTGACCGGCGCTTTTTGACCCGCCGTAAACCAATAATACCCTGCTCCTGCCAAGAGGATTAGAACAAATCCAGCAACGATAGTTTTCCATCCCATAATTATTGATAGTAGGCTTTCGCCGAAACATTAATCATCATGCGGCTATCCATATCCGTCCCTACGCCGAAATTTAATCCGGTGATATCGATCAGGCGCTGGTTCAATTCCAGATCAGTCAAAAACTTGCGGAAATCTTCATAACGGCCGAAGATGTCAAACTTAATCGTCAGAGGAAACGCCCCCGCGCGGACATCGAATTCAGCGGGCGCGGATCCTGCGGCCTCGCGCCGGACTGTGGCGCCGCCGAAATCGAATTGGCGCAGAATCACGTTATTTCTGGAAGCTAAAGTTTCAATATCGGTTACCAAACCGGCGCCGTTCACCCCCTTGGGGACCATCGAGTTAATCCGCGCCAGACTCGTAGCATCAATCCGATTGTAAATATCTCGAAGGCTCTCGGACTTCTGCTGAATCGAGGTCAGTTCCTCCAACGCGCGGGAGGCCCCGATATTATTTGCGCGCGCCTCGGTCAAAACCGCCCATTCTTTGGTCAAGAAAAAATAATACACCGTAATGCCGATAACTATGAGAATGAATGAAAAAGTTGAACGCGACATAATTATTTTCCGCTCCAGCGGGTAAGATCGGATTTATAACCGAGAGTCATTTTGAATTTCAAAAGTCCCTTATCGCCAAGCTGTAAACCGCCGAACTCGACGTCTTGAAGGCTCGGCAGGGCTTCGAAGATTCGCACCTGCTGGGCAATGGTGCCGTAAGAAATCGCCTCGCCCGTAAGCTCCAAGCGCAGAGTGTCCGCTTGGAGAGCGAGAGAGCTGAAACGAACTTGAGGCATAGTGTTTTCTTCAAGTAGCAGAAAAATATTTGAAAATATGCTGTGATTCGCCAAAAGCTGTTTCGCGGCCGAAAGGCGCTTATCCAAATCAAGGATCTGCTGATTGGCGCTTTGCTGGCGGATATCGTCTTCAAGGGCGTCAATCTTGGTCATCAAATCCGCGTTCTCGCGAGTCAAAAGCTGGCGATAGAAATAAATCCCACCGGTCGCAAATAAAGACCCCAAAGCGACCACGACTCCAACAAGCAGTATTAAATTGCTGATCGTACGGGACAGGACAATGGTTCTTCGCGTTTGTTGTCCGATTAATCCTTCGGGCATGTCAAGAAATTAAAAGTTAAAAATGAAAAGGTAAAAATTTTGGTTGCCGCGCCAAGCGCGGCCTCGATTATTTTGATTCTTGACCCCGTTAGAGATGGAGAATGGAACAATTTTACGTTTACGGTATACATATGGTTACGAAGTGCTTCTTATTGACAACTTAAATGCAGAATAAATCTCTAACGGGGTTGATATTTAAATTTTGAATTTACTTTGGCGTGATATTTCTCAAAGCGAGACCAACGGCCACCCCGAACGTCGGTCCAATGTCTTTTAAAATCGGCTGCATGAACGGGGGGTAGGTTACACGCGTGAAAGGATTCGGCCCGATCGTCTCAAGGCCGAAACGTTTGGCGGTGTAGTCAACAATGCCTTTAAGGCGCGACCCGCCTCCGGTAAGAATAACCCGCTCGATCCGCCGCTCCGTCTTTCTGTCATACAAATTCAGTATGCGCTCAATCTCCGCAAAAAGGATCTCCACAAGCGGAATCATGACGCTCGTGATTTCCCTGTCTTCCGGCCTGTCGGAAAGCCCGATCTCGCTTTTAAAAGCGTCTGCGCGCTCGGCTGTTACGCTAAGACCGCGCCCGAGAGCGGTTGACAGCTCGTTCGAACCGCGATCAATGTTATGCGAAAGCATTGCGATTCCGCTATCCACGATAACCACAGTCGTCGATTGAGAACCATAGTTGATGAGAGCCGTAACTGTTTTATCGCGACCGACCAATGAACGCACCAGACTGAAAGTTTCGACTTCAAGTCCCGAAAGCTTCAGATTCGCGCCCGTGATCACGCGCTCCATCTTGGTAATGACATCATTAGGCACAGCGACAAGCAAAACTTTTGTTTTCTGCTTGGGTTTTTCGCCCTCCTCGCGAGACTCGAGTACCTGCCAGTCAAGCTTGACTTCGCCGATTGGGATCGGGATGTAGCGGCGAGCTTCAAAAGGCACGGCTTTGGCAATTTCTTCGGGATTGTCCGTTGGCACATCAATCGCCGTAACAAACGACGAAATTGATGGAATAGCCGCTACCGCCTGGTTCGTCGTTACATTGGCTTCACGTACGACGTCTGTAAGCATCTCGATGATGTCCGAATCGCGAAAACGCAAAAAACCGCTTCCGATGCCGCCGTCAATGTTCTTCAAATACGGCTCGGTGCGCAATTCTCCATAAGTTTCAAGGATCGCGCGCTCTGATTCCTTGCGTAATTGTACAACCTTGACAGACGAAAATCCAATGTCAATACCCACAAAGCTCTTGCGACCCAGCGAGAGGAAACTGGGGAGACCCACGGGAGTCAGTTTTTTTAGAAAATCAAAATTCATTGAAGCAATTTACGCTAAATATCGAGCGCCCAGGGTTACATCTATCATCCGTTTGTGCGCACTGTATTCTTTATTAGTATAGCAGGCGGCTTGTGAGACTGTATACCTCATTAGATAACGCAAAAATCAAACGACAACGCCAATTTTGTATTTTGCGGCCAGTTGCATAACAAGCACCGACATCAAAAGTCATCTAACGGGGTATAGTTGAATTATGTTCTCGAAGCTAAGCAGATTCGCGCTCGACGTTCTATTCCCCAAAATATGTCTTGGGTGCGGCATCGAAGGGGCGTTTTGCTGTACATCGTGCCTAGTAACTTTGGAAGAAATACCGCCGAGCTGTTTCGTATGCGAACGACGTTCGCCCGATGGCTGGACGTGCGATACTTGCCGCCGCCAGACCCCTATCCGCCGGTTTTTAGCTCCCCTCAAGTTTAGTCAAACCTTAGTGCGCAATTTGCTCCACGCTTTCAAGTTTCAGGGTGTTTCCGAGATGGGTGAAACTTTGGCCGAACCGGTAGTGTGCGGCCTTTCAATGTACCAATTTCTCCCTTACCCGCCGGAATCAATTTTTCTTGTTCCACTGCCCCTGCGGCCGAAGCGCCTCCGCGAGCGCGGATTTAATCAGGCGGAGTTGCTCGCCGAAGCCATTGGTCGGAAAACCGGCATTCGTCTCGACACGAAGATTCTGGAACGCACCGCCAACCGTCCGCCGCAAACATCCATAAAGAGAAAAGAGGAAAGAGAAAAAAATGTTGAGGGAGTCTTTCGCGCCCGCGCGCCGCTTGATTCGCGAACTATCTATATATTAGTAGATGACGTTGCCACAACTGGTGCTACGTTAAACGATGCCGCCCGCGCGCTACGCGCGGGCGGCGCTCACAAAATCTGGGCCATCACCGCAGCGCGCTAAGTTAGTAAGTTGGCAAGTTGGTAAGCTGATCCTAATAATTAATGGTAACTAGCCCGTTTTGCCGCCAATGATGATAAAAATCCAAGTGTACTAATAAAGCTCTATAGCCTGTTATTAGTACACTACAGATATACTAGCAATAACAAGAAATTCTCATCTTCTTTCGCTCCCGAAAAGGAAAATGAGCCGCCATACTCCGATAGACGGGATTCTTCGGCGGATGAAAAGACGTACCATAGAATCATATAATTAAGAAACGATCGTTTGTTAATTATGGTTTACGCGAAGGCATCCTGTTGAACTTTAGTTGGTTGAATCATCAAATGTAGCGAGGCCTTACTTAAAACCAATCTCAAAAATACATTTAGGCTCCATTCGGCGCATTTCAGCTACGGCCGCATCCTCACACTCATCATACTTACAGTGTGAATCATTCCTGTTAAGGCGCAAGGCACATTTCGCGAAGCAAAATCGTCCCATCTCTGGCGGTAGTCTCCACTATGATACTCTAGAGTATGGAAGTATAGTTCTATGTTTCACCTTATAGTTTTATGATAAATGTTGGTGAATAGTCGTCGCCCATCTTCACTATGATACTCTAGAGTATGGAAGTGAGTTATACTTTGGGATTTACGCACTTTCACCCTCAAACTTAAAAACCATTTTTGAGATGGGTTCTAGACAAAATTCTGTGATATTTATGATATTATGGTATCTACATTAGTATCCACCAGACAAAGAATTCGGAGGGTTGGCTGAGCGGTCTATAGCGCTAGTCTTGAAAACTAGTTGGGGAGCAATCCCCTCGGAGGTTCGAATCCTCCACCCTCCGCCAGTTAGGAAATGAAGCAGTTGATGCCCCAATGGAAAAATTGTTATAATTAAAATTAATTTAAAAAGAGAATAAAAATATGAATCCAAACAAAGCTTTGTGGGAGAAAGGCGACTTTACTGAAATTGCCAGCTTCATGCGTGAATCCGGCGAATCACTCGTTAATTCTCTCGGGATAACGACACCTCTGCGGGTCTTGGACCTCGGTTGCGGAGATGGCACTACGGCGGTTCCTCTAGCCCTTTTGGGGGCTGAAGTTGTAGGAATCGACATTGCCAAGAACCTCGTTGACGCCGGGAACAAACGAGCTCTCGAGGCGGGTCTTACCAAGCTGACATTTCAAGAGGGAGATGCGAGCAACCTGCAAGGGACGAGTGACCATTCGTTTGACTTGACCATCTCTGTATTCGGTGCCATGTTTGCTCCCAAGCCCTTCGACGTCGCCAAGGAGATGGTGCGGGTTACAAAACCCGGCGGCCGTATTGTGATGGGTAACTGGATACCAAATGACCCAACTTCATTCGTGTCCCAGCTTCTAAAGATCAGCTCATCATTTACACCTCCGCCTCCTGAAGGATTCGTCAGTCCAATGACGTGGGGCGTGGATACTCACATCATCGAGCGTTTTGGCCAGGCCGGCGTGTCCAAAGAGAAAATCTCCATGGCCAAAGACACATACTCCTTTATATCGCCTGATAAAAGCCCGGCACATTTCATCGAATTATTGGAACGATTCTATGGCCCAACAATGAACGCATACGAGGCGGCTCAAAAGAGCGGAAAAGTGGAAGAACTCCACAGCCAACTTTTGGAACTGGCGAAAACACAGAACAAGAGCACTGACGGTAGCACTTCAATACCCGCCACCTTCTTGCGAGTGACTGTTGACCTTTGAGTTCATGCCTGGTCTCTGTCTTTGAATTGAAAGAATTTGCCGCCACATCTTACGCCACTCCTTCACATAAAGTTGCGGAAGTGTGCAGCAAGGATTCGGAGTGCAAAGCAAACCCCAGTAGCAGTCCCTCGACTTTACTCGGGACGCTACGGGGCAGGGAAAAACTTGCCCGCCCGTCCGTAGCTAAATGCAAAAAACTTGACTGGCTTCATCAAGTAAGCTAAAACTAATAGGTAAAACTAGGTAGTGAAATTATGAAAAAAACCACCCTCATCATTATTTTAGCCATCGTCGTTCTCGTCGGAATCTACATCTGGTCGTCGTACAACGGATTTATTAATAAGAGCGCCGCGATTGATAATCAATGGGCGAATGTCCAAGCTGTTTATCAACGCCGGTTCGATTTAATTCCAAACTTGGTCGCATCGGTGCAAGGCGAATTAAAACAAGAGCAAGCAGTCTTTCTCGCGATTGCTGAAGCGCGCACGCGCTATGCCGGCGCTCAAAATGTTGACGAAAAAGCTGCTGCGGCTGGTCAAGTTGAAACTGCCCTTGGACGATTATTGGTCGTCATGGAAAATTACCCGCAATTGCAATCAAGTCAGGCTATCCAGCAATTGATGGCTCAACTTGAAGGAACGGAAAATCGCATCTCGGTTGAACGTCAGCGTTTCAACGACGCAGTTAAAAACTTTAACGTCAGCACCCAGCGCTTCCCAAGCAACATAATCGCCGGACTCTTCGGTTTCCATGGCCGCGCTTATTTCGAAGCGACTCAAGGAGCGGAAAACGCCCCGAAAGTCAATCTATAAATTTCTTCCCGCGTTTGGCATCGGAACGCTGTTCATAGCAGCGTTCCTTTTGCCGCAAGCGGCTCTGGCGTATAAAAATCCGGGGGCACCCTCGGGTTTTGTGAACGACTTTGCGGGGATGATTCCAGCCGGAGAGCGCCAAACGCTCGAATCGAAATTAAGCGCGTTTGAAAAATCTTCCGGCAGTGAAATCGTGGTTGCCGTCATCCCCTCGCTCGACGGAGATACAGTTGAAAACTTCGCCATAGAACTTTTCAAAGATTGGGGCATCGGCAAAAAAGGACAAGACAATGGAGCGCTCCTATTAATCTCGCGTGATGACCGGAAACTCCGCATCGAAGTCGGGTATGGCCTTGAAGGCACGCTGACCGACGCAACAAGTTTCCAGATCGTCAATCAGACACTGACACCCGCTTTTAAGGCGGGTCGTTATTACGACGGCATTAACGCCGCGACCGATCAGATGATGGCGGCGATCAGTGGACAGGGAGAATCGCTAGCGTCGCAAACAACGGCAGGAACTAAATGGTCTTTTAAAAGTATTCTTAATCTAGCCGCTATTGCGTTTGTCTTGGGGCACTTTATCATCATTTGGCTCGGCAGTATTCTTGCACGATCTAAGTCCTGGTGGGCGGGCGGAGTCATGGGAGGTATTCTCGGTGGAATTATTTGGATCTTCACCTCGATCGTTATTGGGGTTGCGGCAATTGCTCTCCTCGCCACGATTGGTTTTATTTTCGATTACATTATCTCAAACGCATTTAAAAAACATAAAACCGCGGGCACACGCATCCCATGGTGGGCGGGAGGGCCATGGGTTGGCGGGGGTTTCGGTGGAAGCGGATCTAGTGGAGGCGGATTCGGGGGCTTTGGCGGTGGTAGCTCCGGCGGCGGAGGATCATCTGGAGGATGGTAGTCGAATTCAAACTGCTTTGAATTCGACGGGCAATTTAGCGAAATCCTGTGCACGCATGCACGTGATTTAGCGTTAGAAATTGACCCCAGGAGCGCTGTGGGAAGCGCGACCTGGCGAAGCCTAGAAACTAGAACTTAGAACTAAGAGCTTAGAGACTAGAGATCAGAAACTAGAAAAACTCAACAAAAAAGCATAGACTGCTTTTCATTGGAGGCGTGCCAGACCTGCCTGCCGGCAGGCAGGATGGACGAGAGCTAATGTCTTGGCTTTCGACAGGCGCTACATATACATCTCATTTCCAGAGCGGAGGCGTGCCGGATCTGCCGGCAGACAGGGTGGCCGAATGGAGTAGTGCTGTTCCCTGTTTGTCCAAGAGCGAAGCGATTGGTAACAAACAGCAATCCCGTCGAGAAAGCGGAGAGGTGCCGGAGTGGCTAAACGGAGCGGTTTGCTAAACCGCGGGGATCTAAAAAGTCCCGCGTGGGTTCAAATCCCACCCTCTCCGCTTTCTTTGCGGGACTAATGCGTTAAGGGCGCAAGCCCTTCGAGGTTCGATCTGTGGTGAACTTGTCGAACCAATCTTCCCTGTTTGTCCAAGAGTGATAGCGAATTGGCAATAAACAGCAATCCCACCAAGGCGGAGCTTCCGCCTCCGCACATGGTATAATTAATTTAATAACAAATCGCAATTCTTTATATGGATATCTCAAAGAAGAATCTATATCTAGCACTCGGTTCGATTTCTCTTTATTATTTTCTATTGCATGACATTTCCGGACCACTTGGTGGACTAGTATTCTTTTTTATTGGATGGGCACTTCCTTTGGTGTTTATAGTTTTCTTATCTCTTTTCCTGAGTAGCTGGCAATCGGAAAAATTTGGTCTGAACAAAAAGATTTTTTTTATTGGATTTATTTTGTTTGCCGTAATTTTTTCAACGTTTGTAGATAGGAATATTTATCGATTGCATACAGTAGGTGGCGATGAGGGATGTATGTGTATGTATTTTTCTTATGGGCGCGGTCGTTTGGGCGATGAATACCAGATATCAAGAATTAGCAATATAAAATTTTTCCAGTACGCTACTGAATCCTTTTTTAGGGGTTTTCAGTTTTTCAGGTTTTTCAGCTAGGTTTCTAGGAGCGAACTAACAAAAAGGGGAAGAAAATTTGGAGGAGGAAATTTTTGCCCGCCCGCCCAATCCGAGCCCAGCTCTTTCTGCGAAAGGGCTGGACGAGGACAGCCCCGAAGCAGAGCAAGCTCGCTACGGGGTAAAAATTCCGTTCGAGCTATTTTAAGAATACACCGCGTTGGGTGTTAGATATATTAAAAATCCTTCCGCCTCCGCCAGTTAGGAAATAGCTGAACCGGTTGAGTGATTCATCCCCATTGAACAATTCTATGGAATTGTTCAATGGGGATTTTTACATTTTTGCCGTATTCCGCTATGATTAACGCCGACTTAGCCGGGCGGTTAGCTCAGTGATAGAGCGCGTCATTGACATTGACGAGGCCATAGGTTTGATCCCTATACCGCCCACTAAATGAATCACATAGAACCCGAACTTATTTATCAGGATGTCGATTTAATCGTTGTCTCAAAGCCCGCCGGCATGCCGGTACACGAGGCCAAGCATTCGACTGATTATTCCCTTTGCGATTGGCTTTTGGAACGCTTCCCAGAAATTAAAGATGTTGGGGATGTCCGCGCTAACGAAAACATTCCTTATAGACCCGGCATCGTGCACCGCCTGGACAAGCAAACTTCGGGCGTCATGGTTGTAGCGCACACCCAAGAGACGTTTCTGCGGCTCAAAGAAATTTTCAAGTCGCACGAAATTGAAAAAATTTATACCGCGCTTGTCTGTGGGCGTATGAAAGAAAATACTGGAACGATTGCCTCCCCCATCGGCCGGATTGTCACAACGCCCACCAAAATGGGAATCCCGTCGGGTCGCGGCAAATTGCGGCTTGTGAAAGATGCATCAACTGAATATAAAGTCTTGAAAAAATTTGAAAACGCCACATTACTCGAAGTGCATCCTAAAACCGGCCGCATGCACCAGATCCGCGTGCATCTTGCCTCCATCGGCCATCCGGTTGCCGGCGACACAGTTTACGGCGGCAAAAACGTCTGCCTTAAGGACTTGGGGCGCTATTTTCTACATGCATCTTCCTTATCATTCAGCTATCATGCCGGCCAGCGGCTGCAGTTCAGCGCTGAACTGCCGCATGAACTTGATAAAATTTTAGCTACCCTGCCAAGACCATAGAGAATTGCTCCAGGCCAGCACTTCTTTTAAAAATCATACTCCAAAAGCTCTGAATATCCCATAATATCTTACTAATTGACTCTTATACTCTATATTATGCTATAGCGGGTTACCCCATTTAATTCTGTTGGTGAAATCCGTTGCAAGCGATCGTTTTCTTGTATTTAAGAAGTGCGACAATCCA
>Ga0155241_113_pt1 | contig 9166 bp, 5 predicted proteins | sample RifCSPhighO2_02_FD_106209 | JGI IMG/M metagenome (GOLD analysis project Ga0155241, IMG submission 106209) | Candidatus Sungbacteria bacterium RIFCSPHIGHO2_02_FULL_49_20
CATAAGCAATGCAGGCGTATCGGGCGCTTCCGCGCGCCGGACAATTTGGATTGCCGCTGATATAAGTGCGCGCGGCGGCAATCTCTTTAGTCTTAGTTTGGGACTTCGCTCCAGCATCAGCTAGAAAAAGCGCAGAGGCCGTGAATGCATCGTCAACATTCCAAGGATTAGCAATAGATCTGCCCACCAATCGGGCGACCTCGTCGGTAAATAAGAGCCATGTTGTAGGAATAAATTGCGCCGGCCCCATGGCGCCGCCACAGCCATAATTCGGCGCGCGCGACACCGGCATTTTATCCGGATCAAAACCAAGACTTGAAGTGATTTTGAAAAACGCGGCCTTTTGCTTTTCGGCTGTCGTTCGCTTGCCAAGATTTATGTAGCAGTCATACATATCGCGCTTCCAATTCCCCGTCCCCAAATTACTGCCGACAGTAATCTGCCCGTTTTCAAACTGGCGCCCGGTTTCCACTTCTAAAATCCCCAGAAGAAATGCCGCACGAATTCCTGTACGACTAGCAGCGAGCTTGGCGTATTTCAAAGCATCTTCGGCTGTAATGCCGGTCTTTTCAAGGTAAAACAGCTGATTGCGAATTGCGGCAATGTCGCCTTGTTTTTGCTTAAGGAGCGTTTGGAATTTCGATTCTTGGCCCTGCGTTACTTTAAGCAATCGGTCGCGCTCGGTTTTTTTCTGCTGGATACTGCGCTGTTCTAACTCTTGCGCGGACTTGGCTTCCTGCTGACCCTCGCGAAAATCTTCAAGATCCGCTTTGTCCTTCTCGAATTCGGTTTTTTGAGTCCGCAAATCGGCTAATAAGTCTTGGACATGCCCCTGCAAAGCTTCAAGGCTGTTCAATTCCATAAAAAAGTCCGAGAGACTGTCGTGCTGTAGTATAAGCTGAAGTAAATTATTTTGATCGCGCGTCGCAAGCTGTCTCATGGCCTCGCCCAACTCCTGCTGGGATTTTTTGATTTTACCCTGCAAGACCGCGATACTTTGAGCTTTGTGACTGATGTCAATATCGGTCTGACGGATGACTAGCGCCAAGCGCTGGATGGATATTTGGTGCTGGCGGATTTGATCGTTAAGAATCTTGATTTCGTTTTGAAGAGTTTTAGCCTGCCCCTGCAATTGCTGGACAGTGATATCAAGACTAGCCGCTTCTTTTTCCAAGGCATCAAGCTGCGCTTGCAGAGCATTTCGATCGGCCCCCGTACTAGCTGTTTGTCCCGATGCGCCCGGCGCTAATACAAAGCCTATCAGACAAACAAAAGTGACAAGACCAAGCCTGCCTATAAATACGAAAGAATGCCCGCGGTTTATGCTCATGCAAACACAGGGCTTAAACTAAAAGAGGTCTTGCTATATCATCAAAACCCCAGCCCAGCTTCTTGTATTATACCAGATCCTGAAGGGGCCGGGCGCAAAGAGCCTCCCAACCCACAAAATTATTCTTCTTCAGTTTCCGCCTTAGCTTTAGCCTCCGCTTCAGCCTTTAATTTAGCTTCGCGTTCAGTTTCAACTTCAACGGGAGCCACCACCTCGGACGTTTCTGTGCTCTTTAATTCCTCTTCAGAACGCGGGGGCTCGACAAGGACAATAACATCATCAGATTCGGCGAGTAATCGCACTCCCGCCGGCAAAGAAAGATCACTGGCAACGACACGATCATTTACATGTTCAAGTTTCTCCATCGGGACATAAATAGAATGCGGCAGATCCTTCGGCAAAGCTGAAATTTCAATCTCGTGCATAACTTTGACAAGTATACCCGACTCGCCCTTAACCGCGGGCGATTCACCAATAAATTCCAAAGGAATCTTAGCGTGAATTTCTTTATCCATACGCACCGAAAGAAAATCAGCGTGAATCGGCAAGTCTGTTAAGGGGTCAACTTGAACGTCGTGAATCAGTACGTTATGCTTTTTTCCATCAACTACCAATTCAACAAGCGTTGACTCCCCAGCCTCTTTAAGTACCTTGCCAAATGACTTAGTATCCACCGAGATTGGCTGTGACTCGTTATCTGCGCCATATAAAACAGCCGGCAATTGGCCATTGCGGCGAAGACTTTTGACCTGGTGTCCGATACTTTTACGCCTTTCAGCGATTAACTCTACCATATTTATACCCAGAGAATTTAGCACAATATAGATCGAAAGAAAAGAGGAGGATAATTGCCCTACCCCTTCGCGCCCTTATAGCCTTTCCGTTCTCGCCTGCTCCCATATCTTCCGCCCCTATAGTGGCTGCGTTAGGTAACGGGGTTCAACGACTTTTGATTTCCGAGAACTGCAATGATGTTTTTCGCCGCAACCTCGCCCATCTTCTGGCGGGTTTCCTCGGTCGCGGATGCAATATGCGGCGTAACGATTACATTGTCAAGATCTTTTAATGTCGGCTCCATTTGCGGCTCATGCTCAAACACATCAATCGCGGCACCCTGAATAACTTTATCGCGGAGAGCTTCCGCGAGCGCTCGTTCATCGATAATTGGGCCGCGCGAGGTGTTGACGAGGTAGCTGGTCGGTTTCATCAGGTGCAAACGTTCGGCGTTGACCAAATGACGGGTTGTTGGAAGTAACGGAACGTGGATTGAGACAAAATCTGCCTCTTTAAAAACCTCCTCCGGCGTAGCTCTAAATGTAGCCCCAACTTCTTTCTCAAAATCTTCATTTCTTTTTATGTCGTAGTAGATCACGGACATATCAAACCCTTTAGCGCCGTGATAAGCGACACGCGCTCCAATTCGTCCTAGACCCACGATACCAAGAGTTTTATGGGATAGGTCTGTCCCCAGCAATAATTCCGGCTCCCAGCTTGTGTACTTCCCCGCTCGCATGAACTTATCGGCTTCTACCACCCGATGCGCGATTGCGAGCATCAACGCGAATGTATGTTCGGCAACAGTCTCGGTCAGCACATTGGGAGTATTGGTAATAATTATGCCTAGCTCCTTGGCCGCCACAGCATCAATATTGTCGTATCCGACAGCGTAGTTGGCTACAATCTTCACAGACGGTTTCCAAGCTTTCAAAACTTCGCGCGTAATTTTATCTGTGAGTTGTGCCAGAACCGCATCCGCCCCTTGGCCACCCGCGACCAACTCCTCGGGCGTCAAAACCCGATCATGCGAGCTGACAATGACCTCGTGCCCCGCCGCCCGCAACATCTCAATCCCGCGGTTGGGAATCTTTCGCGTTACGAAAACTTTCATAAATTACTTATTCTGGAATAATCTTAATTTCTCCATTATAAGCCTTTTTAACGCATCGCGCGCCGGGGCGTCAAATTTATACGGCGTGGTCTCGTCCGGTTTCTCTGATAATTCTTTGCGCAGCGCCTCGGCATAGGCCACCCGAATATCGGTATTGATGTGGATATTGGCAATACCCGCCTCAATCGCGGCTTTAATCTGGTCATCAGGAATGCCGGAGCCGGCGTGCAAAACAAGCGCGACATTCTCTGGAACCGCTTCCCGTATTTTCTTGATTCTATCAATATCCAAATTCGGCTCATCAAGCGAGATGCCGTGAATATTGCCAACCGCGATCGCCAGTCGATCCACGTCAGTTTTCGCAATAAAATCCGTGGCTTGATCCGGATCAGTGTAATCTTCGGGCATTATCTCAATCTTTTCTTTCTGAATCTTCGAATCTCCACGCAAATAACCCAATTCACCCTCAACGCTTATACCTGATACCTTATGTTTTGCATATTCCACGATCTCTTTCGTCCTCTTCGCATTTTCCTCAAACGGCAACGCCGAAAGATCTATATGAATCGAATCATACCCCGCATCAATTGCAATTTTCGCGGCTTCCACGCTCTTATGGTGATCGGAATTCAAAAACACTGGGATCCCCAGCTCGGCGCGAAACGCATCCCGAAGCGCGACTGCCTCAAGATACCCGAGATGTTTAGCTTCCCCTTCAGAAGTTCCGACAATCGCCGCGGTACCAACTTCTTTAGCCGCCTCGCAGATAGCGCGCATCTGGTCGGATTCGGAGACGTTAAAATGCCCCGTTGACCAATGCTCTTTGGTTGCTCGAGACAGAATTTCAGTGAGTGTAATCATGATTAGTTCGACTCTTTACCCATACAGCCATTTCTTAAATCCTAAATCCTAAGCACTAAACTCTAAACAAATCCCAAATTCTAAATTCCAATGTTCCAAATAGAAATTTTGTGATTTGAGATTTGGGTCATTGGAATTTGTTTAGTATTTAGGATTTAGAAATTAGAATTTATCAGATTGGTTTCGGCTTATAATCCTCCGGCGCCTTCGCTAAATACTCTTCAAGCTGCGAACGTGTGAGTAAGCCTGCCCGGGCTCCAATTTGCTGTACTACCGACATTGAATTTACCGGGCCCCACCGGAGAGCTTCGGGAACGCTCTTGCCTAAGGCGAGCGCGGCGGTGAAAGTTCCAGAGAAAGCATCGCCAGCGCCGGTGCGCTCATACGGCGGTTTGGGATCGGGATAAGTTTGCATACTCCACATATTTGTCCCATCCGAGGCATACGCGCCTTTAGGGCCATCAGAGACAGAAACAATTTTAGGGCCTTTGGCGTGCAACATCTGCATTAACTTTTTTATATCCTCTTCGGAGCTCTCCGTAATTCGCTGGGCCTCCTCTTTATTGCAGAAAAATGCGTCAGTCCGTCGATAGATTCCATCAAGCTCCCTTGTCATCTTAATCTGGAAAGTCCCGGGCTGGAACGCCAACTTGATATTCGGGCGCTCTACTAAATAGCGTTCGATGGCTTGATGGAATTCGAGCGAATTGGCTCTTAGCGATGAGAGATACACCCAAGCCGGCTCGCCGATATTAGGTAACTCATAAGGATACGCCTCATGCTTTAACAGAATCGTGCGGTCATCATCGTACCACAATACGAAGTGGTAATTGGTTTTCTCACCCTGATGCACGCGAACAAATTCGGTCCCCACGCGTTCTTTCGCGAGCGCTTCAACGGATTCACTGCCGTAGTGATCCCCGCCGACATTAGCGGCTAAGGCGCTGGAGAGGCCCAATCGCGCTGCTGCTACCGTGGCATTCGCGGAATTCCCCACCGCCGGAATCACGGTTACATTTTCATAAGGAATTTTATCGGCGAATCTCATACAAATCTCACGCACTTCATGATCAATATCAATATGCGCCGAAGGGTCTTTCAGCTGAATGAAAGCGTCAGTTACAATATCGCCGATGCCGAGAAAGTCGTAGTTCTCTGTCATAAAACTATCACAAAAATACTCCCTCCATTGTATAAAATTCTACAGGAATCACAAAGCCCCGCCGCGGCGGGGCTTTGTGGATAAAATCTTCCGACATCCGCCTCTATGGGGGAAAATTATAATCGCACCGCCTTCACCTTTTCAATAAGATCATATTTCAGAAACAGCCGCTAGTTTATCTATACTATTTAAGTTCTAAAAGTTTATTTGCCTCCGCAGTTATTTTATTTTTTATTTCTTCCCAAGCGGCGTTTTTTATCATAATGGGCATCGGTTCCATTTCTGCGTCTTCAAAGTAAACCAGACTTTTTAAAATATGGAGTTTGTTGTATTTGATGTTTTCGTATCTTTTTTCAAAAAAACCGATAAGCTCCGGGAGTGAATATCTTTCAAATAAAAAATAAATATCAACAAAATCTTTCTTGCTTCCGCGCGATGACACCGCATCGATTTTCATGGCGGCGATGTCCCGCTCGTCGGCAAGCTTTATGCCCTCATAATCAACCAATGGATAAAGAACTTTGTAGCTATAATATAGAAAGCTTACCTTAACTCTGTTAAGATTCCCGTGGATTGTTCCTTTCTCCTCTCCGACAAGCTCAAACTCCCCAATTTCCGAAAGAGTTTTTTTTATACCATCGTTTGAAAAACTTTCAGCCGAAAACCAATCCAAGTCTATGGAGGTCCGATGCCCTAACTGAATCGCCAAAGCCGTGCCACCAGCCAAATAAAATCCGCCGGCTATTTCAGTCCTGGCGATTTTTCCCAAAACGCGCTTCGCCTTGTCGCTGATTGTTTGCGTAAACATTCCAATTTGTCAATATTAAAATACTGACACCAAAAAGAAAATGATTTTCGGTTTAGCGGTTTTCCTTCTAAAATCACCCTCCTCATTTTCTCCCGTCCGTAAAATCCGATCGCCCATTGGAAATCGTCCGCATCGCCAAAATCGAGTATTCTTCTAATTATAAAAGCGTTATTTTTTTGAGGATCTAAAATATCCGTGTCCCAAAAAAGAGTTTTTTTCTTTAGAGTTTCCATGGTGCAACTATAGCATAAATCTTGTGGAATACGCTAATTCTCCCGCATAGCATTTTTTCGGGATTCACGAAACCAAACCTAAAAAGGCCAATGCGGCACATAAGACCGCCGGAATCAATTCCGTTTAACGGCCAAAAGGGCTAAGGCTTAGCAAATACCCTTTTATGGCAGTGAGACGATCATCCAACGCGAAAAGGATTGAAGCGAGCCCGAAGCGATTAACCGCCAAATTGGGACGCGTCCCTCCGGCGTCAGCCATAGAGTACTTGAAGTAAACAGTGTTCCCGTTTACCGGCAAGCCGGTAACGGCAATAGATACTCCTGAGGCGGAGGCTCCAAGCGCGGACAAGTCAATCCACACATTCTGCACGCACGAACTACATGAGGCGTTGAACATGGTTGGCAAGATATCGGCGCGCACGATGTAGTCGGCTGTGCCTGTATGATTCAGGCCGCCGAAATCGAACGATCCGTAGTTATGGAATACCGAGCTTAATGACCCAGAATATGGAGCGATAGTGGCGCCGGTAGCCGCATTTACCAGCCGCACGTTTGAAAGGTAGACGCCATTATAGAGCATGACGGAAAGCTTGCCAAGCGCAATACTCCCGCTGGAGTTTACCGTAAACCTCAAAAGATCGGCTGTCACCGTTCCTGCATACTTAAAGCCGTCCGAGCTTAAGGAACTCCTGGAGATAGAAACGGCAGTAGGGGTTGGAGCCACAATCGTTCCTATACTAAACGGGGCGTTGCTTAAATCTGTGGCCAATGACATACCGGTAGCTTTTTCTTGCACTGTCACACGCGCCTTGAAATCACTGCCGCCAGCCGACCAACCAGTATTTCGTGGATCAACATAAAATGAAACTGATCTATCTGTGTGAGGAAGAATGAAACCACCTGCGTATACCTGACCTTTATCAATTTCCACGAAGAATTGGTGGCTAGATGTCACATTACTGGCCGACCAAGTCACACTCTTGGTATCTCCAAGATTCCATGTCTCTCCCCCGTTCGGAGAAAGGACGGTGATGGAGGGTTTGGTAACGGTAAAAGATTCGCTTCGCCCGGCAACTGATACGAAGCCAACTTTCGTGAAATTTACCTCAATGGAATACGATCCCGGCGATATTGAGGGCGGAAGATATACCGATTCATACCCGTCATTGGGAGTATTTATTGCCACTTGAGCGACCGCACTGCCATTTACGTCGAAAAGCCCCAACGTCACAAATTCAGACGCACTTATTCCACCGCTGTACCACCGCACAGCGATTGTCTTGCCCGGATACGCTTGGTCTTTACTGAGAGGAGCAGTAACGGTGATGGAGGGAGAAGAGGAAACAGATGTAGAAATTGTGAAGGTTGTTTTTTCGCTGGTTGCCACAATATTGGACGTCGCTGTCTGTATTACCGTTGCAAAAGTCGTCCAATTCCCCATCTCGCCACTAGCATCAATCGACTGGCTCAATTCATAGTAACCAGAACTATAGTTGTAACTCAAAACTTCTAGCGTTGTTTTCCCAGAAGGACTAATTGCATAGAGACGAACATCAGCCCCTTCTGCGGGTGTAAAAGGAGTACCATCCGCGTCAAGGGCTTTGGCAGTAAATTTAACCGTATCCCCCACCACATAGGTCTTTTTGTCTGTCCATAAAATCACGCTCTTTTGAGCAGCCCCCGCCGCCACAATGCTAAACGGCGCGTTGCTTTCGTCTCCCTGAACCAGGTTATTATAATCAAGCAAACCGCTATTCGTAGTTTTATAAGCCGTGATATGAATCTTAAAATTATTTCCGGGAGTAAGCATCTGCTTGCTTCCATTTTGAGGATAATTGCTTATAGTCCATTGAGAGCTGCCTATATTACTCGCCTGATTAGTAAATAAGTAATGGGTACGATGATCTTCGGTAGCTGAATTGTAGCTGTGATCCACAAGTTCCAAACTCACGACCCCACCAGTGAAATTATTACTATTCCAACGAATCGTTTGCGTAGAACCAATTTGCCACACCTCCCCCCCATTCGGCGAAAGGACGGTGATGGAGGGGACTGACGACACCGGGCCAACGGTTACTTTAGCGGTCGCCAAACCATATACGGAAGGCGATTTATACGCGGCCTTGATGTCTGCGGTGCCGTTTGAAATTCCTTTGACTGTGGCGCTAGTAAACGAATGACATCCCGCAGTAAAGCAGTCAGCTATCGCAATACCAATTATTGAAGCTACGCCTGAATTACTTGAAGTCCATTCGGCCACTACGGGAAATCGAGCGGGCATGACTTGAGAACAAGCAATCCCCGCAATATCGCAACGTGGCATAGGCGGTTGGTAGAATGCTTGAAAATCTTTTTCTTCGCCAACCGCCATGGAAGCGGATCCTGGTTCGATATAAAGTTCGCCTCCGCCAGATACGTCGCCACTACCGGACGCGGAAAGAACTTGCGGCGCAAGACCAAGAAGCGTTATTTTAATGTAATCGCTGGGAGAAACATCGCCAATTACGCCCCGCAATTCAAAGTATTTAACCGACCCGCCCGGAAGATAGGGCGGATTAGTCGGGCTTAACAAGCCACTTTCGCCAAAAGGCGCAACGACAAAAGAGTTTTCTCTAAAGGAGAATGAACTATCGCTGTATTGATACAGTTCTGGCCCGGCAACCTTGTGATTAGTTATCCCAAAACGGAGCGAACTAAGTGACTGATCTTTCTGGAACTCCGCCGTAGCCGAAAACCTATAGAGAATCACTGTGCCCTTTGTAAGTATATTCGATGGAATGGGGAGCAGTTTAAAAGCCACAGAGGATGGAAGAGGCGGTGAGATTAAAGAAACCGATGAATCGCAACCTATCAATTTGTTGGCTGCAGCTCTTGTTATTGCGCC
>Ga0155241_122_pt1 | contig 9099 bp, 7 predicted proteins | sample RifCSPhighO2_02_FD_106209 | JGI IMG/M metagenome (GOLD analysis project Ga0155241, IMG submission 106209) | Candidatus Sungbacteria bacterium RIFCSPHIGHO2_02_FULL_49_20
TTATAAATTTCGATATACCGGACGATCCGGGTGACTATGTTCATCGTATTGGGAGAACAGGCCGCGCGGGCGCTGCGGGACGCGCGATTTCTTTCGCGACGCCGGACCAGCGAAATGCTGTTCGCGACATAGAGCGCTTGCTAAAAACATTTATCAAGGTCTCAAAACTTCCGGAGCTTCCACCCGCGCCCCGTCAGATTCCCGGGGAGGCGCCTCATGAACCGCGCTACCCGCGGACTCCGTCATATTCGCATTCTTTTGGTCGTCGTCCTCACGCCAGAGGCGGGGAGAGACGTTATTTTCACCGTTAAGAAAAGATACTATAGTAGGAGTGTTGACCTTGATGATGTATGAAGATACAAAACGCGAGCGATATTGCGTCCTCCGCACTCAGAAAATCCGCGTGTGAGATCGCGGAAGCCGGGCTTCAAGCGATTGATACCGAAAAGATCGTCAAAAATGCAGTCCGCGTTCGCGAGGACAGCATTCTCGTTAACGGCGAAGAGTTTCCGCTTAAGAAAAACGGCGGAATTTTTGTTGTTGGAGTTGGCAAGTGCGCGACCGAAGCCGCGCACGCGCTTGAGAGTATTTTGGGCGCTCGACTTTCTGGGGGCGTGATTATTGACGTAAAAACCGGTGCTCCTTTGAAAAAGATTATCGCGTATAAAGGGAGCCATCCTCTGCCGACTGAGGCGAATATCGAGGCCTCGTCTCACATCGTAGCGCTCCTTCGCCCGCTTTCCGAGGATGATTTTGTGATTTTTATAATTTCCGGCGGCGGGTCAACGCTTTTATGCCTTCCGGAGGATTCGGGATGCCAGGAGGAATCAAAAATCCTCCACGAGCTCATGGTGCGGGGCGCTGCCATACAAGAGGTCAATGTTGTCCGAAAGCATTTGTCGCTTGCGCGCGGCGGGTATCTTGCCGAGTACGCCTATCCTGCGCACTCGGTCGCGCTTATTTTTTCCGATGTGCCGGGAAACGATATTCAATATGTGGCGTCAGGTCCCACAGTAAAAGACACGACTACCCGTAAAGACGCCGAGATCGTTCTCTCGAAGTACGACGTCTTGAACGCCTGCCACATGGATTCTTGTGGGCTTATTGAAACGCCCAAGGATGATAAATATTTTGTGAACATAAAAAACATTGTTGTTGCGTCAAACTCGATTGCGCTTTCCGCGATGGCGGAGAAAGCCAAAGAGCTCGGCTTTGCGTCCGAGGTGCGGACGCAAAATCTTGTTGGAGAGGCACGCGATGCAGGAAAAACGATTGTTGAGGATCTTCACAGCGCCCCGCCAAAAAGCGCGCTTTTGTACGGCGGGGAGACCACGGTTACGGTGCGCGGCCACGGAAAAGGCGGGCGGAATATGGAACTTGCGCTTTCCGCTTTGCGGTTTCTTAAAGAAAGAGAAGCGGTGCTTGCGCTTGCGTCCGATGGCCGTGACAACAGCGATATTGCGGGCGCGATTTGTGATATAATGACACGGGAGAATGCCGTGAGACAGAACCTCAATATTGAAAAGTATCTCGCGGACAACAACGAGTATCCGTTTTTCCAGGCGGTCGGGGATTATCTTCTGACCGGAGATACGGGATCAAACGTGTCCGATCTCATTATCGCGATTAAGGAGTAGTTTGGAGGATTTTTGATGTTGTTTACACTTTTGAGACCCGCTCGTCCCATCCAGCGCGGGACTCGCTAAGGGTCGGCGCAGTTTATTCCGACAGCTGTCGGAATACCGAGCAAACTGCGCCTCCCATTGTCTCAAAAGTGTAAACAACATGATTGTTTCCTATACGTAATATCATGAAAAAATCGAAATTCATCGTAAAGTTTGAGGACGTCGGCATCAAGGACGTCGCGCTCGTTGGCGGGAAAAATGCGTCTTTGGGCGAGATGATCCGTACGCTCGCAAAAAAAGGCGTGCGTGTTCCCTCGGGATTTATCGTGACTGCGGACGCGTATCGACATTTTCTTCACGAGTCAGGGCTTCAAAAAATTATTCATATTGCGCTCCGCGGCCTTGATACGAAAAATCTCGCCGACCTTGCGAAGCGAGGGAAGTTCATACGCGAATTAATACGCGCGAAAGAATTTCCTCCTGACCTCACGGCCGCGATACTTTCGGCATACAAAGTGTTTGAAGCCAGGTACGGTAAAAATGCGGACGCGGCGGTTCGTTCCTCCGCAACCGCAGAGGATTTGCCGGGCGCGAGTTTTGCCGGAGAGCACGAAACGTATCTCGGCATCCGCGGCGGCGAGGATGTTCTCTTGGCTGTGCGGGCCGCGATGGCGTCCTTATTCACGGACCGCGCGATTTCCTACCGCGTTGATAAAAAATTTGATCATTTCAAGGTTGCGCTCTCTGTGGGAGTCCAGAAAATGGTGCGTTCCGACAAGGGAGTGTCGGGCGTGATGTTTACCGTGGATACAGAATCAGGTTTCCGGGACGTTATTTTGATAAACGGCGTCTGGGGACTTGGCGAGTTGATTGTGCAGGGAGAAGTGACGCCGGATGAATTTCTTGTATGGAAACAGGGTTTGAAAAACGCGGGTTCCACGCCGATCGTTGATAAGCGATTGGGAGTGAAAAATCGGAAAATGGTATATTCGGGCGCGGGAAAAAATATCAAGCAGACAAAGATAGTTCCAACGTCGCGAAGCGAACGAGATCATTTTGTGCTTGATAGGAGGGAGATTTTGAAACTGGCGCGTTGGGGAGCACTTATTGAGGAACACTATTCACGAGTGCGAGGCGTTTGGACGCCGATGGATATGGAGTGGGCAAAAGACGGCGAGACGGGAGAACTTTTCATTGTTCAGGCGCGGCCCGAGACGGTTCAGGCCAGCCGGGATTTTTCAAAGGTAAGGGAATTTGCGCTTCTTGAGAAAAAAACTCCTCTCGTAAAAGGCGCGTCGGTCGGGTCAAGTATCGCGACGGGCAAGGCGAGAATAATTTTAGACGCAAAAAACGTCGGCCAATTCCGGAAGGGCGAGGTTTTGGTGACCGATATGACGGATCCCGACTGGGAGCCCATCATGAAAATTGCGTCGGCAATCGTGACGGATAAGGGCGGGAGGACATCGCATGCCGCGATTGTCTCGCGGGAGCTCGGGATTCCTGCGGTCGTGGGAACGGAAAACGCTACAAGAAGGATTACAACTGGCGCGGATGTCACCGTTGATACGACCGGAAGCGACGGGGCGGTGTATGCGGGTGCGCTCCGCTTCCGCGTGACGGAACACGATGTCAGGAAAATTCCAAAACCAAAGACGCATATTATGGTAAACGTCGCGATTCCCGAAACCGCGTTTGAGACGTCGTTTTTGCCGAATTCGGGCGTGGGGCTTGCGCGCGAAGAATTCATCATTGCGTCAAAAATCGGGATTCATCCAATGGCGCTTATTAATTTTAGAAAACTTGCGCCAAAAGTTCAAAAAATCATCCGAAAAAAAATCCGCGGCTGGGAAAATGAAATTCAGTTTTACGTTGATAATCTTGTCTTCGGTATCGCAAAAATCGGACTGGCGTTTTATCCGCATCCTGTGATCGTCCGGTTTTCCGATTTCAAAACAAATGAATACCGGACGCTTTTGGGGGGTGATGCCTACGAGCCGGAGGAGGAAAACCCCATGATCGGCTGGCGAGGCGCATCGCGCTATTACGATCCAAAATTCAAACCCGCGTTTTTGCTTGAATGCAAAGCGATTAAAAAAGTGAGGGACGAGATTGGGCTTAAAAATGTGATTCCGATGGTGCCGTTTTGCCGGACAATCGAGGAGGCGGTGAGTACCCTTGAAATCATGGCGAGTGCAAGGATCACGACGAATTACATTGCAAAAAAGCGCGGGCTTGCGAAAAAAAATATCACGCCCGTCTATATGATGTGCGAGATTCCTTCGAATGTTCTTTTGGCGGACGAGTTTCTTGATATTTTTGACGGAATGTCCATCGGCTCAAACGACCTGACCCAGCTCGCGCTCGGGCTTGATCGTGATTCCGGGATCGTGAGCCGCGTGGCAAACGAAAATAACCCCGCGGTGCGAAAACTCATCGCAGAGGCGATCAAAAAGTGCCGCAATCGGAAAAAATATATCGGGATCTGCGGCCAAGCGCCGTCGGACTATCCGGAATTTGCGGATTTTCTCGTGGATTCGGGGATTGACAGTATGTCGTTAAATCCCGATACGGTGATCCCGACTACGATTCGGGTCGCGAAGCGCGAGCGGATTCGGCGTCGGAGTTAGCATGGGAATCCATGAAAATTCACGATATCACGGTTAGGAAAATTTTTGACTCGCGTGGAGAGTCAACGATCGAGATTTTGTTGAAATCGGGAAACCGATGGTTTTCTGCGTCTGTCCCGTCCGGAAAAAGCAGGGGCAGCCGGGAGGCGAAAGTATTTTCGTTTGCCGAAGTAGTGCGCGCGCTTGTGCAGATTCGAAGGGCAATTCTCAAAAAGGATTTTTCGTCAATTCGGGCCTGCGACAACGCGCTCATCCGCCTTGATGGCACAAAAAATAAGTCGTCACTCGGCGGGAATCTTATGCTCGGAATCTCTGTTGCGTTTGCCCGTGCGTTTGCGGCCGCGAAAAACGAGGAGTCGTGGCAAACCCTCCGAAGGGAGTTTTTTCCGAAAGGTGTGAGCGGGCGTGCGCCCCGTATTTTTGCAAACGTGATAAACGGTGGAGCGCACGCGGACAACAATCTCGACATCCAGGAATATATGGTTGTTGCGGGGGGCGCCTCAGTGCGCGCGCGGGTGGGAAATCTTATTGATTTCTATAATCGTCTTGGCGCGATTCTCAAAAAAAAGAATTCCGGCCGAATGGTTCCCGTGGGTGATGAAGGGGGATATTCCCTTGATTTCAAAAACAATTTTGAGCCGATTGCGGTTTTGGAAAATTTAATTCGCGCGCGCGGGCTTGCGGATAGTTTCGCGCTCGCGCTTGATGCCGCGGCAACGGGATTTTTCGCGCGGGGTTCGTATGTTTTCGGAGGGAAAAAATTGACTTCAGTACGCCTCGCAGACGAATATGCGCGCTATTTTGAAAAGTCAAGGATTCTTTTTTCAATTGAAGACCCGTTTGCGGAACGCGATGCAGACGGCTTTTCTCTTATCCGCAAAAAAATGCCTCGCGCCTGGGTTGTCGGGGATGATCTTACCGTGACGAGTTCTTCTGAGATTCGAAAATACGCCGAGAGTAGTGCAATAAACGCGGTTATCATAAAGCCAAATCAGATTGGCACCGTGAGCGAGGCCGCGGACGCGATTTTGGCTGCGCGGCAATGCGGATTAAAGACGATTATATCCCACCGTTCCGGCGAAACCGAAGATGCGTTTATAATTCATCTTGCGAAGGCGAGCAGCGCGGACGGAGTCAAGATCGGCGCGCCCGCGCGGGAGCGGATCGCGAAATATAACGAGCTCATGCGACTCTACGACAAATGAAACGCGCGGTCTATATCACCCTATTTACGCTTCTCGGAGTCCTCCTCCAGTTTTTGGCACACGCCGGAATTGAAATTCCTGTTATTTCTTTGTTGCTGAATGACTTTAAAAGGTTCGGTCTCGGGCTTACGTGGGATCAGTGGGTTATGATCCACAACATCGGAACTATCGTGCTTTTTGCCGCAGGAGCGGCTGGCGGATTCTTGCTCGGCAGATATTGGTGGCGCGTGATATATATTGAAAAGCGCCTTCGGAAAAATATTTAGTGGGAAATCGAAAAAATATTTTAACGCCTCCGCCGCATCGGCAGGATATTTTTGCCTTTGTTGTGTCACTACCGCGCTATTGCAATAATAAGGAAAATGTATTATAATTTTAATCATTATTTGAGTTGTTTTCGGCGTCTTTCTCGCCGCTAATTTTATTCTCGCACGAAAAGCATCATGCCCCCGAGCGTCAAGGTTGAAAAAGAACTCGAACGAGGCGTGAATATCTCGATAATCGCGCTCATTGATTCGCTCATAGAGCACGGAAATCACGCCGAGGCCTCGGATATTCATATTGATCCTCTGGAAAATTCAATCCGGGTGCGTTTTCGGATTGACGGCGTTTTGCATACCATGTATACGCTTCCGAAGGCGATTCATAACGAAATAATTTCGCGCATTAAAATCCTCTCGGGGCTTCGCACCGACGAGCATGGCGCCGCCCAAGACGGACGTTTCCGATGTATCGCCGAGGGCTCGCAAAAACCCGTCGACATCCGTGTCTCGATCGCTCCGACCTACTACGGAGAAAATGCGGTTTTGAGAATTCTCGCGGACAAAGCGGAGCAATTTACGCTTGAAACCCTCGGCTTCAATGCGGGCGACCGCGAGAAAATTTCAAAAGCGATACGAAGGCCGAATGGAATGATTCTTTCAACGGGTCCGACCGGTTCCGGGAAAACAACGACGCTCTATACGCTTATCAAGATGTTAAACACCGACGACGTGTCTATCATCACGATTGAAGATCCTATTGAATACTCGATTGAAGGGATTGAACAGATTCAGGTAAATGCCCGTTCGGGGCTTACATTTGCAAACGGGCTTCGCTCGATGCTTCGTCAAGACCCGGATATTATAATGGTAGGCGAGATTCGCGATCCGGAAACCGCGTCCATCGCGGTAAATAGCGCGCTCACGGGGCACCTCCTTCTTTCCACGCTTCATACGTCGGATGCGGCGACAACGCTTCCTCGGCTTCTCGATCTTGGCGTTGAGGCGTATCTGGTTGCGTCGACCGTCAATATCGCAATCGGCCAGCGTTTGGTGCGCCGCATATGCGACAACTGCAAAACCCCGAAAAAACTCACCGAAAGCGAGAAACAAGCCCTTTTGGAGGTGCTCCCAAAGGGAACGGACTTTGACGGAAAATTCGCGGTCGGAAAGGGGTGCGATTCGTGTACGAACACGGGCTACCACGGACGCGTCGGCGTCAACGAAGTAATTGTCGTGGATAATGAGATGCAGGAAGCGATTCTCAAGAGGGCATCAGCCGGCGAACTTCGGCGCATCGCCCTGAAAAACGGCATGACAAGTATGATCGAGGATGGATTCGGAAAAGCCGCTTTGGGCGTTACAACTATCGAGGAGATCCTCCGGGTACTTCACGACTAATTCATGATTAATATGGCATTGCATATGCGAAATAGGATTCCGGCTTTCTTCCGCCGCAAGAAAGTGAAGAAGGAGAAGCCGTCCGCAAGCTCGGCGCCGGCAAAAATCGTGACTCAAAAACGGGATCCCAAACGTCGAAGAATTTTTCATTTATCTTTGCATGATCAGATTCTGTTTGTGCGCCGCCTCGCGATACTTTTGAAAGCCGGAGTTCCTATTTTCGAGTCGCTTCGGATGATGAAAAAACATATGTCGTCGCGCTCCGCCTCGATCCTTGTCGACGAATTAACCGTCGGAGTCGAGCGCGGGCAGTTTCTCCATGTGAGTTTGGAAAAGCACCGCAGGCATTTGGGCGATTTTGCATTGAATATCATACGGATCGGAGAAATATCGGGCATGCTTCCGGAGAATCTTTCGTATCTTGCGGACGAGCTTGAAAAGAAGAGACGGCTTCGCAACAAGGTGCGAAGTGCCTTGATCTATCCCGCGATCATCGTCGTTGCGACGATCGGGATTGTGATTATGCTTACGGTCTACGTATTTCCGAAGATTTTGCCTATTTTGCGGGGATTTAAGGGAGAACTTCCGATTACGACGCGTACGCTTATCTTCGTGAGTGATCTTCTCGTAAATCATGGATTTCTTATCGGCGGAATAATCATTGGGGTCGCGGTCGCTCTCGCGCTTCTTTCGCGGATCCGGAAAGTCCGCTTTTTCCTTGATTGGGGCATCTTACAAATTCCGATTCTCGGGAAGCTGTTCCAGTATTACCATATCGTGAATTTTTGCCGCACGCTCGGCCTTCTTTTGAAGAGCGATGTCCGCATCATGGAGGCCTCGCTGATTACCGCGGAAACCAGCACGAGTTTCGTCTATAAGAAATCCTTGGTGGAGCTTGCCGAAACGGTAAAAAAAGGCGGGAAGATGTCTTTGTATCTTGAGGGCCGCGAAAATCTCTATCCGCCGATGGTCTCCCAGATGCTTACCGTGGGCGAAGTAAGCGGGAAGCTTTCTGACAGCTTGTTATACCTCGCGGACATTTACGAGGAGGAGATAGACGAACTTACGAAAAATCTGTCGTCAACGATCGAGCCCTTACTTATGATTGTGATGGGGCTTATCGTCGGGTTTGTCGCGATTTCAATCATTACGCCGATTTATCAGCTCACCCAAAATTTGCGTCCGTAATTTTTTGACTTTTTTAACGATGAAGGGCGATAAAGGAATTTCGATAATGGAGCTAGTAGTCGTAATCGGTCTTCTTACGGCGATTGCGGGGCTCTCGATGCTTGCAAGTATAGATATGTACCGCGCGCATCTTTTTCGCGGTGATCGCGACATGCTCATCAGCGTTTTGCAAAAGGCCCGCTCGCGCGCGATGAATAACGTGTGCCTCGGGTTGGGATGCATCGACGGAAAATCCCACGGCGTCCATTTTGAATCCGGCGAATACGTGATATTCCAAGGGACAAGCTACAGCGCGTCGGACCCATTGAATGAGCGTTTTTCCGTGAACGATAACGTAGTCATAACCGGTCTTCTTAACGTCGTTTTCTCCCAGTTGTCCGGAGACGCGGCGCCCGAAGGGGATATAACAATAGCCGACGATGTGGGCCATACGTCGGTCATAACCATCAATGGTGAAGGACAGATTCTCTGGACAAACTAACAAAGGGTTTTCAACGCTTGAAATGCTCATCGCGATGGCGATTTTGATTTTGGTGCTTTCTTCCGTCATTACGGTGGCGTTCGGCGGGCAGGCGATTCTTTCGGATAATGAAATCGCGGGCGAGGCCTTGAAGAAAGCGCAGGAGCTGATCGAGCAGGAGCAGTCACTCGCGCGAAAGGATTTCAAATTGGTGACTTCCGTTCCCGAGGCGAGTGACGGTATATATAGAAAGCGGGTTCTTGTTGAAACAGAGTCCGATTATCTGACGAAGAAGGTTACGAGTATTGTCGCCTGGACAGGAGAGCACGGCAG
>Ga0155241_118_pt1 | contig 9080 bp, 11 predicted proteins | sample RifCSPhighO2_02_FD_106209 | JGI IMG/M metagenome (GOLD analysis project Ga0155241, IMG submission 106209) | Candidatus Sungbacteria bacterium RIFCSPHIGHO2_02_FULL_49_20
GTGCTTTGTACGGAAATCCTAAATCCGAAATCCTAAACTCTAGATAAATCCCAAATCTTTAAATTCCAAAATTCAAAACACGTTTTTGATTTGGATCATTTGGACTTTGAGTTTGTTTAGGATTTAGTGCTTAGGATTTAGAGTTTGCGCGCAGGGCGCGGTTATACGGAATTCGGTGTTGGGAAAATCCAACGAGAGGAGGAGTTGACCAATGAGGAAGATTCTTCAGCGAACGATCGAGTGGGCTCAAGACAATCTCGACCCGCGGGAGTGCGCCTATTCACTCTGGTGCCCAAACTGCCTGGTGAAGACAGCAGTTCTTGTTGCTGTCATCACACTGATTCTTTTCAGCATAAAGCAGTAAAGAGGCACGAAAACAGGGCCAGCCGGTACAACGCAAGGAGATTCATGATGGCACGTAGAAACGTTGCAGTTGAGAGAACGGCCGCAGATATCGCGGACGCGGTTGACGCCATCGGCCGCGGTCAGACTCCAGTCAAGACACTTGGGCGGGTCCAAGAACGATGGAATGCGCAGCGACCAGTCGTGCGTGCGGCTGGCGCCCGCGTGATACGGCTCCACCCGGAGTTGAGTGAGGCCGTCGCAAAGTTCATTGCGGATTTGGAGATGAACGAGGCTCAAGAGAAGGCGCCACTGGCCCGAGTGCCGGTGACGCCAGCGCGAGTCAAGACAACTCGCGTGAATGAGCGCATGTCAAAGCGCCAGGCATTATTCCCTGGAACAGTGAGGCTCACGCCGCACTCGAACGTCAGGCTACCACGGCGGTAGTCGGAGGGAGGTCGCTGTGGCGCATAAGAAGCGTAAGCCGATCACTCGGAATGGAGTGGTATACCCCAGGAAGCCAAGGAGGTAGGATGAGACGAAGATCGTTACATATCCAACCTGCCTGGGCGGTGTCCCACACGCGCCCGCGGAGGAGATAGGTTAAGTCCCGCCAACTCTCCTCCCTAACACCGAGTTCCGTATTTCGTTCGGAAATCAGTTTTCGAAAACATCGCAAAAAATTTGCCTCCCACGGCAAATTCCTGGGCGCATCAGAGTTCTTGATGAGTGCGCCCGTCAAAAGCCAAGATATTGGCTTTTGACCCAGCCGGATTTTGCGATTCGCCAAGCTCACAAAAATTTTCTCGACTGCGGTCGAGAAAAGCCATGCTTTTTGTTCACTTGAGCGTTTCGATAAACTAATTTCCTCGCTGTGTAGTTGCTCAAGGTAGCGCTTGCAGCGCTTAGATTACAATAGAGCGTAATGTTTTGGTGGCTTTCAGATACGTTGTACCACCCCTTCCCATTCCGAACAGGGCCGTTAAAGACGTATTCAGCGATGATACTTGGGGGTTTAGCCTCTCGGGAAAGTAGCTGCCGCCAAAACAGTTCGCTTTATCCTATGCTCAAAAACGTCTTCGCGCTTCCTCCGGCGCTCGACTCGCCGACCTCCTCGCAATCCCCCTCCGTCAGCTGACGTAGAGGGAACCAAGGTTGCTCGTCGATCGAGCGTTTTGGGGCATAGGATATTCACTCACGATGTTTCCAAACGTAGCGCCGTTGGCGCTTGTATTTGGATTGCTTGCTCGCCGCGCTGCCGCGTTTAACGCGGACCAAGCCAGCGCGGCTCCGCGATGGTCGCGGAGAAAGAATGTTTCGCTTGGAAATTTCTCAAGGTAGCGCATCGCGCTCTTTATTTAAGTTACTTTGCCAGCCGCTGTTTTCAAAAGAGGATATTCGCGCTAGGAGGTTTCTCAATGTAGTCTGCCTACCGCAGGCAGGCGCCGCCGGCGCTTTTACCCTATATAAACAAAATAAACAAAAGGCCCGCTAGCGCGAGACCTCTTGCGCTGCGGGCAACTCTATTACTGTAACCTTGTGGCATTCTTCCCACTTCACTTCTCTCAGAAGTTCTCCGTGCTCATAGGATGGGCCCGAAACCTCGACGGTGATGCTCCCCAGCCCCCCCACGTTCATTTCTGCAGGAAAGAGCGCGAAGGCTTTTAGACGTCCACAGATGCTACTTCCAAACCCGAACCTCGGGTCGACGTGGTCGACAACTATCCGAAAGTTTTCCTTTCCCGCATTCGAGAGAGCTGATTGCAGGGTCGCGATGATATCTCGAACCTTCTGCTCTTTCATCGGAATCCTCCTTTTGGGTACAACCTATTGTACTATAATGCCCTGTATAATGCAATAGTTGGGCCCTTCACTCATTCGGGCATTCCTAAAGCGTAAACTCCTCGCTAGGAATTTACTCAAGGTAGCCTGCCTGCCGCAGGCAGGCGCCGCCGGCGCTTTTTTCATAGATTGACGTAAAATCTTTTGGGTGCTATTTTTTACCCCGTGCGCCTAATGCCCCGCCGCGTCAGACGCGGCGGGGGTGAATGGCGAAACTTGAAATACCTCGGCGGAGCCGAGACCTTGCGGGGCAAAGCGCCCAGATGCTCCACGCTTTAGTGTGGAGACGGCTTTACACAGCACGCATCCAAATAAAGGAGGTGGCTCCACTATGCCCATTTGCGAGCTTGAGTGGCCGGTGCGGTATTTTATTCAGGAGTTGAATGAGCTCTTTCTCGGCAAGCTTGACGGATGGGAATGCGATGAGCGCGATTTTGAACTTGCCTCTATCGGGAACCAGCACGAAGAAAGCCGTCTCTCGCTCAAGGCCGCGGCGTTGCGCATCTATCCGCGCAAATGGGGTTATTCTTCTTTCCTTAAAGCGAGTTTCGTTCCTAACCGGGGGAAAAAGACTCTTAGCGATGAGTGGATCCAGCGCGATGGGGGTATCAATGCTCCGCATATCCGTTTCCCAAAATCGGAGCACGGCTTCAGCGCCCATTTTGAGATTATTTATCCTCCCGAGTTGGGAGAGACATGGCGCTTGCGCCCCGTGAACAACCAAACGTCCTGCTACCCGTTCTTGAGACGGCTCTGTGAAGCGCGCTATGGCCTCCCGCAATGATTCCCGCATGGCAAAGTGTTGCTCCCGCCGACAATGTGAAGTCACGTCGGCGGGAGCTCCTCTTTTTTCTCGCCGGGCTTGTCTCTTGTCGCTTTACGCTATCCGCTTGTCGCTATACGCTAGAAGGTATGGATCCCGCGAGAACCCCGCGATCGCAAAGGTGGTTTTTAAAGGGATAGTGATATTACAAGATTTGATACTAATCAGCAGAAAGCGACTATGATCGCGATCTGCTTCTAACGGGATGGACTGGCGCACCAGGCGACAATTGCTGATTTTGTTAATCGTGGCTGGGGTTGTTTTTGGCGTCCTTGGTCTTATTGGATACGCGCTGCTACATCAGCCCGGGAGTTGCACAGATAACAAATTAAATCAAGGCGAGGAAGAAGTCGACTGCGGCGGGCCGTGTGCGCCCTGTGCTTTCAAACATCAAAAATCGGTTGAGGTATTTTATGCGCGCTTCGTTGAAGTCCGGCCCAAAAATTATGACATTGTGGCTGAAGTGCAAAATCCCAACGAGCATTTGGCGGGAAGGCCCTTAATCTATCGCACGCATCTTTTTGATGACAAGGGCGCAGAAGTCGGCCGCAGGGACGGTGAGACGTATGTATATCCTAATGATCGGATTTATATAATCGAAGGCAACTTTGTGACAGAGCGAACTGTGGTAGAGGCCAAGATTGAAATTCTGCCGGATGAAACCAGGTGGCAATATACCAACGCCTTGCATCCAGACTTAACCGTCGGCAATAAGCAATATGAAGTTGTGACTGTGGATGATCGCGAATTAAGTTATGTATCAGCCGTGCTTACAAACCGAGAATCGGCAGGCTTTCATAATGTCGATGTCCGAGTCGCGTTACTCGATAAGGACGGGAATATTGCTGGTGTTGCTAAGACCATCGTACAGAATCTTCCTCCGGGAGGAACGCGCAAGGTTGAATTTACTTGGCCGAATAAAATCGCGGCTGACGTTGATCGGGTTGAGCTTGAGGCGCGCGCCGACGGGCTAAATCAGCAGAATATTCTGATTCCGCGCTAATGTTATGTTTAGTTTCTCCGAGTTGATGCGGCGATTGGATTGGATTCTCGCGTCAGCCGTTTTTATTCTCTTGGCTGTAGGTTTGGTATCGCTCGCCAGTATATCTTCGAATTTTTCGTTTCCGTTCTTTGGGCGTCAGTTAATTTGGGCAGCGCTGGGTATCGTGGTTTTTTTTACCTTCAGTTTTTTTGACTATCGCATTTTAAGAAATTATAGCGGGCTTTTGCTCATTCTATACGGCACATTACTGGCTTCATTAGTAACTCTATTTATCGCGGCAACGCGAGTCCGCGGGGTGCTGTCATGGTTTCATATTGGGTCTTTCGCTATTGAACCGGGTGAATTCATGAAAATTGTTTTGATCTTAATCCTCGCCAAATATTTTTCGCGCCGCCACGTCGAGATTTACCGCTTGCGGCATCTCGTGATTTCTGGGCTTTATGCGGGATTGCCGGCGATTCTTATTCTTTTACAGCCGGACTTAGGCACGGCGCTGATTATCGCCTCGATTTGGCTTGGCATCATTCTTTTTGCCGGGATTCATTGGAAGCATCTTTTAATTTTCTTTCTTTTGGCGATTGTCGTTGCGGTCGGCGCCTGGTTTTTTGTATTGCTTCCGTATCAGCAGGCGCGAGTAGTTTCATTTCTCAACCCGTGGCACGACTCTCGAGGAACGGGGTATAACGCTATTCAATCCATGATTGCGGTCGGTTCCGGCGGGCTATGGGGCAAAGGGGTCGGATACGGATCTCAAACGCACTTGAATTTCCTGCCGGAGCCGGCAACCGACTTTATCTTCGCCGCTATTGCTGAAGAGTGGGGTTTTCTGGGGATCCTGTTCCTGCTTAGTTTATTTTTCGTGATATTTTGGCGCCTGACGCGGATTGGCATGCGGGCGGGGGATAATTTCGCGCGCCTGACTGTGCTTGGGACGGCGACGGTTCTTTTTGTGCACCTGGTGATTCACGCGGGGATGAACATGGGATTATTGCCGATTACCGGAATTACGTTGCCGTTTGTCTCATACGGCGGATCGAGCTTGTTGACAAGCATGGCGCTTATTGGTTTGGTTGAAAGTATCGCCGTGCGCTCTTTGAAAAGCGGACACTTGATTGGCTAGAGCTTAGAACTTAGAGATAAGAGCTTAGAGATTAGAAACTAGTGGCTAGCCACTAGAAAATGCAAAATTTAAAAATCAAAATGAAAAATGACAATGGAAAAATTTCAAAATTAATCCCGATGGTATCAGCGGGATACCATAATTTTGCACTTTGATATTTACATTTTGAATTATGGCAAATCAACGCTAATCGCTGTATACTCTATCTATGCTGTATATAGGCGCGGATCACCGGGGGTTTGCCATGAAAGAGGCTGTAAAGTCTTGGTTTTTGGAGCACGGCGAGGCTATGAGCGATGTTGGGGCGCATGAGTTGGATGTGGCTGATGACTATCCTGATTTTGCAATCGAGGCCGCGAAACTAGTGAGTCAAAATCCCGAGGGTACCAAAGCGATTTTAATTTGCGGTTCGGGGCATGGCATGGATATGGTGGCCAATAAATATAAAGGAGTTCGAGCCGCGCTTTGTTTTAATATTTCGGTCGCCAAACAGTCGCGCGAGCACGAGAATGCCAATGTGCTCGTATTGCCCTCGGATTGGCTTCACGAATCGGAGGCGATTGAAATTGCCAAAGTCTGGCTCGATACGCCGTTTGGGAAAGTCGAACGGAATGAGAGGAGGTTGGGGGAGATAAAGGAAGTGGAAGAGGAAAACTTTAAATGATAAATTCTAATATCTAAATCCTAAACAAATTCAAAAATTCCAATGACTAAAATTCTAAACGTGTTTGGAACATTTGAATTTAGTGCTTGGGATTTATTTAGAACTTAGAGTTTAGTGCTTAGGATTTATGAATGTGGAGATCATCCCCGCCGTAAACGCTATTGATTGGCGGTCGGTTGAAGAAAGAATAAAGCTAGTTGAGTCGCACGCCGAGTGGGTGCATTTGGATGTGGCCGATGGGTCATTTACGCCGAACGCGCTTTGGAATAATCCCGCCGATCTCAAGAATCTCAAAACCACGCTTAAGCTTGAAGTCCATTTAATGGTCAAAAATCCCGAGGCGGTGATTGATGCGTGGATCGCGGCTGGCGCTAAGCGTTTGATTGTTCACGTGGAATCTATGAATGATTTTGAGACTATCAAACAAACTTGCGAAGCGGCGGGAGTCGAGCTTGTACTTTCCATCACGCCGGAGTCTTCCTGGACAATTTTAATTCCATTTATCAAACGCGGAGTGAACGCTTTTCAGATTCTCGCTGTGCATCCGGGCGTTTCCGGTCAGCAATTTATTGAGGGAGGAATAGCCGCAACGCCGTATCTTGAATCGAGTTATGACAAGATCAAGCGCCTTCGAGAACAGTGCCCGACGTGCAGTATCGAAGTTGACGGGGGAGTGAAGCTTGGTATTGCCAAGCAGTGCAAAGAAGCCGGCGCCAATCGCTTCGCGGCGGCCTCGGCGATTTACAGTCAGCCAGATATCGCAAAAGCCGTCGAGGATTTAAAAAAAGATGTTAGTGATTAGCAGAAATAGCATACATATAATTAGCATACGATCGTATGCTAATTATATTTTTAGGATGTGAGCTCATGATCTATAGTATAGGATATTGAGGTCTATTTTTACCTAGCTATATATCCAAAGGGGGAACGGGTGGGGGGGATGTTAGGTTTACGAGGTTGAACCTAATAAGATTTTATAAGAAACTTTTCGCTCTGATGTCGCTGCGTTACCAACTTTCTCCAATCTCCGATAAGGTTTTTAGGATGCTGTACTAATAGTAAGCTATAGCGGGTTTGACCGATTAATTTGGTTGGCGAGCTCCGTTGCATTTGATTTTTTTCTTGTGCTTAATCAGCGCCTCGATCCAATGTTTGAGTGAAGTAACGGAGCGAAATCCTCGCGCCCGATGTACGAGCTCCTGCACGCGTTGATTGAACGACTCCGCGGTATTGTTGGTGGCGGGCAAGCGCAATTGTGGGTGCTTGAGATACGCTCGATAATCCTCGAAGTTTCTGACAAAACCAGAAAGTACTTTTCGGATTTCCGGTGAGGACGACGTCCAGCCGATCTCCTCGAGAGTATTGAGTGATGGCACAAGATCGGTGCCGAGAGGACTCTCAAGCACGCGACGCGCATGCGAAAAGATAGTGTCCGCTTCTTGCTTGTGGCGGGCAATGCGAAAACGTGAACGTCTCGACTGGATTCTTTTCAAAAGATGAAAATGACAGCGTTGCAGAATCCACCCTTGCCAGCGCGCCTCGCTCACCAAGCCATTGTGTCCATCGCATACCAAAGCCACAATGCGTTGTTTGACCTCTGGGGAGAGTGTATCCATTGCGTCTCGCCATCCAGCCACCACCTCAGTCCCTCGCCGCCAGAACGGTGGCAGAATCATTGCTTCGACAGTCTCCACCGGTCGCAGAAAAAGAAAATGAGTCGTGAGCCAACCATAGCCAGCAATATATTTAACTCTGGCATCAGCAATGAGGATGAGAGGGCCCCGGGGAGGAAGAACGGGCCATGGAGTATGGTGCAGAAACTGGTTGAGCATATTCCGTACCCTCTCCTGCATTGTACTCGGCGCCACTCCTCTCCATTCCGCGAGGGCGCGCAGGGTGGCAATGCGGTGATCGAGAAAGTTCCTGATGAGTTGGTGATTGGACCGGCGCCGCTTTCTCCCTCTTTTCTTTCGGCGCACGCGCCAGGTACTATCACACTTTGTACATTGCCTGCGTCGTTTGCCGAAGCGTATTACGCTTCCGCCCAAACAGGCTGATTTCGCGTGTTGATTCTTCATACACGCGAATTCTGACAGAAAACAACGAGTTGACTGTTATTTTATGCGGAAATTTCACGATACCACCAACTAAATTTTCCGGTTTATCTGGCTATAGCTTACTATTAGTACAGCAGATTTGATAGTTGAGGATAGTCATAAATGATGCCAGAAATAATAACACGAGGGGTGCGTTGGCTGTGGATTCGGTTTTGGTGGCGAAGTGCGGTAGAATATTAACAATGGCGCATCTCCACGAAGAAAAACTGAAATTCTTAGAAGCCAAGGCGAATGATGTTCGCCAGTCGATTATTGAGATGCTGGTAGAAGCCGGGTCGGGGCATTCGGCGGGGCCTTTGGGCATGGCGGATGTTTTTACCGCCATGTATTTTCATATTTTGGCGCATGATCCTAAAAATCCAGATTGGGAGGGGCGAGATCGGTTAGTGCTTTCCAATGGGCACATTTGTCCGGTGCTTTATGCCACTATGGCGCATGCGGGGTATTTTCCTGTTGAGGAATTGAAGACTTTACGTAAATTTGGCACGCGCCTGCAGGGGCATCCTCACAGAGAAGTGCTCCCCGGGATTGAAACTACTTCTGGTCCATTGGGATCCGGGCTTTCACAGTCTGTTGGCATGGCGCTCGGGTTTCGCATGGATAAAAAGCTAAACTGGGTTTATTGTCTTACCTCCGACGGAGAACATGACGCGGGGAACACATGGGAAGCGGTATTGCTTGCCGGGAAAAATAAACTTTGGAATCTGATTCAGATTATAGACCGCAACAATATCCAAATTGACGGAAACACTGAAGACGTTTTGCCCTTAGAGCCGCTCCGCGCGAAATACGAGGCGTTTAACTGGCACGTTTTGGAAGTGGACGGGCATAATTTTGACCAGATTGTGTCGGCTGTCGAGGAGGCCAAGGCAATTTATGAAAAGCCGAAGCTGATTATTGCTCATACAATTCCGGGGAAGGGTGTAGACTTTATGGAGCGGGATTATAAGTGGCACGGCGTCCCGCCAAACCAAGAACAAGCCAAAGTAGCTCTCGCTGAACTCCGCACGCTCGGCGGTAAAATCCAAAGCGAGCACCAATAAAAATTTAAAATGCAAAAATCAAAATGAAAAATGACAGTGCAAAATCAAAAATCGCGATATCCTTAGCGCTTTAATAATTTTTAACTTTGATTTTTAAACTTTACATTATCTTATGAGTTATAACCC
>Ga0155241_154_pt1 | contig 8861 bp, 8 predicted proteins | sample RifCSPhighO2_02_FD_106209 | JGI IMG/M metagenome (GOLD analysis project Ga0155241, IMG submission 106209) | Candidatus Sungbacteria bacterium RIFCSPHIGHO2_02_FULL_49_20
ATACGCAAATCAAAACCAGCACCCTCGGGGTTTTTCAATTCCCTCTCCGAAAGATTTTCAACAAGTTTAATTTCACGCACCAACCGCAAAAGTTCCGAAACTCCGAGAATCATGGCCGAAAAGTTTAACTAGTATGCCGGGTAGTCCTGCCTGCCGGCAGGCAGGGAAAACTCGACTGCCCGCGGCATTAAATGTTTTGCTTCGCAAAACATTCGTCGAGTTTCTACTACCCGGTATGACAAAATTAGATTAGCATAATCGCTTTTAAAGAAAAACACCCCGCCGACGTCACAATGCGCGACACCGACGGGGTGAGAATTACTCGGAGGCGTCCAGCCTTGCCTCCTTCTGACGTTGCCGAGCCTCTGAGTCAGCACGCGGCCAGTCGTATTGACCGTAGTCAACGAACTGTAGCACCTGCCCTGTCCACCAGGGACCTATGTCACACATCTTGCGCGCAATGTCCTGACAGACTCGACGATAGCTCTTGTGCCCCTGCGGCCCCGTGCGAAGCTCGAGCAGATGCCCAGCTGCACGATCATTGATACCGATGAAAGAACGAATCTTGAATCCGAAGAGGACAACATACTGCGCGATCTCCCTCCCTAAATCCCCACGTATGGCCTCATAGAGCTCGGCGGACCGGTTTACACACTGACGCACAACATCCGCATGACCGGCCTCGACAATCTCTTCTGGAATATCAACGAAGCCGAGACGTGTCGTCAGCAACTGACGCTCTTGCGTGCACATGCGATGACGGTGGAGATCTCGAAAAATCCCAAAGTCAATCACCATGTCAATGTTCCATTTGTAGCCGAACTCCAGAGCCCGGCCAGGACGGTCACGGCGGCTGGTGCGGTTGCCGATGTAGGTATTAGCAATGCGCCCAGTAACGCTCGGCGGGAGCAAGCGCACAATCTCCGCCAGCTGGGCCAACGAGAACTCCGAGTAGGGGTAAAGCATGGCAGCGTACTCCAGCGCCGTCGCCGACTTCCTCTGCGGTTCGAAAACCTCGACCTCCGGACTCGGGTTGACTTGACGGCCTACCAGTATTTGATCGGTCAAGGCTTGCATGTTGCGACGGGTCTCAATAAGGTACATTAGACCCTGTTCTGCACGCTGTACGTAGCGCGGAACCACGTGATTGAGAGCGCGACGTGCCTTCTCGGCGAGTTCCTTAAATTCATGAAGCTCACTTGAGTAGAGACGTTTCAGCATCAGTTCGAATGTCCGGCCGTTGGTATGCATCCCGAGATTGGTGAGCGTCGCGGCCGGCAGTAGCACGCGAATCGTGTCACAGGTCTTGGCGCGAATGTCAGCACGATAGGTGGCCTCAAAAGCCTTGCGCTCGGAATCACCCGCGCAATCAGCATAATGAATCTTCCCATGATCCTGACGGATCGCGTATTCCGCAGTCAGAAGAGGCTTCCGTTGCCGAAAGTACTCCTGCATCGGCTCAATCAGCCGACAGTAGGTCTCGAAAACGAAATCCATGTTCTCCTCGTATGCGCGAGCATGACGCGAAGCCATGATGGTTGGCTCACGAAGATAGCGGAAGCGACCTTGCTCGTCGCGCTGGTCGTAGAAAACATAGCGCGACGACTGCTCAATATACGCACCAAGTCTACGGTCCTCGATTGCCTTCGTCGCAAGGTTGGAAATTTCCTCTAGACCAAGATGCGCGCTTTCGAACTCTTGTACGGAGTCGTCGCCGAACCCGGCAAGAATTCTGTCGATCAGTTTGTCGGCATGCAACGGATCAAGCTGACCCTCCTTGATGAACTCACGAAGTAGTGTCTCGCGAAATCCACCACGCGCACGGCTGTAGCGGGCAAAAGCTGCACCCACCATGCCCGGCATTGCGTTGGGCAGAACCACGAAGACATTGCCTTCAGGATCGGAGACGAACTTGCGAAGCAGTCCAACCTCTTCGGGAGTGAACTTCGCCATCGCGATTCTCCTTACTTGCGGCCCGGAAGCCGCGGCAAGAGTTGCTGCAAGATCGTGGCTACGATTGAATCGAGAGCGACGGCGGCATCAACTACGACACAGTCCATATTGGCAGTATGACAAAGAGCGAGATAATTCTTGCGTATTGATGAAAGTTTATCAACCTGTTCAAAATAGTCTTTTCCTTTCGAAATATTTTTCAGTCTTTCAAGCGCCGTATCTGCCGATATATCGAAAATGAACGTCATATCGGGCTTAAGAAAATCACCCTGAAAAATTTCCTCGTGAAGTTGAATGAGATTTTCTGCAGGGCCGGAAAGCATGCCGTAGGCCAGTGTTGAAAACCAGTAGCGATCCCCTATGACAATCCGCCCCTGCATAAGCGCTGGACAAATAACAGTTTCGACGTGCTCTTTACGATCGAGCACATAAAGCCGCTGGAGTTCAAATGGAGTGACTGCGGAATCTTTGCTTGAAAGGATTTCATAAATATGCCGGCCAAATTTTTCTCTGGTCGGCTCGTGAGTAACGAGAACATCGTAGCCCTCGCGGCGCAGTCGCCAAGCAATAAGTTCTGCGACAGTTGATTTGCCGCTTCCATCAATCCCTTCAAATGCGATAAAGTATCCGGGCATGTTTTTCGATTGTATCCCAATCCAAAGATTATCTGCTGTGGAAAAAATGCGGCCCGCCCTCGAACATCAAGGGCGGGCCGGTTACAGCAACACCGCTACGCCGCGCGGAAGTGCTTCGAAAGTCGCGGCCCCCTCTGGTTCACGTAGTGAGAGCCGGTCTCTCCGTAGAGTGCGCGCGGGACTTCACGCATGCGCTCGTACGATATCCGACAAACGGGCGCCCCCTCGGTGATGATTTCGTTCCTGCCGAAAGGCCGAACTTCAAGCACCAGAATTGCGCCCTTTGGCTTGCCATTTTCATACCCCCACCCCGGATCAATGAATCCGGCGTAGTGGGAGCGAAATTCGCCTCTTCGATGATCAACAGCGACCATCTCGCAGGCAAATTCCGGCGGAACACAAACCGCTTCCCGCGTCGCAAAGGTGTAGAATCTCCCGTTCTCCAAGACCAAGCGGCCGTTCTTTGGCTTCTCGATCGGATCAAAAAAGCTGTGCGGACTATGCTGCCTTTTGTTGAAAACAAGGACTTTCGCTTGCTGTTCGAGTGTCTTCGCCCTCCACGCCACGACATCCAAATTACTGAAGTCTGCAGTGAGACCGAGCATCCCGTCACCCTCGGTTGCGGGGATCTCTTCATAGGGAATGGGGTTACCACTCCTCCGCAAAAAGCCGTACTTCTGGTAGGCGATCTGCATCTCCGTTTCGTCGAGCCTCGTGTTACGATCGAACAGCCGAAGCTGTGACAACTGATCGCCAGGTTCAAGCTGGACGAGGAAATGCCCCGATGAGATCATGAACCAAAGGTCACCGCAGAATCCATGCGGCATGGTGTCGTAGCTTGGTACTCCATCGGCGACCAGCCTTGCGTGTATATCATTCCTCCCAGTGGAGCTTTTGGCATTAACATAGCCATAAACCGCTTTTGGAAATTTGACGGACTGCCCTGCCTTAATCAGATACGTGGCGCCGGGCTCGAGGGGCTGATCCAGATTATGGCGAAACATAGTGATTTCTTGCCGCAGCTCTTTGATACTCTGGCCTGGCCGCGGCAACGCTGCGCCGCGAACACGGTACGCATCTTCTGCGATCGACATGTCGGCGCTTGCCGGCTGAAGCTGACCCGTAAATCCCTGAAGCTGACCGGATTCGATCATTGCCTCCATCTCCTGAATAGGAAGCGTACCAGCCTTTCGCATCGCCTGTGTCTCCTTATCGAGAAGTTATTAAATTGTTCGCGAACTGGTGGCGTACAAAAACGCCGTGCTACTGGTATAGCACGGCATCCCACAAAGCGTCTAGTTGAAAAACATAAAAGCCCGAGGGGCTACTTTGAGAAAATTTTTAGCGAAGATAGCTTTTCTGGGAACCTGCCTACCGGCAGGCAGGCGCTCGTCCGAGGAGTTTGCATGGTTTCTCCGCCAGCTGGCGGAGAAAAACTCCGAGGACGGCGAGTGTAAAATCCACGCTGGGGATTTTGCACGTTTTCCAAAAAGCTATTAAGCAGACGCTATTCCGTCACCTCAATCCCCATTGACCGCGCGGTCCCTGCAATAATCTTGGCGGCTTGATCTACATCATTCGCGTTTAGGTCGGGCATCTTGCGCTCGGCAATCTCGCGGACTTTTTGTGCCGAAACCCTGCCGACTTTGGTTTTGTTCGGCTCGCCGGAACCTTTTTCTACCCCAGCGGCTTTTCGCAAAAGATCGGAGGCGGGAGGAGTTTTTAATACAAAATCAAAAGTGCGGTCAACGTAAATCTTAATCTCCACCGGAATAATATCCGTGCCCTTATCAGCAGTAGCGTCGTTAAATTTCTTTACGAATTCCCCGATATTCACCCCATGCTGACCCAAAGCTGGGCCAATGGGCTGGGCCGGCGTAGCTTTTCCCGCGGGGATTTGGAGTTTTACAATTGTCTTTACTTCTTTTGCCATGTTTGTCGAAATTTACAAGCCAATCACATTTGAGGCGAAGTAAATTTCGCCACAAACATGAGCGCCCCGCACAATTTTTGCCGATTTATGTAAAATTAAACTTTCAGCTAACCCAATACCCTCTTTAAATTCTTGCGAGGTGCGCGCGCGAATAGCGCACTCCTCTTTGGGCGAAACACCTCGCTTCTCTATTTTGACCGCAAAAATTGTGTTGGGGGCCATAATTTCAGCTTCTCATTCTTACCTTAAATTTTCCGTATCTGCAACGAATCGAGCTCGACCGGAGTTGAGCGGCCGAACATGTTCACCAAGACCTTGATTTTTCCCTTAGACTCATCAACTTCGGAAACTTTGCCGTCAAAATCTTTGAAGGGGCCATCGGTAATTTTAATAGCGTCTCCCGCGGATACATCAATCTTGAACCTCGGCTCATCCACCCCCATGCGTTTTTGCAAAATCTCCATCTCATCGGGCGACAGCGAGGTCGGGGTTGTCCCCGATCCTACAAATCCCGTCACGCGTGGGGTATTTCGCACCACATACCAAGAATCATCTGTAACAATCATTTCCACCAGCACATACCCGGGATAAATTTTTTCTTCAACCGTCCTTCTTTTGCCGTTTTTGATTTTGATTTTTTTCTCGGTCGGGACTAAAACATTAAAAATCTTATCTCCCATCGCCATGGAATCAATGCGTTGTTTTAAATTGCGCGCAACAGCATCTTCATATCCGGCGTAGGTGTGAATAGCGTACCAATTGCGTCCGAATTCTCCAGTTTGCTTTGGCATAAAGTTTTACGAAATACGAATTGTCTCGAATCTACGAATTCGTATATTCGTATGTATTAGTATTTCGTAAAGGTCATTCAGTAATACCGACCATATCCTCTTTGTCTGTAAATAACTTTGTATGTTGTATCTGATAAGAATACTCTTTGCGGTTAGTATATTGGCATCGCGCTATAAAATAAACCGATTAAGCATAAACCCCAACAGAAAATCGACCCCACCGAGAAATAGGGCGATGGCAAGCGAAACAACAATTACCGCAACTGTGCTGCGAGTTGCTTCTTGCCGCGTAGGCCAGGTAACTTTCATCAGTTCTTGGCGCGCTTCACGAATATAATTTGCGATATTGGATCCTGGATTTTGCATATCTTATAATTTACTGGTTTCCTGGTTGACTAGTCAACTAGGAGCCGTGGCAAAACTAGGAAACTAAACTAGGGGTTTTAAAAAAGGCCCGCGGGCCTCAATGTTTCAACCATAAGCCCGCCCCAAAAAGAAGTCAAGGCCATCATCAAAGCTTATTAAAATATATAATCAACCATGAACCTGCAAGTATAAGAAAACCGCCGATAAGCGTAACCCAGTGAATCGGCTGTTTTAAGATGTAAAAAGCAAAGATAACAACAAAGAGCGGGAAAGTAATCTCAAACATTGCTGCCGTCGTTGCGCCAATATTTTGGACAGAGCTTAGGATAAAGAAATTGCCCAAAAACGTTGCTGTCATCAGCAATAGAAAAGACGGCGCAAAAATGACTTTGGGATCGCCAAACGAAAAACGGGAATCAGCACCTCCAAGATATAGACTCACGGGCAAGGCAACGGCAAAAATGAAAATAGACTCAAACACCAAAAATTTAGGTACAGAAAACTGCACTAGCACTTTCTGCTCTAATACATATACTAAGCCCCAAGACAGTGCGGCACATATGGATAAAAAGACGCCGTATAGCATATGAAGTGTCCTAGATATCGAGATTGCGAACCGATTTGGCGTGAGTTTGGATGAACTTTTTTCTGGGCGCCACTTCATCCCCCATCAGAATATCGAAAATACGGTTTGCTGCTTCGGCGTTCGCAATCATAACTCTTTGCATGGTCCGATGAGCCGGATCCATGGTCGTCTCCCATAATTGCGAAGGGTTCATCTCGCCGAGACCCTTGTAGCGCTGAATCGAAACTCCCCTGGCTTTTCCGCCCTCGGGAGTCGCTTCTCCGTCAGTTGTCTCTTCGGTTGCGGCATCGGGCGCGTCTTCATCAATCACCACAAGCCTAACCCCCTTGCCAGCTTTTTCGATTTTGCTTGCTTCTTTAACTTTTCCCGCGGCTCCAATCTCTCGGATGATTTTTTCCTTTTCTTCATCGGAATAAGCATAGCGAAGCGTCTTCCCGGATTTAATCTGATAAAGCGGAGGCTCTGCGATATAAAGATACCCAAGCTCCACCACGCGCGGGAAATAACGATAGAAAAGCGTCAGCAAAAGTGTCCGAATATGCGCCCCATCAACATCGGCATCGGTCATAATAACGATTCTGTGATACCGAATCTTAGTTTCATCGAAATCATCACCAATGGCAGCACCAATTGCGATAATCAGCGCGCGGATTTCTTTGGACAAAAGCATTTTATCGAGACGCGATTTTTCGACATTCAAAATTTTACCGCGGAGCGGCAAAATCGCTTGAAACTTACGATCCCTTCCCTGCTTGGCGCTATTATGCACGAAAACTCCAGATGCGAGCGCAAAATTATGGGTGCCAGGCACTTCAATATCATAGACATCCGAGACTTCCGCGATTTTTTCTATTTTCTTGATTTTGTGATTATAATGCGAGACCGCGGTTTCCAATTTTTTGGGATCAGCGCCGAAAAAACGAACAAGGATCGTATCATGTTTTAAAAGATTCTTATCGTTAGTCAGTTTTCTTAGCTCTTCATACTTATCAAGACTGATTGCGCCGTCTTTCTCATACATATCACGCAATGCTCGCAACGCCGCGTGATAATACGTTTTGTTATATGCGACCTTTCTTTTCTCCCGAAATGCGTCGGTCCACTGTTCTTTTGTTTTGCGGCTTCGCCATTGTTTAAGATTGAGATCCTGCCATTGCAAAGAAGCGAGTCTAGCCAGCTCCGCTCTTTTTTCTGGGTGCGCGAGAAAATAAGCTCTCACACGCTTAGCCTGTGTTTTCCGATTACGATCTTCCCCCCAATACTCTTTTTGCAGACGATCAAGTAATTCGCTGTTTCGTTTCCTATATTCCTCGTTACCATAATAAAAGTTGAGAAACTTATCTGCCATATACTGTTTGTATCCTGGATTGCTCCATTGTTTTTGAGCGCGCTCTCGGAGTAGCTTCCTCATTTTCGGAGATAACATTTTTTGCCGTATTTTTTCTCTAAACTCCGGTGTCCTATGAAGTTTTCTTAACTTTTCTACCACATCCGGTCGGTGTATTGTTTTCGAGAGTTGCTGCCGATGAAACACCAGATGTTCCTCCCGTGTTAAGCGCGTAATATTGTCTGGATTATTGTTCAGTTTGTTAAAGTCCCGGTGGTGGCGGTGTGACCCATCAATTTCTAAATAAGTACTGCGCGCGATGTTATACCTGTCTGCCAAGAGATGCGTAAAAATCCATCGATGTTCCCGCGGATCAAACACTAGTTCATATCCTTCGATCGTAATGCGCTTACCAATTTTTGGATGCTGGCGGTAGAGAGGCATCAAAGAATCATTCGACTGCAACCGTGCCGCTTCCTTATACGCGCCGTCGGCAAGCATAAATTTATGATCCGGCGTACACGTTATCTCCTCGTTGTTATCAAGAGTTATTTTAATAACGCGCGCATTTTTTCGCGTCATGCGCGGGTTTAAAATCTTTTCGATGGCAACGGAACCGTCATTAGCTATCGTATAGCAATGGTGCCGCATCCCCTTCTTGGATTCACCAACAAGTTGCTCAAGCGATATATTGCGCCCATCTGCCAGCGCGACTTTTGTATCGCCAGAAAAACAGCCTCCGGCGGAATCGCCTTCCACAATGTAGAGCTCCGACTCTTCGGGATTTTTCGACTGGCAGTCAGCAAGTTTGCCTGGGAGCATCAATCCCTCTAGGGCTCCCTTGCGAAGAACTGTCTCACGCGCGGCTTTAGCGGCTAATCTCGCCTTCGAAGCAAGCAGGGCTTGGCCTATAATCTGGCGCGCTTCATCGGGGTTCTTTTCTAAGAACTCATCGAGCGCTTCACCGACGACAAGCTCAACTGCCGTACGAGCTTCGGGCGTGCCAAGTTTGGCTTTGGTCTGCCCCTCAAATTGTGGCTCGGGAAGCTTAATTGAGATAACTGCCGTTAGCCCCTCGCGAACGTCCTCGCCCGTCAGATTTTCATCGTCCTTTTTGAAATACTCATTCTTCTTGGCGTAACTGTTAAGACTCCGAGTGAGTGCGGTGCGAAAACCGGTGAGATGCATCCCGCCCTCGCCCGTATAAATGTTGTTAGCAAACGAGAGCTCGTTGGCTGCCATGTCGCCGGTGTACTGAAACGCCACTTCG
>Ga0155241_128_pt1 | contig 8431 bp, 8 predicted proteins | sample RifCSPhighO2_02_FD_106209 | JGI IMG/M metagenome (GOLD analysis project Ga0155241, IMG submission 106209) | Candidatus Sungbacteria bacterium RIFCSPHIGHO2_02_FULL_49_20
CGACGAAGCCGAAGCTTCAATGAAAAACGGGCTTTTAACGATCAAACTCCCCAAACGCGACCGTAACAAGGCCCAGAAATTGCGCGTGAAATCGGACTAGACTAGTCAATAGTGACAAGCGAATAGCGACAAGTGAATAGTAAAAAATTAAAACTGCGAAATATGACAAAACGGACTGTTAAAAAGAAAGAAGCCGCGCCGGATGCTCGCGGTATGCGCGGAATACGCTCGCGGGTTAAATTAACTGGACGGCTAAGAAAAAAACGTGGTGATACTAAAATTGGGACACTCGAGAAAATTTATCATCGAAAATCGCTCAAAAAACTGATTAAATAAAATCCCCCGTGCCTTGCGGGGGATTTTATTGGCGCTCATTTTCCGAATCGACGCTCGCGCTCTGCATATTCTTCCAAGATTTTTAGAAACTCCTCTTTTGTAAAATCCGGCCACAGGGTTTCAGTAAAAAAAAGCTCGCTGTAAATAGACTGCCAAGGTAAAAAATTAGAAAGCCGCATCACGCCGCCGGTACGTATTATCATATCGGGATCGGGGGCCCCCGCGGTCCAAAGATGTTTGGCGAATTCTTCCTCCGAGAGATTTTCTGGAGTTACGCCGCTTTTTATCAGCTTTCTCGTAGCATTAATAATCTCCGGCCTTCCACCATAAGAAATGCAAAGAAGAACCGTGCCGCGCGTGTTTGACGCTGTACGCGCCTCCGTCCTTCGAATCAACTCCTGGATTTTAGGACTAAGCCGTTCCCGTTCGCCGATAATCAAGAGGCGCGCGCCCTCTTTGTTAAATTCTTCGATTTCATGCTCCAGTACCCAAGTCAGCAAGTCCATCAAATACCCCACCTCGGCAGTTTCTCTTTTCCAATTTTCCGTGGAAAAAGCGTAGAGCGTTAAGTACGGAATTCCCAGATCAAATGCCCAACGAATAAATTCTTTGGCGCGACCATATCCAGCACGATGCCCCTCAAGCGTTGGAATTCCCGCTGACTTCGCCCATCTTCGATTGCCGTCTAAAATCACGCCGATAGACCGAGGCAATGTTGCTTCTTTATCCATACTTAATCGCTATTATTGCGAATAATCAATCACAAAATCTTTAAACCGGCCACCTGGACTCTTCCATTCGATCTCAACATCTTCAACGCGGGCGAATATCGGCCCGCGATTCAGTTTGGCGAGCAATAAATTTAACGCGGCCTCCTCACCTTCTGCAACCACCCAGACACTGCCATCGGTTTCGTTGTGCACAAATCCTGTGAGCCCAAGTTTTTGAGCAATGCGCCGCGTAAAGTCGCGGAACATGACCACTTGCACCCTGCCACAAACTCGCGCTTCCAATCGTTTTACCATACCGGGTAGTGAAAATTCGACAGATCGCTTTCCGCTCTCACCGTCTCATGAAAGTATTCCTGTACAGTCTGTCTAATAAATACCATGTTTATATCTGTGCAAAGTAATTCCAAGTCGAATTTCTACTACCCGGCATATATTTCAATCAATAGCCCCACTTTACACGTTCCGCCGATAAAGAAAAACAGGGGCGCTATACTGAAAATACACCAGTCTCATGTGCCAAGCGCGCTTCAGAAGCCTTCGCTCTTGAGGATAAACTGCGCAGACTGGTACAATTTTAAAGTTACATGCAATCACTAATCCTGCCGTACCTGACAGCTTGGACGCCGTTCGGATACCTAATAATTTTCATCGGGATGATGTTCGAGGGCGACGTTACCCTATTTAGCGCCGCTTTTCTGACACAACAGGGATTTTTTCGCTTAGGCACGATGGTGCTCGTCGTTTGGGCGGCACTTTTGGCGGGTGATATCGTCTGGTTTTTTGCCGGGCGCCTGTTCCAGCGCCGCTTGCCGCGAATTGGATCTCTAATTGGAAAAGTAACCGGTCGCTTCGATCAAAATATATTGGAGCAGACAGGACGGACAATTTTTCTCTCAAAATTCGTTTACGGCTATCATCATATTTTATTATCGCGCGCCGGAGCGATTGGACTTGATTTTAATAAATTCATCAAAAAGGACATTGCGGCTTCGTTTTTGTGGATGCTGATTGTCGGCGGACTGGGGTTTTTCTCCGGCGCCAGTCTTTTCTTGGCTAAGGGTTATCTGCGTTACACCGAAAGAGCACTCCTCGTGGGACTAATCGGATTTCTGATTCTTGAATTTCTGGTAGGCTATATTTCTAAACGCCGCATGTCCCGATAACACAAAAACGGGGCGTGGCATAGACATTCCAATATTCTTGAGAATACGAGAATATCAGCTATATTGGTAAACCAGAACCCCGTTGGGGTCGAGCTAGAACCTCACATACTACAATATATAGGCAGATAGCAAGGCCGCTTGACCTTTTTCCTTGAAGCGCTTTAATGGTAGCAGTTCTTCTCACATAACCTCCTTGTTAGCTGGAAGTGTCTTCTGCTGAATGTATTGAAGTACTCGACCAAAAGACCTTTCCACCCTGAAAAGGAGGATGACAATGTCTACCCAAAAGAGAGCTCCCCCACCCTAGGAAGGAGGCAACCGTGTCCGAGATAATATCGCCGTGCAACGGTCTAGCGCGATGTTTCCGCCACCTTCACCCACCCGGATGCTCACGCATTGTGTGGACGTCCTGGGAAGAGTACGCCATACGCCAGAAATACAAGGCAAGGCGCCGCCGTCTCTGGCATATAGTCCGCGAGCACTATCGGATCGGCGCAAAGTGGGGACTCGACCCCGTCCCGCCACGGTACCATCTGCAAGCGGTTCTTCTCATGGAGCAGGCGCGTGGCGAGGCAGAACTGTTTGATAGAATCGAGCGGAGATCAGAAACCGCATCTCAACCCACGTAAGCAGCCGCCAATAAACGCCGCCCAACTGCAACGCGAAGCCGCCCACGCAGTTTGGGCGGCTTCTTCTTTTTCATAAAGTTTTCTATTCCTATCTAGGATTACTTCTCAACTTTATATTTCAACGTGACAATGCCTCCCGCAGACCGACCGCCTCGCAACCCACCTCCGCCGCACTCGTGGACCCGAGGAGAATCGAACTCCTGCCTCCACAATGCGAATGTGGCGTTATGCCACTTAACTACGGGCCCGCGGCTACGGCGGGCAGGTGCGAGCGCTTCGGTTAAATTACAAAACGGACTATAGCTGATTTTGCGAAAAGAAAAAAGCCCCGCCGCGCTTGCCTGCCGAAGATGGCGGGCGAGACGCAGCGGGACGGTGCGAGGACGGGCTAAGCGGCGCTTCCGCGTGACGGTTCGACTTGGGGATGAGCTTCGCGCTGGCCCATCCAGCGATGGCGATTTCTCATTTCGATGAAGTAGTTCCTTTCCTTCCGCCGCGTGGCATTCTCCCCAAAGACAAGAAACTCTTGCCCGCACTGCGGGCAGAGTGAGCGAAAACGGTATGTCCCACGTTCGCTTTCCTGCTTCGTGCTGGCTACATCCGCGAAAGAGAAAGTCGCCTCACGCTCGGGACAAAAGAATATCGTCCCGGGCATAATACCGACACCCTTAGCGGCATCGTCGAACTTATCTCGAACTGTGATCACAATCACGACCTCCTTATGTGGGATGAACAGCGAAAGCCAATTGTATATTACTATCACATAAAAGAAAAGGTTTCTTGTTGCGGACCCCGTTACCGCGGCCTTACAGCCGCGGTCCCTATCGAAACCCTTTGGGGGCCAAAATCCATTCCCCCCACGGGTTTACACCCGTGGTTTCCTGGCGGTAACAGGATTAATATAAAAAATTCGCCGGCGAGCCCTAAGGCTAACCGGCGATGATGAACTTCACTCAAGACGATGCCCGGCGAGATCGGTCGCGAAGTCGCCGCCAGGCGAACTCTGCGATTCTCCAAAACGCACCGCCGGCTGACCGCACTTGGGACAATAGCCGAAATACTGCATGAACCCACCATTGGGGCTCTCTTCCCAATGGCTGATATCGGTTATTGGAAAGTCCTCTCCCACAAACCAGCACCGAACTCGGTTCGCGTTGATCTTGATTCTGTCCCAGACCTTAAAGGCTTGGTCGCTTAGCATCTTATCACCTCATCGAGCCTGAAGGCTCTTCAGAACCTGAACGGTCCCTCCCGCGAAAACCGATAATCGAGAGCATGTTTTGGACGTTGCCCGCCTCTCTCTTATCGCGCCGATATGAGAAAAACTTCTCGCGGTTCTCGGGACAAGCGGTACATTCGCCGGAAACCTCGATGTGCTCGGCATGGATGCCGGCTTGGATCAGTTGGCGGCGGATGACGTAAAGAAGATCAACCCCAACCATCTCGGGGCCCGACTTCGCGGGGCTGATGCACTTCGGGTATCCCAGTTCGAAGAAAGTTATATCAGCCTTGTCGCGCTTATGATGCAGGATGTGACACTTGCCACAGATCCCGGGGCCGATGGCGACGCGTATCTCACTGAGCTTCTGGGCGCCGGCGAGATACATTGCCTCAACGGCTACGTTGGCGATCTTAAGCATCACGCCCGCGCGTCCCGCGTGAGCCATGCCTATGATGCCATGCGGAGCCATCGAACTTGTCGGGGGATAGTAAAAGAAGATGGGATAACAGTCGCTCGCGACGACCCCCAAAACAATCTCGGGGTTATACGTTACGAGTCCATCAACATCCGCGACGCGCCGCACTTTGGCCGCGGACCCATCGGGTCCGGTGGTTTCCTCTTTGGGGGGAAGCTGATGGATCCAACGCACGGACGCGCCGTGTACCTGCCCCGCGCGAACCAAGCGCTCTTTGGCGTCAATGCCGAAACCGTTTAGGAGTCTGGCGGAGTTTCTGAAAGATCCCCCGTCAGGGCCGGGATTCTTCGAGCTCCCCATCGGACCATCTGCTTTGGTGGAGCTTACAGCGAGAACCTTTGGGAACTGTTGAAGGAAATGTATGCTCATGATTTTAGCCCCTTTCTCCCTACGGGGGAGTCGCTAGATCTAGTTTTATTACTCTTTCAAATACCCAAATCGAAACATAGCCTTTCATCTATAGTGCTAACACGACTGCATAAAAAAATACATACCGCGCATTTTCGCCCTAGTCTAGACTGTACCTTCTTCCCGCGATCGCGGATATAGGGTACAGTCTATAATCTATTGCCTCTGAATATCCCCGAGCGTACGCTCGGGGATATTCAGTTTTTTTATCCTACCCCACAACAAAACCGCCAGCCATGTGGCTGGCGGTTTTGTTGTGGTCGGGCTGCCGAGAGTCGAACTCGGGCTAAATCCTCCCGAAGGACTCGTGCTACCACTACACTACAGCCCGGTGATTTTCTAACGGGGCGAATGTGCGTATCGCCCGCATCTTTATCTGCCAGCGCGAAGATAGCTTTTCTGGAAACCTGCCTACCGGCAGGCAGGCGCTCGTCCGAGGAGTTCGCATGGTTTCCCGACGCATCGGGAAAAACTCCGAGGGCGGCGAGTGCAAAATCCACGCTGGGGATTTTGCACGTTTTCCAAAAAGCTATCGAGCGGCCTATTTCACATAATACTTACTCTTTAACTCCGCCTCGCGCTCGTCCTCGACTAATTCTACCTTTGATTCAGCCGATGCCGCGAGCGCTTTCAGTTCTTCAATGGATAACTTATCCAATTCGCGCATACGCGAAGTTAGGTAATCTTTACTGTTTTTGGCCGGATCGTCAATGACCTCCTCAAGCATGGCGTCCAGAATAAACCCGATTTTAGGGCTGGGCGAAATCCCAAGAATTTGCATGACATCGTTGCCGTTAACGGCGAGCATTTTCGGCGTCGGGGCTTCCTCTTCGCGTAAAATTTTCTCGACGCGAAATTGAAAGTGACGCAGGCGATAGGGAACAGCCTTGGGAACACCCGAACCCATGCGATCGCAAATCCGCACCAAGACCAGATCGTCAATATTCTCAACCCCCACGCGCCGAACCAAACGGCGGATAGCCGAATCGGTGATCCCCTCATCCGGGTCGTACTTGAATAGATGCCAACGAATCAGCCGCGTGATTTTGCCGATAACTTCGCGCGGAAAATGCAACCGCTCAAGAATTGCCGCCGCCATTCTCCCACCAACTAAATCGTGCTGGTAAAACGTCGAATCCAGCCCGTCGCCCTGCTTGCAACGAGGTTTCGCCACATCGTGTAGCAAAGCCGCAATTTTTACCGGCCATTCGTACTTTTCTTTGTCTGCCCATTGGAGCGCCCGCAGATTATGTTCCCAGACACTATAGATATGATGTTTATTCTGCCCGACACCGATACCTTCTTCTAATCCCGGCATGATGAATTTCAGAAGGCCTAAATCAGCCAAAAGCTGAATGCCGAATGACGAACGCTCCGACTTAAAAATTTTTATCAGTTCATCGCGAATGCGCTCTTTGGCGATTGCTTGAATCCATGACACATGCGCCCTGATAGCATCGGCTGTTTTTTCCTCGATCGTAAATCCAAGCTCGGTTGCAATCCTCACCGCGCGCATCATGCGCAACGCATCCTCGCCAAACCTCTCTTTCGGATCGCCGACCGTGCGGATAATTTTTGCCCGGAGATCGGAAGCGCCGCCGAATGGATCAATAATTTCATAATTTTTATTTTTTGCATTGTCATTTTGATTTTTGATTTTTGATTTTTGATTTCCCAGCGCCATGGCGTTAATCGTAAAATCGCGCCTGGACAAATCTTCCTCTAGCGTCTTGGCATATGAAACGATATCGGGATGGCGCTGATCCGTGTATCTGCCTTCAGCGCGGTACGTTGTAACTTCAATTTCGGCAAGCCGCAGATCGGCGGATGCGGTTTTTACTGTCACCGTCAGGAATTTATTTTCGTAAAACGATTCGGGGAAAATCTCCGTCAATTCTTCCGGCCGCGCATTAGTGGTTATATCCCAATCAGCCGGTACCCGATCCAACAAAAGATCCCGCACGCAACCTCCCACAATATAGGCCTCGAAATCTTTCGATTGCAAAGTTGCTAAAATCGCCCGAACTTCTTTGGGGATAGCAAAATCAACTTTTGCGTGGGTCATTTTCGGCATATGCGTACCTTTATAATAACTCGAGAAACTGGCTGTGCGCTTGATTGTATTAAATTGAAACCCGCTAATAGCTAACCTGAAACAATTTGAAGGTTTGGCGACAACTAATGTGTGATATTGTTTTCTGGGTTCTTGTGATTGTATTTTCCCAATATCTCTGTTTTGACCAAATTAAACGCCTCCTCGACATCAACACCAAGCTGGTTGGCAAGTCTACATAATCCAAAGAATAGATCCCCAATTCCGTCTACAAATACGTCTTTCTTTTCCTCAATCAATTTAATCCGTTCCTCTTCCGATTTGTAGCGTAGGTGCTGGGACATTTCTATTAGTTCCTCATGTAGATGGTCAAACTTATCAACGCTTGGAATATCTTTCCAGTGGTTCCTTTCGGCAAATGCTTTAACCAAAGCCTGAGCTTCTTTTATCGTTGTAACTTTTTTATCTTCCATAGATTAGCGTAGATATAAGTAGTTTATTGTGGGTTTGTGCGCCCAGGAGGATTCGAACCTCCGACCGTCTCGTTAAGAGCGAGCTGCTCTACCAGCTGAGCTATGGGCGCGTGAAATTTTATTTTTATATTGAACACTAAGCTCATAGACCCGATGTGCCCAGGCAAGAATTATGTGTCTTATATTTCCCGTTCCCCGTCCCTTGATTCTAACTGTTATAACTCCTCGAGGAAGAATGTTAGTGCGATGTCCCATTCCCTTAGGCTTTATAAAGCTTTTTCCAAAGTTTCTCAAGGGTATACCCGTTAGTAGCGACCAGTATCTCTTTATCTTTTTGTCGTCATTTCCGTAATGAATATGCAAGTGTGCTTTCAATTGCATAGGCGAAATACCTAGTACTTTATTAAACCAGCGAACCATAAACTCAATTGTTTTGGGGTCGGAGTTTGATATAGATGCGCCTTGCGTTTTTGCTCCCTCGGCCCAGTATAATGCTGCGCCAGCGACCTTAAATGTTTCAAACTTCAGATTCTTTATTTGATGCGCCGCAGCATTCCGTACTACGATAATTTCTTTTTCGCGTTTTACGCGATTAGCGAGACCCCCAAGCCGTGGGCCCGCCAACCACTGCTGCTGAAGTTTTTGCCTCTGTGCTCTGGATAACTCGATATCACAGCACCAGAGACTAACGCTGCTTTTCGAAACTCCTAACTGTTTTCTGATCTGGTTGTAACTCAAGCCTCGTTTTCGAAGCAATCGCGCTTTCTCGTATTCAAAACGTTTTCTTGGACTTTGTACCATTAACTCAAGTCTATATAAAACCTTATCAAGGTACAATATTATTCTTCTTAAGCGCTCAATTCTAAACCTTGCGCGAACCTACTTTGAACGGAGCTAAGCTAAGTCCAAACACTATACCAAGAAAATCCTCTGTAGAGGAG
>Ga0155241_144_pt1 | contig 8134 bp, 8 predicted proteins | sample RifCSPhighO2_02_FD_106209 | JGI IMG/M metagenome (GOLD analysis project Ga0155241, IMG submission 106209) | Candidatus Sungbacteria bacterium RIFCSPHIGHO2_02_FULL_49_20
CCCCAGATCGTGAAATGGAATGACCTGATAAAAGAAAACCAGCAGGTTAAAGAGCGGGCGCGTAAGAAATTCGTGGAAAATGTAAGCCATAAAAATTACTGGGTCCGTGAGGCGGGTTTAATTTCTGGCACAGCGTCGTAACCGCCCGCGGCATAAGGATGGCACCTGAAGATCCGCCGCAAAGCAAGCCACCCGCCACGCCGCGCGCCGAACCTCCCGATAGCAACGACCGCGTACTCCGAGCACGACGGCAAAAACCGGCAACCTAACCCAGGCCCACTTAAAGCCTGCAAAGGATAAGTAATAAAATGCTGGTAAAAGCGTATAAGCGCGATAAAAATATATTTCATGGTTTGAATTTCTGCCCGAGTATCAGGAGAGCCGAGCGAAAGGCGCGGCGCGAGGCAGTGGCGGGACTGGGCTTGACAGTTAAGACACAATCCATTGGCCGCTCTCCGATCTTAACACCTGTTCTAAACCATTCACCAGCCTGCCGGCGCAATCTGTTTCGGATAACCGCGCTTTTAGAAACCTTCTTAGGCACAATCACCGTCGCCTGGCCCGGCAAACCACCTTTTTGGTGAGTTCGCAGAAGAAACTCTGCCGTTTCGTAACGTAAAGATTTGCGAAAAACGCGGAGAATTTCTTTCTGCCGGCGCAGGCGCTGTGTTCTAGGAAGCGCCATAAAAAACTAGACCGTTAGGCGTTTACGCCCCTTGGATCGCCGGTGTGCAACTACGCGACGCCCCTCCGGGGTTCGGCTGCGTTTCCTGAAGCCGTGGGTTCTTGAGCGCTTGCGCTTTTTCGGTTGGTATGTCGTTGACATAATGCGACTATCTTATCACAAAATTTAACTTCACATATCATACACAGCTTTTGCACAAATATCCATCTATTGCCAAGTCTTTCAATTTCTAAGAGCATGCGTCTATAATGTAACTACTTTTTAATCGAGCGATACTATGGATCACGATGAGTTGTGGCACCAAGCCCTCACAGAGATCGAAACCAACGTCACGAAAGCCAACTTCATCACCTGGTTCAAGCACACCGCTGTTGCGGATCTCCGCGATGGCGTTGTTACTCTTTCGGTTCCTAACGGCTTCGCTAAGGAGTGGCTCAAATCAAAATACCACAAATTCATCCTGCGGGCCGTACGCAACATCGATCGCGACGTTAAAGACATCGAATACATTATCGGCCAGTACAAATCGGCGATTGAAGAAAAGCGGCGCCCCACCCCGGATCGGCTACGTCGCGCTGGAATACCGACCGCGGTGCCAGATGACGAATTTACCCTCCGTGATGTTTCAATCGATCCTGTAACCAATCTTAACCCACGTTACGCTTTCGAGCATTTTATTGTTGGCTCGTTCAACGAGCTGGCGCACGCCACAGCTCAATCGATTGTAAAAAACCCGGGGAACTCCTACAACCCGCTGTTTATTTACGGCGGCGTTGGCCTCGGCAAAACCCATCTTATCCAAGCGGTCGGCAACGAAGTCATGCGGCAGCGTCCGGGGTTCAGGGTTCTTTACGTGCCGACGGAGCGATTTATGGGAGAGGTGGTCGAGGCGCTGTCTAATCAGGCTATGAGTCGCCTTAAAGAAAAATACCGTCTAATCGATCTTCTGATTATTGATGACATCCAGTTTATCGGGCGCACCGAAAAGATGCAGGAAGAATTTTTCCACATTTTCAACACCCTCTACCAAAATAATAAGCAAATTATCATCTCGTCGGACCGCCCGCCCAAATCCATCCCCACCTTGGAAGAGCGCCTTCGCTCGCGTTTTGAGGGCGGCATGATCGCCGACATCGGACTGCCCGACCGGGAAACCCGGATGATGATTTTAAAGACCAAGTGCCTGGAAAAGAGCATGGCGGTGCCGGAAGACGCGCTGTGGTTCGTGGCTGATTCAATCAAAACAAACATTCGTGAGCTTGAAGGAGCGCTGAACCGCGTGGTGATTAGCTCTAAACTTTCAAACAGCCCCATCTCTTTAGAAGAGACAAAGAAGATTTTAGCTCATATAGCCCAGGAGCCGCGCCGCTTCACCTCTCTTAAAAAGGTCGTGAAGTCGGTGGCAGATTTTTTTGAAATTAACGAAAAAGAACTCATAGATCACAGCCGGCGTAAAGAGATTGTCCGCCCCAGACAGATCGCGATGTATTTATTACGGGAAGATTTGAAAAGTTCATTTCCATTTATTGGTGATAAGTTGGGTAAAAAAGATCACACTACTGTGATCCACGCCTGTAAAAAAATCACCAACGAATTAAAATCTAACCCATTATTAGAGGAGGAGCTGCGCGCGATCCGCGACCGTATGTATAGTGCATAAATATGTTTATAAGATACTAACGCGCAGTTGGAATGTTGGGTAAATATAAATAACGATATAATATTAACGCATAAGTGATAGTTTATTTAAACAGTTTATTCTAAAGACTAATGGTATTAAAAACGTACTTTATATCAAATACCCAACAAAAAAATACTTATTTATACACATATCAACACTACTAATAACAACAATATTTATATAAACTAAATCATGGTTATCACTTGTTTGCGATCAGAATTAAAAGAAGCTATAAACACAGTTGAGAGGTTTTGTGGGAAAAATATAAATCTTCCGATTATTTCCAATATTCTACTTGAGGCTAGAAATGGATCATTAATTATTAAAGCCACAAATCTTGAAATTGGTGTGAGTACCACCATACCAACTAAAATTATTAAAGAAGGGCGTGTGATATTACCGCCGCGGATTTTATCATCAATTCTTCAAACAATTTTAGATGAAGTAGTAACAATTAAAGAAAAACAAAACATTATTACCATTGAGACGGAAACCACAACCTCTGAAATCAATACTATTAATCCTTCAGATTTCCCGATTATTCCGACACTTACTAGTAAAGAATATCTTTTAATCCCAAACGCCGACTTTAAAACAGCCCTAAATCGTGTGATCCCAACCATAAGTGTTTCAGAGTTCAAACCAGAGATTGGGGGAGTTTACTTTTGGGTAGATAAAAAAGATCTTATTATTGTAGGTACCGACACTTTCCGTTTAGCCGAGCAGCGTCTGAAAAAGTTTTCATCACATCCCGACAACCTACGTATTATTATCCCTTTACGGGTTATGCAGGAAACTCTTAGGCTTCTCCCCGAAGACGGTGAAACAGAGATTAAATTTAACGCCGAGCAGGTGCTAATCACCGTAAAAAACACCCAACTTATTACCCGTTTTATCTCCGGGGCTTATCCCGATTATCGTGGGCTTATCCCAAGAGAACACGGGACAACACTGCGCCTAGATCGCGAAAGTTTTTTAGTTGGCGTGAGACTATCAGGCGTTTTCGCAAGCAAGCTTAATGACGTAGTTCTTTCCTACCGCCCATCCCAAGTTCTTGTTGAAATTTCCAATCCCGAGGTGGGTAAGCACACCAGAGAAATTAGCGGCGATGTCGAGGGAAAACCGGGGCGCATCGGCTTTAATTACCGCTATCTTTCTGACGCCGTGGAGGCCGTCGCGTCCGAAAGAGTGACGGTCGGCATCCAAGACGAAACGCGGCCGGCGCGGATTTGGAGCGAAGAGGACCCCTCATTTTTCACTATCGTCATGCCACTTAGGGTTTAACCGCACATGCTACGTCACTTATCATTCGACATAAAACAACGTTCGTACACAGAGGAAGCGTCAAGATTGGCGCGCCCCGACGAGAAAATTTTCCAAGAAATTCAAAAAGAGATTCTCAAAAAACATCCAAACATCGCCAACTCTTTGCGCTCGGTGATGCGCACCAAAAACACATTACTCGTGCGCGCGACGAGCCCCGCGGCCGCGAGCGCCTTATTCACGGCGAGCTCAATTATTTTGGAAGTAGCGGAGCGCGCAGGCATCGGGTCTGTGCGTTTTACGGTGTGATTAAAAACGGAATCGAGACCTCTCTCATATTTTCAACGTCGTCTACGGCCCGGACCTTAAGAGTGTTGTCTCCGGCGTCCAAATCGCTTATATCTATAGAAATTTCGGTGATCGCTCTTGGGCCAAGAAACGTTTTGGTAATTTGATCGTTTAGAAGAATATCCACTTCCTTAATCCGGAAAACTGATTGCAGATCAAATTTTAATTTGAGGGCTGTTTTTCGTGGAGCAATGTCTCCAGCTTTCGGATCCGAGACGAAAAGACGCGGCCGGTTGGCTTCGGTGTGCAGGGTATCGTACTCTGTCGGGACAACAAGCTGTGGCCCGACGGGGTGGTTTGCGAGCCACGCCCGCAGCGCTTCTTCCCAGTGCGCAAATTGAGGATCGGCGCCAGGGTTTGCTGGAGCGCTACCGCGCGGGTCATCCTTATCTACCCAATAGAGGATTGTGTGCGGCGACCCCGCCACTATTTCTTCTCGGAGATTCTCCGGTGTTTCGGAAGTCGCGAGCTTTTTGGAAATTTTATCAATCATCACAGCTTGTCCCCCTTGCCATAACCCCCTAAGGATAGGTTTCTCAACCTCGATTGGCACGGGCTTGATAAACCGTTCCGGCGGCACCCCCCCCATAGCCACCTCCATGAAATTATGCCAGATGGGGGCAGCGGCTAAAACGCCCGATCCTTTTTGCTGAATCGAAGTGTTGTCGTTATTCCCCACCCAAACCCCGGCCACTAGCGACGGAGTGTACCCGATAGTCCAAGCGTCTCGGTAATCCTGGGTCGTGCCTGTTTTAGCTGCGACTTGACGATTATCAAAATATAAAGAAGAGCGCGGGGAAAATATCGGCTGTCGTGCATCGTTATCTGACAGCACATCATTAATTTGCCGCGCCAATTCCGGATCAAGCGTCTGGTGGGGGTCGGGCTTATACTCCTCGAGGACGTTACCAGCCGCGTCTTCAACACGGAGAATATTTGTAAGCTCGGACTGCGTGCCGTCGTTGGCGAAAGCTCCGTAGGCATAAACCATATCGAGCAGTCTCACCTCAGCCCCGCCTAAGACTAACGCCAGGCCATAGCGCGACGGGTCTGGTTCAACAGTTGTGATGCCAAGACGCTTAGCAGTCTCGATCGAATCCATCACGCCCGCCAGATACAAAAGCTCTACAGACGGGACATTTAATGATTGCGCCAGCGCCTGGCGGATCGTAACTGGGCCACGGAACGCGTCATCGTAATTACTCGGCGAGTAACACGAGGCTGGGTCGGTTCCAGCAGGCGCTGTTCCGTTGCTGTTGCATGAAGGATTAAATTCTGTCGGGACGTCAAAGAGCACAGTATCGGGCGTGTAGCCTTTCGCAAAAGCAGTGGCATAGACAAACGGCTTGAAAGCCGAACCCGGCTGACGCGCTCGCAAGGCGACATTTACCTGCGGGTCGAATTGGCAGTTTACGCCCGGTTTGCAGTTTTTAGGCTCCGGATCGGCGAAGTAATCGCGGGATCCCACCATTGCGAGCACCTCCCCGGTTTTAGGGTTTGCCGCAACCAAGGCGGCATTTTTTGCTTTAATTAATTGAGAATTACGCTCTGCTCCCTCGCGGACAATCTTCTCGGCTTTTTGCTGCAGATCCCAATCTAGGCTTGTGATAACTTTAAGCCCGCCCTGTTCCACCAAACTCTCGCCGTAAGTTTGTGTCAAATAATCTCGCACATAAAAAATGAAGTGCGGCGCCAGAATATTTTGGCGCTGTTTGCGGATGTTAAGATTTTCTTTCTTGGCTTTGGTTGCGTCGTCGGCCGAGATGTAACCGAGTTTAGCCATCCGGTCGAGGATAAAATCCTTGCGCCCCATGAGTTCGTCGCGGTGCGGTCCGTACGGAGAATAGTATGATGGAGCCCGCGGCAAAGAAGCTAAAAACGCCGCCTCAGCTAAATCAATCTGATCAACACTCTTGCCGAAAAAAGTTTCGGCCGCCGCTTCGGCGCCGTAAGCCTGCGAACCGTAAGGGATTTGGTTTAAGTAAAGGGACAAGATCTCGTCCTTGGAAAATTTCGTTTCAATAATGACAGCAAGAGCAATCTCGCGTATTTTTCGCAGAATTTTTTCTCGCACCGAAGTCCCTCGAGAAAGCAAGGAATTAGTAATCAGCTGTTGGGTAATAGTTGATCCGCCTTGCCGGATGCCCCGCGACGTAAGATCAACATAAAGCGCGCGCATGATCCCTCGAGCGTCAATGCCGCGGTGCGAGTAGAACTCCGCGTCCTCAACAGTTACGGTCGCGTTCTTTAATACGGCAGGAAGTTTAGCGAACGGCACAACCGAGCGTTTCTCATCTCCGTGAACGTCGTAGAGAACTACCGTGCCCGTGCGGTCATAAATCCGCGTTGACTGGGCGATATTCTGCTCGGTCAAGCGCGCAGGATCGGGCAGGCCGCGCAGGATAAAAAAAAGACTGACGCTACCTGCCGCGAAAAAAAACGCCAGTACCCACAATATCCCAAAAAAGACCCTACGGCGGCGGATCCTGCGGCGCTCCAGCAATTTTCGGCGCATCCAGAGCATCGCTACCCATCATAAGTCAACAACAGTTTTTTTCAATCAGTGCGGCTTTTTCTCAATTAGTCAAAAAAATTAGGATGCGCTAAACTGGAATCCGCATGAAAAAAGACCCCGCGACAATCCAAACCATCCTCGAACGGAACGCGACGCACGTGACCGACCGCAATTCCCTGGCGCAGAAACTTGTCTCGGGTAAGAAGCTCCGTGTCAAACTAGGCATGGACCCCACCGCTCCGGATTTACACATTGGCAACGCTGTTACCTTGTGGAAGCTGCGTGAGTTTCAGGACGCAGGGCACGCAATCATTTTCATCATCGGCGATTTTACGACCCAAATTGGCGATCCCTCGGGCCGCTCTGCGGCGCGCCCTCCATTAACCAAGGAGGAGATTTCAAGAAATGCCAAAACCTATTTTACCCAAGTGGGTAAAGTTCTGGATATCAAGAAGGCCGAAATTCGCAGGAACAGCGAGTGGCTGTCGAAAATCCACCTCTCGGATTGGCTGGGGATATTAAAATTGTTTACCGCCCAGCGCATTTTAGAGCGCGACGATTTTGCGAAGCGCCTGAAAGAGCAAAAAGAAGTCTGGATGCATGAGCTGATGTATCCTCTGGTACAAGCATACGATTCGGTTGCGATTAAAGCCGATGTTGAAATTGGGGGCAATGATCAATTGTTTAATTTAATGGCTGGACGGACGCTACTTGAGCGCTTGGGCAAAACGCCCCAAGATATTTTAACAACCGAGATTTTGGTCGGCACCGACGGTACTAGAAAAATGTCTAAATCTCTCGGCAATTATATCGGCATCACCGAATCTCCGCGCATGATGTTTGGAAAAACTATGTCAATTCCGGATTCACTGATCATGTCTTATTTTCGTTTAACCACACGCCGGCCCGAGGAGGAGATCAAAAGAGTCGAAGCGCGCCTGCGAAAAGGCGAGAACCCGCGCGACGTGAAGCTTGATCTGGCGAGTGCGATTGTGGAGTTATATCACGGCGAGGCTTCGGCTCTTCGCGAACGGACAGAGTTTGTGAAGGTATTTTCCAAAAAACAATTACCATCGGATGTACAAGAGGCTGTGATTGCGAGTGGATCATACGAGGTAGTGGCATTGTTACTTGACGTAGGTCTTGCTCGCTCCAAGTCCGAAGCGCGGCGCCTGATTGATCAAGGGGGTGTTGAGATCATACCAGCAGGCGCGGCCGCGTACCGTCCAAAAACCGGGACAGAATTTATTTCGGTCACGCCCGGCATGATTATCCGAGCTGGCAAAACGCGCTTTATTAAAATCCGCTAGAGAAAATAATAGCCATTGCCGCAGAGACATAAAACCAAAAAGCGCCTTTGGGCGCTTTTTGGTTTTATATGGAGTCACAATTATTCTTCGTCGAGGTCATCGTCATCCTCCAACGCTTCTCCATCTAGGTCCGGATCTTCGCCGTCGAGTTCTTCATCGACCTCATTCTCGTCCTCTACATCATCCTCCATCAAGATTGCGTCGTTGTCGTGTGTCATGTAGACCATTTGTGTTTAGCTCGACCTTTTAGACTTTGTATAATCGCGCGCCTCCGCATGAGTGTATGAGACCAGCGCCGTTAGCGCAATTGCGATAGCGTCAGTCTCGTCATC
>Ga0155241_146_pt1 | contig 7155 bp, 8 predicted proteins | sample RifCSPhighO2_02_FD_106209 | JGI IMG/M metagenome (GOLD analysis project Ga0155241, IMG submission 106209) | Candidatus Sungbacteria bacterium RIFCSPHIGHO2_02_FULL_49_20
GATTCCTTTCCCGCACCCATACGATAAAATTCCTCATGAATCTCATAAATTAAATGTTCACGATCCTCGTATTCTTTTATTTGTGAGGTCTCGCTGGAGAATTCTTTCTCCGCCCTCTGAAAGAATTTTTGAAAAACCTTTTCTTCATTGTCCACAACGGATTTTGAATCTCCGACGTTCGGAATCGAAAGATTCTGCATCCCTTCCCATAATTCTCGTATAAGCGCGACTCTCCGTTCAACCCGCTCGAATAGGCGTTCCCGCTCGGATTCCCGACCCGAAACGCCTTCCGTATGAGGTTTATTTCTTTCACTTTCCTTCATACAATCACCCTACCGCATACTTAAATTTCCTTCAATCGTAAAACTTTGCTATAATAACCGCAGAAGTTTACCGACTAACATACTTTTCGTATGGAACAAAAGCCGTCTTCTGAAATCCCGGATGATTCCGAAAACGATCTGCCTCCTTGGCTAAGGGGTCCCGGAGTAAAAGAAGAAATGAAAGATTGGTTTCGTGTGGTGGTTGCCACGACAGAACGAGTAAAAGAAGAGATGAGCGAAACCGCCGACCATTACGTCGAGCAGATCGAGAAAGCGGAAAGTCCGGGAAAACGTAAAACTATCATCCTCTGCATCATGGCGATTGAACAGTTTGAACGAAACCGTCAATTTGAATTAATGCGGCCGGATCCGAATAAGACACCGGAAGAAACAAAAAAGGAGGTTGAGGACTTGGAAAGAAAAATAAACATGATGCGAAAAAACGTCGGTCTTGAGTCAAAATATCCCGTTGGAGAATAACCGAGAAGAGCATGATTTGAAAATAAAATGCCGCGGTGTATACGCGGCATTTTATTTTCCGACTCGCCTTTTATATTCGTTATAGAGCACACTCAAAATTTTGAAGCGCTCGCCCCTGTTTGTTTTACCCTTATCGGGATGAAGTTTTTGAGCAAGCATCCTGTATGCGGCGTCAATACCCTTCCGTTCCTGTGTCCCAAATACGCGCTCTACAAGACCCATAAATTGCGGATATGGTATTGCCTCAATCCTCCCGATAATCAAATCATACTCTGCCCGGCTTATTTTAAATTCGTTCATAACCCTCTTGATGGCGTCACCTTCTTGTCTCTGGTCTGGCGTGCCCGGGCGAGGGCCCTCATCACCGCCCGGGCGTTGTCGCCCTCCTCCGGGCTGCTGGGGCTCATTCTCACGGCCACCACCTCGGGTCGCATTTTCAAGTACAACACGCCGCATTTCTTCCTGAAGATTCAATAATCGCTGTGTATGCCGAGAAAATTCACTTCGAAGAAGATCTAACCCTTTTATATACCACGTCCGTATAAACTCTCTGTGCCTTTGCTCGGTAGCGCGAAGGTTTCTCATTTTTACTTCTTCCATAATACGCCCGGTAAAAACATCATGAAGCCTGGAAAGAAACTGAGTGCTCGACATAAGTTTTAAAGTATCCTCGCGCATCATATCCACGGTATAGCGCGACCTCTCTGTTCTATTAAACAAAAGATCGCCCGGATACGCCGATGCTTTTTCTCGCGCTTCAGCAAGAAGATTTAATATAAAAGGACTCGTCTCGGGAGAAATAGCATCATGTTCCCATTCTTTTTCGAATTTGCCATCGCCACTTTGCGGTTTTTTTTCACCCTGTCCTGCGCTAGATTGATCTCCGCCGGTTCTTTTTTTAGCTTCTTCCTTTATTTTTTCCCACTGCGCCTGTTGCTCCTCCTTCATTTTTTTAAGTCGTGCGCGTAGCTCTTCGTTTTGTTTACGGAGTCGCTCCTTGAATTCTTCCTGTTTTTTACGAAACCTCTCTTGAGGCGAATCTTCACTTCCAGGATTTTCTTTATGATGTTTCTCTGACATAGATAGAAAGGAATAAGCTACCGCGCGGAGCAGTCATTTCCGACAAAGTTAATTCTGGTGCGCGGGGCGGGACTTGAACCCGCACGCCATTGCTGGCATAAGGCCCTCAACCTTACGAGTCTGCCAATTCCTCCACCCGCGCGTATATTTCTCGACTTCGTCTCGACAAAAAACTGATTATCCTAGGATTATTTCTCTGTTTCGCTTCCGACAGCGGATTTGTTCCTCACAAATCCCCTGGGATACTCTTTATTATACTTGCGAGATAGAAGAAGGTATCCCGCCAAGAGTAAAGACATTTACTCTCGGCCCCCGGGAAATTCTTTACGTTCGCACGTCCGCAAACTGGCGGACGGCTCGCTAAATTTCCCGCTGAAGCTTATCAAGCTTCAGCCCACCCTCGCATATAATATAAGAATTAGTTAATCCATTTACACTACGATCGTAGTTTAAATGGATTAACTCGCAATGCGATAATGCATTTATCCTTCCTCTTTTTTTGATTCTGCAGATTGTGGAACTGCCTCTGCAAGATATGACTTCATCCGCTTGCGCGTTTCTTTTGCGGCTTTTTCGCGGATGTAATAGAGTTTTGCGCGGCGAACCTTCGAATGGCGCAGTACCTCGATTTTCGAAATCACCGGAGAATGCATTGGAAAAACGCGCTCAACGCCGATACCGCTCACAACCTTACGGACAGTAAACGTCGCCGTAGGGCCGGTCCCGTGCTTTACCGCGATAACTAAACCCTCGAACGGACTTAGCCGCTCTTTATCCCCTTCTTTGACTTTTTGAATAACGCGAACAAAGTCGCCTGACTTGATTTGAGGAATGTCTGTCCGAAGGGTATTTTTTTCAATTGTTGTCATAGACATGGTATTTGCGATGATATCATAAAATTTTTTCTATCGCAAGTGTTGACTCGGAAACAGCTTTTGAAAAACTTCGCTCCGACCCCCCGCGTCGGAGCTCATCAGGGCTCGACCTCGCTCTCCCGCCTTTGGGCGGGAACCATGGCCGCTCGGTCTCGCATGTTTTCAAAAGCAGCTTTCCTCGCTTAGAGCATAAACGAATAGTAACACTCGTGAGTGCTGGAATTAACCAAAAATCATTGATTGAGCGCGCATAAAATCTTCGGGCGGGTCTGCCTCGAATTTGATCCTCCTGCCTTCGGGGAAACTGAATGAGAGCGACTGGGCGTGGAGCAATTGGCGCCCGGCGCCTTCGGGGCAACACACTTTTTTTCCGCCGTATACGCGATCGCAGGCAATCGGATGCCCGATTGCTTTCATGTGCACGCGGATCTGGTGCGTGCGTCCGGTTTTCGGTGTGACCTTAAGGAGCGAATATGCCTCCCCTGCTTTCAAGACCCGATAGCGCGTTTCGGCTTCGCGCTCGCCGCGCACGCGGGCGCGGCCTCCGCCAGCGCCCCGCCGGGTCGGATTTTTTGCGTCGCGGCCGATTGGATAAGAAATAATCCCTTCGCGATTTTTTGGCTTTCCGCACACAACGGTTAAATAGATCTTCTCGATATTTCGCGTCTTGAAAAGAAGTTTTAACCCCTCGAATGCGTGCGTGTTCCGCGCAACAACCAAAACGCCTGACGTATCGCGATCAAGCCGATGTACGATGCCGGGACGCGCCGGATCGTCGCCCACACCTTTTACTTCCGGAAAATGCTTAATCAAAAAATCAACGATTGTTTCGCCTTTTACATTCGGCCCGCCGTGCACCGAAATTCCCGCGGGTTTGTTCAACACAATTATATCGTTGTCGCTAAAAATTACTTCCACGAGCATACTTGCTTTTTTATAGAATTCATCGTATAGTAAGGCGCGAGACCTCGCAAGGACGATTACACGTTATAAAGCATGCAGGGTCTTTTTGAATGAAGAAATCATACCTCGACGACCCGCAAGATACAGGTCCCCAGGAAATGAAAGACCAAGACATCCTTCGGGCGTCTTTGGCTGAACCAGCTCTTTTTGCGATTCTTGTTGAGAAATACCACGACCCCTTGTATCGCGCGGCATTCAAAATCGTGCGAAATCCCGAAGAATCCGAAGACATCGTACAAGAAGCGTTTGTGAAAATGTACAAAAACGCGGAGAAATTCCAGAAGCTCGAAGGAATTGAATTCAAATCGTGGGCGTATAAAGTGACGATCAATAACGCGATCACCCACTACCGGAAACTCAAGAAGGGCGAGGTCCTCGCGGAAGACCCGAGCGTATTCCAGCACGCAACAGACGAGGACTTTGACACGCGGATCTGGCGCGATTCGGATATGAAGGCAATCGTCGCGGGAACGCTTGAGCGTATGCCGCCGCACCTGAAAACCGTTCTCGCGAGCTACTATTTCGGCGACAAATCGTATCAGACGATTGCAAAAGAAGAAGAAATTTCAATCCCGACTCTGAAAATGCGTCTCTTCCGGGCAAAACGGATTTTTAAAAAATTATTGGACGAAGACGCGACTCTCATATAAACGGAAAAATATGGAAAACATAACGACTCAACAGATACCGGGGAAAGAAGCATTCCGCGGCCAAATCCTCCGCCAAGTGTATCGCGTGTGGCTCGTGCGTAAATTCTTGCCGGTCTTCATAGGCGAAATAATCGTCCTCACACTCCTTTTATACCAGGCGGGACGAATCGTCTTTGTCCAGCGCATTTTTGAAAATGCCGCAAACGTCCTTTTTAATAATCCCGGGGGACTCATCAATTTCGGCGTTACCGCCTTTACCCACGCCTCAACTCCCGCAAAAATCTTCGGCGTCGCCGTTGCGGTGTTTCTCGCGCTCGTGATACGACGTATTACGCAAGGGCTCCTGCGCCTTATTCTTGTCCGCGAAAACTACTTCGGAAAAATCGAGAAGTAAGAATCAAACACGCGCTCCAACGCGCTCCCAACAAACATTCCAACATTCTTAAGAATGTTGGAATGTTTGTTGTATGGAAAAAATTCTCACTCTACTCTTCTCTAATTCGCGCGAATTAGAGAAGAGTAGAGTTGACTTCTAACGAAATAATTGATATTCTCACCACTGGTACATTACGGAGGAGTAAGCGTGAGCAATAACCACTTCACGAAAAAACAAGATCTTCATTTGGAAAAGGCAATCGCATCCTTTGGCGACTGCCCTATCTGCTGGCCTCTGGTGAAAGAGGAATTCAACAAGCGATTCCGGCGGTCACAGCGCACTGTAGAAGGCCTCCAGACACGCTGGCGCGCCCTTCAGAAAAAGGCAAAACAGGAATCCCTCAAGCGGATCACCCAAAAAGACGGATTTGAAGCGTGGTTCGCGCAGTTCTTCGCGGGCGTCCGAGGACTCCGCGAACAGCTGAAAGCCGAGAACGACAAGCTCCGCAAAACAAACAGAATTCTCGAGAAGGAACGCGATGACGCCGTCAAAGCGCTTGAGGACCATTTGGACAAAGATGAAAGAATGAGAGGCAAAGCGAAAAAACTCGGAGAAGCCGCTCTTGTGATCAACAGCGACTAACATCCCGCACCCGTGCGGGATTCTTTTTATTCATCTGAAGAATTCTGTTCGCGCGGGTCACCCTATTAGAAGTCCGATGCGCTCGCGCATCGGCAGCCTCGCGACGCGACGTCGGGGCTTACTTCTAACGGGGCTCGTACACCTTGGAGCGGATGAAACGCAAAAACGTGCCTGAATAGATATTTTCAAGCGTTGCGCCGGAAAGCCCCATCCCCTTCATCTCTTTTGCGCCCGCAAACTCCGGAGTCATGTAGCTCCGCTCTTCAATGATGTTTCTATACCAGCGCACCATGCTCTCCACATAAGGAATCATTGTCGCCATTTTTGCCTTAGTAATGACAATGTCAGTACCCCACATGATTCGTTTACTGTACTTCCTGAAAAAAATACGAAATTGGTGCGGACGCCGCGTCATGCTCTCACAAAACGGCATGAGATGATCTTCACGACCTCCGGAGCAATCGGTATAGACATTCGGGTAACGATCAAGAATTGCGGCCACGCGGTCAAGCCGGTGGCGATTTTTGCTCGATACCATAAAGTGCGGGAAGCAGACCTTGAGACCGGGCTGCGCCTCAAGAAGCCGGAGCATTTCTTCATAGAAAGAAACGCGATTGACATGAAATATAACGGGAAGATCAAGCGCCCGGCATCGCTCAAAAATCGGCGCCATGCGCGCATCGTCAAGAGCAACGGTGTGCCATGGTCCCTGGGAATGGCTACTCGCAAGCCCGTGGTAAAGTTTGATGCCTCGCGCGCCAAGATTGAAATATTTTTCCAAACGATCAATGTTGTCTGGATCAAGCGGATTCAACGTAGGAAACACGCTCACGTTATCATGATATCGCTTTAGCCCCTTGAGTAAGGCCAGGTTCCGTTCATGATACCCATCAAAACCATGCGGCTTGCATTGATAAATGGTTGCGTTTCCACTACCCACAAAAAGCACCTGGTCAATACCGGTCTTTTCCATAATCCTCAAGTACGCCGGAAATTCTTCCGGCGACTCAAGATGTTCGTGGGCATTTACGATCATGTTCGCCTCCGAATGGATTTGTCTTGAGCGCGCCGAAGCGACGCTCCGAGCACTCTCATTTCACTATCTCTGTCACGGCGCCCCTCAATAGTAAGCGGCTCTTCTTCGGTTGAACTCTCGCCCTCACCCTCGCCCTCACCTTCTCCTTCACCCTCTCCTTCGCCTTCCGCTCCGCTTGGTCCTCCGCTTGGACCGGCAGGTCCCGCGTCGGGCTCACCTGTGACTGCGCCAGCGGCGGCGGCGGCAGCATCGGCAGCCGCGGCAGCAGCAGCATCAGCACTGGTGGGTCCCGCGTCGGGCTCACCTGTGACTGCGCCAGCCGCAGCGGCGGCAGCATCGGCAGCCGCGGCAGCAGCAGCATCAGCACTGGTGGGTCCCGCGTCGGAGGACGTCATACCAGCAGCATCAACATCCGCAACAGCTGCCGCAGCCGCAGCAGCAACGCCTGCTGCAGCTGCTTCTCCAATATCTGCCGAGGTTTCGCCAAGACCAATCGCTCCTACGGCTGGAGATGCCGATGGAGCAGCGGCAGCATCAGCATTGGCTGTACCCTGCAGACCCATTGTTACATCCTGAACATCAACCGGATTCACGTTGACGGTTTGATTATTTACCGTTACATCAACGGTTTGGTTGGTTGTATCTTCATCCGACACATTGAGCTTAGGTTGTAGTTTTGCTTGCTGCATAGCATCCTCTGTAGCTTTAAGAGCAAGCGCTATCGCATTAT
>Ga0155241_124_pt1 | contig 7031 bp, 6 predicted proteins | sample RifCSPhighO2_02_FD_106209 | JGI IMG/M metagenome (GOLD analysis project Ga0155241, IMG submission 106209) | Candidatus Sungbacteria bacterium RIFCSPHIGHO2_02_FULL_49_20
TGGAGAGCTATTGGTTCACTACGGTGAGCGTTTGACGCCCTATAGAGGAGCACTTCTGGCTTTTTCGGTTTCGCTCTTCGGCTACTCCCGGGGGCTGTTTCTTGCCGCCTCATCCTCGTTCAGCGGCCTCTGTTTCTAGCCCAGCCATACTGCGGTCTCTTTTTGGATTTATTTAATTTATGCGCCAATAATATATTATTCCCAGTAAAGTGTCAATAGCTATCGCAAACCCCGTTAGAACGAGTGTTCCGCCGGCTGCTTCACTGAAGCTTCAACGATACAAGTAGGGATCGGCGGCGTTCTAACGGGGTAAATGTTCCGTTTTGGCGCGGTTGTGCTCCTCCAAGGTCTTAGAAAAAATAGTCTCGCCGTTTTTTGATGAAAGGTAATAAAGATACGAACTTGTTTTAGGATAAACCGCCGCGCGGATGGCAGAAATTCCCGGGTTCGCTATTGGACCCCTCGGCAAACCCTTATATTGATAAGTATTGTAGGGTGAAACAATTATTTTGTCTTGATTTGTCGGCGGCGTCCCGTTATGCCCATTGATATAAATTAGCGTTGCGTCCACCTGCAATGGGATTCCTAGCTCCAGCCGTTTCCATAAAATGCCGGCAACAATCGCACGGTCCTCATCGCCTATAACTTCTTCTTCAATGAGCGAAGCAATCGTCAAAACATCAAAAAGCGATTTTTTCTGCCGCAAAATTTCTTGGCGGATATCGGGGCTGACGCGCCTGTTGAAGTTAGCCAGCATTTTTTTAATAATCTCGAGAACCGTAGCATCGCGATAAACGCGGTAAGTGTCGGGGAATAAATATCCTTCAAGTCCCACACCCGCCGGTTTATCTTTCAAAAAACTAAACTCGCCCGAAAAATCTTTAGGCCGCGGCAGGTCGCGCGCACGCTCATAGTCCGCCGCCGGAAACCCCGCGACTTCCCATAACTCTTCCGCTTGGGCGATGCCGTTTCGCTCCAGATAAAATCCGATGTCGCGCAAATTCCAGCCTTCGGGAATTGTCAGAAACCGCTCATTCGGATACATCTCTCCCCTAATAAAACTCTGCAAAATCTGCGGGATCGTTGAATTCTCGGAGAAAACATAAAGACCGGGTTTTAAACTCGAGGATTTATTTTTGAACGTAGCAAACATAACAAACGCCCACTTAGATTGGATTAAGCCCTGATCACGCAAAAGCCCTCCGATTAAACGCGAACCGTAGCCTTGCGGAATTTCAATTTGCTTTTCGCCACGAAAATTAGTGTGCGGAAGATAGATTTCGTAATAAAGCCACGAGAAGCAAGAAGCAAGAAGCAATAAAATAACTGCCACAACGCGGCGTGCAAAAAAACGCTTTGGCCGTGCGGGTGTTGATTGTGAATCATTTTGAATATCAGGCTCCATCGTACTGAAATGGGACAAAAATAAATCCTGGCGATACCTCTTCTTTATAATTGTTTTTGCCGGTCTTCACAACTAATCGGATGGTATTGCCTACGGGTGCCGCGATTCTCCCGCCAACCGCAAGTTGTTTTTTCCAAGCATCAGGGATTTCGTCCGCAAGCGAAGCGGCGGCGATAATCCGATCAAACGGCGCGCCTGATGGGTAACCACCGAGAGCATTGCCCGCGACAAATGTTATGCGTTCAGCAAGCTTGGGATAATGTTTTGCCACAGTCGCGCGGGCGCGCTCGACCAATTCCGGAACTATTTCAATCGCGATTACATGTCCGCTGTTTGCTGTTTTCTGATTCCTGATCACTTCCGCCAGCATCGCGCTTGTCCATCCCGAACCCGACCCGATATCCAAAATTTTGTTTCCGGCTCGCGGCTGCAATTTTTCAAACATAAACGCCACGACCGCGGGCTGTGAAATGGTAGCGCCATATCCAATCGGAAGCGCCGTGTCTTCGTAGGCGAGGTTCATATTCTCCTCGCCCGCAAAACGCGCCCGGTCAATCGCGCGAAAAGCGCCGATAATTTCCGGCGTTTTAAGATAACCTTCCGCCGTCAGCCGTTTAATAAGTTCATCGCGGGTCATATGAATTAGAGGTTAGAACTTAGAACCTAGATTCTAGAAACTAGGTTTATCATACCAAAATACTCATCGCACTACTTTCTTCCATGGCACCAATTTTGTCTTAAATTCATATTCGCCAATTGGCGCGCCTGCCCGCCAGAGGTGGGAATTAGCGAATAGCAAATTAGAAACGTATGTCCCCATTTCCTCACGATCGTGAGGAAATGGGGACATAAATAAATATGAATAGAAATAGAATATGAATATACTAGAAAGAAAGTTTGGATTTGATGTGCTCGCCAAATACATACAGTTTGAACTCACAGGTAGTCACAAGCTATTGAACCATTACGAGTAGTTGACAGGAACTCGCTAACCTGCTACTTTAGTAACCGTACCTATTTCCCCAAAGGAGGGCGACAGATGACGAACCTGATGCGGAAGATCTTGGATGCCATGTCGAAGGTGGACACGAAGCAGGTGCTTGCGGGTCTCGCCGAGTCCAAGCCCGGACGCGACGAGAAGATCGTGGGTGCGGCTTCAGAAGAGCTCATCCAGCTCTGGGGCGTTGTCGAGCAGACTCACGAGGAGCTCAAGCAGTTTGCGCGGCGGGGGCTTCATTTTCTTGCGGATGCCGATCTGTCCGAGATGGAGGCGCTGGCGAAGAAGACCCGACCGCTGATGGCGGAAAGTGAAGAGATCCGCAACCGGGAGAAAGCCGTCAAGCAGCTCTTCTGGGCGTCGGTCAGGGCTGACTTCCCGAAGGCATTGCTAGCCGCCAACATCGGCATCCGCAAGAACGGGCAGATCGTAACGTTCGATGAGGATGCCCCCGCGGCGCTCATCAACGTGACCGAGATGCGCGGCCTGATGGATTTCCTCACCCCGCTACGCTAGGGCATGAACGAAGCGGGTGAGGCGAGCGGCCCTGTATACGCTCGCAAGCGGCCAAGAAGTCTTTGGCCGCTTTCATTTACCCCCACACCAAATCTCGAAAGTATCTAATGAGGGCTTTCGCCATGCGAGATTTGGTGTGGGGGTTTATTTATGCACAGTTTTTGCCGTATCTGCCCGAGTCGCGCTTGACTGGGACAAGCGGTGTGCTATACTTGAAGTTAGATGCAATGATGAACCTTTAAGCCCGTGAGAACGGTGCTCTTTCTTTTAGAAAGAGCGGTTAACTAGTTTTCTAGTTAACTGGTTCAGAAATAAAACTAGCAAACTAATAAACTAGCAAACCGTGTTCGACCTAAAACAATTCGGCCCGGCGATCCAGCAGATCGCCGAAGAAAAAGGAATCGCGGTCGAGAAAATTGTCGAGACCATCGGCATGGCTTTGGCCGCCGCTTACAAAAAAGACTACGGCAAGAAGGGCCAGATTATTCGCGCCGCATTTAATCCACAGACTGGGGACGTAAAAATGCATCAGGTGAAAATCGTGGTTGATGAGTCAATGTTAAAAACACCGGACGAGGTCGCCGTAGAAGACGAAGAGCGCCAAAACCGTCTGGCCGAAGGACTTCGCCGCGCCGGCGTCGGTGGATTTCGACGCGATGATGACGACGATGACTTTCAGCTCAATGGAGAGGAGCCCAAGAAAGTCCGTTTCAATCCTGAAAAACATTTGATGATCGCAGAGGCCCAGAAAATCAATCCCGATGCGAAGCTGGGAGATGAAATTGAATTCCCTATTGAATTTCGGGAAGACTTCGGCCGCATTGCGGCCCAAACCGCTAAGCAAGTCATAATACAGCGAATTCGGGAAGCCGAGCGGGATGCAATTTATAACGAATACAAAGATCGCGAAGGTGAACTGCTTACCGGCATGATCCAGCGCGTCGAAGGGCGGAATGTCTTTATCGACATGGGACGCACCACTAGCCTCCTGCCGCCCGAGGAACAAATGCCGTTTGAAAGATATAACATCGGCGAACGGCTCAAAATGCTCTTGATCGCCGTTGAGCGGAATCCGCGCGGCCCGGGGATTATTGTTTCCCGGTCACATCCGCGCCTCGTTAAAAAATTGTTTGAATTGGAAGTCCCGGAAATTGCCTCGGGAAGCGTAGAAATCAAATTTATCGCCCGCGAAGCCGGATCGCGCTCGAAAATCGCTGTGGTGTCGCACCAAGAAGGCGTTGATCCGGTGGGATCCTTGGTCGGGCAAAAGGGAGTGCGAGTTTCCACTGTGATCCATGAGCTGGGCGGTGAGAAAATTGACATTATAGAGTGGTCGGAAGACCAAGCCGAGTTTATTGCGCACGCGCTTTCCCCTGCCAAAGTTATAGAGGTTTACGTAAATCCGGAGATGCGCGAAGCGCGGGCAATTGTCCCAGACGAACAACTCTCACTCGCTATCGGCAAAGGCGGACAAAACGTGCGCCTCGCCGCCAAACTCACCGGATGGAAAATTGATGTCAGGTCCGATAAGAAGGAAGAAACGCCGCCTGCAGAAATCGCAAAGAACGAGGATGAAACCCCCGCGGAAAAAACCACGACCGAAGAAACTTCAACCAATGAAGCTATAACTCGCGAATCTGAAGCAAGCGAAAAGAAAGAAATATCCCCCACAGAAGAAAAAACTGAAGCGCCCAAGAAAACAAAAAAGTCGAGAACTAAGAAAACAACTAACAAAGAATAATTCATACTTACTGATTATTTCTCATTGCTCGGTAATCTAAGCCTATGAACGCACTACTTTCTCCATTAACGCCGATTCTTGTGGCTCTGGCATCAATCGCATTCGCAGTCGTTACTATGTATCGGGTAAAACAGCACTCACGAGGCAACGCCAAGATGATAGAAATTTCCGACGCGATCAAAGAAGGATCGCGCGCCTATTTGCGCCGGCAGAATCTGACTGTCGCCGGTGTGGCCATAGTGCTTGCCTTGCTTCTTTGGTATTTTTTCAACACCACGACAGCTGTCGGATTTCTAATCGGCGCCTTTGCGTCGGCTCTCGCGGGATACTTAGGAATGATGACTGCGGTTGATACGAACTCGCGCGTGACTGAAGCCGCCAAAAATGGTGTCTCGCGCGCGTTTAGCGTCGCCTACCAGGGTGGGTCGGTAACGGGATTTCTGGTTGTGGGGCTCGCGCTTTTATCGGTCGCGATATTTTATACGGCGACGGGCAACATCAATGCTCTTATCGGGCTCGCATTCGGCGGATCGCTGATTTCGGTTTTTGCCAGGCTCGGCGGCGGAATTTATACCAAAGGTGCTGATGTAGGCGCAGATCTTGTCGGCAAGATTGAATCGGGAATCCCCGAGGATGACCCCAGGAATCCCGCAGTCATAGCTGACAACGTCGGGGACAATGTCGGGGATTGCGCCGGCATGGCAGCCGATCTTTTCGAAACATATGTTGTAACTACGGTTGCCGCGATGCTTCTGGGACATCTGATTGCCCCCGGCAACGAAGCGCTAATCTTGTTTCCTCTCTTAATCGGCGCCGCCTCAATTGTGGCCTCCGTCATCGGAAACTTTTTTGTCTCGATCAAAGACGGTGGGTCAATCATGTGGGGTTTATACAAAGGGCTGATTGTGACCTCGACCGTCTCGGCGATATTTATTTTCTTTATCGCGCGCCAGACATTCAGCGGAGGCGATGCTGTCAAAATTTTCTTATCCGCATTGATCGGTATCGGCGTAACAGCGCTGATGATGGCTGCAACTGAATACTATACCTCGAAAAAATTTCGCCCGGTGCAAAATATCGCGAAAGCTTCAACCACCGGACACGGCACCAATATGATCATGGGACTTGCGATGTCAATGGAAGCGCCGGCCATTCCGGTTCTTGTAATTGCTTCAGGAATGCTCGCGGCATATGGTTTATTTGATCTCTACGGCGTGGCGATTGCGGGAGTTTCCATGCTTTCGCTGGCCAGCATTATTGTTGCCATTGATTCATTCGGCCCCATTACGGATAACGCCGGCGGCATCGCGGAAATGGCTGGCCTTTCCGATGAAATTCGCGCTGTTACCGATCCATTGGACGCAGTCGGCAATACAACAAAAGCTATTACCAAAGGTTACGCCATTGCTTCGGCGGGTTTAGCCGCTTTAGTGCTCTTCGCTTTATACACGAAGGAATTGCGCGACTTCGACAAAATCACCGGCAATTTCGATCTCTCCAATCCTTACGTTCTCTTTGGACTTTTTATCGGCGGAATTCTGCCGTATCTTTTTGGCTCGATTGCTATGAGAGCGGTCAGCAAGGCCGCGGGGAATGTAGTTGAAGAAGTTCGACGGCAATTCCGCGAAATCAAAGGTATTTTAGAAGGCACGGCCAAGCCCGATTATGGCAAAGCGGTTGATATTGTGACCAAAGCCGCGATCCGTGAAATGATTATTCCCGCGCTCATTCCCGTTGTTGTCCCGATCCTGATTGTGATTCTGATGCGCGGGCATGCGGCCGAGATTATCGGGGGCTTATTGATGGGAACGCTTCTTACCGGCCTTTTTGTGGCGCTTTCGATGACAGCGGGGGGTGCCGCGTGGGACAACGCCAAAAAATATATTGAAGAAGGAAACTATGGCGGCAAAAAATCTCCCGCGCACCAAGCCGCCATCACCGGAGACACCGTAGGCGACCCCTACAAAGACACCGCAGGACCCGCAATCAACCCCATGATTAAGATTGTAAACATTGTCGCGCTTCTCTTAGTTCGGTTTCTCTAATTTATAATTTAAATTTATCGACCTCCATCTAAACGAAATACACACATCATACACGATCGTGCATGATGTGTGTATTTGGGATTTTGTGATAAAGCCGCAATTTTTGTTTGTTTATACCGCGGTCTTTTTTGTGTAACACCCAAAATTAATAATGTTGACAGCGAGGCGATAATGCTATAGTAATCACTTAACGTGAGCACCGGGATTGGCCGGGCGACTTCTAGGTTCTCTTAACCTCGCCGCGGTGGAAGGACCGCCGCGGAGATACCGAGGAAAGGATCCTCGGGAGAAGGGAGAAGGAAGTATGAGCGACGGCGCTACAATGGC
>Ga0155241_150_pt1 | contig 6403 bp, 5 predicted proteins | sample RifCSPhighO2_02_FD_106209 | JGI IMG/M metagenome (GOLD analysis project Ga0155241, IMG submission 106209) | Candidatus Sungbacteria bacterium RIFCSPHIGHO2_02_FULL_49_20
CATTCTCATCGCCGATGGGGTGGTAGAGATGGTCGAGCGCCAATGGCATACGATTTATCTTATGCTGGTGAGACCAGTTTCAGGTCGCGATGCTGTCATTCTCCCTCCGCTGATTCTTCCGGGTACGGAAACAGCGTCTGGCTGGAGAAAAGCTATGGATACTATACCTGTCTCCGTACGATGTCGAATTTTGGCCATTGTATGCGATGGACACCGCGGGCTGGTTAGTGAGGGCTTTTGGAGAAGATGGGTCATCCAGCGTTGTCACTTCCATCTTCTGGCTAGAATCCAGAGCCGGAGATCACGATTCCGCATTGCCAGACACCAAGAGGAGGCCAGAATGATTTTCAAACACGCGCACGCGGTACTGGCGAGCACAGATGAGGTTGCCGTCACGAGGGCGCTTGTCGCCCTTGAAGATACCGGCTGGCAGTCAACATCGCCAGAGATCCGCAAGGTGCTCTCGGGGTTCGTGTCCCAATACCTAGATTATCGTTCGTATCTTAAGTATCCCGATCTCCATTTGCCGACAACCAACAATACTGCCGAATCTCTCGCAAGTATGATTGCTGATCTCAAGCGGCGCATGAGAGGGTTCCCGACGTTTAGATCATTTGAACGATGGATTGTCGCACTTCTTAAATATAAGAAAACGATCGCTTGCAACGGATTTCACCAACAGAATTAAATGGGGTAACCCGCTATAGCGTGTTATTAGTACATCGGTATTTTATATAGTTTTCTATCTGCTCTATACGCTTTACCCCCACACCACAAATTTGGTGTTGGGGTTTACGCTGTCCCCTACCCGCTCTGTACGCTATTTAAGTTTAATTCTCCAGAGACTCGAGTCGGTTTTGTTTGTGAAGAAAAGAAATTGATTTTTCGAATCGGCGAATAAATTGACGGCATCGAATGTGCTTCGCGCCAGGATATCCGTAACAGCACCGGTACGGGAATCAATTTTAACTATCCGATCCGAAAAAGAAACCAAGCCCTTGTACCAATCATCGGGCAATCGGCCATCAGGGTTAATGGGAATAGCGCAATAAATCGCCGACCCGTCCGCGGCCCAGGCGCATTTTTCTGTGAGTGTTGCAACATCAGCCGTCCCCACAGTTTCCCCTTTCTGATTTATAAGACGCAGCGGTAGCGGCTTCCCATTATCTACACCGCTTACGGCCAATACCGTGCCGAGCGGGTTAGGCAGAATCATAAGTCCCCGTCCGGCTGGTAGCTCGGTTGCTTTGCCCGTAAGCGCGACAGAAAGCGCGAGGCTGGGGGCGACGAAAGACGGCGGCGTAACAAGCAGGAGACTAGATTTATTTTGCCATTGCAGAATATAGTCAGGTACGGTGTTAGTGAAGATTACACGCGCGTTTTTAAGCGCTGAACTTGCGGTTGTGACGCTTATGCCGGGGGCCTTCCGCTCGGTGTAGGCGATAACTTTGGGATCAGTTGGGCTCCAATCAACGCTCGTGATACTCGAAGGGAGAAAAAGGGTGGAGCTCGTTGCGACATTCTCAATAAAGCGTTTTACAGCCCCATTCTCAATAAAACTTAAAATCGCGGATGCGCGATCAGCCGACCAGTTAACGTCCGTGAGCCCTACGACGGTGAGATTTAAAACCGTTTCCTCGTTTTTCCCGTCAGGATCGGACCGGAATAGATTCCCGCCAGAACGCTTGTAATAAAGAAGTTTAGTTTCATCTTTGGTGAGCGTTGCGCCGATTACGGGGTCGCTCACAATTTTCACCAAATCTCCATTTTGTGTCAATTCCGGGATTATGGGTTCCCCGTTATTATTTTGGTTGTCGGTGGTCGGGGTCGTTTCTCCGCTGGGGAAGAACAAGAATGAACGCTGGCCCGGCTGGGTTCCTGCACCACCGCGAGGCGTGAAAAACCAATAATATGCGCCCCAACCTAAAAGCGTCAGAATCCCGAGTATTAATATTGCGAGAACTATTTTTGTGGTGCGAGTCATGGTTTTTTTGCTGCCGCGTCTTGATATTGCTGGACAGATCCGATGCGCAGTTTAACTAAATCGGGGTTGATGGTGTAAAGGAGCGCGTAGGCGAAAGCCGCGATCGCAATACCCGATAAACCGTTCCAAATCCATTTTTTCCCTTGAGTGGCGCGAGTCTGGCTCTCGCCCGATGACATATATTCGATTCCTCCCCAGACCATAACAAGCAAAGCCGCAAGTCCCACAAGCGACAAGCCTAAAAGATAAAAGTTTTGCAGGGCACCATAAAATTTTTCTTGCGCGGCTGGATCGCCCGCCGTTGCTGGTGGTTCAGCTGTTGCGGTTGCTTGCCCCGTTTCCGCAAACGCCAGATGCGCGGGCGCTAACAGTAGGATCAGGAGCAATAAACAAAGAAGTGAAACGCGCATATATATTATTGAAGGTTAACTTGGAAAGATTGTAACAGACGCAGTACGCGATTTGCTTGATCGCCGAAAGATACATTAACTGCTTGCGCGCCGGCGGTGTCGGTCCGGGACAGCAAGCGCAATACGTTCGGGGTTTTGTCGTTTTCAAGTGCTACGCCGTTTAATGTCCACTGATATTTTAAATCTTTTATTAGTGAGGCGGCGGCAAAGAAGGGTTCCGCAACGAATTCTAGGGTTTTCCCCGCGGGCCGCGCGATAGTTTTGATTGCGATAGCCGTCACAATTCCTTCAAACGGCCGCGTTTCATACACCCAAAGTTCCGGAGTTTGCACCGGCACGCCAAACTCCGCTTCTTGGTTCACGGTTTTTGAGATGTTGGCAACGCGGACGCGGATGGGCGCGATTTGGCCGTCATCCGGAATCGCATAAGAAAGAATTGATTTTCCTTGTCCGGAGGCGGCGGTTACAAGAGTGTCATCAACAAACCATGTATAAAGAAGCGCGCCAGACACAGCGTCAGGAAATGATGGACGGGCTTGTATAAAAATCAGACTGCCGGGAGTTGGTAGAGACTTGCCGCGGTACCACGGTGGGATATGGGTGTTAGACCACCAATAAAAAGTTACGCCAAGTGGAGTAATCGAATAGAAAGCTTCGGTTTGCCGCCCGTCCGCAAGCACGATGTCCGCGCGCGCGTCGTTCGCCGAGCCGGACGGGCCAAGCTGAATTGTCAGATTGCGGTTGCCAACTCCGCTAGAAATTCGCTTGCCGTTAAAAAACCAGGTGATGGTCGCGTTATCCAAATCGGCCGACAGTGAACTCACAATTAGCGTGACAGTTTCTCCGGGCCCGGCATTGTCCGGTAATTGCCGGATGTCAGCGCTGATATGCGTCTCAACATCCGCTTGCTGTGCCGTAAGATCCTGGAATTGATTTTGCATTTGCTGGAAAGCTTTTGTAGCTGGCGAAAGAACAACGGAGACGGTTTGGGCAAGTGTTGTGGTTGCCGCACCCGGAAGACCGTAATCTACCCGGATAGATAACGAGGCCGCGGGGCTGCTTGGAGCGATGAAAATCGCAACACTTTTGCCAAGCCCCGAAAGATCGCTCCGTTTTTGTTTGTTGATGTACCAGGTAAATATGTTGTTAGAACTATCGGCTCCAAGGTCAACTTGAGCGGTAACAAGGTCGTCGGTTTGGGCGGGGTCGGGAGAAATGGTAAGCGCGGCCGGAGACAGCGTTGCCGTTTGGGCTAAAACCAGCGACGCCGCAGGCCACAAAATAACGAGCACCGAGACAAATAATAGGCCGACTAGGGCAGTAACCGCCAAACGTTCTTCAAAATTTTTTGTGATACTTACCAACATTGTTTTTATTCTACCACATTCGTTGATTAGCGGTTGTTGTTCCAGAGCGCAAACAGATAATACACAGGCGTAACTCCTCCGCCTACAAAGTATAGCCATTCAGACCCAGGAATTTTTTCAGCGGCATTTGCAACTTCGAGTGCCGCTCCCGCTTCGGGCGCGGCTGACTCAATGGCCGACCCAGTCGCGCCCTTGGTTAAACTCCCGATGTTGGGCGGTTTCAATTTGTGGGATTTTGCCCAGAGCCAAATTAGAAAGACGACGCAATAGTTGATAACAAGAGCGATAAATGGGACCAATAGATCCGCGAGATAACCTATTAATGAGAATAACCCAGCAGCCGCGAAGAGCATCCCCCACACAACCGGCGCGATTTTCTCTTGTTGTTCGGCTTTGTCTTTGTCTTTGGAGCCGTCTTTTGTTTCAGCATCTTGAGTTTGGGTTCTTCTCGCTTGCGCAAGCTGAAGCGAGGCAAGTTGCTGGCGTTTTTCCTCTGTCATTTGCCATTCAAGCATTGCGGCTTGCTGTTGTTGCGCGAATTCTGCCTGCATCAGCCGGCGTTTTTCCATCGCGTCAGTCTCGGTCTTTTCCTCCGGCGCAGTAAAGTCTTGCGGAGGAATCTCCCCGTAAGGACGCATGCGGCGGCGGGACTGTGCCAGGCGCATAGAATTTTGTTCTTCAGTGATCGTTGCCATACTAGGGGTTTGACCGCAAATCTTTACGAATAATCGCGCGAACACGTACGAAATTAATTTTTTGTATTCTTTCGTGCAGTAATTCGCGCCGATTCGTTGTTCATAGCATTAGTTGCGCGCAGGAGGCGGTGCTGGAGAGCGGTCGCGAAATTCCTCTTTAGCTTTCTTTATTAACAGAAGCTGGCTCGGGTCGGTGGTGATAATTTGGTCTTCGCTGTAGGAAGCAATGATTTTAATGGCGACGTGTTTTAAGCCGGCAAAGAAGATTCCCTCCCCGACATCCGACTCTAATAGAAGGAAGCGTTCTTCTTCGGTCAGATTGAAAGTTTGGGCGAGAGTATCAATGGTCGCGGGCGACTGTTTCAACAACAGCTGAATCGAGGAGTTCGTTACAATCGGTTTGCCGTAAGGCGAACCCATAAAATCCGCCACGTCTTGCGTGATGGTTGAAAGGCCCAAAAAATATTTTCGCCCGCGCTTGGCAATGCCGTAAAGGAACGAAGCCCCATCTTCTTGCTTCATCAGCACCCAAGCTTCGTCAACTACGAGAAGCCTCTTTTTTAATTCGGCGCGCACCAGATTCCAAATATAATGAAGCACGATATACATCGCCACCGGGCGCAGTTCTTCTTCCATGTCGCGGATGGAAAATACCACCAGTTTCGACTGGATATTTAAATTAGTTGGCTGATTTAAAAATCCAGCCCAAGTGCCCTCGGTGTATTTTTTAAGACGCTGGGCGAGTGATCCTCCGCCCTCGGTATTGGCAAGAACCAGCGCCAGGTCCGAAAGCGTCGGGAAATCAGCCTTCGAGAAATCCGAGTTTGGCGTAATGTCCCGCGAAGCGTAAGTTTCTGTGATAGCTCGGTCTAGGGTCGAGTCTTCTTCAGCCGTTAAACCGCCAAGCATAATACGGAATAGTCCCACGAGACTGATGATATTGGAGCGCAGAATGTCGGACGGTGATTCGTCTTCGCGGGCCGGCGGCAGGTCAAAAGGGTTGATATGGTGGGGCGAATTAAGCGAGATGTCAAAATGGCGCCCCCCCACGGCCTCGGCCAGAGATTGATATTCGCGCTCGGGGTCGATCACCAAAACTTCAGTCCCCAACATGAGCGAGCGCAAAATCTCGAGTTTAGTGGAATATGATTTGCCGCCGCCAGCTTGAGCGAAGGTAACGGAATTGGCATTCGGCATTGAAAATCTGTCGAAAAGAATCAAGGAATTGTTGTGACGGTTGACGCCGTACATTATCCCCTTGTTGGATGTCAGATCAAAAGAAACAAATGGGAAAGTTGATGAGATCGGCGATGAATTCATGTAACTGTGGATCAAGAGCTTGTCTTGGTTTAAAGGCAAGGTTGATTGGAATCCCTCCTCCTGCTGGAAAAGCGCCGGCTTCATATAAACCAGCTTGGCTTCTAGAGTGGATTTGATGGACGTTTCGATTTTATTCAGCTCGGTTTCAGAGTCGCCGTAGATTGTGATGTACAAAGCGAAGTTGAAAAGTTTCTCGGTCGCCTGTTGGAGTTTATCCCGAAGATCTTCTAAATCGCGATAAGCCGTGTCTAGGGCTGGGTCTCGCACCAATCCTTTCTCTTCGCGCATTGAGATCTGCGACTGGACCTGGGCGACTTTTTTACGGAGCTGGGACATGATAATCCCAGTATCCACTGGGTGTATGAACATTGAAATATCGAAGACTTTATCCAGATTGATAACCGGCGTGAACCAGTTGGTATGAAGATACCTCGGATACGAGAACGCAAATAGCGTGCGGCAGAATTTCTCGCCCAATCTCAAAAATGAAGGATTAACCTCAAGCGCTGCTGGTGAAATAATATCGCGGAGCGTTAGCTCGCCCGTGCGGTAAATTTCCTCGGGGAATATTTCGAGGACTTCCTCTGTTTTTTTCTTTGGTGCTAGAAAATCAAGAAATGCCATGCC
>Ga0155241_131_pt2 | contig 5787 bp, 3 predicted proteins | sample RifCSPhighO2_02_FD_106209 | JGI IMG/M metagenome (GOLD analysis project Ga0155241, IMG submission 106209) | Candidatus Sungbacteria bacterium RIFCSPHIGHO2_02_FULL_49_20
CTCAAGAAAAAGATTGCAGGAAGAACTTGACGCTCCGCTCGACATATTCGCGTACCCGAACGGACAGCCAGAAGACATTACACCGGAGATCATCTCCATTATCCAGAAAGCGGGGTTTCGAGCCGCGCTTACTACAATCCCGGGCGCCATCGGAAAAAATACAAATCCGTACCTTCTTCCGCGAATAACCCTCGACGACACCGACTCATTCCCCGCATTCAAAAATACCGCAGCGGGAATCACTCATCAACTACGCCGAGCTCTTGACGCGCTCAAAAAGTGAGATCCATTCGTCCGCCGCCTCGCGCCACCCGCGCGAAGAAACGATTCGCTGTCCCAGGCGCGCATGATCGGCCCGCAATACATCATCATCCATGTACATTTGAATTTTCTCCTGTATATCGCGCTCGTCAAACGGATCAATCAACAAAACTGACTCACCGAGAAGCTCCGCATACCCGGACTCTTTTGTCATTATGCATGGCGTTCCGGCACCGAGCGCCTCGACAATAACATTCGGCCCGACATCGGAGAATGAAGGGAGAATGAAAAATGACGCGGATGCCATCTCGTCGAGCAATCCCTCACGCGAGAGAGCAGAAACGAAACGCACCGAAGGAATATCACGCTCTTTCACGTATTTCTTAATTTCTTGCTGATCCGGCCCGTCACCAATAAGACAAAGCTCCCATCCGTTTTTGCGAACTGCTGCAAACGCGCGAACGAGGCGGCGAAGATTTTTCAAATATAAGATCCTTCCCGCCCAAAGGATCACGCGCTTTTTTCTCCGCGCGTACGAGCCCGCCTTTCGGCTGGTCCGCCATACATTACGGATGATCGCGATGTTTTCCGGAGGAATCTCCGTTGCGCGAGCGACAATTGTTTTTCGCCACTCGGACGAGCATACGCGCGCTCGCGCGCGCCTCACGACCGCGCGGGACGCAAGAAAGATTATTCTCTCCCAAAGAGAAAGAGACGGAAGCGACCAATAAAACCCGTGAAGCGTAATATCCCGATGCGTGCGCTCAACGTATCGCTCCCATAAAAAATCCCCTTCCACCCGCACCACGAGAGGAATGCGAAAAATGATTGATACGAGAAGCGCAGGAACTCCTACGCTTGTAGAGTCCAGAGAAAACAAAATATCCGTCTGGAACGCATGGCGCGCAAGTGAAAAAAAATACAAAACGTGGCGGATACCGGACGGGAAACGAAGATACGAATCAAATGAAATTATACTCACGCGATTCCCGCGGCGCGCAAACTCTTCCGAAAGCGCACTCGCGTAGATCGCAGGGCCTCCGAGTCGAGGCGACATCATGGGAGTAACAATAAGAATCGAGAGGGGACGGACACCAGAGCATGTCCGAAAACCCCTTATTCTACTGCAATCGCCCTGTTTCGGCTCTGCCTGCGTCGCTCCTCCTCGGCGTATATTGCCATATACGCCTTCGTCGTCGCTCCTTGGCTCGCCCGAAACAGGATCGATTTCGCTACGAACCGGGGTTTCCGAACATGCTCCAAGAAGCGAAGAAAAAACATTTTCATATTCGGTTGAAATCGCATCCCACCCGAACCGCGCTTCAACCAACGCGCGACCCGCTTTCCTGATCCGGTTTTTCACACGCAAATCCTGGAGAACTGTCAGAATTTTTTCCGCGAGATCAATCGAATCTTCCGATTTTGAAAAAAATCCTGTTTTTCTATCCTCGATGATATCCGTAATTCCGCCGACCGGCGTTCCGATTATTGGAAGACCGGCTGCAAGCGCCTCGACAAACGAATTCCCCATGCCCTCTGAGCGCGAAGGCCGCGCAAAAACCGACGCCTGCCAGAGATAGCGCGGTATTTCTTCGTAAGGAATACTGCCGAAGAATTTGACGCATTCTGCAACTTTTAATTTCTCACTTAGAATTTTTAATTTATTTAACTCTGGCCCGTCGCCGATAATATGGCACCGGACGTCCGGAACTGTTTTTTTCACTTCCGCGATTGCCCGGATCAAAATATCAATGCCGTTTTTGGGAACAAGACGGGATGTGGTGACGACAATATTCACGCCCGCGGGAGAAAGTCCGCGTGGACGCCGGAATCGCGCGCTATCAACACCGTTCGGAACAAGGGTTTTGGCGCCGCGATAGCCGTACTGTTCGCTTACGCCGAGAAGGTACGACGATATCGCGGTCACGTGATCCGCGCGGGAAAGAATAAATGAAAGACCTCTTCGAATCATGCCGCCGCGACCAGTTTGTATCCGTTCGTCGCCGTAGCCGTACTGGAGCGTGCACACGAACGGAACCCGAGGAAAGAAAAATTTGACCAGCGCCGCAGCAATAGATCCTTGAGAAAGGTCCATACCCCAGAGCAGGCGGTTTTTCGACCGCCTGAAATTCCAAATTCCAAATTCCAAATTCCAAAAGACCGATAACGGTAAAAACCATTTATCCGCTCGCGTACCGAGACCCACGCGTATAATCGTCCCCTCGGGGCGTACTTCCCGCTTCGGGAGACCGCGGCGCATCCGCGCAGTCACAATAATAAAATTAAAACGGTCTTTGAGCCGCTTGCTAACTTCTTGTATCGCAATCTCCGCCCCCCCTACAAAGGGGAAATATGCGGTCGAGAATACGTAAACCGTTTGCCTCTCCATTCCTACTTAGAAACTGTCTAAAAAGCCCTTATTCTACTGCAATTTTCTGATTTCGGCTCCGCCTTTGTCCGTCCTCCTTGGCGTATATTCTCCATATACGCCTTCGTCGTCCGTCCTCGGCTCGCTCGAAATCAGAAAATTTCGTAACGAAACGGACTTTTCAGACAGTTTCTTAAACGCAGGAGGCGTTTTTTTAGTCAAACCCCATCGAGCTAAACTCGACCTGTCACTAAAATTATTTCGCGAGTCTTGCCTCAATATCCGCAATCGCTTGCTTCACAAGTTGATCAGACGGATTTTCAACAAGGACTTTTTTCCACCATTCGAGCGCTTTGGAATATTCTTTCTCGCGCTCGTAGAGCGACGCGAGCCATTTCATAAGGTTTATATCCTTCGGATTTGCCTGTATGCCTTCGAGAAGGATATCGTCCGCGCGATCGCGCTTCACGCTATACGAATAAAAATAGAGATCGGAAAGCGATATGTACGTTGACGGATCATCGGGCTTATTTTTTATTGACGTGAGAAAGTTTTCCTCGGATTTGGGGTAATCGGGGGAATATCTCCAGTAGAGCTCTCCCAAATTTGCAAACGAAACTGAATTCAAAGGCCGGATGGCACCCGCATATTCCCAGGCGTCCCGCGCGCCTTCATAGTCGCCGATAATTTTTTTCAGGAGTCCTATCTGAATCCATCCGAAAAAGAAATCGGGATTTTCCTTTACCGCGCGTCCGTGCATGTTTATATCTGAATACAATTTCTCGCGCTCGGCTTGGGAAAGACCCTTCACTTCATCGGGATTCGGGCGAACCTCAACAGGGTCTCTGCCAGAATATGAAACCCGGACTCTGCCTTCGTCGTCTGTTCCGGAGGAGGCGCGAGTGCTCGTGCCGGAACTGACGGGTGGATAAGGAAGCGCGCCGGTAAACCCGGGTTTTTCGCGAACGATCAAAAAATCCGAAATCGAGCCGCGGAACAGAAACGACAACCCAGCGAAAATGACAATCAAAAGAATGACAAGATACGTATTGTTTTCAATAAAATGTTTCATGGAGAGTATCTTCGGACTACTCGACAGTAAACTGCCGAATTTTCTGGCGGACAGAAGATAAAAAGAAAAACGCTATGTCAACGACGTGTGTGACATAATCATGCGGAATACTCTATGGCCGATTCAAAACAAATTTGAATCCGCCAACAGGCGCGATACCTAACGATGAAAGTAAAGAATCGAATTCAATTGTGAGCGTCCCGCTGGTAACATAATCCAGATTGTCAACCCAGAGGCCGTATGTCCGCTCTTCGCCGGCACTCACCGTAACAGGAAGCGAAAGCCCGAATTGGGAAGTATTGGGATTTCCCTGTTGCGGAACGGTTGAATTGAATGTGAAGTCCGTTGAAGAAACAACTGAATCCACAGTCGTTATTCCGTCCCGAAGGATAAAGATTACTTTCCGGCCGCGATTGACGCTCGAATTCATCTCGTCGGTAAGTTTTACGACAATCTGCGAGAGAAGTACGCTTTCTCCAAGGTTATTTTTTATCGTAAGGTCTCCAATTTTCGTGGGATTAACTGCGGCGATGGGGAATACGGATTCTCGCGCGCCCGAGATGCGAAATTCTTTTGGCGCGGGAGTGACTGGCGACGTTGTCGTTTCTGCGGAAGTGGTGGAGCTTGCAACCGGAGGCGACGGTACTGCCGCGGACGGCGTCTCGGGCGCTGGCGGAGTCGGCAGAACCGGAGGAACAATGCCCCCGGAGCTTTTAATGGCGTCGCGCTCGCGGCGATACTTTTCTATGAGAGTATCAAATGCCGAAGCCGGATATGCTGCCTTTGCATTCACAAGGGATTGAATAAGCAGATCAAGTTCTGTGATTTTCTGTGTCGCCGTCGTTTCCGAAGAACGAAGAGTATTTGCGCGGCCGCGGGTTTTCGGGCCAAAGTAGCCGGCAGCCGGAGCTATTCCCTCACGCTCCTGGAAGCGCTTGACACCTTCACGCGTCAGCGAGAAAAAATTCCCCGTCACCGGGCCGGAATATATGCCCTGTAATTTCAAAAACTCCTGGAGCCGAGTCACATCAGCGTCATTCGATACGCCGAAATAGAGATCGCGCTCAAATCCAGTTGCAAACGCCGCAAAAGGAATCGCGAAAACCGTACAAATAAAGAGAAGAATACAAGACGAAGATATTTTTGCCATATCTCCATTATATAATGCACTCGTAAAACCGTCCACTCCCAAACCAAAAGCCCCCTTTCGGGGGCTTTTGGTACTAGCTATTCACCCCGTTAGATAGCCGAGCATCTAACGGGGCAAGAGGTCTAGAAAAAAATTCGACCCCGCTTTTGGCGGGGCCGAATTCGAGCCTACAAGGAAAGCTCTTACTACGAAGTTATTACTTCGTGAAGTTCTGCTGCGTCATCTCAACCGACGGAAGGCCTGGTACCTGGAAGCCAGACAACCAGTCATTCGTAGTTGTTGCAGAAGTTGTGGTCGTGTTTGGCGACCAGATGAAGTCATCGTGCGTCGCGCCGTCCACAGCGTCAGCCGTCTGGCGATTCACCAGGTTCGTATTTGAAGCGAACGATGCGTCCCCTAAGAGCGCAACCGCGATCGAATCACCCGCAGTCGCGCTTGCGACTGTACCGCGGAGTTCGAAGTAGCGTGATGCACCAGCAGGTACATTGATTGCCTCATGCGTAAGCAAACTTGCACCAGGGTTAGAGTTCGCAACCGGGTTGAAGTAGAAGACAATTTCGCTGTCAGCAACCGTGCCTTCATCTCCGTTCCAGACATTCTCACCCACTTCGTCGATATTCCTCGAGTGTACCGGGTTTTGAGCGTAGGCGTTTGTTGAGAATCCAGAATCAGAGTAGGCATAGAGCTTGAAGAGCGACGTTGTTGCAACAGTAGTCGAACTTACGCGGAATGTCACTCTCGCAAGTCCAAGATCATCTGCGGCATCTGCCGTTACCTTGAATCGGTAGAGGACCATCTCGCCGTTCGCCAAGGTATTGGACGAAACAGAGAGCCGCTCAAGGGTTGGGTAGGTTTTTACAAGCCGCACGCCAACGCCCGCAGTATCTGCGCCTGCCGACGGATTGATCGTGCTTCCAGACGATTGCCCGCTGCCAC
>Ga0155241_138_pt1 | contig 5511 bp, 3 predicted proteins | sample RifCSPhighO2_02_FD_106209 | JGI IMG/M metagenome (GOLD analysis project Ga0155241, IMG submission 106209) | Candidatus Sungbacteria bacterium RIFCSPHIGHO2_02_FULL_49_20
ATCCACCAACAACTGCGTGTCGGCGATGATAACGAAAGACCCGACGAAGATGAGAAGCATACCCACGGCACGGAAAAAAATTACAAGCATGAGATCTCCTTTCGTATAAAGGTGAAGGAACTGTGAGCGAACAATTTCGCTCTTCCGGGGGGCCGTTCTTAAAATTCGGCCCTCCAGAAGAGCGAGCGAATGGAACTTCCACTCGCTACCCGTAGCATCGCTCCGGACATCTCCGGAATCGCGCCTAACGCACTGGGCAGTGCGGAGTGGTTGATATCTTGCCACTCGCAAGTTGTTTTCGGTTGGGGAGAATTGTCCCTTACCGGTTTCCCACGAGAGCGCCCCAACCCGCCCCCAATGGTATCTGCCGCAGACCCGGTTCCCTATGCCCCGCGCTCTATCTAGCGCGGCCTCGATGTGGGACGTGCACGCGACCGCAGCCGCGTGTCGTTCAACCACATCCCCTTTCCGCCCTTTGCAATTGGCGGCGGCTTCGGCTATAGGTTTCTCTGGTATGGCGCCCGCGCGAGCGCCAGAGCGATGGTAGCTAGTCACCGCCCCAGAGATCCTGCGCCCCCGACGCTGCGAAAGGGCCGACAGGAGGATAAAATTACGTTATCAACGTTCAACATGCTCCATTATACTCGCCTGCAGAATTTTGTCAAGTCCTTTTGACATTTCATGATACGATAAATAGGTTTATTTGGCTTTAATACTTGCTAATTAAGATAATAAATGTTTAAATGTGTTAACAGTTTTTAGCATACTAAAATAAAAACAATAAATTGTTTTGTCCTTGCCTATTGACAAATATTTGGCCGTAGACTATACTGGGCTTGTTCTTCAGAATCTCCTTTTTGGCGGGCATCATGCCCGTATAGGCTCATGAACCCTTCCCCGGGGGCGTACTTGCCACCGGCATCGCTCCTGGAGGGGGTGAGATCATGGGTGATGGCTGATCCCCTACCCGGGGATACCCAGCGGGACCGGCCGGGTCCCGCTGGGAGAACGCACCGGCCACACAGGAAAGGAGTGGGAGATGGGAGAAGGGCTGGAAATCTAGTGGAAGCGTGTCATCTGGGTGGCCGCAGCTAGAGAGCTAGCGGCCACCCCAAGTGGAGGGAAGTCTCTCCCTCCATCATCGGCAACGAGCCCGGTCGCGCAACGCGCGGCCGGGCTCTCATCTTTTTTATGAACAAAATACTAGACGTGATCAGCCCCAAGCCAGGCTAGCTCAAACACAAATCGCATTGTATCGGCGATCTCCTTGCTTTCGACAATGACGCTAATAATCTTGCCGCGCAATGTTGTTGAAGCGACCCGGTCGCCATAAATAAGTATATCGCTTGAAAATGGGAACTTATCTTTCGGGACAAACCGCCGCTCTCCTTTTAATTTAAACCCCCCGAATGGACCAGTGTCGCTCGTGTAAATCGAGCGAATTGTGATGCCACGTTCTTGTTGCCTGCGACGGAATTCGTCGTTTTCGGTAGTCGAAAATAATGCGCGGACTTGATTCACATATTCAAGTGAATATATGTCATAAAGTATTTTAGCTCCCGACTCAAGAATGTCCTCACGTGCCGCGCGTAGTCCTTCGGGTCCTTCAAAAAATCGCACTTTCGGTTTTTCTCCAGATAAATTATAAAGTGCCTCAAATTCCGGAAGAGCTTTCTTAAACTCATCCTCTTTATCGCGCATCTCGCGCTCTTTAGTTTTGAAAATTCTTAAAAGCGCCGCTGGACTTTCAGCCGCAAAATGCGTTTTTTTGCCATGTTCCACGGTGCTCACAATTCCGTCTTTTGAAAGTTTATCGAGCACAACATAAGTCGTCGCCCGATTGACTTTGGCCTTTGCGGCAATATCCTGAACCGCCGCACTCCCCAATTCCAAGAGCGCAAGATAAACTCGCGCCTCTTTGTCCGAAAAACCAAGTTTTTTGAGTTCTAATTCCAACGCCATAATGTCTCTATTATATCATTTTTTATTGCAGTAAGTTTAACAAGCAAAACGTCCTCGCAGAGAAACCCCCGAAACATCCCGCCGATATGAGACTCGTCAACAGGTAGCGGGGAGGTTTTTCAAAAGATTAGCGGCTATTGAAAAGCGCATGACGCGGCGCAATTTCTATCTCACGACAACATGACACTTTTCCGCGGCCGCGGAAAAGTGTAGTGTAAAGCGCCGCCCGCCTGCGCAGGCAGGCGGGCAGGGCTGGCCTACGCGTTATCTAAAGATTCACCTTCACCCACGCCAGAGAAAGCGAGTGTGGCACTCGGCGAACGGGGTAAGTGCAACGCTTCGAAATAATCAAGCAGAGAAGAAAAGTATTATCAATGTTTCTCCGACAAAAAAGATGCTCAAATTGCTTGCTTCATTTAAAACGCTATAGCGTGTTAGATGAAGTAAGTCAAAACTTATTTTGTTGACGCGTCGCGCGCATAGAGATCCAATAGATATACCTCGCCAATAGAACTAAATATCGGACGCCAACCGCGAGCCGAAAACCATCCATGAACTTTTTGGTCTTTGCCGGAGAATCCAATCAGCCATACGCGCTTGGCATGATACTCGGCAATAAGACGCGATAATTTTTCATTCACCTCACCTGACGTTGGGGAGTAAACGCGCGATTGATACTCATTAGCAATGAAACCTAAAGTGTGGCGCGTGCTCCATAAATCGTAGGTGGCGTCATACTGAATCGGCTTCAACTCTGCAACGGGCACCTCGTCGCGGATAAAGTGAGTCATGTCCGTTCGCAAAAACGCATAAGTCACAACCACCAAATCACCCGGTTGAAATTGCTGGTTCACTTGTTCGCCCATCGCTTGCAATTGGTATTGGTAGTGCCAATCAGCGTCATTGCCAACGATATTGGAAATAAACGGCACCAAGCTGATCAGAAACAGCAACAGTAAAACCACCCCGCGTCGCCACGGCAAAACTACAATCAGTCCCGTCACGAGCGCTATGAGAGGAATACTGGAGAATATCACATGCTGCCAAATAATATCCGTGTAATACACTGAATGCGGCGCGAAAAAGAATACCGTCACTGGAAACAGAGTCAGCCACAATAAAAAGAGTCCGCCGCGCATTTTAAGAGAACCTAAGCGCAGACGCGTTGAGATTGCTCCGAGTGCCAAAAAAACTATGGCAACAATTTTCCATATCATGGCAACAAAAATTGGAGTGGAGCTAATGGTTTCTTGTTTTGTCACCCATAGTAGCTGATTTATGGCAGTCTCAAAAAAAACCAATGGCCGCAATGAATCAATATTTCGCGCAAGCCCCGCAATTTCAAACTGTCCCAGAATAATTTTATAAAAAAACGCATCCAGCCAATACCAAAAACCAACTAGCACCAGCGCATGTGCCCCAAGCCAAACAGTCACGGCGTACGGCCGGCTGTTTTTCTCTCCAAAGATAAAAAGCTCAATCCCCCACCAAAGCCCTAAGGCGGCCAGGATAAAAATAAAAGAGTAATGAATATAAAGACCGAAGATGCCGGCAATGATGTAAAGCGTCAGAAACTTCCACGATCTTGTGCGCAGATACCGCCAAAGAGCGTAAGCTGCCACAAGGCCAAGAAACTCCATGATCGCGTATGGCCGTGCCGAATGACTATACTCGATCTGGATCGGGAGAACCGCAAGAATCAGCGCCGCGATCAGAGCCGCCTTCCGGTCGCGCCATAATTCATAGACAAAAGCGTATCCCAAAAGAACAACCCCGACCCCGAAAATCAGCGAAAGACTTCTAACCGCGCCCGGTTCTGTTCCAAACCAATGCGTCCAAGTCTGCAAGATGATGTAGTAAAGCGGCGGATGAAATTCAACTGCGCGGATGTAGTCGAGCAATTGGCCGATGGGATGAACATAAGTTGCAATATCCAAACTCAAAACCTCATCCCCCCAATACGGTTCAGCTTGAATATTGATAAGACGGAGTCCCGCCCCGAGTAAAACAACGAGCGCGAGAAATAAATAATGCATTCTGTGGGGTCCCCGAAAAAATGCAGTGGCTCTTTGTCTGATTCCTGATATTTCTCGCGGGCTTTGACTTTCGGGCATATTCTCGCTAAACAGATAGAGTGTAGTATAACGCGGTTAACCTCAATCCCAAAAATAGGAGAGCCGTATGAATCCCGTTACCGCTACCTTCAAACCGCGGTATCTATATATTCTTTGGAACGTTACCCATTCCTCCGCGGGCTTCCGCCCGCGGTCACCTGGCGGTAACGGGATAAACCGTCTGGCTATCAGTCTGGCTGTTCTCTCTACATATCTGCTCTTTTCCATCATGCTTGCTGGCAACGCCGCGGCGGCTTCTTGCGTCTTTCCGGAACCCGGCGAGGTGCGAGGGCTTTATCTCCCCGTGAAAAACGCCACAAACCCAATTGTACTCGAGCGCTTCGTGGCACTTGCCAAGACTACCGAAATCAACGCGCTTGTCATTGACCTGAACGAATCGGGAAACTTTTTGCAGGAGCACCATCGCCGCGTCATAGCGCGGCTCCGCGAGGAGTGCATCTACACCGTGGGACGTTGGGTGGTTTTCAAGGCTGACGCTGGCTGGTTTATTGACTCCTATGGCAAATCTCTACCAGACAACCGCGCAAGCGACCTCCTGCTTCGCGATAAATCTGGAAAACTCTGGCGCGACGGCGGAGGATACGCGTGGCTGAATCCCCTGTCTGCTATGGTCTGGAAGATTGCGGTAGATATGGCAATTTACGCCGCCGACTTTGGATTCGACGAAGTGCAGTTCGACTACGTGCGTTTCCCGACCGATGCGAGAAAGGATCAGCCCCTTTCCGCAATCAACTTCGGCGCTCCGATGTCGGATAAGATCCGCGTGAAAGCCATCGCTGATTTTTTGGCCTATGCCCAAAAGCGTTTGCTGGACGAGACACCAGCGCTGTTGTTGGGAGCCGATTTCTTCGGTGAATCGGCGATTCCTTCCGCGGCTTTGGATTCTACGGGAAACGGCCAGAACATACGTCTTGCCCTTCCATACGTAGACCGCATCTCACCGATGGTCTATCCGTCGCATTGGGCTCCGGGGCGCTTCGGCTGCCCCATCCCAGCATGGTGCCCCGAGATTGTGGTGCGGAACTCACTTCGCGAGTTGATGCAATACGCCAGAAAGCATCATCCTGAAGTCCAGGTCTGCCCGTATCTCCAAGACTTCTCCGCGAAGAATTGGGGAACCAATGAGTTGGTTCGCTACGGGCCGGATGAGGTGCGGGCGCAGATTCGCACGGCTGAACTCGCGGGGGCGAAGTGCTGGTTTCTCTGGAATCCATCGCTTGTGCATAGCAACAGCGCCATGAGCTACAGCATATCGGGGTTAAGGCCTAAGCTATGGCAGAAAGCTAGAGAGTGACGAGATTCGCGAAGAACGCGAGCGCCCCCGAGAGGTTGCAATCTCTCGGGGGCGCTTTTTTGTCTATGTTGAAACTTGTAAATCCGGAGCGGGTAGGGAGAATCGAACTCCCGTAGCCTG
>Ga0155241_131_pt1 | contig 5395 bp, 5 predicted proteins | sample RifCSPhighO2_02_FD_106209 | JGI IMG/M metagenome (GOLD analysis project Ga0155241, IMG submission 106209) | Candidatus Sungbacteria bacterium RIFCSPHIGHO2_02_FULL_49_20
TTCAAGAGACGAAATATCAAAATTTCTTGTTTCCGGATCTATGTCAACGAACACCGGGGTTCCTCCGGCATGAACAATCGCGCTTGCGGTTGCAACAAACGTCGTCGGGATCATAATAACCTCGTCTCCCGGCTCTATGTCGAGCGCTCGAAGCGACAGAAAAATCGCATCGGTGCCGTTTGCAACTCCGACGGCGAACCGAGACCCGAGATAGCGCGCGAAATTATCTTCAAATATCTTTACATCTTCCCCTCCTATAAAACTTGAATGCGAAAAAACGCGCTCAAACCTGCGAGCAAGAGCTTTTTCAATAATTGTATGCTGCCACGCTAAATCAACGAAGAGAATTTTCATACGCTTGAGCGGTTCGGGTAACAAAATCGATAATGTGCTTTGAGCGCATGGTCCATGTGTAACGCCTTGCCTCAATTCTTGCTTTCGCGGCTTTTCTCTCTGATTCTTCGCGATCGAGAAGCGCTTTTCGGATTGTTTCGACAAGCGACCGGGGATTATCGGGCTCAAAAAACCACACCATGCTTTCGTCCACGATCTCCCGAATCGAGGGAAGATCAGCGGCAACGATGGGCCGGCCGGAAGCCATGTACTCAAAAAGCTTTACCGGGGAGGCCTCAAAACGCGCAATATCGAACTTTCCGCTATGGGGAAGCACGAGAACATCAGCCGCTCGGAGCCACGCGGGTATTTCCCCATGAGGCCGCTCTCCGACCATGACGATATTTTTTGCGCCTTCGCGTTCCGAACGCGCCTTAAATTTCTCCACGTCGCTTTTTGTTCCTCCAACAAAATAGACCGTCTCATCCCCCGCGAGAAACCGATGCGCGTCAAAAAGCACGTCCGCGCCTTTCCAATCGAATAAGTGCCCGGTATAGAGGATTACTGTCTGGCCGTCAAAATCAGGAGAACGTCCGTCAAAATGAATACTCTTTCGCGCAGCCAATGTGTCGAGATTGACCTCAAATGCGCTTGCATCAACCGCGTTCGGCTGGTGGAGGATGCGGCCGCGCGAAATATCGAGTTCATTGTGCACCATATCCACTTTGAAGCGATTTGTCGTAATCACGCCCGCCATGCGCGAAAAAATCCAACGCGCAAATCGGGAATTTCTGCGGAACGAATCGTACATTTCATGAAATTCAACATACATCCGAGGCCGCACAAAAAGAAGTGCCGCCATATCATACGGATCATGCCCGTAAAATATCGCGCGGCGCAAAAGGCGGCGGGAAACCGCATACACCAAAACCGAGACGCTAAACGACGCGGTCAAAATCGCATTTCCGAATTTTCCCGCGATCGCGACAACATCGAACGCCGGAAGACGCCTGATGATAAAATTTTTCTCTATCCGGTGATAACGAAACGGGTCAACTCCGCGAAACGCCGGATTCCGACGGCGGGGTATCCACAATTCCACGTCCACGCCTTCCCGCGCAAAACCCTCGCACGTTTTCAGGGCGAATGTCGAATGCGTCCGCTCGCTCGGAAAACGCATGTGGGAAAGGTAGATCAATTTCATGAAAAACGAAAAAGCTGGCGAATAGCATAGAGCGTGCGGGAATGACGCGCCCATTCATACGAAAACGGCATCCGGACCCCGCGGCAGAAAATGAAATTTCTGAAATATCGGAACGCGTAGAAAACAAAGAGCGCGGAATTTCGCGCAATCGCTTTTCCGATTCGCGCTCGCGGGGCCCCTCGGTAGACGTCAAGTTCCTTTTCAATATAACGCTGCCATCGCTCCTTGAGTTCCTCGAGCTCGCCGAGCGGCACGTATTCGATATGTGTAAGAACCCCGATAGAAACACCGGGAATAGTTTCTATTCGCTCATGAATCGGTTTGATAAATTTTTTTACTGCGCTTTTATGGAAAAACCTCATCTGCCGATTGGGGTAGGTCGTCGCGCAATCTATAACCGTCCCCAAAAGCACGTATTTTCGCGGCTGCCACCATGCGCGCGCCGGCGGATTTTGCGACTCGCTGATGGCGCGAATTTCTTCCGCGGCTTCTTTTGACAGATATTCATCGGAGTCGATATACAAAAACCACTCGTATGAAGAGAGCCCGAGCCCTTTATTGCGGACTTCGGAAAAATCAGCAATTCGAACAGCCGGATCATCGGTTTCATACTGCTTGAGAATCCGCGCGCCGTAACGCGCGGCGATCTCGCGCGTACGGTCGGTACTATTTCCGTCAAGAATTATGATCTCCGCAAAGTCCTTCACCGATTCGAGACACCGCTCGAGCGTCCGCTCGGAATTTCTCGTGAGAATCTCAACGGAGCAAGGAATTTTATTCTGGGATTTCATTTTTACTTGCCGGAAGAATGAGATGGTTTCAAAACTCCTTCTGCTGCAATTTCAGATTTTCGGCTGCAACTTCGTCAAACTGGCGCGAAACGACTTTCACCGTAATTCTATTACGGCTCAAGTCGTTTCTCTGGTTTTCCTCGTCTCGCTCGAAAATCTGAAATTTCGCGACGAAACAGTTTTGAAACCATCTCAATTACTGTCTGGCGGAAAGAATCGTCTGTATCGTATCCACTGTTTTTTCCACGTCGTGATCTTTGAGGACTATGTTTCGCAGCGCGCTGTTTGGCCTCGCATCATTTGCAAGCGCTTGAATGCGGTGAGCGAGAAATTCCGGGCTTACGTGCGCGAGAAAATACTGTGGAGGAAGGATGGGGCGATACGCCTCGTTTGCCACAATGACCGTAAGCCCCGCGGACATGGCCTCAAGAACCGCTTTATCCAAAGATCCCGTTCCCGACAAATTGATGAACATATCATGTTCTCTGAGGATATCGGGAATCTCATTATACGGATGAGAGCCGTAAAAATGTATGAAGGACTCCAACCCCTTCTCTCGCACGAGTTTTTTTAGAGAAGAGAAATACGTATGGTCGCGGGGAAGAAGCGGACCGCCTACGATAGTAAAAGTCCATTGGCGGTCCCACGTGCGTTTTAAAATTTCACAGGCATACACCATTGTTTCGTAATTCTTGACCGCCGAGATTCTTCCGACTGTCACCATATTCAACGTGTGCCTTTTTTCTCTGATCGCATCCGCTCCGGGAGAAAACCGCTCGGTATCTATCGCTTGGCCAAGATAGAGGACTTTTTTCGAAGGAAGGCGGAATCCGTCCGCCGACGATGTAAAAACAAAATCAACCAGACGCTCGGCAATCCGAAGCTTCCAGGTGACGCTCTTATGCGCGTACCAAAGCGAACTGCGGCGCTTAAGCGACAGGAGGAATGGAGCGGCGGCAAGAACGAACTCCGGCATCATATGGAAGAAAACCGCATCAGAACGAGCATAGTGATATGCGAAAAGCGTCCAATATTTCCATACGCGCAATATGAGCCGCGGCGCGTCGAACGAATATACCTCGCTACCTTGGGGAAGCGGCGCAGAACCGACTCCGCGCGACAAAATAACAAGCTTCTCGTTTTTTTGCGCAAACTTTTCGAACCAACCGTAAAAAGCTCCAACGTTTTCGTCGTCCTTATCCACTTTTGACGTGATGATGAGCAATTTCATTTTTGTGCTGTATCCTGGTAAGTAGCGCAATGAGAAAGGATTTCCGCATATTGGAACGCGTAGCGGTCGCGCGTGACGAACTCAAGAGATTCCACTGTTTTTCTCCCTTCACCTGCCAGGCGACGACGCAGGTCTGGATCGCGATAGATTTTGATGAGAGCGTTTAAAAACGCACTTGGGTCATTGACACGAACCACCATCCCATTTTCCCCGTCTTTAAGCACGTCGCCCGCACAACCGACATCAGTCATGAGAACCGGAATGCCTGCAGCCATTGCTTCGACCGCGACTCTATTCCATCCCTCGTAATTCGACGATATAACGCACGCATCGAAAGATTTATAAAAAGACGGAAGAAAATCGTCGTCGGCTCTCGGGCTTTGCACTGTTCTTTCTCCGCCAGAACATACGAACGCTTTCATTTCTTCTTCACTCCCTATTATAACATTATTTTCGAGGTGATTCTGCCTGACAAGAGAGTCATACGTATTCCTGTCCGGGCCATATCCCACGATCGCAAGAAACGCAACAGGGGAAATCTTCACGAATTCTTTCATCACGCCAAGAAGCATACTGAAATTCTTTTCTTTATCAACGAGGCGGCCCACGGCGATCATCCGAAAAGAATATTTTTTTAAAAATTCATTGCACGCCGCAGACGGCAGAGCGCCGGAAAAACGTTTTACATCGGTTGCGATGGGAAGAACCTCAATCCGTTTCGCATCCCGAAGCCCTGATTCAACGAGGGAGCGCCGAATCCGTTCGGACACCACGCGAATGCAATCGGCGCGAGGAATCACAAATTTCGCGCACAAAAATCGAGTGTATTCTTTCCATGACGCTTGCCAAAATTGCGGACTCAAGACGTCCGTATGAACCTGCAAAAATAATTTCCCGCGCGCGTATCGCGCAAGCATCCACGAGACGACGCCGATTTCAAACGGATTGTCAGAACTTACCATCCACGCGCCGCGATTTGCCCGGATAATCCGCAACCCGGCAAAAAACGCGAAAAATGGGAAAAAAAGCGGCGCGCGAGCAAAAACCGAATGAAATACTACATTTCCGACTTTCTCCGCCTTCCGGGGCTTTGTGCTCCGGCACAAAATGTGTGTTGAAAAAAACTGCCTTCCGTAATAAAGCGCATTTTCTCGAAGGAGTGAATCTTTCTCAAAAACGCGCTCGTCGATGCCGAGCGCGAGAAGACACGTGGTGCTTATTCGTAATTCCATGCGTTATATAGCTATAATAGTAAATGATGACAAAAGGGAAAAAAATCGTGTCTCGCATGCTCTCGGCGTTACGGGTACCGGAACTATCCCTGAGAGCGCCAACCGTCCGCCCGCGGATTTTTCTCTACCACGGCGTTTCCCCGGACATTCCCGGATACGGCATTTTCAACTACCGGAAAAAATTCTTGGCGCCCGAGGTGTTTCGCAGGGAACTTGCATGGATATCCCGACATTTTATAATTATCCCGCTTCCCCTGCTTATAGAACGCATACAGAACGAAGATCGTCTTTCTCCGCGGACGGCGGCGATCACGTTTGACGACGGCTATAGGAATTTCTACAAACACGCATTTCCGATCCTCAAGGAATTTTCCCTTCAGGCGACGTTTTTCATTACAACAGACCTCGCAGACCAAAAAGCGCCTCTTTGGGTCGACACCCTTGAATACGCCATCGGCCACGCCCGCGGGCACGCGCTTCGCACCTCTAGTAAAGGAAAAGAAGAAATATTTAATATAGAAACGTATGGAGACCGGATGCGAACAGACATGGTTCTCCGCGACCGCTTGAAAAAACTCCCGCGAAGCGAAGCAGAAATATTTCT
>Ga0155241_102_pt1 | contig 5087 bp, 7 predicted proteins | sample RifCSPhighO2_02_FD_106209 | JGI IMG/M metagenome (GOLD analysis project Ga0155241, IMG submission 106209) | Candidatus Sungbacteria bacterium RIFCSPHIGHO2_02_FULL_49_20
GAGTTTACGAGGCAGGACCTAATTTCCTTGGACAATTACCGTTTATATCTTAAGTTCTTGACCAACGGAAAAATCTCCCGCCCCTTTTCCATGCGCACTAATAGGTCGGCAGAATCCAATAAAGCTGTGGCCTTGCGGGTAAAAGAGCTTTCACGCCAGAAATTCGGCCGCCCCAGAGCCGAGGTTGAAGCGGAGATTTTAAAACAGCATAATTAAATATAGAAGACTTATGGCAGATCGTTCTATCGCCGAGACAGGAGGGAAAATTTTATCGTCAGGGTCCGATCCAGTTTCTGCGATAAACAATCCAGGTGTAAATCTGGAAATCTCGCAGGAGCAGACGCATCATGATGAACTCGAGCTTATTTTTAATATGTTCGGGAATGACAAGGCGCGCGGGAAGTTTAAAGAATTGCTTGACGTTTACCGCGAGGTCTATCTCAAACATCGGGCGGCGGACGTTGATGGAGCACGACGCGCGGAATTCGGCCGCTCGGGGACGCATAATGACATCATGTACACTTTTCAGCAATTAGCCCTAAGCGCTAAGCCGGGTAGTCGTGAAGAGGAAGTATTGCGCAAAATGGCTGATCGGAATACGACCCATGAATATATTCGCGATTGGTCAGCCTTCGAAGACCGCGGACGCCATAAATCGGAACTCCAACGTTTTCGAGAGAAGGGAATTCATATGATCTTACCTCAATAGTTACTAATTTATTTTGTCAATACATTATGAATAAGAAAGATATTTTCATCGGTCTAGTCGTTGGATTCGTTATTGGATTACTTTTGATCCCGACGTTGGGGAACATAAGCGCCTTGCAAAAAATTCAGGCGTTGTTGGGCGGATCAAAGAGTCTTTTGTACGTGATTTTACTTGTGGCGCTGCCAATCGGCGCGGCTCTTGGTATCACGGTTGCTGGTTTTATCGGACGCGGCGCGCCGGTCATTTGGCAAATAGCGAAGTTTGGGCTTGTGGGAGTTTTGAATACGGCGCTGACTTTCGGCGTGCTGAACATTCTTATCTGGACGACGGGTATCGATAAAGGAAATGGCTTTGCGGCACTGAATGTTATTGCGTTTATCATCGCAGTAACAAATAGCTATTTTTGGAACAAACACTGGGTGTTCACTGGAGGTCGGCACCAGCAAGCAGAGCAGTTTGTCGAGTTTATTATCATTAGTGTAATTGCCGCTGGAGTTGTGGCCGGTATCGGAAAAGTTATGACGGAATATGTTTCTCCTGTCGGGGGCTTAAATTCTGTGCAGTGGGCTAATGTCGTGACAGCGATCGGGGTTGTGTTTTCAATGGTCTGGAATTTTTTGGGCTATAAATTCATCGTCTTTAAGAAGAAGGACTAGCGGCTAGCGCCTAGAAATATAAAAACGTGCTAGGAACTAGGTTCTAGTTTCCTCGTCTTTCAATTGCTAATATATCTGTGGTAACTTCAGATTCATTTTCTGCGAAGTAATGCAAGATCACTTAGTTTTATATCGTAAATATCGCCCAAAGAGTTTTGAAGAAATTGTTGGGCAGGACGCGGTTGTTCGCGCACTCTCAAACGCTCTCGCGTCCGGTCGCTTGGCGCATGCCTACCTTTTCTCCGGTCCTCGCGGAGTGGGCAAAACCACGATCGCGCGCTTGATTGCGAAAGCCGCGAATTGTGCCAATGCCGGCGCTAAGGGTCCGACACCCTGCAACATATGCGAATCCTGCAAGCGGTATAACGAAGGAGCCGCGTTTGATGTGATTGAAATTGACGCCGCTTCAAACCGGGGGATTGATGAAATTCGCGAATTGCGGGAAGCCATTCGCTACGCCGCGGCTCACGGCGGGCGCAAAATTTATATCATTGATGAGGTGCATATGTTAACGCCCCCGGCTTTTAACGCACTTTTAAAAAGTCTTGAAGAGCCGCCGGAGCATGTGATATTTGTCCTAGCAACGACTGAAATCGAAAAAGTCCCGGCGACGATTGTCTCGCGTACCCAGCATTTCGAATTTCGCCGGCCGGCGGTTGAGGCTATCGCTGGGCGCCTGACGGAAATCGCGAAGAAAGAAGGCACAACGCTTGTCCCGCAGGCGGCCCATGCGATTGCCTTGGTTTCAGAAGGATCTTTCCGCGATGCCGAAAGTATTTTGGGGCAGATTCTCGCGGTTGAGGATAAAAAGATTACGGAAGAAGAAGTTGAATCGGTTCTCGGCTTGCCACGGCGCGCCATTTTGTTTCAGTTTTATCGCTCGCTTGTAAATAAAGACGGGGCGGCATCTTTGGCGGCGGTTGGGAAGGTAGGCGAAGATGGACACGATATGGCCCAATTTCTGCGCTCGGCTTTGCGTCTTTCTCGTCTTGGTCTTTTTTTGAAACTGGATCCGGTGTTGGCATCAGTAGCAGGAAAGGAGTTATCGCCGGACGATGAAAAGGAACTGCGCGGACTTGTCGCCACAGCCGTTCCCGATCATCTGAAAAAGATTTTTATGCTTCTAGCAGACACGCTCGAAAAGACAAAATACTCCCCGTTGCCAGAACTTCCCATTCAGCTAGCCATCCTCGCACTAACCGTTCCCGACAATTAACAGTCAACAGTTAGTCTACTATCATACTGTGCAGTATGATAGTTAGATAAAACCATGTTGGCTAGGAAGCCTTTACAAGTCGCGGTGTTCGATATTGATGGGACGATTTTCAGGTCGTCGCTTTTGATTGAGCTGGTGGAGGCCTTGATTCAGAAAGGAATCTTTCCGAAGGAGGCGAAGAAAACTTACAGCGACGCCTATAATCGCTGGCTCGCGCGTGAGGGCACCCAGCACACCGGATTTTCCTATTACGAATATATAGAGAAGGTTGTGGAAGCTTATCGAAAGAATATCAAAGGCGTTCGCCGCGCCGATGTTTGGGCTGTCGCGGAAAAAGTTCTGGCATTTCATAAAGTAAGGGTATATCGCTACACACGCGATCTTTTGCAAAAACTCCGCCGCACGCACTATCTCTTGGCGATTTCGAACTCGCCCTATGAGATAGTAGCGCCTTTCGCCCGTTCATTGCACTTCGATAAAGTCTACGCCATGGTCTATGAAGTTGATAAGAAAGTGCGCTTTACGGGCAAAGTGCTTTATGAAGGCGAAATCTTAGACAAAGAAAAAATTCTGAAACGCGCAGTTGAGAAAAATAACTTAACGCTCAAAAACTCTATTGGGGTCGGAGATACCGAATCTGATATTTCGTTTCTCAAATTCGTTGAGCATCCCATTGCTTTTAACCCATCTATGAAGCTTTTCAAACACGCCAAAGCCTATAAGTGGGAGATTGTGGTGGAGAGGAAAGATGTGATTTATAGGTTGAGCTAGAACCCAGGAAACTAGCTTCTAGCTTCCTAATATATGAAATACTACGTTTATATTTTAAAAAGCGAGCGCGATGGCGGTATATGTATCGGGCATACGGAAAACTTGGCGTTGGCATTAGCCGAGCACGAAGCGGGCGCCAAACGCGACACCAAGTATCGCCTTCCGGTGCAGCTGATTCATAAAGAGTTGGCTAAATCCTTCAAGCAGGTAAAGATGCGCGAGCGATATTGGCTGGGGTTGGAGGGCCAAAAGGAGATTGAATCAATGGTTGGCAAAATCCCGCGTCATTTTGAAAAAAACAAACGTCGAAAACGCTAAGTTTTGGGTTTCGAGTCAGTCGATCCAAAGAGACAAAGACGCAAAAAGCAAAGCAGGAATCGTTGTAAAATCATTCTCATATTCTTGAGAATATGAGAATGATTTTGTGGGGCAGGAGCTGGGAGTATGAGGAGTGGATTGAGGGGAGTTTCTGTTGTATAATCTTGAGTTGTTGAGAGCAATTTTTGCCGGGTCGTCTAACGGCAGGACAGCGGCCTTTGAAGCCGTGAATGAAGGTCCGACTCCTTCCCCGGCAGCCAACTCGCGATAGGCCTGCTCGTCCATAGCCCTGTATAAATGATTTCCCATTCCTATTATTAGGATTGTATTCTCGTCCTTATGGCATTTCCTCGCTCCTCTGCTCTGTGCCCCTAGTTTCTCAATGAACAGAAAAAGGGTACCTGACACTGTTATTCTTAAAAACGAATAGACGGGCTGTTAGCTTTGTGTTAACTTTAGTTTATTAAAAATCAATTTTAACAATTTTAATTTAATTTTTATGGATAGCGATACAGTTCAAAAAGAATCATCACCCTCAAAGGAGCGTCAGCAGAAATATTTTAAAAAATCCATCCAAATAAACACAAGAACCGCTATTATTATCGCGATTGTTATTATAATCGGAGTGCTCGCATATATTTATAAGGGCGTATTCATCGCCGCGACAGTTGATGGTAGTCCCATAATGCGTCTTACCATTATTCAAAAACTAGAAAAGACATCAGGCAAAAACTTATTGGATTCCCTTATCAATGAAAAGCTTATTCAAAATGAGGTGCGCGCGAAGAATATTATTGTAAGCGATGACGAAATTAATAGTCAAACAAAGACAATCGAAAGTCAGATTGCAACGCAAGGCGGTACGCTTGATGCAGCGCTTGCCGAAGCGGGCATGAGCATGGACGATTTAAAAAAGCAGATTATGGCCCAAAAGGAGATAGAAAAGTTGCTTGCAGATAAAATAAACGTTACAGATGAGGAAGTTGCGCAATATATTAAAGATAATAAAGTTTCAATTCCGCAAGGGCAGGAAGCAACAATGGCCGACCAAATAAAAAGTGAGATGAGAAATCAAAAAATTAGCACCGAAGCCCAAACATTAATAACTAATTTGAAGTCAAAAGCCAAGATCCAGCGATTCGTAAATTATTAATGTTTTCATGTTCCAATCTCAACACATCGCATCGCGTTGCTTGTCTTTGGCTTTGGAACAGGAAACTCTAGATGTGTACAATCGTGAGGATCATTTAATATGGCATACCTGCTTTTTCCCGGTCGGCATATATTGAATACATCTTTCCAAGAGAAATACCTCTGGGAAATACTTCGGTTGCCGATAAAGAAACTTGAAATTGTCGGTAATTCAAAACTCTCGCCAGATGAGCAAATTACGGCTGTCATTTTTGCTGTTACGTCT
>Ga0155241_107_pt2 | contig 3758 bp, 4 predicted proteins | sample RifCSPhighO2_02_FD_106209 | JGI IMG/M metagenome (GOLD analysis project Ga0155241, IMG submission 106209) | Candidatus Sungbacteria bacterium RIFCSPHIGHO2_02_FULL_49_20
AGAAGGGATTTTTCCACGCGATCGGTACGCTCGGCGGCATTATGGAGCCGGGCGATTGGATGGCTTTCGTCGGCGGCATAAGCAGTGCGTTTCTCTCCCACCGATTCTTCGGCAGGAAGAAAGCTGACGTTGATACTGCGCCGACAGCTCCCACTACCGCGCAGGATCGCGCTCGTGTTGCCGGCGAACATGTCGGCGTCTGGGCGCGGAAGAAGTTTTTGCTTGACCGCGATGACTTCGTAGCGTGGTTGAAGAACCACCCCGAGGTGGGCGAGCATATCCTCGTGCTTCTCGATGTGATGAACCGAGGAGCCGAAGTACTCCACATCAACGGCCGAGATTATACCGAGGACGACGTGTTCTCGGTTCTCCTCGGCCTCGAGCCGGAGGGGGTGCGTCTCACAAACATCATCGATCTCAACGGCATGTTGGGGCGCAGTGATCGCGAGGCATTCTTTGCTCGGATCGAGACACTGCGGAACGACGGACACTGGAACATTATGCGCAAGTTCGGCGCGAAAGGGCGCCGGATGCTTCGCGGGCACTCAAAAGATATTCTAGCGGCTCGTAAGAGTGTGCGCCGTGCACGCGCTGGACTGCTAACCCATAACCGCCGTTCGGCGAAGGAGTGGGTATGAACACACAGGCCGGTCTGCATCAACTCAGCAGTTTGGTTGGAGACGTTTTCCGGCTTCTCGGCGACCTGGGCAAGTTCAATCTTCAGGAGCTCCGTAAGCTCCGGAATTCAGTTTTCGTCGCCCTCGCGGTCGCAACGATTCCGGTGACGATCGCGACGGCTGCGCCGATGATCACGGGTTTCGCCTCGTGGATCGTTTTTGTTCTATTCGCGATCGCCATGGTCATCGGCTTCCTTGTCTGGCGCAACAACTGGAAGGTGGTCATGTACCTAGGCGGCTCGATCGGACTTACGTTGTTGGCTGTTACCATAGGCTCTGCTTATGGTCAATCGAGGGACCTCGCGACCCTGGTTGCCGTGATGACGGGAATTATCGTCATTGGCTGGCTTATCGGCCGCAGAGCAATTCTTGGGGCCGAGATCGGAACGATTCTCCATGCCCGAAAGATCGAGAACGTCAACCTCGATGCGGTCATCCGCGGGTTCGATCAGTTCCTGGTCTTCTCTGCGGGAATCATCACGACCGAGGTTGTCGTCTGCTTCATGGGGAGCATACTCCCCGCAGAGAACAACCTGACCATGGCAATGATGCTGTGGCCGGTGGCGATCGGCTTCGTCGCCTACACCTTCTGGAGCAAGGGCGCCACCTGGTGGAAGCCGATCTGCCTATTCACTCTCATCGTGACGCTTGCGCGGCTAGTCGTCATCGTCGGCTGGCCGGAAGATGCGGCTTGGTTTTCTTTCGTCCATCCAGCCTACATCCCAGGAACGTTTATTCCGTCCCGCGTATGGCTTGGCCAGGCCTCGGGGGTTCTCACGTTCTTGCTTCTCCTGGTCATGCTGATTGGTGCGCCGATCTTCGTGGTTTTCTGGCGAAGGAGATCGTCGCCAAACCCTTCCTCGGCCGCGCCGGCGCGTAGTAGCGCCAGCGCGGCCGCGACTGAACACGCTGGGGGGCTTGTCTGCATCGGGACGATTCTGGCTGGTCTCTTGACCATCGGATTCGTCATGATGTGGAGCGATAGCGGCGGTCGGCAGGTGATGTACTTCTGGGCAGTCCTGGCCGGTGTCGCGGCCACTGTGTTCTTGGGAATGCGGGGGAAAGATTCGAAGAAGGCCTTGGCATTCATGTGCCTCGGCTTCATCTTCGTAGCCCCGCTGTTCTTGGTCGCTTGCGGTAACTTTCTGAAGACGCTGAACTAAGCGTCTTCTCGTCTCGGAAGTCCGAGGTACCCCCCGTCGCATCGCGACGGGGGGCGTTGTTTTTTATGCCAAAATTTGCGGCTTAAGCATTTGCGGTTTAATGGTAAAAAGTGTTGCTAAGCACACTTACATCTTTTCCCGCGATCGCGGGAATAGTGTATAGTCTAATTTTCGCGTTAATGGAAAAAGGAGATGGCCAATTTTGATATAGATCGGTATACCCCCACACCAAATTGGGAGAGCATAGAAGGATAAATCTCATCTGTACCAATAGACTAGTCTATTGGTACAGATGAGAAACACGAATGAAAAGCGGAAATTTGTTTTGTAATGTAGCGAGTGTTTAATGTAGCAAATATAATTATAATGTGGTGAGTATTTCATGGGCTTAAAAATCCAAATACACACATCATACACGATCGTGTATGATGTGTGTATTTGGAGTGAATGGATAAAAATAGCCCAGGCAGAATAGTTTTAACACCCCAAATAACATTCTCACATTCTGCAGAATGTGAGAATGTTATTTGGGGTGAATGGTTCATAAAAATGGCTCCCTTGGGAGAAATTTTATGAGCCAACAATCAACCGCTCTTTTGCCAGCGATCGCTGGCAAAAGAGCGGTTTTGTTTAGCTTTTTGGGCTAACTCCTGCTTTTAAAAAATGTGCGAGGCGGCGCAATTTCTGCCCAATAACAACACTTCACTTTTCCGCGGCCGCGGAAAAGTGAAGCGTATGGCGTTTAACTGCTCAACTATTTAACTATATTTATCGGTCTTAATAAAAATATTTATACATCAGGAAACTTATAGGGAATACTACAAAAAGCAATCTGGCGCGGGATATTCGGCGAGATGCGAAAATCAACATAGAGCTCCAGAGAGTGAAGCTGCGCGGTATCTCGAACAAATAAATAAACCTAAACCCCCTACGACATACGTCGGAGGGGGTTTAGGTTGCTCAATTATCAACAAAAATTATGAGGCAAATATCGTAGATACAAGGGTCGGTAAAACGAAAGCCAATAGAGCAACCGCGACACCAGCAAGAGCGAAGATTAGGGTATTACGCGCTTTCGTCAAATTGTCCGGAACCCCTCCGGCTGTTAGAAACAGAAACGCGGCGTACATAATCATAATAACCGAAAGCCCCATAACGATCATACCCGCAGTATTGCCGATCTTTGCAAAAAGAGTGTCAGAAGTATCAAGACCGGTTACCGCTTTATAAGGAGGTATCTTACCGCCGGAACCCTGCGCTAAAACGCTCATCGGCGCCGCGAGCCAGCTAATTGCCAGTAATCTATAGAAAAATACTTTCATAGTTCAAAAGTAAAGAATTATGACGATTTGATTAATCTAAACGTAACATAAGCGCCCAGGGACGGCAAGCCGCTTGTCCACAGCGAAACTCAACGGGTCTGGGTACCCCGCCGCGGCTTTATGCCGCGGCGGGTATATCAGAGTCCCACGGCCTTGCGAACGATATTCACAATGGCAAAGGCGAGAAGCGCCAAAGCGGCCGCCACCACGGCGAAAAGAATCACCCGATTGGCGGTCTTGATTTTCTCGGGGTCTTCGCCGCCTGTCGTATATAGAAACGCCGCATACATTACCGCAAGCACCGACCCGCCCAAAAGAATCGCCCCAAAACTGTTGGCAAGGTTCTCGGCGAATGACTTTAAAGTACTGCTCGCCGCCGCGCCTGCGCCAATACCCCGAACAAATTCGACTAAATACCGGGCCGAGATGATGATGATAATTCCTAGAATGCTATATGTAATGGCTTTATGCGCGGTTGAAATCTTTTTGGGGTCACCGCCGGATGTCAGATACAAAAACGCCCCGTACATAATCGCAAGCACCACCAAAGGAACCGCAACTTGCTGAACCAACCTGATGACCAAAAGCAGAATATC
>Ga0155241_112_pt1 | contig 1910 bp, 3 predicted proteins | sample RifCSPhighO2_02_FD_106209 | JGI IMG/M metagenome (GOLD analysis project Ga0155241, IMG submission 106209) | Candidatus Sungbacteria bacterium RIFCSPHIGHO2_02_FULL_49_20
CCAAAAAAGCGAGCGGTACATCAGACGGATGAAGTAGAGTAGAGTTTTTTATAGTCTCATAGTCTCAAAACGCTCATATGCCAGCGATAGCATTTATGTGAGCGTTTTGGTTTATCGCAACCAAACAAAAAACGACCCCCGCCAAGCGCGCCGTATTGGCCGCGCTTGGCGGGGGTACATATGGAGAACTGATTACTCGGGCTCGCCGAGGAGTATCCCTTGGTAGCGATGCCAGAAAACCACTCCTTCGTGAAGGTGCTTGCCCGGGCCGGGGTTGCGGTAGATGCGCTCGTGCCCCATGAAGTCGGTAAACTCCGAGAGGGACGGGGACAACCCGGGAGTGTTCTCGTAACCGAGGGTTCCGTCATCACTGCTCCAGAGGCCGTACCTCCCGCGGCCACCCGCGAACTCGCCGCTCCGATACGTATCAGCGAGTATCTCCTTCAGGAACGCGAGCACCGCGGAGTCGTCGTTCTTGCACCAGCCGTAGTATTGCATCAGCCAGACGGGGAAGCTATCCACATATATGATCGTGGAGCCACCGCTGTACTCGCCGTTGACGACATACTCATCGCGGTAGTAAAGCTCGCCACGCTGATGAACGAAGCGCCGCGTCTTTTTCACGCCGGAGACGATGATCTTCTCCCCGCCACCGGCATAGCCCCGCAGTGATCCCTCGAAGAAGAACTGCTGGAGTCGTGGGACGTTGTACTTCATTGTTCTCTCCCCTCTCTCTAAACGAAGACTCACATCAAGGAACTGCAAGCGCTTTCTCCTCCGTTCCGCCAGTCGGAACTTCGGATGGATAAACATTTGCGCTCTTCTGAACAATCTTGTTTCCAATATTGGTCGGAAGAACGCTCATTCCCGCCAGCAAGCGTTGACTTCATACTGCTGGCAGGAATGGTTTGTATCTTAACAACTGGCTGACCGCGAGCCGGTTGATAAGATCTACTGAAGAGCCTCAATGTTCTCAAGACACCCAAGCAACACAAGCTCGAACTGTGCCCGGCCGTAGCTGGCGAAGTTTGGCCCGATGGTGACATCATAGGTTTCCTTATCCCAGCCTTCGCCCCTCATGGCAAAGAAAAAACTCATGCTATCAAAAAGCTTGAATTGGATCACATCAGCCTTGTTGAGCGCGAGAACAGTTCTTAGCAGAAGGGGTTGGGTCTCTTGTACGTTCTTGTTGAATGTGAGCCGGAGTTTCTGACCCAGTTCAACCCCCGCAAGGGCGCGATCCAACTGCTCTTTAGTGATCATCGAATTCTCCTTATTCCATGAGGAGTTAGCTTACCGTTCTCATCTGCCACAAACCACTAAAAACCTGTATAATAAGTACCACGAAACCAAGAAAAACGCAAGGCTTAACCCCCTAAATTAAAAACACCCATCCCCGCAGTCTCCACTGGCAGGGATGGGCGATATGCACGCGACATCGCGCGACTAGAACGGCGGCTCCGCGGCTTCCTCGCGGACGGCGCTGATCGCAGACTCGCGATCATCGTACTCACCGGGGAGCAGTTCGTAATGAATCCGAGCGATGAACTTCCCGCTCGCTTTCTTCCGGATAGAGCCGATGACAACGCCACTCTCGTAAACTTCCTCTCTGGGAAAGTCGCGTTGGGTTAACTCACGAGACCCACGCGAAGTTGGAAATTCCGGCCGTAGCTCGGTTGGATCACTGACACCGAAGCAGGAACCGCCACCCATGGGACCGCGTTCACGGCTGCAGAAGTACATACACGCCTCCTTCGTGAGAGTTTAGCAATCGAAGCAGTTGATACCGAATTTTAACTCACTTTAGCGCGTCTCAAGAAATAATCAAGTATGGAGTTGGAATAAATAACCCTGCGCCAAGAGCGCGGGGCATGAGGGTAAAACGTCCTCGCGAGGAAGCCCCGAGACAT